>Ga0189288_10403_pt1 | contig 13566 bp, 13 predicted proteins | sample UW105minimetaG_FD_130316 | JGI IMG/M metagenome (GOLD analysis project Ga0189288, IMG submission 130316) | Marine microbial communities from the Costa Rica Dome - UW105 mini metaG | ecosystem: Environmental > Aquatic > Marine > Oceanic > Photic zone | place: Costa Rica: the Eastern Pacific... | reverse complement strand
GGCCGGTGGGAAGAGAAGGATGCCGGACCAGCCGACAAAAACGAAGCGGTCGCGCTTGAGCCAATCATCGAGGACGTCGAACCATCCCCGCTGAGGCGCGCGTCCTACAGCGATCGTCATGAGGGGGACTTCATGAAGCTTTACACGCAGAAGACTAATGGGCACAGGCCGTTCTGGGGGAAGGAAGCCCACCACCGTTTACACAGATGAGTGGAAATACTTACCGCCAGGGCATAGCGCGGCTGGCGAAACCATTCGCAAGAATGAGCCAATCCGCAGCTCGCCCTCGTGTACATCATTGAACTGGCCTTGAAGATGAGTCCGATGCCGGTCTCAGTGCAGCGCAAGGAGCAGGCAGCCGCAGAGACCCTGTATCAACAGGTGCGCCAAACCATGGAGCAAGGCCAACCTCTGTTGCTTGAACTCACTTGCGAAAAGATGGAAGGCAAACGCGTCAGCGTGCTGAGCAGCGAAGTGCTCGCCGTACAGATCTACGAGAAGGCCTCCGGAGCCGGCGGCAGCAAGCGTCCTGGGTTCGCATTTGATGGCTGACCACACAAGCCCCGGCCTGAGCCTTGATCGGGTCAGCTTTCGCTGGCCCTGCGGCACCAACGCTCTTGACCAGTGCAGCTTGACGCTGCCGGGACCAGGACTGTGGATGCTGGTGGGAAGCAACGGCAGCGGCAAGAGCACCCTGTTCCGCATGATTGGCGGGCTGGTCAAGCCCCAAACCGGCACGATCCACTGCACACTCCGACCGGCGTTGGTCTTTCAGAACCCTGATCATCAGCTGCTTCTACCCAGCTGTGGCAGCGAACTGCTGCTCAACCTGCCTCGCCATCTCAAGAGATCCGAGCGCCAACAACGCATCCATCACCTGCTCGAGCAAGTGGGCTTGGCCGGGATGGCGACAAGACCGATCCACACCCTCAGCGGTGGCCAAAAACAACGATTGGCGATTGCGGGCGCCCTGGCCAGCGAGGCCACACTCTTGCTATTGGACGAACCCACAGCCCTATTGGATCCAGCCAGCCAACACACGGTGCTGGCCGCCGTTCAGCAGCTCTGCCACCGCTCCCAGTCTCCCCTCACCGCTCTATGGGTGACCCACCGGCTCGACGAACTCGACCATGCCGATGGGGCCGCCCGCATGGAGAGGGGCCGAATCGCCGGCTGGCGCGACGGACGAAAACTACGACGACAGCTTCAACCTCTTGCAGGGCGGCGGGGCTGAAGGGTAAGTTCTTCGGGTCCCATTCCTCGGTAGCTCAGCGGTAGAGCGGTCGACTGTTAATCGATTGGTCGCAGGTTCGAATCCCGCCCGGGGAGTTTTTCACTTCAACCACAGCCAAAAGCTGTGGTTTTTTTGTACCTAAGGAGGCCCAGTTAGCCCCTCCAGAAATCGCGATTCCGTTACAAACAAGGCCACGATTCCGAAGACATTCTGAAAAGACAGGCACTACCAACCCCTACCTGAGCCAGCAAATCGCAGTGAGAGCCAGAATTCCAGCTCTTACCGCAATGCGCAAGCCCATGCACAGAGGCGTCGGAGGGCCTACAAATCTTGTGAGAATCCGTAGCAGCGACATTCTTCCCCCCGCTTCCCCTCTGTTCACCGTGCCTTCGCTCCGATGAAGCCCTGCATCCTCCTGATCGAAGACGACAGCGACATGCGCGAGCTTGTGGCCGGGCATTTGGAGCACGGTGGCTTCGATGTGCAACGTGCCGATGACGGCATCAAGGGCCAGGCTCTTGCGCTGCAATACACGCCGGATCTGATCCTTCTGGATCTGATGTTGCCCAAGGTTGACGGGCTCACCCTTTGCCAGCGGCTTCGCCGCGATGAGCGCACCGCCGGGATTCCGATCCTGATGCTCACTGCTTTGGGCGGCACCAAAGACAAGGTGAGCGGCTTCAATTCTGGCGCTGACGACTACCTCACCAAACCCTTCGACCTCGAGGAACTTCAGGTCAGGGTGAAAGCTCTGCTGCGCCGCAGCGACCGCGCTCCGGTCGGCAGCTCAAATCACAACGAGATTCTGAGCTACGGACCACTCACTCTGGTGCCCGAACGATTCGAAGCGATCTGGTTCGACACGCCAGTACGCCTCACCCATCTCGAATTCGAGCTGCTGCACTGCCTGCTCCAACGCCACGGACAAACCGTTGCGCCCTCCCTCATCCTCAAAGAGGTCTGGGGCTACGAGCCAGACGATGACATCGAGACCATCCGGGTGCACGTTCGTCATTTGCGGACGAAGCTTGAGCCCGACCCTCGTAAACCACGTTTCATCAAAACCGTCTACGGAGCCGGTTACTGCCTGGAACTTCCCACCGGTGCTCAGCTTGACGACCTGCATGATGTGCTGGCTCAAGCCCGGGAAGAGCGTCAGCAAAAAGATGAACAGAGCAAGCGCGCCAGCGCTTGATTCAGGTCGTTACTCCAACAAGTCGAGCAGGGTGACTTCCCAGGCCAGCCTGGGCTGCACGTAGGAGAGCAAATGGCTGCGCAGTCGTTCCAAACGGTGCAGCGCCTCCACATCACCTTGCCGATACCAAAGCTGCTGCTGCCACCAGGAGATCAACCACAGCTGCTGCTCTCCGCTCAGCGCTTCACTGAGATCGCGGGCCAGTGCCAGCGCATCTGCCGGCTTGGCTGGTAGAGCCACCAGTCGATCCCGCAGCCCCTCTGGAACCAACTGCCACTGGTCGGCATGGCTGAGCAGAGCACCGGGCGACCCTGCCGCGAGGGCAACCAGCTCGGGCTGGGCCATGGCCGCAGCAGCCTGGGCACGCTCATCGTCTTCAAGCCACCCAAACACCTCCTCCATCTGGCCGGAGCTAAGGCGCTGAAAGGTGATCTGCTGGCAGCGGGAACGAATGGTGGCAAGCAAACGATCCGGTGCTGCAGACAGCAGAATTAACAACCCATGCCCCGGCTCTTCCAGCGTTTTAAGCAGCGCATTGGCAGCCGACTCGGCCATTGCCTCAGGGTCTTCGATCACCACCAAGCCTCGGGCCGATTCCAATGGCTGCCGGGCGAGAAAACGACTGACCTCGCGAATCTGCTCCAGGCGCACTTGCGGTGGCGTGCGTTTACTGACGCCAGCCTCATCGGCCTCGGAGCGAGCAATCAAACGGCCTTGATGGGAATAGCTGGGCTCCACCCAAAGCAAATCAGGATGGTTGCGAGCCTCAAGACGTCGCCGTTGACGCAGGTCTGACTGCCCCGCTTGCAAAACACCTTCCAGGAAGCGCAGAGCAGCCATGCAACGTCCCACACCCTCCGGACCAGCAAACAGATAGGCCGGAGCAACGCGATCCTTCGTCAAGGCGGCTTCCAGCAGCGCCACGGCCTGAGCCTGACCCACCAGATCAGCAAACAAGGCCCCCATCAGCGCTGCCCGGAGAATGCAGCCGTCAGGCGGTTGCAGATCTGCTCCGTCACCACATCCGGTGACTGAGCGGCATCGATCACCCACCAGTCCCGAGCCTTGGCAAGAGCCGCAAAGCCATCGCAAACCCGCTGCAAGAACAGCTGACCAGCGGACTCAATCCGATCATTGCTCTGATCAGCACGACGGGCGAGGCTGAGCTCCAAGGGAAGATTGAGCCAAAGGGTGGCATCCGCTCCCAGACCGCCGGTGGCGATCTGCTCGAGCTGCTCGATTAACGACCGATCCAACTGACGGCCATAGCCCTGATAAGCCAGGGTCGAGCCCGCGAAGCGATCGCTCAAAACCCAGTCCCCACGCTCCAATGCCGGTCGAATCACCCTGTCGACATGCTGGGCTCTGTCTGCTGCGTACAACAACAATTCGGCCACAGGACCAGGCTCGGCCGCGTCCGGAGGATGGAGCAGCACCTGCCGCAGGGCCTGGCCCAGTGCTGTTCCACCGGGCTCGCGCGTCTGCACGACGGCAGTCCCCGGTGGCATCAGCCCGGACGTAGGCAACCAATTCACCAGCCGCTGCAACTGGGTGGTCTTGCCGCAGCCATCAATCCCTTCCATCACAAGGAAGCAGCCGCGCTCATGGGTCATGGCAAGCGCAAGCTCAGAGCATTGAGAACCACTGTGATCGAACTGAGAGCCATCAACAACGCTGCCAATGGGGGCGATAGCAACAAGCCAAAACCGGGCAACAACGCACCGGCTGCCACCGGCAGGGCCAAGAGGTTGTAGCCGAAAGCCCAGATCAGGTTCTGTCGGATCTTGACCATGGTGCGCTGGGCAAGCTGCAAGGCTTCAGGCACTGCCTCGAGTCGATCGCCAAGCAACACAAGATCGGCGGTGTCTTGAGCGATTTGCGTCCCCGTTCCAACGGCGATACCCAAGTCGGCAGCAGCCAGTGCAGGGGCATCATTAATGCCATCCCCCACCATGGCCACCTTTCCTGTGCGGCGATACGTCTCAAGCCGATCAAGCTTCTGCTCCGGCAGGAGCTGCCAGGCCAACTGCTCAGACGTGAAGCCCAATTGGTGGCCCAGGCGTTCCACCGACGGTTGGCGGTCTCCACTGAGCATCGCCAGTTTGAGGCCCTGCCCTCGCAAGCGCTGAAGGGCAACAGAGGCATCAGGGCGTAGACGATCATCCACGCTGATCAGTCCAAGTGGCTCGGAGCCCAGAGCCACGGCCAGCAGCGACTGACCGCGGTCAGCGACCTGATCGAGCACGGCCTGCAACGAGGAGGACCAGACCACCCCTTCCCGCTGGAGCCATTCGGGTGCCCCCACCCTCACCGTTTCGCCAACACCCTCCAACTCACCAGCCACACCGAGTCCTGGAATGGTGCGGCTTGCAGTCACTGGCAACAGCGACAGATTGCGGCGTTGCGCCTCCTGCAACAAGGCATAGGCCAGAGGGTGGCGACTGGTGTGCTCCACACTGGCCGCCAGCTGCAGCGTGCGGACTGGATCAACACTGGCCATGATCTCGGCAACCAGAGGCCTGCCCAAGGTGAGCGTGCCGGTTTTGTCAAACACCACACGATCAAGGCCAGCGGCCAGTTCGATCACATCACCGCCCCGAAACAACCATCCCTGACGGGCCGCGAGTCCAGAGGAAACGGTGATCACCGTGGGAGTCGCCAGACCGAGTGCGCAGGGGCAAGCGATCACCAGCACCGCAATGGCCAACTGCAGGGCCAGCCCGAAGGGCGTTTCAGCACCGGCTCCGAGCGGACCATGAAGGCCATGGCCGACCACGCCATGGTGATGAGCTGCATGCATCGGTTCCGCCAGCAGATCGGGCCAAAGCCGCGGCCCCACCTGCCACCAAAACAAAAAAGTCACGGTTGCGAGACTGATCACCCCGTAGCAGAAGCCACCGGCAACGCGATCAGCGAGCCCCTGGATCGGTGCCTTGCGGGCCTGGGCCTGATCAACCATGGCGATGATCCTGGCCAGAGCCGTTTCAGCGCCAACCCTCTGCACCTCCAGCACCAGGGTGCCTTCCAGATTGAGACTCCCTGACGACAGCTCCGTTCCCGGTGCAGCTTCAAGCGGCAGGGGCTCACCGGTGAGACTCGACACATCCACAGCGGAGCGCCCCTCGATCACCACCCCATCCACCGGAATGCGATCGCCCGCCAGCAGCTGTAGCTGCTCTCCGGGACGAAGGGCAGCTACAGCCACGTCTCGGACGCTGCCGTCGGCCATGACCAATCGGGCCTGATCGGGTTGCAGTGCCGCCAATTGCTTGAGGGCACGACCGGTACGCACCCGAGCCCGCTCCTCCAGAAAACGCCCCAACAGCACGAAGCCGAGCAGCATCACAGGCTCGTTGAAGAAACAGGGCCAGCCCACCTGGGGCCACACCAGTGCCACCACACTGGCGCCATAGGCACTACTAACGCCAAGGCCCACCAAGGTGTCCATGCTGGGGGTCCCTGCCCACATCGCCTTCCAGCCCCCCACCAGAATCGATCGCCCAGGGCCGAAGAGCGCCGCCGTTGCCAACGCGGCATGAAACGGCAGTTCTCCCACCACGGGCAAAGACAGATGCCCCCCTTCCGCGAGGTGGCCGAGAACCGAAAGCAGCAGCAACACCAGAGCCACCATCAGTTGTCGCCACTGGTGCCACCATCCCCAGCTTTCTTCTGGGCTCTGGCCAACAGCAGGGAGGGGTGACTGCGAACGGGGTTTGGCCGGGAAGCCCCTATCGGCAAGGGCCTTCAGCACCCCATCCAAGGCTTCCCCCTCGCCATCAAGGCAGAGCCAAGCGCTGCGAGTGACCAGATTCACACTGGCCTCCTGCACACCTTGCTGTTCAAGCAACGTGCGCTCCACAGAACGCACACACCCCCCGCACTTCATGCCCTCCACATCGAGAAGAATGGTGGCTTGGGGGCCAACGGCCGCGGAGCGACTCACAGCAGGGAATAAGACGTTTCCAGCCTAGGCAGAGCCACGTGCCCCAGGATGGTTGAAATCCACCAGGCCAGCCGTGCCCCGCAGCAACCGCAACGACAACTTCATCGACAAAAGTTTCACGGTGATGGCTGATCTGATCGTGAAGCTGCTTCCGATCAACGCCCGCTCCAAGGAGGCTTACGTCTATTACAGAGATGGCCTCTCTGCACAAAACGACGGTGATTACGCCGAAGCCCTGGAGAACTATGAGGAAAGCCTGAAGCTCGAGGACAACCCGATCGACCGAGGCGAAACCCTCAAGAACATGGCGATCATTTTCATGAGCAACGGCGAGGAGGACAGGGCGATTGAGACCTATCAGAAGGCCCTTGAAGAGAACCCCAAACAGCCTTCATGCCTGAAGAACATGGGCCTGATCTTCGAGAAGCGGGGCCGGATCGCCGAGGAGGCAGGCCTCCGCGATGAGGCCGACAGCTGGTTCGACCGTGCTGCTGAGGCCTGGACCCAGGCCGTCAGACTCAACCCTGGTGGCTATCTCGACATCGAGAATTGGTTGAAATCCACCGGTCGCAGCAACGTGGACGTCTACTTCTGAGCCCCCATCAGCCAGCTTCGTCCTGAGAGACCAAACCATCTCCGAGAGCCATCACCAACGCCTCGGTGATTCTGGATGCCTCAAGCAGCTCAAGCCCCAAAGCCGCGGCAGCTGCACTCATTCCACTGGCCTGCGGAACCACCGCCCGGCGGAATCCCAGCCTTGCCGCTTCCTGCAGCCGCAGCTCCAGTTGCGGGACAGCCCGCAGCTGACCTCCCAATCCGAGCTCACCAAGCAGCACCGTGCCTGCAGGAAGAGTGAGATCTCTGTAACTGGCAACCACTGCTGCCGCCACGCCAAGATCAGCAGCAGGCTCTTCCACATCCAAGCCACCAGCCACCGCTAGGTAGCAGTCGTAACGGGACAGAGGCAAACCCATGTGCTTTTCAAGCACAGCCAAGATCTGATGCAAACGGTTCACGGCAATGCCCGTGGCAGTGCGGCGAGGGCTTGCGTAGCTGGTGGTGCTAACCAGAGCCTGAAGATCCACCACCAGAGGGCGTGTGCCTTCACAGGCCACGATTGTGGCCACTCCACTGGCCTGGTCCCCACTCAGAAAAAGCTCGCTGGGATTGCCCACCTCCTCCAAACCCTGGCCACGCATCTCAAACACCCCAAGCTCATGGGTGGCGCCATAGCGATTCTTCACCGCACGCAGAAGGCGATGGCTGGCGAAACGATCCCCCTCAAATGTGAGCACCGCATCCACGAGGTGCTCCAGCACCTTCGGACCTGCCAGCACCCCTTCTTTGGTGACGTGCCCCACCAAAACAAGGGCCGTGTTCTGGCGTTTGGCTAAACGCTGAAGCGAAGCAGCACATTCCCGCACTTGGGCCACTGAGCCCGGAGCGCTGGTGAGGTTGGCATCATGCAGCGCCTGGATGCTGTCGATGATCGCCACATCGGGCTTGAGCGCCTCGAGCTCCTCCAGCACCAGCTCCAGATCGGTTTCCGCCAGCAACTGCAAATCAGCGCCACAGCCCTGAAGACGCTGCCAACGCAGCTTGACCTGCTGGGCAGATTCCTCTGCACTCACATAAAGCACCGACCGTTCCCGACCCATTGCCGTGGCGCTCTGCAGCAGCAGTGTGCTCTTGCCGATCCCAGGATCTCCGCCCACCAGCACCAACGAGCCCGGCACGAGGCCTCCACCCAAGACCCGATCCAATTCCGCATAACCACTGGCCAGCCGTTGCATCGGCAGCTCACCGAGGTCAGCCATGGCTGTAGACCGTCGTGCAGCCGGGGTGGAGGCAGGATCTGAACCCGCCCGGTGGCGGCGTCCATCCACCTTGGGTTGCGACTGCTCCACGAGGGAGTTCCAGCTGCCACAGCTATTGCAACGACCGAAGAACTGACGGGTTTGAGCCCCACAGCTCTGGCAGACGTAAATCGAGACGGAACGGGCCACGATGAGGGCGATTGATAAGAAGTCGAACTATGAAGAAAATTGGCTGCGGATGAATATCCGGGGCCGCCGGCAACTTAGGTGTAAACAGATGTTGTAGTGCCCGCGGGCCTGATGACAGTCGCCAGTCCTGCCAAGGAAACCATCCTCGTGGTCGATGACGAGGCCAGCATCCGAAGGATTCTGGAGACTCGCCTATCGATGATCGGCTACAACGTGATCACGGCCTGCGACGGCAATGAAGCACTGGAGTGCTTCCGCAACACCGAGCCCGACTTGGTTGTGCTCGACGTGATGATGCCGAAACTCGACGGCTATGGCGTCTGCCAGGAACTGCGCAAGGAATCGGATGTTCCGATCGTGATGCTCACCGCCCTTGGCGATGTGGCCGATCGCATCACAGGTTTAGAACTTGGCGCTGATGACTACGTCGTCAAGCCATTTAGCCCCAAGGAACTCGAGGCTCGCATCCGCTGCGTGCTGCGCCGTGTCGAGAAGGAGCAAGTCGCAGGCATCCCGAATTCCGGGCTCATTCAGGTCGCCGACCTGCGCATCGACACGAACAAACGCCAAGTGTTCCGAGCTGATGAGCGAATCCGTCTCACAGGGATGGAATTCAGCCTGTTGGAACTGCTGGTGAGTCGCTCAGGCGAGCCCTTCAGCCGTGGCGAGATCCTGAAGGAAGTGTGGGGTTATACCCCCGAACGCCATGTTGATACCCGCGTGGTGGATGTTCATATTTCCCGGCTTCGCTCCAAACTGGAAGACGATCCGGCTAATCCCGAGCTGATTCTCACGGCTCGTGGCACCGGCTACCTGTTCCAGCGCATCGTTGATTCCGTTGCCTCCGAAGGACCCTGATTCCGCAGCGACACCGTCGTTCCGGACCAAACCCCGACGCTCCAAGGCCGTCCGCCGCCTGGTGATCTGGTATCGCCGCAATGCGGCCGTCACCACCTTGGTGGACACCGCTACCACGTCGGCCACGGCCGCAGGATCAGTGGCAGGGAGCGTGGCCGGCAGTGTTGTGTCCAGCGCGGGAACCGTGGCCGGGAGCGTGCTCCAGCCCCTTGTTTTCGATCCTCTGCGCCGCCTCCAGGGTGGCAACAACGATGGCGAGGACACCATTCATGACAATGACCGCCTTTGGGTGGCGGTCGACGGCATGGGCGGCGACCATTCCCCAGGCGCAATTCTTGAAGGCTGTTTGGAGGCGATTGCACGCCTACCGCTACGCATTCGCTTCGTCGGCGAAACCGATCGGGTTCAGGCAGCCGCAGCAGAGATGGGGCTAACGGACGCCATGAATGCTGCGATCGAAACGGGTCATCTTGACCTGGTGGCCAGTGGACCATCGGTTGAGATGCATGAGGAAGCCACCGTGGTGCGGCGCAAGCGCAACGCCAGCATCAACATGGCGATGGATCTGGTGAAAAAAGGGGAAGCCCTGGCGGTCTATTCCGCAGGCAATTCAGGAGCCGTGATGGCGTCGGCCATCTTTCGACTGGGTCGTCTAGCAGGCATTGAACGGCCCGCGATCGGTGCGCTCTTCCCCACCAAAGACCCCGGCCAACCGGTGCTGGTGCTTGATGTGGGAGCAAACATGGACTGCAAACCCTCCTACCTGCATCAATTCGCCCTGCTGGGGAACATCTACAGCCGCGATGTGCTCCAGGTGGCCAAACCACGTGTAGGTCTGCTCAACATCGGCGAGGAGGAATGCAAGGGCAACGATCTCGCCCTGAAGACCTACGCCCTGCTCTCCAAGGAATCGCGGCTCCTCTTCGCAGGCAACTGCGAGGGTCGCGATGTGCTGTCTGGTGCATTCGATGTTGTGGTCTGCGATGGTTTCACAGGCAACGTGATTCTCAAGTTCCTGGAATCGGTAGGAAGTGTGCTGCTGGGCGTGCTTCGCGCTGAATTGCCACGGGGCCGACGGGGCAAAGTTGGTTCAGCTTTCCTGCGCAGCAATCTGAAGCGCATCAAGAAACGTCTGGATCATGCAGAACACGGCGGCGCCCTCCTGCTGGGAGTGAATGGAATCTGCGTGATCGGCCACGGCAGCAGCCGTGCCCTCTCGGTGCTCAGCGCCCTGCGCCTTGCCCATTCCGCCGCAAGCCATGGCGTTATGGATGACCTGGCAGCACTGGGCAATACCAGCAGCACTGTCGGGGTCTGAACCTTCGTTGCACCAGGCTGAGCCAGTCTGCCTGGTGCGGTTGAAGCATGAGCACAACCCCAAGGCTGTGATTGACTGGCGCCACTTGTTCTGACGTCGCCCTTGGCTGGATCAGCCCCACTCTCCGGACCCTCCGGCGGCGTGGCCCTGGTGGCCAGCGGCAGCGCCCGTGCTGAGCAACAGATCAGCAACGACCAACTGGGTGAGCGGGTTGAAACCAACGATGAATGGATCCGCACCCGCACCGGCATCCAAACTCGGCGGATCTGCGGTCCAGGCCAAACGCTCTCGAGCTTGAGTGCAGAAGCGGGCCGCCAGGCCATAGCCATGGCCGGCTGGGAGGCTGACAGTCTCGACCTGGTGTTGCTAGCCACCTCCACACCGGACGACCTATTCGGCTCCGCGCCCAAGGTGCAGGCCCTGCTCGGTGCACGCCAGGCCGTGGCCTTTGATCTCACAGCGGCCTGCAGCGGTTTTCTCTTCGCTCTGATCACTGCCTCCCAGTTCCTGCGCACAGGAGCGATGCGCAGAGTGTTGGTGATCGGTGCTGATCAACTGAGTAGCTGGGTCGACTGGGACGACCGCCGCAGCTGTGTGCTGTTTGGTGATGGGGCCGGCGCCCTTGCTCTCGAAGCCTGCCCAAACGAGTCCAACGGGCTGCTCGGTTTTCAGATGCGTACCGATGGCAGTCGAGGCGAGTGCCTCAACTTGCCTCAGACAGCGCAACGCAGCCCACTGGTGGGCGAGACCAGCCATCAACAGGGGCATTACGACCCGATCCGCATGAATGGTCAGGAGGTGTACAAGTTCGCAGTGCGGGAAGTTCCGGCGATTCTCAAGACCCTGCTGACTGAAACCGCCACAAGCGCAGACCAGATCGACTGGCTGCTCCTGCACCAGGCCAATCAGCGCATCCTCGATGCCGTGGCCGATCGCTTCGCCATCCCCCACAGTCAGGTCTTGAGCAACCTCGCCAATTACGGCAATACCTCAGCATCCACCATCCCCCTCATGCTGGATGAAGCCGTGCGCGACGGTCGCATCCAGCCAGGTCACCGGATCGCCAGTAGTGGCTTCGGTGCTGGCCTGAGCTGGGGGGCAGCCCTTCTGCGCTGGCAGGGACCCTCGTAGGCTCCCTCCACAACCGCACGCTTTTCGATGGCGATCGCCTGGGTGTTCCCTGGTCAGGGGTCTCAGAAAGTCGGCATGGCCGACCCTGTACTCAGCCTGCCAGGAGCTGAAGAACGCTTCTCCCAGGCCTCCCGCCTGTTGGGGCGTGATCTCCTGGCGATCTGCCGTGGCGAGGAGCTGAATGGAACGGGCCCAACGGACCTCAATGACACCCGCAACACCCAGCCAGCCTTGTTTGTGGTGGAGTCGCTCATTGTGGACGAATTACGCCGTCAGGGTCGCGAACCCGCCTTGGTGGCGGGACACAGCCTGGGAGAACTGGTGGCGCTCTATGCCGCAGGAGTGTTCGATGCCGAAATCGGCCTGGAACTGATGCTCAAGCGCTCCACCCTGATGGCCAGCGCTGGCGGCGGTGCGATGAGCGCCGTGATCGGCTTTGACCGTGATCAGCTCACATCCTTAGTGGCCGCTGAGGATGGGGTCGTGATCGCCAACGACAACAGCGCCGCTCAGGTCGTTCTTTCTGGCACCCCCGAAGCCGTGAAGGCGGTGACCGACCAACTCAGCTGCAAGCGGGCCATTCCCCTGCCGGTCTCCGGAGCCTTTCATTCCCCGTTCATGGCCGAGGCAGCCCAAGGCTTCTCAGAAGCATTGGATGCAATTGCCTTCGAGGATGCCCGCGTGCCGGTGCTGAGCAACACCGACCCCAGCCCTACATGTGATGCGACGGTGATCAAACAACGCCTGCGCGATCAGATGACCACAGGAGTGCGCTGGCGGGAAACGATGGAAACAATGACCACACACGCCGTTGACACCCTGGTGGAGATCGGGCCTGGAAACGTGCTCAGCGGTCTTGCGAAACGCTCCCTCAGCGGCGTGGTCACGAGCCAACTGGCGGGCGCTGATGACTTGGGGCTCTGATCGTGCCCTCCTCTCTGTCGGTGACAGACTCCGCGGCTCCGCTGCTGCTGACGCCAAGGCCCAGCTTGACCTACAGGCTGGTGAGTGCCCTACTGGTATTCCCATTGTTCCGCGGTCTCTTCCGTGGCAGCACCAGAGGCAATCAACATGTGCCAAGCCAAGGGCCTGTGGTGGTGGTCGCCAACCATGCCTCCCACTTGGACCCTCCTCTGCTCGGCCATGCCCTTGGCCGTCCTGTGGCCTTCATGGCCAAAGCGGAGCTGTTTCGAATCCCTCTGTTGGGCTCCCTGATCCGAGCATGCGGCGCCTACCCGGTGAAGCGCGGAGCGAGTGACCGTGAAGCCATCCGCACCGCCACGGCGCGCCTGCAGGACGGCTGGGCTACAGGTGTTTTCCTCGACGGCACACGCCAGGCCGACGGCCGGGTGAACCAGCCGATGCCAGGCGCTGCCCTACTGGCCGCCCGCAGCGGAGCACCCCTTCTGCCTGTGGCCATCATCAACAGCCACAGGGCCCTTGGTACAGGCCAAAGCGTGCCAAGACTGGTGCCGATCCAGCTGCGGATCGGCGAACCGCTTCCACCTCCGGCGAGCCGTCGCAAACCAGATCTGGAAGCCACCACTCTGGAACTGCAGCGACGCATCAATGCACTTCTGGATCAAGGCCTACTCAGCAATCGGTCCCACTGAGCACGAGCCCATGGCTTCAGGTCGTGACCCGTCAGAACCCAGGCCAGAGCCCTAAGGCCATCTCCCCAGCGCTTGCCTGCGCTCTCCAGCTCACAACGATCAGAGCAAGCGACCGGCACTCCGGTGAGACGGATGCCCCGGCTGCCCGCCACCACGGATCCCACCATCAGGGCCCGGGGGAGATGATCCTCACTCGTCACCAGCAACACGTGCTGAACGCGATCACGCTGGAGATCATCCACCAACGAGGTGAAATTTCCGAGGGTGT
>Ga0189288_10402_pt1 | contig 13663 bp, 13 predicted proteins | sample UW105minimetaG_FD_130316 | JGI IMG/M metagenome (GOLD analysis project Ga0189288, IMG submission 130316) | Marine microbial communities from the Costa Rica Dome - UW105 mini metaG | ecosystem: Environmental > Aquatic > Marine > Oceanic > Photic zone | place: Costa Rica: the Eastern Pacific... | reverse complement strand
GACATTTACAAGCAGGCGGAGTTCTGCTCGATGTGTGGGCCCAAGCACTGCCCGATGCAGACCAAGATCACCGATGCAGACCTCGAAGGTTTGGAAGACGTGCTCAAGGCCAAGGGGGCTGCAGAGCTGGTGACTGTGAAGCAGGACAAAGCCTGAGCGGACTGGTGTCTTAGGACGGACGACTCCTTTGCGCTGATCGTCTTTTTGCCCCGGTGGTGACACCGGGGTTTTTTGTGTTGTGGACTGCTTCTTTTGGGTGTGCTGGCAGACCAGTTCTGCCTCGCTGCGCATGCGATGCGTCTTGCTCCAGGGGCCATGCCATGCAAAAGCCCCCCGTTAGGAGGGCTCGGACGCTTGGTTGAATGGACCCGAAGGTCATTCCTATCTCAGTCGAGGATCAGCCCAGCAGAGCTTTCGACTTGGTCACCACGTTGTCCACGGTGAAACCGAATTCCTTCATACAGGTTCCGCCGGGTGCCGAAGCGCCGAAGCGGTGCATGGTGACGCTGTCGCCATCGAGACCGATGAAGCGATGCCAGCCGAAGGTTTCGGCGGCTTCGACCACGATCCGTTTGCGCACGGCAGAGGGAAGCACCTGCTCCTTATAGGCGTCGCTCTGTTCGTCGAACAGTTCCACACAGGGCATCGAAACCACGCGTACTTTGCGGCCCTCGCTGCTGAGCTGTTTGGCGGCCTGAACGCAGAGGTCCAGTTCGGAGCCTGTGCCGATCAGGATCAGCTCAGGAGTGCCGTCACAGTCCTCGAGGATGTAGCCACCGAGGGCCACTTTGTCGATCGAGGAGTTGGCCTGGTTGGCCATGTTCTGGCGGCTGAGGCACAGGGCGCTGGGGCGTTTGCGGTTTTCGATCGCCAGCTTGTAGGCACCGCTGGTCTCGTTGCCGTCGCCTGGACGGAACACCAGCATGTTCGGAATCGCACGAAGCGAGGGGATGGTCTCAATCGGTTGGTGGGTAGGACCGTCTTCGCCCACACCGATGGAATCGTGGGTGAGCACGTAGATCACACCCAGCTCACTCAGGGCTGACAGGCGCATGGAGCCGCGCATGTAGTCGGCAAACACCAGAAATGTGCCGCCGTAGGGGATCAGGCCACTGTTGTGATAGGCAATGCCGTTCAGGATCGCGGCCATGGCGTGTTCACGCACACCGAAGTGGAGGTAGCGCTTCTCGGGGCTCTCGGGTTGGAAGGAGCCGGTTTCGCCCTTGATGTCGGTGTAGTTGGAGTGGGTGAGGTCGGCCGAGCCACCAATCAGTTCGGGAAGGTTGGGGCCGAGGGCACCAAGGCAGATCTGAGAGTGCTTGCGGGTTGCCAGTCCGCCGTCCTCAGGGGTGTAGGTGGGCAGATTCTTATCCCAACCCTCGGGGAGTTCACCCCGGAGCATCCGCTCGAAGACTGCGGCCTCAGCTGGATATTGGGTGCGGTAGGTGGCCAGGGTTTGGTTCCATTCGGCCTCGAGGCTGGCGCCGCGCTCGATGGCCTGGCGGAACTGGTCATAGGCCTCTTGGGGGACTTCAAAGGCGCCGTAGTTCCAGTTCAGCTGCTGACGGGTCAGGGCTGTTTCGTCTTCTCCCAGAGGGGCACCGTGCACACCTGCGGTGTCGCTTTTGTTGGGTGAGCCGTAGCCAATGGTGGTGGTGACCTTGATGATCGAAGGCTTGTCGGTCACAGCCTTGGCGGCTTCGATTGCCTTGGTGATGGCATCCACATCGGTATTGCCTTCGGCCACATGCTGCACATGCCAGCCGTAGGCCTCGTAGCGCTTGAGAACGTCTTCGGTGAAGGACACGTCGGTGCGTCCGTCGATCGTGATGCTGTTGTCGTCGTAAAGAGCGATCAGCTTGCCCAGCTTCAAATGTCCAGCCAAGGACGCGGCTTCCGATGCGACGCCTTCCTGGTTGCAGCCGTCACCCATCACCACATAGGTGTAATGGTCGACAAGGGTTGAACCGGGTTTGTTGAATTTGGCAGCGAGATGGGTTTCGGCGATCGCCAGGCCCACTGCGTTTGAGATGCCCGCACCGAGAGGCCCGGTGGTCACTTCCACACCCGGGGTTTCAAAGGTTTCAGGGTGTCCTGGGGTCTTGGAGCCCCACTGGCGGAAGTTTTTGATGTCTTCAATCGACACCGAGTCGTAGCCGGTGAGGTGCAGCAGCGCATAGAGCAACATGCAGCCATGACCCGCGGAGAGCACGAAGCGGTCGCGGTTGAACCATTTGGGGTTCTTGGGGTTGTGCTTCAGGAACTTGTCCCATAGCGCATAGCCCATCGGAGCGCAGCCCATGGGAAGGCCGGGGTGACCGCTCTTGGATTTGTTGATGGCGTCAACGGCCAGCATGCGGATGCTGTTGACGCAGAGCGTGTCGATAGAAGCGGGCGCGGCGACCATGGCGTACGAGTGGAGAAGCGGTAAAGAATGCCGTCAGTCTGAAACAACGGGTCGGCGGCACGAAAGCGTGCCACCTATCGGCTGGTTCAGCGCATGCGACGGAAGGCAAGGCAGACGTTGTGGCCGCCGAAGCCGAAGGAGTTGGAGAGCACGGTTCCCAGTGTGTGCTCACGGGCCGTGTTGGGCACGACATCCAGATCACAGTCGGGATCGGGATTGGCGTAGTTGATGGTGGGAGGCACCACGCCGTTGCGGATTGCCAGCACGCTGGCCACCGCTTCGATGCCGCCGGATCCTCCTAGGAGGTGGCCTGTCATCGACTTGGTGGAGCTCACTGGAATTGCGAGAGCACGAGAGCCAAGGGCGCTCTTGATCGCAGCGGTCTCGTTGCTGTCGTTGGCTGGGGTGCTGGTGCCGTGGGCATTGATGTAATCCACGGATTCAGCACTGATCTCTCCGTCCTCAAGGGCGAGGCGGATTGCTGCTGCACCACCAACGCCACCGGGGGTCGGTGCGGTGATGTGATGGGCATCGCATGTGGTGCCGTACCCCACCACTTCGGCCAGTACCGTGGCGCCTCGAGCCTCCGCGTGGGCCAGGGTCTCGAGGACCAGCACGCCGGCTCCTTCGCCAATCACAAAGCCGTCGCGTTCTTTGTCGAAGGGTCGGCTTGCTGAGGCTGGGTCATCGTTGCGGAAAGACAATGCCTTGGCGCTGGCGAAACCAGCCACTCCAAGTGGCGTGATGGCGGATTCAGCACCACCGCAGATCATGACGTCGGCCTTACCTAGCTGCAGCAGCCGGAAGGCATCGCCCACTGAGTTGGAGCCAGCTGCACAGGCGGTAGCAACAGCTGAACTGGGACCTTTGGCGCCAAGGGCGATCGCCGCCAGGCCAGTGGCCATGTTGGGAATCATCATGGGCACTGTGAACGGACTGACCCGTCCAGGGCCCTTGCCGTCAAGCACATGGGCCTGAGTCTCCATCGTGAGCAGCCCACCCACGCCCGATCCGATGCTGACACCGATTCGATCAGCATTGGCCTCGGTGATCTCGAGGCCGGCATCAGCAACAGCTTGTTTGGCTGCCACCACACCGAACTTGCAGAACCGATCCCAGCGCTTCGCTTCCTTGGCTTCAAGGAATCCAGTGGGGTCAAAGTCCTTGACCTCTGCAGCGAACCGACAGGCATGAGCTGACGCATCGAACAGGGTGATGCCCGCTACGCCATTGCAGCCCGAAGCGAGACCGTTCCAATAGTCGGAAACGGTATTGCCAATCGGTGTCACCGCGCCGAGGCCGGTGACCACAACGCGTTGAAGACCCTTCACCATGCCAATCCTCAGGCCTGCTTGTCTTCGATGTACTTGACGGCGTCACCGACGGTGGTGATGCCCTCAGCAGCTTCATCGGGGATTTCGATGTCAAAGGCCTCTTCCAGGGCCATCACGAGTTCAACTGTGTCGAGGGAGTCGGCGCCGAGATCGTTCTGGAAATTCGACTCCGGCTTGACCTCGCCGGCATCGACGCTGAGCTGCTCCGCCACGATCGAACGGACTTTTTCTAGGATCGCTTCCTGGGACATAGCCGTGAAGACGGGACGACGCATCTTACGGGCTGGCCTCAGTGACCCCTGCTTTTGGCCCCCTCTTCAAGCCCCCACTGTCGTTAACAACGGTGAAGGCCCCAGCGTGAGTGTGGTTCAGCTGCGTTGATGGCGGGTACGTTGGCGCCAAGCCATTTGTTCAGGACCGGACGCATGTCCCACGCCGTCAAGATCTACGACACCTGCATCGGCTGCACACAGTGTGTGCGTGCCTGCCCTCTCGATGTTCTTGAGATGGTGCCCTGGGACGGTTGCAAGGCCGGTCAGATCGCTTCATCTCCTCGCACTGAAGATTGCGTCGGTTGCAAGCGTTGTGAAACCGCCTGTCCCACGGACTTCCTCAGCATCCGTGTTTATCTTGGTGATGAGACCAGCCGAAGCATGGGCTTGGCCTACTGATCACTTCTGAAAAGCAATAAGCTCAGCCCGGCTTCAGCCGGGCTTTTTTTGTATGTGCGGAATCGTTGCGGTGATCGGCTCTAGGGACGCTTCCCCGTTGCTGTTGGAGGGTCTGCGTCAGCTGGAATACCGCGGTTATGACTCAGCCGGTGTGGCCACCGTTGAGAACGGTGAGCTGCACTGCGTTCGGGCCAAGGGCAAGCTGGTGAATCTCACTGCCCGTGTCGACCAGGAGGGAGCCCCTGGGCTGTGCGGCATCGGTCATACCCGCTGGGCGACCCATGGCAAGCCGGAGGAACACAACGCCCATCCCCATCGCAACGGTTCCGGACGGGTGGCGGTGGTGCAGAACGGCATCATTGAGAACCACCGAAGCCTGCGGGACGAGCTGACAGCGGCTGGGGTGGTTTTTCAGTCCGAGACCGACACCGAGGTGATTCCCCATCTGGTGGGAGCCGAGTTGGACCGTCTTGTTGCTGCTGGTGAGCAGCCCAGTGGTGCCCTGTTGCTCACTGCTCTTCAAGCGGTATTGCCCGCACTGCAAGGGGCCTATGCGCTGGCAGTGGTTTGGGCGGAGGTGCCTGGGGCCCTGGTGGTGGCGCGCCGCGCCGCGCCGCTGCTCATCGGCCTGGGGGAGGGGGAATTCATCTGCGCCAGTGATACGCCTGCGTTGGCCGGTTTCACCCGCACGATTTTGCCGATGGAAGACGGGGAGGTGGCTCTGCTCAGTCCTCTCGGCATCGAGCTCTATAACGCGCAAGGAGAGCGCCAGCAGCGCACGCCCACCGTGCTCAGTAACCAGGAGGGAGTGGCGGATAAGCGTGATTTCCGCCACTTCATGCTCAAGGAGATTCATGAGCAACCGGAAACAGCTGAACTGTGGGTGGCACGCCATCTACCTGCTGGCTTAACGGCCGGCAATCCTGTCGCCTTGCCCTTTGATGAAGACTTCTATGCCGGGGTCGAGCGCATCCAGATCCTGGCCTGCGGCACCAGTCGCCATGCTGCCCAGGTCGGGGGCTATCTGCTGGAGCAGTTCGCTGGCCTCCCCACAAGCGTTTTCTACGCCAGTGAATTTCGCTATGCCCCGCCTCCGTTGGCACCGAACACCCTCACGATCGGCGTCACCCAGTCGGGTGAAACAGCCGACACCTTGGCTGCTCTGGCCATGGAGTCGGACCGTCGTGCTGGCCATCTAGATCCTGCCTATGCCAGCCGCCAGTTGGGGATCACCAATCGACCGGAAAGTTCCCTGGCGCGCCAGGTGGACGCGATCCTCGACATCGGCGCCGGTATTGAGGTTGGTGTGGCTGCCACCAAGACTTTTCTCGGCCAGTTGCTCGCTTTTTACGCTTTGGCGTTGGCCTTCGCAGCCCGTCGGGGTCATCGCAGCGATGCGGAGATTCATGATTTGGTACAGGAGTTGCGCCAGCTTCCGACCCAGTTGCGTCAGCTGGTCGATGCGCACGACAAGCAGTCAGAGGCGCTTGCCCACCGTTTTGCAGAAACGCAGGATGTGATTTTCCTCGGTAGGGGCATCAACTATCCGATCGCTCTGGAAGGTGCTCTGAAGCTCAAGGAGATCAGCTATATCCACGCCGAGGGGTATCCCGCCGGAGAGATGAAGCATGGTCCGATTGCTTTGCTCGATGCCCATGTGCCCGTAGTGTCGATCGCAGTGCCCGGGAGTGTCTTTGAGAAGGTGCTTAGCAATGCCCAGGAAGCGAAGGCCAGGGATGCGCGTTTGATTGGTGTAGCTCCTGAAGGCCCGGATACTGAGTTGTTCGATGATCTGCTGGCAGTTCCCAAGGTGAGCGAATGGATCAGTCCCCTGCTCACCGTGGTGCCGATGCAGTTGCTCAGCTATCACATCGCTGCGCATCGCGGCCTCGATGTGGATCAGCCCCGCAACCTGGCCAAGAGCGTCACGGTGGAGTGATCCAAAGCGGGTTCAGGCGGCTTTTTCGCTTGGATCTAGCTGTTGATCACTGCGCCCATACACATCGTCGAAGCGCACGATGTCGTCTTCGCCGAGGTACTCGCCGCTCTGCACTTCGATCATCTCCACAGGGATGCGTCCGGGATTGCTGAGGCGGTGGTGGCAGCCCATCGGGATATAGGTGCTCTGGTTTTCGCCCACAAGTTGTTCATCGCCGTCGCGCTCCACCAAAGCTGTACCGCGCACGACGACCCAGTGCTCAGCTCGGTGATGGTGCATCTGTAGTGACAGGCTCTCGCCTGGCTTCACGGAGATGCGTTTGACTTGCCAACGGCTGCCCTCCATCACGCCGGTGTAATGGCCCCAGGGTCGGTAGATCTTGCGGTGGGCCTTGCCCTCGGGGCTGCCGTCAGCCTCCAGTTGGGCGACCACTTTCTTGATGTTCTGGGCCTGATCACGATTGGCGATCAGCACGGCGTCATCGGTTTCAACCACAACAAGGTTCTCGACCCCTAGGCCCACCACGAGACGGTGCTCGCTGCGTAGGTAGCAGTTGCGGCTGTTTTCGCTGATGACACGGCCGCGCAGCACGTTGCCGTCAGCGTCCTTGTTGGAGGTGTCCCAAAGGGCGCTCCAGCTCCCCACATCACTCCATCCAGCATCGAGGGGGAGCACGCTGCCCAATTGGGTCTGCTCCATCACTGCTACATCGATGGCCACCTCGGGGCAACGGGCGAACGCATGGTGGTCGAGGCGACGGAAGTCAAGGTCGGGATGGTCTTGCTCCAGTGCCGACCTGCAGCAGCTCACCACCTCGGGGGCGAGTCGTTCCAGTTCCGCCAGCATGGCGCTGGCCCGGAATAGGAACATGCCGCTGTTCCAGGTGAAGCGGCCGGTGGTGAGGAACTGCTCAGCGGTGGCTTGGTCTGGTTTTTCTACAAAGCGTGCAATTGGGGCTGGGCTCAGAGTTCCTGCTTGTAAAGGTTCAGTGGCTTCGATGTAGCCGTAGCCGGTTTCGGGTGCCGTGGGCACGATCCCAAAGGTCACCAATCGGCCAGCCTCCGCTGCGCTCCGGCCGGCTTGAACCGTGGCGCGAAAGCGCTCGCCATCACGGATGACGTGGTCGGCTGCGAGCACTAGAAGCAGCGGGTCTTCTCCCTTGACCGTTGCCTGCAGGGCGGCGATGGCGACGGCGGGTGCGGTGTTGCGACCCATTGGTTCCAGCAGGATCGCACCAGGTTTCACGCCGATTTGGCGCATCTGCTCGGCCACGATGAACCGGTGGTCGTCATTGCAGATCAGCAGCGGATCCTGCAGATCGTCCAGCCCCTCCAGGCGTTGCTGGGTCTGTTGCAGCAGGGTCTCCTCACCGCTGTCCCCCAGCGGCCAGTACTGCTTTGGGTAGCTGGCGCGGGAAAGAGGCCAGAGACGGGTTCCTGTGCCTCCGCAAAGAATCACAGGGATTAAGGGGGTGCTCACCGAAGCCTGGACGCGTGATGGCTCGATCCTGCCCCACGTCCCTATCGCTGTCAGCCCTTGGAGGTCAAAGCTCCAGCAGTCCCGGTGGCGGGGTGAGCAGCAGCCAGCCCTCCTTGAGGTGCACCTCCGGCACAATCGCTTCCACGAAAGGGATCAGGAGGCGGCGTCCATCGTCCCGTTCAATTTCCAGCAGGTCGTTCCCGGCGCTGGTGAGGTCGGTGACGGTGCCAATCACCGTGCCCTCGGTGCCGAGACGGGCCTCCAGGCCCACCAGGTCGAGGAGGTGGAACTCACCCTCAGCCAGTTCGGGTCGGTCATCGGCTGGTACGACAAGGCTTTGCCCCACAAGGGCTTCGGCGCCGCTGCGGTCATTGATGCCTTCAAAACGCACCACGAACAGGCTCTTCCCCGGCAGCTGACGGCCGCTTTTGAGCTCCACTGGCTTGGGCGGGTTGCCTTTGGCTTGCAACCAGCGGGCACCGGGTTCCGTGAAACGCTCCGGGAAATCGCTGGCGGGGTTAATGCGCAGCTCCCCTCGCAGGCCTTGAACGCCTACGACCTTGCCAACGGTGAGCCATTCAGCCGGATCGCTTGAAGTGGTGGTGCCGTGGCCGGCCATGGCCGCTCGTGCAGAAGTCTGTTGATCATGGCGTCACGCGATACTGAGGCTCTGATCATTTTCCTGTCATGGCCACCAGTGCTCCGATCCTTCCCGGCGCCACGGTGAAGGTGGTGGATGTCACCTCGATCTACAACGGTTACACCGGGTTTGTGCAGCGCATCAGTGGAGATCGCGCTGCGGTGCTGTTTGAGGGCGGTAACTGGGACAAGCTCGTCACCCTGCGTCTGCGCGATCTCCAGGCCGGCTGATGGACAAGACCACCATCCGCGGGCGCCTGGCGCGGGTGGTGCTCGACTCCGACACAACGGCGGGTCGTCTTTACAACCTTGTGGTGTTCGGGGCCATCCTGCTCAGTGTTGTGGGCTTGATGTTCGAGCCCGCACCACTTTTGCCCGGGTCAGTTCAGGGTGCTGTTCCCGCTTGGGTCGATCTGATCGATCGCATTGCCTTGGCGGTGTTTGCGGCTGACTTAGCCCTGCATCTGATGGCCAGTCCTAGGCCATTGGCTTATTTGCGGAGTTTCTATGGCTTGATCGATCTCTGCGCCGTGCTCTTTTTTGCAGTGCCCCAGATCAGCAGTGGTTTGGTGTTGTGGGTGTTCAAGTTCGGCCGCATTCTGCGGGTGTTCAAATTGCTGCGCTTCATGGATGAAGCCCGCGCTCTGGGCGCGGCGCTTCGGGCCAGCGCCCGTCGCATCACTGTCTTCATCCTGTTTGTCTTGATCCTTCAGGTTGTTTTGGGCTACGTGATGGTGGTGGTGGAGAGTTTTCACCCCGAAAGTCAGTTCCGTAGCGTTGCCCAGGGGGTCTATTGGGCGATCGTGACCATGACCACCGTTGGTTATGGCGACATCGTGCCCCAGACGGCGCTGGGCCGAATCCTCGCGGCGTTGGTGATGCTGCTTGGCTTTGGGATCATTGCCATCCCCACGGGCATCGTCACTGTTGAGGGTCTGCGTCGGTCCGGAGCTCGAGCAAGCTTGCAGGCCATACGCTGCATTGACTGCGGTCAGGTCAGTCATCGCAACCGTGCTCGCTTCTGCGATCGCTGTGGAGCAGAGTTGCCGAAGCGTGAACGAGCCGAGCATCAACGCTCGGCTCCGTCTCCCTCAACGTTTTGAAGGGCCGCCTGAGCCGCCTTCTGCTCTGCGTCCCTGCGGGAGCCGCCCCATCCTTCAGCCAGCGTCTTTCCCTTCAGTTCAACCTGGCAGTGGAAGCGGCGTGGGTCGCCATGGCGTCGACTGGTTTCAAGGCTGTTGTAGACGGGCAGCCCTAGCTTGCGGGCTTGACTCCACTCCTGTAGGGCGGATTTGGCATTGCCCTTGTGAGGGTCAGCCAGTACCGCAGCACTGGTGCGCTGCCAGTGCGGTGTGAGCCAGGCATGCACCGGTTCTAGAGACCCCCAGGCTTGATAGATCGCGCCGATCAGGGCTTCGCAGGCTTCCGCCCGCAGCGTGGCTTGGCCGGCGTCATCTCCCCTGGCCTTGGCGCCGACCACAAGCATTGCGTCGATCCCGATCTGCTTTCCAAGCTGCGCTAGCCAACGGTCGCTAACAATCTGGGCCCGGAGCGCTGAACGTTCTCCCACGGGGAGCTGGGGGTAGTGCTGTTCGATGAATTCACTGGCTGTAAGTCTCAGAACCGCATCGCCGAGAAATTCCAGGCGTTCGTGATGGATGGCTAGTCCCGCTGATGTGTGGGTGAGGGCTTCATCCAGGAGGGACAGGGTGCGGGGTTCATCCGGGCTGTCGGCGGTGTTCACGCCCAGCACCTCGCAGAAGCAGCGAAGTTGATCGCTGCGTGATGGGGTGGGGGTGGAGGCAGTGGCCAGATCGATGGGCACAGTTCAGTTTTGCTGTTCTGCTTTCGCAATAAGGGTTAGAGGCTTACGCCCAGTTGCCATGCCATCAGCCTGCCTCTCTCATCCTCCGCCAGTAACGGCACCATCCAGTCACACTCGACCTCAACAGCTACATCCCTTCAAAGATGTTCAATGCCAAGTGCCAGCCATGCCTTGATAGCTATCAGCGTCGTTAGCCCTTAGTGCCATAAGCAGCTCCTGAAACAGAGCGAGCGTCATCTGATTGTCGAGGGTCATTGGTAGGAGGCAACTTCCTAAAGCATTGCCCGCTGCAACAAAAACACCGCGCGTGATCAACGCTTAGGCATGTGCTGCTTCTTTTCTTTCTCTTTCATCGTTGGTTTGAAACTGGCTTTTGATGTTGATCCTGGGGGGGTATAATGCAAGGCTATTCTGGCCCAACGCAAATGTACTGGAGGGGCTGTCCTATGCACTTTTGGCAAAGATCAGCATCCGGGGCATAAAATTGCAATTAAAAAGAATGACTAGTGTCATCAAAAACCAGCCAACTCTTCCCTTTTTACGCTCCGTAGTCGATGAGATGTGCAGCTTGATCCTCTCTCAAATGGATCAAATCCAAAGCCACCGATATGAAATTACTTGGAAACCAGACGGTAGTCCAGTGACCAATTCGGATGTGTTGATAGAGAATTTAATTCACGGCTTTTTAAGAGAAAAGTTTCCTGGCATTGCGTTTGCTGGAGAAGAGAGTTATTCACAAACTGATGCTGCTCATGAGGAAGGCTATTACGCTATCCTCGATCCAATCGATGGTACTGAAAATTTCTGTTCTGGCCTCAAAATTTGGGGCGTTTCTTTTACTCTTTGGCACAGTCGCAAGCACCTGATCAGCCTACTTTTTCTGCCTGAGCTTGGTGACCGCCTAATGACCGGCGACGTTATACGCCCTGTTCACTCACGAATCAACGGGTTTTCCTCCTCAATGTGTCAGGAGATACTGGATGGGATGGGTGACGCCGAAGAAAGCAGGCTCATGGGGTGTGCAGTTTTCAATATGTACAGCGTGATCACCGGAAGCTTTGCCAGATTCAGCAATCCACGTGGCGCCTACGCGTGGGATCTTTTACCAGGGTTAATACTAGCCTTGGAGCACTGCTGCGAAGTACATGTCGATGGAAAGCCCTATCAAGGACACTTTCTCGAGCCATCTGGAAGATATCGGGTCGATATTCGGCACAGATACGATCTTCATTCTAGGTAAGGGGCCCTCGGTTGATGAAATTAATCCAGAGGTCTTCGCCAACTCTATGGTGATTGGCATTAACGATGCTGAGCGAATTGTACCAGTTGATATCTCTATTTTCCATGCTGATTGGGTAAAGGAATCAGTAGCTAGCAATGGATACAAATCACGTTTGTATGTTTGTCCCCCTGGATTTACCCCATTACGGGGAGACGTCGTGAATATGCCATGTACTCGATCTTCAGGGAATGAAAGTGATGTGATGATGCAGCGCTTGCTTACTGAAGATCCCTCCGAAAGCTTTGTGATAGAAGAAGTATTATTTCTTTCCGCTCTTCGCCTTGCCAGAATTCTTGCAGGAATTCGCAAGAAGCCACAAACAATATATATGGTGGGATTCGACTTTACCCCTGATAAGGGATACTCAAAATCTATTGAACGTGATTACGCGCCCAACAGCCCCGAGGAACGTGCTCTTGCCATATCGCCTCAAGAGTTTTACTTTGTTAATTCTCTGTACTTGTTGCGAGATTCGGAACTGATTCTCAAGCATGTGGGGTCGCGTAAGTTTTCTGCTCTATCTACTGGAGAACTAAATGATCAGTTTCTCCCAAAAAATCCAATCAATGAAGAACATGAACTTGGCCCTCGAGTAGTGGTTACTGCTGAACTGACCACTAACCACTTTGGCCAACGACACCGATTAGAAAGGATGATCCGAGCGGCACGAGCGGCTGGGGCTGATTATGTCAAGGTTCAAAAACGCAACGTAGAAACCTTTTACAGCCAAGAACAACTGGATGGGAAATACAAATCACCGTTCGGATCAACTTTTCGAGATTACAGAAATGCTCTTGAGTTGGACGAGGAAGATTTTTGTTATATTGACAAACTCTGCTCACAGCTGGGAATAGGTTGGTTTGCCTCCGTTCTTGATGAACCTTCGTATCACTTCATACAGCAGTTCAGTCCAGACTTAATCAAGATCCCCAGCACCATTTCAGAACATAATGATTACCTTAGCTATGTAGCCCGGCATTACACTGGGAGTGTTGTGCTCTCTACTGGTATGACCGATATAGCCTATGAAAAGTATATTCTGGAGACATTTACAGAATGCAACAAGCTTTACCTGATGCAATGTAATTCAGCCTATCCCACTCCCAAGCATCACTGCACCGTTGGAGTCATTCGACACTATCGTGATCTCAGTTATCGGTATCCCTATCTTGTTCCTGCCTACTCGAGCCATGACACTGGTTGGTTTGCATCTACCATGGCGGTGGCAGCTGGTGCTCAAATGGTGGAGAAGCACGTAAAACTGGGAAATACGGAGTGGGCTCACTATGATTCTGTAGCTCTAGATTTGACGAAAGAAGATTTTAGAGAGTATGTTGAAAAAATTAGAGAGGCAGAAATAGTTCTGGGAGTTGAAGATAAAAAAACAAACTCAAGTGAACACCATAAGTACTCGAAGAGGTCGAGATGAATATGCTCAATGCAAAAATATGGGCAATCGTAGCTGCTCGAGCAGGATCAAAAGGGCTATTAGATAAAAATGTGCGAAATCTAGCGGGAAAGCCATTAATAGCCCATGCAATAAATTTTGCGGTTCAAGCCAATATTTTTGAGAAGATACTGCTGTCTACTGATTCTGACCAATATGCAGAAATTGGGCGAGAGTATGGAGCATGGGTACCTTTCCTGCGTGGCTCGCATGCAGCACAGGATGACAGCATGGAAGAGCATGTGTTGAAAGATCTCGATGAAAAACTTAAGATTCACAATATAAGTCCGCCGGATATAATTGTTTGGCTAAGGCCTACGTTTCTATTCAGATCAACTGATGATCTAACAGAAGCCGTCTCAATGTTAAACAAAGATATTGATTCTGTAAGAATGGTAACCACGGGTGAGCCACGCCTTTACGAAGTAAGAAACGGTTTTCTATCGCCTTGTTTTGACGATGGTGGACGCTCTATGATTCGTAGGCAGGAGTTTCCGCCTACATATAAGGTTTTTCATACGGATATCTTTTGGTATAAAAATATTGTTAAAGGGGAGCTATTCTTGGGAGAGCGTATCCTTGCTCTTCCGATTCACAGGCTCTGTGCCATGGATATAGATGGGATTGATGATTTTGAGAT
>Ga0189288_10400_pt1 | contig 13897 bp, 8 predicted proteins | sample UW105minimetaG_FD_130316 | JGI IMG/M metagenome (GOLD analysis project Ga0189288, IMG submission 130316) | Marine microbial communities from the Costa Rica Dome - UW105 mini metaG | ecosystem: Environmental > Aquatic > Marine > Oceanic > Photic zone | place: Costa Rica: the Eastern Pacific... | reverse complement strand
TGGATTTATCGCCTTTGAGTGAGGCTGTGGCTGATAATGATTCAGAGCTACCTCCTGCACCGCCACCACCACCGATGGATTGGGCAAAAAAGCCATAGGCAAAATCGCCATGGGTTTTAATCTTTCCTGAAACGTTCACAAGAACATTGCCAGATCGACCGCCTTCTCCTCCCTTCCCGCCGATATCTGCTCCCAAGGTGACAGGGCTTCCTTCTTTGGAAATTGATGCTGCGTAGCTGCTGCTGCTACCGCCGGTGCCGCCTCCACCTCCAACGGATTGCGCTAATACTCCATAGGAAAAATCACCACTGATGATGACACCGTTGGAGTCGACGTATCCAGTTGTGATATCGCTGTTGGATGTAACCGTCACATTGCCGCCACTGCTGCCGGCGCCACCGGTACCACCAAGATTGACTCTGCCACCAACGCTGGCAGATTTTCCAGTGCTAACAGTTCCTTGAAGGTTTAGAGAGCTGCCGCCCGAGCCTCCGCCTCCGCCGATGGATTGAGCAACAATTCCACTTGCATGGTCTCCAAAGGTTTGAATGGTTTGTGCTGTGTTGAAGACAGATACTGAACCTGCTGATCCGCCTGAGCCACCAGTACCTCCGATGTTCACTGCTGCATTGACTGATGTTTTATTGCCGCCACCAAGTTGCCCGTTGACAGTGCTTCCACCTGCTCCGCCACCGCCGCCAACTGATTGCGCAAAGATGCCATAAGCAAAGTCACCATAAATGTTGTCTTCTCCGTTTTCAACGTAATTTGTTCCAGTAAAAATATTTCCGCTATTGGTGATCGTAACGTCACCAGAATTTGCCCCGCTTGCTCCTTTGCCGCCAACGTTGGCGCCAACATTGGCAGCAACTCCGCTTTCGGAAGCAGCTAGTTGAGCATTGATGACACGGCCGCCTGAGCCGCCGCCACCGCCCAGTGATTGTGCATAAATGGCAGCACTGTTGTTGCCAATTGTTTTGATCTCTCCGGAGTTGGTGATGGTGACATCGCCAGAAGTTCCGCCTTCGCCTCCATTCCCTCCAAGGCTTACGCCAACGTTGGCGGCGGCGGTTCCGCTGGTCGAAAGTGCACCTTGAATTGATATAGCTTCTCCGCCTGAACCACCACCGCCACCGACGGACTGGGCGTAGATGCCGTAGGAGTTGTTGCCGTAAAGAGCCGAGAGACGATCGTCAGCGGTGCCGGTTGAAATCGAAGCTGTGTTGCTAACAGTCACGTTTCCGGCGCTACCGCCTTTCCCCGCACCGCCGCCTAAGTTCACACCAGCGCTGACAGCATTGCCGCCACCTGCACCCTGAAGATTTACGGTGCTTCCGCCTGAACCACCGCCGCCGCCGATGGATTGAGCAAGGAGTCCAGTGGCGAAATCTCCGAGTGTTTTGATCGATGCACCAGTGTTTGAAATGGTGACATTGCCTGCCGTATTGCCAGATCCAGCTCCTCCGCCAATGTTGACGCCTACGTTCACTGCTGCAGTTTTACCCGCGCTGACCTGAGCTGAAAGCGTGCTGCCACCGTCGCCGCCGCTACCGCCAATCGATTGGGCATAAATGCCGTAAGAATAGTTGCCAGTGAGCTCGAAGCTCGTAGTGTTGTCTGTGGTAACTAATTTAATGTTTCCGGTTTCAATATTAGCAGCATTGGTCACTTTTACGTTTCCGGATGTACCTCCATCGCCACCTTCTCCTCCAATATTTGCAGCCATGTTTACGGCAGCCGTTCCACCACCGCCGAGTTGAATGTTTGTCGCGCTACCTCCAGAACCACCGCTGCCTCCAAGAGATTGCACATAGATGCCCGCAGATGAGTCACCGATGGTTTGAATGCTGCTGCCAGAGTTTGAAATAGTGACATTTCCCGCTTTTGCACCCGTTCCAGCTTTCCCTCCAATCTGAGCGCCAGCATTGACTGCTGCGGTACCAGCAAGAGAAATGGAGCCTGATAAGGAATTGCCACCATTGCCACCACTTCCCCCTACTGATTGGGCAAAGATTGCAGCTGAGTTGCTACCTACTGTGCTCAGATTTGAGCTGTTGGTAACAGTGACATTTCCTCCGGATGCCCCAGCTCCTCCTGATCCGCCAATCGTCGCTCCAACGCTAACTGCCCCTGAGCTACCGCCTTGAAGACTCAAGGACATGGCTGATCCTCCGGTGCCACCACCACCGCCTAGTGACTGAGCAAAAATGGCAGAGGCATAACTCTTTCCAGAAGTCGTGATTGATTGACCTGTGGAAATCACAGTGACATCTGATCCCGTGCCGCCTGACCCGCCTTGGCCACCGATTGTGGCTGTGGCGGTTACCCCAGCACTGCCACCCAGGGCGACACTTCCGCTAATAGAACTACCACCACTTCCACCACCACCGCCTAGCGATTGGGCAAAGATGCCATAAGACAAGAAACCTTCAGTTTTAATTGAGCTGGCTGAATTGACAGTGACGGAGCCAGCGCTTCCACCACCACCTCCATTGCCACCGACGGCGGCTGATGCAGTCACACCAGCTGTACCGCCGATGCTCCCCTGAAGGCTGAAGGTTCCTCCTCCTGAACCGCCGCCGCCGCCAATCGATTGCGCCAGGATGCCTGCGGATTGGTCGCCTTTGGTAATAATCTGACCGCCGGTGGTGGTCACACTGACAGGACCCGAGTTGCCGCCATCACCACCCTTGCCTCCGACACTGCCACCAAGAGTGACGCCAGCTGTTCCTCCTCCCCCTATTTGGGCGTTGACAGTTGAGCCACCCTGGCCACCACCACCACCGATGGATTGAGCAAAGATGCCTTGTGACAAATTGCCCAATGTCAGGATTTGATCTTCTGGTCTCAAATTGGCTGTAACGCTGACCGAACCGCCTTGTCCGCCTCCACCAGCTTTTCCGCCAACAGCAAAGTTGGCGCTAACACCAGCAACACCACCTGCCGCGAGACTGATGGTTGTTGAGGATCCTCCAGCTCCACCACCGCCACCAAGTGATTGCGCAAGGATTCCGGGGGAGTAGTCGACTGGTTTGTCTTTTGCGTTTGCGAGTCCGGTCTGGATCGAACCGTCGCTATAGCTGAGTTCGACGGAACGACCATCTCCCCCGCCCCCACCGATGCCGCCCACTGCAACTGCTGAGCCAATACTTGCGACTGGGTTGATGGACGCTGCTCCACTAACGGTTGAGCCGCCCGATCCGCCTCCACCACCGATGGATTGAATCAAGATTCCCGGAGAATATCCTTGGTTGGTGGTGATATTTCCTGAAATATCACCGATTGCTTGACCCCCAGATCCGCCTGCAGCTCCATCGCCACCAATGCCCACGCTTGCCGATACACCAAGTGAGGCAGTCATTGATATCGTGCTGCCGCCTGCTCCACCACCTCCACCAATGCTGGTGATACTGACGCCAGGTGAATTTTCAGCCTCTGTTGTAATGCTGCCTGAGAAGGTGGCTGAGGCTCTGTTGCCTTGACCCCCACCAGCTCCTTTGCCACCAACTGATGTAGTCACTGCAATTCCCCCAGCAGCTGCGCCGGCAGCAGATCCACCTGAGCCACCACCACCACCGATGCTCACCACATTTAGGCCAGGAGATTGATATCCCTTTGTCCTGATATTTCCAGCAGCAACGACATCCACAGTGCCTGCGTTTGCGCCTGTACCACCGTCGCCGCCGACGTTGACAGAAACGCTAACGACAGAAGGGCCAGACGCACTCTTTGTGCTGCCGCCTGATCCACCACCACCGCCAATACTTGTTGCAGTAATACCTGGTGAGTACTTGCCAGTTGTCGTGATATCTGCATTGAAGGGATTACCACTCTCGCCAACTTTCACAGTGCCGCCCAAGCCCCCAGATCCACCTTTGCCTCCAATGGTCAAGTTCACACTGATCAATCCACCGCCACCGCCAGCGCTGTTGGCACTGCCGCCATTGCCACCCCCACCACCAATTGCTTGCACGAGTAGGCCAGGGGAGCTCACTCCACTTGTGCTGATAGTGACTGCATTTGAACCCGTTGGTGAATTGACAACTGCGGTGCCGCCAACTCCACCACCACCACCATCTCCTCCAACAGCCACGCTGATGTCGCCTGCGGAATTGGCGTCGCCACCATTACCACCACCGCCACCAATTGACTGCACAATCACACCAGGTGCGTAGTCCTGGAAAGTGGTGATAGATCCTCCACTCAAGTTTGCGGTTGCTAAGGCTCCGTTTCCACCTGGACCCCCTTTGGCGCCGAACGTGATGAAGCCAGAATTGGTACCTGCACTTCCGCCACCACCGCCAATGCTTTGAACAAGGATTCCCGAAGAAAGTGATCCTTTCTCCTCAGAGCCCGTGGTGATACTTCCCCCTGAGAAATTGATAGTCGCATTTCCGGCATTGCCACCAGCTCCTGCTTCTGATGACGTCCCGAGGGTGATTGCAGAAATATTGCTGCCGATCGCACCACCACCACCACCGATGGATTGAACGATGATGCCTTGAGAGTTGTCTCCGCTGGTATTAATCGTGCCTGCCGACATGGAGGCCTCGGCTGACCCCCCGTCACCGCCCTTACCACCTTTGGAACCTCCAAGGTTGACTAGAGAAATTTGGCCAGGGACTGAACCACCACCACCACCAACGCTTTGGGCGTTGATGCCAGGCATATTGTTTCCGACTGTCGTAATTGAGCCGCTATTGCTGGCCTGAACACTGCCAGCAGCGCCGCCCGAGCCACCAAGGCCGCCCCAGGTGACGATCACCCCCCCTGTTCCTGCCTGACCACCCTGGCCACCAACAGATTGAACAAGGATGCCGGCGCCGCCCGCCCCGCCACTGTTGGACACGCTAATGGTGCCGGCATTGCTACCGGTTGCGAGGCCTGAAACGCCTCCAGTTCCTCCAGCTCCTCCTGAGCCGAAGGTACCGCTACCTCCGTTGCCTGCAGTGCCACCTGTGTTTTGAGACAACACGCCAATGGCGGCAGCGTTGGTGCCGCCGGAGCGGTTTGTGACAGAGACACTGGCACCACTTTCAATGGTGATGCTTGCTTTTTGGTTAACGGAGCTACCGCCTGCTCCACCAGCTCCACCACTTGCCAGGCCTGCACCTGCTCCGTCACCTCCCTCTCCGGAGACGGCGGATGCTTGAACACCTGCAACAGTGCTATTGCTTGAAGTGTTGATCGAGACGGAACCACCGCTCGCGAAGGTGACTTGAACATTGCCGGGGGAGCCTCCTGTGCCCCCGTTTCCACCGTTGCCAACCGAACCGCCACCGGTACCGCCCTTTCCACCAAAAGATTTTGACCCAACTTGTGAGCTATTCGACCCTGTAACGGTCTGGGTGATGTTGGGCCCCTGACCACCCGTTCCACCCGTGCGTCCCGTGGTGCTCCATGGGTCATAGCTTGGTTGCTGGCCTGGTTGACCAGTTCCTTGGAGTAGGGGCTGCGCAGGTGGTGAGTTGTATGACCCAGACGGCACGGTCTGGGTTTGGGCAAGCACACTCGTCGTTCGTCCTGCCATCAGCAAGAAGGCAGGTAGCAGAGCTATTGCAGACGAGGTGCGACGTTTCACATGACACAGCAAGCCGGTAAAGGCTAGTTACGCTCATCTTTGGCGACAACTGTTTTTTGCTCATTTGCAGCCAGTTGTGATGACTGGTCGATATCACTGCTTGAATCCCCTTATCTGTGCATCTGACATGGCAAATCGCTCGTTCGCAATCGCCTTCGTTCTGGCATGTGCGTCTTTGTTCGCTCCCTGCGCGAGGGCTCTCGAGCCTGATGCTGTCGATGCCAAATTTCAAACTGTCACTGTGTTGACACCCGTGACAGAAGCAGGAGAGCTGAAGCCGCTCAAGCAGGCCGGCATGGTTGCATTTTTTTCGACCCTCGCTGCTGATCTCTTTGCTCAGCAGTGGCGTCAGCGCACAGGTGAAACAGGTGAGTTTCGTGTTGCTCCGTTGGCGTTGACGCAATTTGAGGCTGCCTTTCTGAAAGCTAGGGAAAGCGATTCAAGCTTGACCAAGGCTTATGTGCCAGACCCAGCCCAAATCCCCGCTGTTGTAGGTCTGCAGCTGCAGCAAGGGGTTGAGCTGGAGCAGGCTCGCAGCCTGGCTCAACAGCAGCCCTATGTGATCTGTCCAGACCCTTTGGTGCGGATCACCCAAACGCAAGATGGCAAGTCGTCCACCATTGTTCCTTGCGCTTTCACATTCACATCGATGGCTCTGTTGGTGAATCGAAGCAACCAGGAAGCTCAATCACCAACTGTTCTCAAGGCCTATTCACTTCAGGAAATGGTCCAGTTCCTCACCGAACAGTCCGGTGAGGATGCACGCAATCTCACGATCGCTTCGCCGATCGCTCAACCTGCCGATCAGGCAGCCTCTGATTCCTCGGATTGATTGTTTTCCACTTCTGAAATTGGCTCAATTCCTGCTGCTTGGATGATCTGGCCAATGGCGGCGGTTAGCGTTTGTTGTGCAGCCGAAAGCTGACGCATGCGGAAACGATGCTCGTTCAGTTCATTTTCAGATCGGATCAGATCGTTCAGTGCATTGATCGCTTCCGCAGGCAGAGCGTTCATGGCATAAACACGACCATCAAGGGTGAGGGTTTGTTGGTCTTCGTTCGTGACCTGATCCTGGCTCGCAGTCTCTTCTTGGTTCTGATCTTCCATGTGAGAGGGCATAAAGTCGCTCATGTGTTCTCTGCAGAGAAACGATCGGTTGAGTGTATGGGCAATGTCCGATTTGGGCAGCATCGGATCCAAGGATTGTGATGGCTGGGAACGGGATCACCTTCCATCAGTCCTTGGAAACAAGACTGATGCAGTCCTTGCCGGAGCAGTTGTACCTGACTGCGCAGAGAGGATGGAGCATGGCCCATGGATGGAGACAGGCTCAGAGTGCCTTCACCGCAGCCGTAGACCGCTACGAATGCCAGGCGGTCGACGTCTGCATGGTGGCCTTCGCTCCCGTGCAGGGTCCAGCCATCGTGGTAACTGCAGTCACCCGGTTGCAGTCCCAGGGTGCTGATGTGTTGCCAGTCCTCCCGTAGCCAGGATTGTTGGTAGCCATGAAAGCTGTCGATTGCACTGCCGCCTTGGAGAAGATGGCAACTGGGATGTGGCGGTTGCCAGTATTCGAGTGGTGAATCGCTTTGGTTGAGAATTGGTGTGATTGGGATCCAGAGAGTCAGGAAGTCACAGCCTTCAACAGGAATAAATAGAGCATCCTGATGCCAGGGGGTGTGCTCACTGCCAGGCGGTTTGAAATAGGTCTGATCGCGCAGCAACCAGATTTTGTCGCTGTTGAGGAGATCGGCGGCCAGTTGGGCCGGTTCTTCTTCCAGCAGCCAGCATTCCAGTTCTGGACTCTGTCTCCACAGATTTTCGCGAAAATCCCAATGTTGGCCGTACTCCAAAACGCTGGTCTCCAGCCCTGAGGTGCTCGCGTTGTTGTTCTCTTTTTCTGAAGGTGCAGCCAGCAGTGCAGCGACTCTGTTGATCTTTTCTTGGCCGCAAAAGCGATGGGCGATGCCCTGAAGGCCACCGCAGGCTGAGGGGATAGGGGTGGCCCGGGGCATGGGCATGGCCCTCTTCGGTGGTGGCTGTCATCATGTCGCCCTTGGGGTGGAGTTGTGCATGCGTCCGAGCTGGGACACGTTCTGGACCAATGACTCCTTGATCGAGACGATGCTGGCCCCATTGGCTCCATCAGCTGTGCAGCGTCAGTTTCTGCAGGGCCTTACCCCTGTCGATGCACCTGCGATTGGGCTGGAGCTCTCGAGTCGCGGTTTGCGTCGGCGTCCGCACATTGCGGTATGGCTATTGAGCGGTCGTTTGCAGCGTTGGTCCGCTTTGCTGCAGCCGCTCGTTCGTGCTGATGGCACGTTTGCCTCAGGGCTCGCGGTGGAGGATCTCCAGCCGTTCATTCAGTCGCAGGATCTGTTTGATCGGGAAACCTGGCTTGAATACACCCAGCCACTGCGGCGCCAGGGCGGTCAGCCCTTTTTATTGTTTCGCCACACACGCCGGCCTCTCAGGCTTGACGAGTTGCGCCATCAGTTGGAAGCCCTGCATGGCCGATTGGGCTCACGCTTGCAGCAGCGTCTGCCGTTGCCCTCCGATGCCTGGTGGCAGGCACTTCAGCAGATCCCACAGGCTGGGGCTGATCAGCTAGGGATCGATCTCGATCCCTTACAGGGTGGTTGGCGCTTTCTCTTTGGGGTGACGGACCCTCAGGCTTTGCTGGCTGCGCTTGGATTCGAGCCGCCTCTAGGGGCTGGTTTGGAAGCATTCCCGCTGGCATTGGCTCTCGATAGTCGTCGTGTGGTTGCAGACCGCTACTGCCTGGAGGTGTTTCCGCGCTATCGCCAGGACCACACAATCATTGGCTACCCCGGCGAGATCCCAGCCGATGTTGATCAATGGCCGGCCTGGACTCCCCATCCAGCCTTGATTCCGCCGGCACGTCTCAAGGCGCTCATGCAAGCCACCGTGCATGTGCCCTCGGTGGCGTATAGCTCGCAGCAGCTCGCTCTACGCGGTGGGCTCAGTCACCAGAAGCTGGTGGTGGAAGAGGGGCAGCTTGTCGATCACAAGGCCTATCTGGGCGTCATGGTGACAGCTGCGAAGGCAACGCAAGCGGCATCGGTTGCTGCGCCAGAAGGGGCTAGAGAAGGTTCACCCGTCGACCATGCCATCCAGTGGCTGAGCCAGGCGGCCGATGGATGGTTGGGTTTTGCACTCAGCCCTGGGCATTCAGATCAGTGGGTGCCGCTGGCTTGCCTCACCTTGCTCGCACAATGGCGGGATGAGCCGCAGCTCATGGCGGCTTACGCCAGGCAGCGCGAAGCATTGGAGCCCTTGCTGCAAGCTCCTCAGCCTGTTGGCTATAGCCGACTTACACCAGCTGATCTCGACAGCTCCATTTGGTTGCGCCGCTGCCTGCTATCTCTTCAACGACCGTCATCGGCTTCACTGGATCGTTTTCTGGCATCAGGCTGGAGCCGTGATGTCGGCATCAGTACTTACTCAGATCCGCAGCTGATCGCGGCATTTATCGAGCGACAGCCTGCAGAGATGACGGGGTGGTGTGCTCCCCATGACTGTGTGCTGATCAACTGGGCTGCCGATCCCAGCATGCCTAAATCCGGTGCTGCCTTACAGCATTTACGTGATCGTTTAAATGAGGGCCGATTTCGCAGTTATTGGTGGCCTCTTGATGGCTTGATTTTAAGTCTGATGCCTCGGGGGAGCTTGCCCAGGAGTGTGGTGCAGGGCTGTCTCCAACAGTCATTGCCCCCGGCTGTGGAGAGGGTCTTGCCGCCGTTGTATGCGGAGCGCTTCCAGGCCTTAAACCGCGGCTTGTTGCTGATGCGGCACGGAACGATTGCTGAACAGCAGCAGGGAAACGCCCTAATGGCAACTCTGATTCGTCGTCCGGAGGATTTTCGTGATCTGTTGGTGATGCAGCTGCCGCAACCGGACCAGTTGGACCCCGATGCAGACGTGCAGTGGCTCTGGAAGGGGCGGATGGAAGGCAGCTTGGCTCCCGACCCTGAGGGCTATCTGGCAGCGGCGCTGTTCCTGGCGACTCAAGTGCGTTCTAAATAGGCCTGGAAATCGTTCATGTCGAATAGGTCGTCCAGGCCCCCTTCGACAAGTAGATCCAGCTCGTCGTCACTCATGGCCAGGATCTGCTCGGCTTGCGCACGCAAAAGATCGGCTGCTCTGAGCTGAAAACCCTTGTCGGCGGCGAGTTTTAGCACCCCTTGGAGATCGAGCTGGCTGAGCTGCTCTTGCAGATCGGGATTCTGATCCACTGTGGCGAGGAAGGTCTCCAGATCCTGAAGGGCCATGCTGTTACAGGCAGAGGCAATGATGAAGATCCTGGCATCGCTTCTGCAAAATCCCCATAGGATCAGTGAGCTTTGGCAATGATCGCGTGCATATCCATTTTCTGATTCCCTGTTACGGCGGTCAGATTTCGGAAGTCACCTTCACCAGTTTTGTGAGATTTATTGCTAGAGCTCCGCAGTTGGGTCTGGAGTGGAGCCTGGACACGCTGGTGAATGAAAGCCTGATTCCAAGGGGGCGAAATGCCCTGGTCGCAAGGGCAATGCATAATCCCCGTGCGACCCATCTGATGTTTCTGGATGCGGATATCGGCTTTGATCCTGAATACATCTTGATGCTGCTTCAAGAAGATGTTGATGTGATCGGTGGTGGTTACCCCAAGAAAAGTTTGCCAATCGATTATGTGATCAATCCGATCACGGATGGAGAGGCTGATGATGGCAAGGCAGAAGTTGAACGCATTGGCACCGGTTTCCTCTTGCTGAAGCGGGAGGTGTTCAGTCGCATGGCCGAGGCAATGCCCGAATTGAAATACACCGACGATTGTGGATTGGATCCCTCGATCAATGAATACCTTCACGCCTTCTTTGAGTGCGGGTTGTTTGGTGAAAAGGTGTTTATGAGCGAAGACTGGCTGTTTTGTAATCGCTGGCGTGCGCTGGGGGGGCGAATTTTTATTTCCAAGCGTTTCGCCCTCACCCATGTGGGCAGCTACGCCTTCTCGGAAGCCTCTCAGGCCGATCTGCTCACCCGTCTCAGTGCTCAGCTCACGGCGGCCCCAGCCGCGACAGCGACGACGTCACCGTTGAGTGCTCCTTCTGCCTCTACGTCCACTTCATCGGTTTCCGTGCTGGATGGAGCTGTCGCTGCTGTCTCTGCACAGCCAGTCGGTAAGAGCAGCCCAGCCAAGCCTGCGGTAGCCAAGACGCCAGCATCCAAGATGGCCAAGGCCAAACCCGCAGCGAAAACTGCCAAAGCCAAGCCTGCGGCAAAACCAAGCCGATCGCCCCGGCGCAGGCCAGCGGACAGCTCCCCGGCAAACTGACTGCGGTGATTTCTCCGTGTCGATGACGCAACTGCAAAGCCTGCGCGGCATGGTCGATCTGCTTCCTGAGCAGACTTGCCGCTGGCAGGCGGTTGAATCCTTGGCTCGTCAGCATTTTCAGCGCTGGGGTTGCCGAGAGGTCCGAACCCCGATGCTGGAGGTCACCGAGTTGTTCGCTCGTGGAATCGGCGAAGCCACCGACGTTGTCGGCAAGGAGATGTACACCTTTCAGGATCGTGGAGACCGGTCCTGCACCTTGCGGCCCGAGGGGACGGCCTCAGTGGTGCGCGCTGCGCTGCAGCACGGATTACTTGCGCAGGGATCGCAGCGCCTTTGGTATAGCGGGCCGATGTTTCGTTATGAGCGGCCCCAGGCCGGCCGGCAGCGCCAGTTCCATCAGATCGGTGTGGAATGGCTTGGTGTGACCTCAGCGTTCAGCGATGCAGAAGTGATCGCCCTCGCCTGGGATCTGCTTGCTGATCTGGGCGTCGATGGTCTGGCTCTTGAGATCAACACGCTCGGTACGCCAGATGATCGCCAGGTCTATCGCAGTCGCCTTGTCTCGTGGTTAGAGCAGCGGCAGGAGTTGTTGGATGCTGATTCGCAGCAACGGCTGAGCACCAACCCTCTGCGTATTCTTGACAGCAAGCATCCCCAGACTCGCGAGCTACTCCAGGACGCTCCGATGTTGGAGCAGAGCCTCGCTGCTGACAGTCTTAGTCGCCATCAGGCAGTGCTCAAGGCGCTTGATGATCTCTCGATCCCTTACGCCGTGAATCCCCGCCTGGTGCGTGGTCTCGATTACTACGGTCACACAGCGTTCGAGATCACCAGCGATCAACTTGGTGCTCAGGCCACCGTCTGCGGTGGTGGTCGTTACGACGGTCTGGTTCAGCAGCTTGGCGGTGATCCCACCCCGGCCATTGGCTGGGCCTTGGGGATGGAACGGTTGCTCTTGGTACTGGAGGCTGCGGCAACCGCTAACCCCAGCGGTCGTGCAGCTCGCCTCGTGAAGGAGGCTTCACCTGATGTGTATTTGGTGAACCGGGGAGAGCAGGCCCAACGCCAAGCCCTCGTCCTCTGCAGGCAGTTGCGATTAGCTGGCTTGGCCGTACAGCGCGATGAATCAGGCTCGGCCTTTGCAAAGCAGTTCAAGCGAGCCGACCGCAGTGGCGCCGCCTTTGCCCTGGTGATTGGTGAGGAAGAGGCCGAACGCAGTGTGGTGCGGCTTAAAGCACTGACGTCAGCTGTGCCGGATGCCGGGGACGCTCAACAGCAGGATTGGAGCCTCAACGATCTCGGGCTGCTGGTCGAGGCTCTTCAAAACGGCGCTAAACCTGGTGCAGGTGGTAAGGATGCAGGAGTGAGCAGGAGGAGGGGATGACAGCTCTCAGCAACGTTTCCAATCTTGCCCCTCGCGGCTCAGCGATGGCTCCACGTGGTGCAGCGGTGATCACTCCCTATTACGAGGAATCGCTTGCTGTGCTGGAGCGCTGTCATCGCAGCTGCCAGGAGCAGGAGGGAGATTGGCCACTTCGACATGTGATGGTCGCGGATGGCCATCCACGACCTGAGCTGGCTGGTTGGGATGTCGATCACATCACCTTGCCCAAGGCTCATGCTGATAACGGCAACACCCCTCGCTGTCTCGGGGCGATTTCGGCGATCAATCAAGGCTACTGGCCAATTCTGTTTCTCGACGCTGACAACTGGTTCAGGCCATGGCACTTAAAGACGATGGTGTCACTGCACCATCGCCATCCCAATGCGGATGTTCTGGCAATGGGAAGGCAGTGTGCGCTTCCCGACGGCACTGAGATTCCCGGGATGGCGGACGAAGACTATGCCCTTCGTCATGTTGATACCTCCTGCTACGTCTTTTACCCCTCCGGTTTCCGTGTCTTGCCTCTTTGGGGGATGATGCCGCCGTACTTGGGGCCTGTTTGTGATCGCTTTATTCGTGAAGCGATCACAAATCATGGACTAGTCATGGCAGGGACCAATGTTCCTAGTGTTGTGTTTACAGCCCACTACAGCTGGGCTTATGAGGCAGTAGGACGTCCAGTACCTGATGACGTTCACGATATCGATTGGTTTGTGATAGAAGGGCATTTTGATCAGTCCGAGATTTTTAATCGGACCGGCGTGCATTCCTCTCTTGCTATCTCGCCACCCTGTGTCGGGGCTGTAGGCACGATCCAACAGGGTTCCAGTATTAGCGGACCCATTCTTGCGAAGGCTCACACACCTAAGGATCTTTGACCATCGATGTTTGTCCTCCGCTCTCTTGAATTGCTGAATGACGGTGATTCGGCTGACTTCAGCTATTGATGCGATTGCCAACTAGATAAGGATGTCGTTCTGGTTGAGTCGATCAAGTCAATCAATAGAGTGTAGTCAAATGTCTCTGCCCTCTTTGAAGGATTAGTCTTCAAAAATTAACACTTGCTTGCACCATCCAGCGCAATTGGTTGAAGCTCATGATTTCGTTATTTTCCACAACGTGAATGCCAGCCGTCATGCGCAGAGGAAGATCGTTAGTGAGATTCGTTGATATCCCTAGTGTGGCCCGACTGATTGCATACTCTACGAAAGTGCTCCATCTCTCGTTGAATACAAGGCTGACGGAGCCAATCGCTCCCCAGCAAAGGTTTTCATCGATTTGGGCGACCTTGCGGTTCTTTTCTACTGGTCTGCATGTGAAGTTGAAGGGCTCATCGCGATCGGTAAGCGAGGCAAAGCGTCCGGTTCCAAAGCCTCCATTGGCGATGAACAGAGGATAGTTAGAGCCCTTGTCGCCAAGCCACCAACCGTTAGACGCCATTAGATAGAGGTTGCGGCCCGTATCCGTGTTGTCATCCCATTGGATGACTTGCTCGCCGCCAAAGGCTATGCCGCCTGTATCTCCGATCGCGCGCGCAATTCGAAAACCGGAACTGATGCCGTCCTCAATTCCTGTACTGCCTCCAGGGATCTCGGGG
>Ga0189288_10399_pt1 | contig 13965 bp, 12 predicted proteins | sample UW105minimetaG_FD_130316 | JGI IMG/M metagenome (GOLD analysis project Ga0189288, IMG submission 130316) | Marine microbial communities from the Costa Rica Dome - UW105 mini metaG | ecosystem: Environmental > Aquatic > Marine > Oceanic > Photic zone | place: Costa Rica: the Eastern Pacific... | reverse complement strand
TGTTCTTACCAGCACCTTGGCCAGCAAGAAATTCCTCAGTCTTGGAGTAGGTGCGGTTGTAAACCACACTCGAGAAGCCGTTGCGCTCTGCGTTGAGCACAAGGTTCTCGCCCATTACTCCGAGACCGATCAGGCCGAAATGAGCCTTGGACATCGTCAAAGGTGGTTTGCAATGTCCTCAGTGTGACCATCGGGCAGAGAAACCGCTGCCCTCAGAGCACCGTCTGTCAGAAAGAGGAAACCAAAGCCCGGCTCAGATCACCATCCCATCAGGGATCGTGGCATTTTTCACCACGACAACAATGCCGTTACGGATGTAGAAACCAAGTTCCGGACGATCGGCCTCTTCAACATTGTCCTTATTGACAATGGTGACATTTCGTCCGATTCGAGTGTTCTTGTCAAGGATGGAACGCTTCACAGTTGAGCCTTCGCCCACACCGAGCGGTGTACCGCCGTTCTGACGCAGCTCCTCACGCTCTGAGGTGGATTCGAAGAAATCGCTCCCCATCAGCAAGGAATCTTGGAGAACGACGTTGTTCTCGACGCGGCTTCGAACACCGAGGACGCAATGATTGATGCTGCAGGATTTAAGAATCGTTCCCTCACCAATACTGGAGTCAATGATCTGTGCATCGACCAACTTACTAGGGGGTAAATAACGTGGCCTTGTATAGATAGGGAAGTCTTCGTCGTAGAAGCTAAATGGAGGCTTAGGCTGCTCTGTCAAGGCGAGATTAGCCTCGTAAAAAGCCCCAATCGTTCCAATATCTTCCCAATAGTCGTCAAACACATAACTCCTAAGATTCATCCCAGACTTAAGGGCTTCAGGAATCAACTCCTTGCCGAAGTCCTTATAAGTCGGATAATCATTAAGGAGACCAAAGAGAGCCTTGCGACTGAATACATAGATGCCCATTGAGGCGAGATAGGGCTTCTCCTGGGCCGACTCGGGAGAGAGGCCAAATCGGGCTGTATTAACAGCCATCTCCTTAAGAGAATCACCCTTTGGCTTCTCTCGGAATTCCTGAATTGCACCGTTCTCATCAGTGCGCATCAAGCCAAAGGATTCAGCCTGCTTCGGGTCGACGGGGAGCGCAGCAACAGTGAGATCAGCACCAGATTTACGGTGATGTTCAACAAACAAGCTGTAATCCATTCGATACAGCTGGTCACCGGAAAGAATCAGGTATTCATCAACATCCCATTCCTGGAATAGCCACTGGTATTTACGTACAGCGTCAGCTGTGCCTTCAAACCATGATGGGCTCTCAGGGGTCTGCTGGGCCGCTAGTACCTCAACAAAACCCTGGCCGAAACCAGCACTGAGGTCGTAAGTCTGGGAAAGATGGCGGTTCAGAGATGCACTGTTGAACTGAGTCAACACATACATCTTGGTGATGTTTGAATTGATGCAGTTGCTGATGGGGATATCAATCAGGCGATACTTACCAGCCAGAGGTACAGCTGGCTTGGCCCTCATTTTTGTGAGTGGGTAAAGACGGGTACCCGCTCCTCCACCAAGAATTATTGACAGAACGCGCTTCATGCCGGTGCCTTAACACTGGAGACGGGGGCAAACCTAACGGACTTTGTGCTCAAAAAACCATCAGCACCCTCAGATCAACCAAGAACGATGAGACTCTGATCGAGACTGCTCTCAGCCCTTGCCTCTCAGGCGATCTCAGCTGGTGGATTGGTCCTCACCAAGGGAAAACACGCGCTCAACCACACGCAGGGCTTCCTGGCGCTCAGAGCGGGGCTGAGGGCTACGCAACTGGGTCACTGGCGCGTGAAGGATCTTGTTGAGGATGCCCTTCGTGAGGGCCTCTACAACTTTGCGCTCCCGCGCGGAAAAGTCAGGCCCCATGCGGCTAAGAGCCTTTTGAAGCTCCTCAGTCCGAATCTGTTCTAGAGACGCCCTTAAGCGGTTGATGGTTGGCACTGCCTCAAGGCTGTCCCACCACTCAAGAAAAAGGCGAGACTCAACATCAAGCAGACCCTGGGCTTCCATCGCCACCTGCTGGCGTGCCTCCTGGTTGCGGGCTACGACCTCTTGGAGATCGTCCACGTCATGGGATTCAACTCCTGGAATGCCCTCAACATCCGCGGAGATGTTTCGCGGCACGCCGATATCAATCAGGCGAAGGGCGTTCAGCCGATCCAGCTGATTGAGACGGGCTGCATCGATGATGGGTTCATCGGTGGCCGTACTGGTGAAGACCAACGAGCATGTACTGAGGCAGTGATCCAGGTCCTCAAGCGATCGGCACTCCACTGGCAATCCAGGAAAATCTTCAGCCAGAGCGAGTGCTCTCTCACGCGTGCGATTGAGCAGCTGAACGCCGGAACAACCTTTGGACTGAAGGTGCTGAAGCAGCAGCCGACTCATTCGGCCAGCGCCAACCACGGCGACCTTTTCAGTCTCAAGGGTGACGAGCTGGTCGAGGCCTCGGGATTGGCCGAGCTTGAGCTGGGCCAGTTCGACAGCAGCTGAACTGACTGAAACCGCACCCGTGCTCAGATTGGTTTCAGAGCGAACTCGCTTACCAGTACTGACGGCTTGCGTCAGCAACCGGTTGAGAATCGGACCGATGGATTTGTGTTCCTGACCCAGACGCATCATTTTCTTGACCTGGGAGAGGATCTGCCCCTCGCCTAGAACAAGACTGTCGAGACCAGCCGAGACCCTGAGCAGGTGATCGACAGCTTCGTGATGGTGATACGCAAAAAGATGAGGAGAGAGGGCCTCGGTAGCCAGGCCTGAGTGCCCACTGAGGAACTCCCGTACCGCGGAAATTCCGAGTTCGGGATGACGCACCAGGGTATAGATCTCAAGCCTGTTGCAGGTACTGAGGATGGAAGCCTCAAGCACCTGCTCATGACCACGGAGGGTCTGGAGAGAGGTCTCCATGGTTTGCTCAGGAATACTGAGCTTTTCACGGATTTCGACCGGTGCCGTGCGATGACTGAGGCCGACGACGGCAATGTGCATGGAGATGCTCCTCTTATCCAGTCGTTGAAGGTCAGTTCAGCGCGATGCTCTGAGCGCCGTCCTTGATATGCACCGTGTCGGTGAAGCGACAGGTGTTGTCAAGGTTGCTGATCACCAGGCTGCTGGTCCGGGTGCAGTCCTTCTCGAACTTAACGCCGTTGAAGAGCAGGCCATCAGTGATGCCACCGCCAGCGAAGACAACATGCTCTCCGGAGGCAAGCTCCTCAGCTTCGTAGATCTTGTCTGGATCGGTGATCCCCATCTCCTCAAGGCGTGCCAGGTTGCCTTCCTTGGTGAGGTCAGCCCATTCTTGGGTCTGAGCAACGGCCGGGTCATAGACCAACTGGCCCTGGAAGTGGCCACCAAGAGCGCGCATGGCAGCGGCAGAAATCACGCCTTCGGGGGCTGCACCGATTCCCATCAGACAGTGGGTGCCAGTACCGGCAAAACCACAAGCAATAGCTGCCTGAACGTCGCCATCGGAAATGGGCTGAACACGGGCACCGGTGGCACGGATTTCAGCAATCAGATCTTTGTGACGGGCACGATCCATCACGACAATGGTGAGGTCGCTGACGGCAATGCCAAGACACTCACTCAGAATTTTGATGTTCTCAGTGGCCGACTTGCGAATGTCCACCTTGCCCTTGGCGGCCGGGGGAGCAGCCAGTTTCTTCATATAGAAGTCTGGAGCGTTGAACAGACCACCTCGATCGGAAGCAGCGAGGACTGCCATGGAGCCTCGCTGGTTGTTGGCACAAAGGTTGGTGCCCTCGCAAGGATCCACAGCGAAATCAACGCCAGGGCCTGTGCCGCTGCCGACTTCCTCACCGATGTAGAGCATCGGAGCTTCATCACGCTCGCCCTCACCGATCACAATGCGACCTTGCATCTGGATCTGGCCCATGCGCTGACGCATTGCTTCAACAGCTGCGGCGTCAGCTTCGTCCTTTTGACCGAGACCGGTGAGCTTTGCGGAAGCGATAGCCGCCTGCTCAACGACCTCGAGAATTTCCTGGATAAGAGTGCGATCCACGGGTATGCGGCGTTGGGGTAAAGGGTGCAGCGAACGGTGAGCTGACCTGGCGATCCACGGGAAGGGCAAGGAACCCGATGCCGCAGGACTTCTCAGCTCAAGAGCGCGGCTCACTGTATCAGCGCATTCAGCGGTTCCTACAATCGCCGCGCATTCCCGCGGATCCCCCCATGAGCACCAAGCCCCTGGTGATCTCTCCATCCATCCTTTCAGCTGACTTTGCTCGCCTTGGTGAAGAAGTGAAAGCGGTGGATCAGGCCGGTGCTGACTGGATCCATGTGGATGTGATGGATGGCCGTTTCGTGCCCAACATCACCATTGGGCCACTGATCGTTGATGCGCTTCGTCCTGTGACTGAGAAGCCTCTGGACGTTCATCTGATGATCGTGGAGCCGGAGAAATACGTCCCCGACTTTGCCAAGGCTGGAGCAGACATCATCTCTGTGCAGGTCGAAGCCTGCCCCCACTTACACCGCAATCTTGGCCAAATTAAGGATCTGGGAAAAATGGCTGGTGCCGTCCTCAATCCCGGCACCCCGATCGACACACTGGAGTACTGCCTCGAACTCTGCGACTTGGTGCTGATCATGAGTGTGAATCCCGGTTTCGGAGGCCAGAGCTTCATCGACAATCAAGTTCAGAAAATCCGCGATCTACGCCGGATGTGTGAAGAGAAGGGTGTCGATCCATGGATTGAAGTGGACGGTGGCATCAAGGGAGCTAATGCCTGGAAAGTGATCGAAGCCGGTGCTAACGCAATCGTGAGTGGATCTGGAGTGTTCAACCAACCCGATTACGCAGCTGCGATCCAAGGAATCCGCGATAGTAAGAGCTCCTGAGCAAGAGGTTCAATCAACAACTCCGAACCAACTCGAAGCGTCAAGGTCCACCCCAAACGGGTGGATCTTTTTTTTGGCGATTAGTTGTACAAAACGGACTGAATTAGCAAGTTTTTGCTTGGGAGAATCTCGAGTTTGATTCAAATTCTGAAATCAATCATGCAGCAGTCAGCCAGGCATCAACCACCCCAAAAAGCATCAACAAGAGGCAATAAAGCAATTTGGCGCCTCTTATACCTTGAGCGAAGGGGAGATAGACAGGCCTACTACAAGGCAAGATCACTTTCCAATTAAGGCAATTTCGCTGAAGCATGGCCAAGCATTGACATGCTCCAGCCAATGCAATCGAGCAGATTGTCCTCAACCCTGCCTTCTTGCACTTGCCCCCAGGCTGGAGAGCATCCAGGCAGCAAGCGTTGACACCGCAGCCCCAAAGGCGAGAAAAGCCACAAGCTGAGTTTCCAAAGACGACATCAGCTCAGCTCAAACAACAGGGGCTAACCCACGATGGCGGGCTTCAAGCTCAGCCGTGGGAGACGCTGGAATCAATGGCCGGCGTCTGGGTTCGGGACGCGGCACGAACAACACCGGAAAGGAGAGACCAATGAAGGCAGTCGTGACGGCCAAAAACACCAGCATGGGCACGGGTCGAATCAGAGGTTGCCGCTCTAAAACTGCACCGCATCGCGAGCAAATCGGCGTAGCACCCCTTGGGGGATGCAACACGATCGCTGGTCCACAGCAGCAATCCGGACAACGAAAACGGGGCATCAGCCAAGGAGTCTGCACTGATCGTAAGGCTCAATTCAATCTTGCAATGCAATCTCGGCAGACCAGTCGAGTGCTGCCTGGGTGTGTCGAAAAAGAAAGCATTCAGCCAGCTGTGCTTCTCGCGCAGTGTGAAAGTTGGGTCCATCAAGTTCTCTGAAGGCAACAACCGGCACAGCGAGGCAGATCAGCAACGCCAAACGCAAGTGATGCAGAGCTTGTTGATAGGTGTAATCACACACACCATGAGCCACCAATTGCTGATGCCAGTACCGCAAAGGGTCCTGAGGATGACCATGCCGTTCCGCGGTGGGTTCGCTACCACCAATCAGAAAAGCCAGATCGATACAAGCAAGACTACGGGTAACTGTCTGCCAATCAATCACGATCACATCGGATCCGGAAGAAGCAGGGGAAGAGAGAAGAAGATTGTCCGCCCTTAGATCTCCATGCACCAAGGTTTGAGGGAGTGCGTCCAACTGTGCGATCAGGTTTTCGTAGTTGTTCACCACTCGGTCTGTGAGGGCAACCGCTGCCTCGCCAAGCCGTAGTGCATAACTCTCTTTAACAGCTTCCCAAGTGACAGCAAGGTCATCATGGAACCAGAAATCATGACGAGGAAGCCATGATTTCAAGCCCAACTGATCGCACTGCCAATAACCGGCATGCACGGCAGCCATTGTTTTCAATGTGGACTTGACTTGGTCATGACTGATGCCGAAGACCTGATCACCCTGGCTCCAGGACGAGAGATCTTCCATCAAGATCCAGCCTTTCCCACCTTCGGCGTAGCCCCCGAAAATCCTGGGCAGTCGGGCTTGTAGATCTGGCGCAAAATCCTTGTAAAAGCCAAGCTCACGTTCAAAGGCTTGCAGCCGTTCAGCCACATCCGTAAAACCTTCTCGATTGGTCTGAACCTTCAGAATCAATGTTGATGGCGCTTGTGGCGAATTGGCGCCATAGCTCGGCGTCAGCCTTGCAATTCGCGAGAGGAATCCAGTTGCTGCACCAATCGTTTCTGTTTCAACAGAGGTGACCTCGAGATCCTTGAACGAAGGAATGCACCTGAGTTGCCCCTCCAGCCAGGAGGGCGTAATCGCCAGTGGGTCATCGATGATCCGGTCCATTCCTGAACCCATCCATCCAGAGCTTCGACCCTAATCCGCGCTGAAGGCGAGGCGACTCTCCACAGCGAGCACATCCAGTTGCGAAGATCAACCGTTGGCAGCTGTTGATCGTCCATGCCCCTGAACTCCCTGGTGCGCCTGCTGCAGACGACGGCGTTGACCGGAGAGCTCCAGGAGCGCAGCCAGCGACCGGAACGCCTGCTACTGCGGGGCGCCAATCGTGCAGCCAGAGCGCTGATTGCCAGTGCCCTGGCCAGACGCGCAGATCAATCCCTGCTGGTGGTCGTTCCCACCCTGGAAGAGGCCGGTCGATGGACGGCACTCCTGGAGCTGATGGGTTGGCCATCAGCTCAGCTCTACCCAACCAGCGAAGGGTCTCCATACGAACCCTTCGACCCCACGACGGAAATCACTTGGGGACAACTGCAAGTGCTGAGCGAGTTGCAGGATCAGTGCGGCCGTGAGGGGATGGCGATTGTCGCCACTGAGCGTTGCCTGCAGCCCCATCTACCGCCACCGCAGGCGCTTGCCTCACGCTGCCGCACAGTCCGCAAAGGCGACAGCATCGACCTTGAAGAGCTGGCCCTCACCCTCAGCCAACTCGGATACGAGCGGGTCTCCAGCATTGACCAGGAAGGCAGTTGGAGCCGCCGCGGCGACATCGTTGACATCTATCCGGTGAGCAGCGAACTACCTGTACGCCTTGAATTCTTCGGGGATGAGCTCGACAAACTGCGGGAATTTGACCCCGCGAGTCAGCGATCCCTCGATCCAGTTGAACAGCTGCGATTGACTCCGACCGGCTTCAGCCCACTGATCGCCGAACAACTGCGCGAAACGATGCCGGAAGGGCTCGATCAATTACTCGACGAAGAGCAAATCAGTGCGCTCTTGGAAGGCAATACCCCAGAAGGGATGCGTCGGTTGATGGGGCTGGCCTGGCCCGAACCGGCCTCTCTGCTGGATTACTTACCCGAGCAGTGCTGTGTCGCCATTGATGAAAGACGGCACGGCAAAGCCCATGGTCAGCAGTGGTTGGACCATGCCACCGAACACCACAGCGAACTCGCCCTGCCACTGCCGTTATTGCACCGCGGAATCGAGGAGGCGATGGGGCTGACCGATGTCTTCCCCGGATTTGATCTAGCGGAACTTCATGAAAGTGATGACCACCTCAACGCTTTTGACCTGGCCAGTCGCCCCGTCCCGGCCTACCCCAATCAGTTTGGAAAACTGGGAGAACTGCTGAAGGACTACCAACGCGAGCGGCAGGCGGTGTGGTTGGTCTCAGCCCAGCCCAGTCGAGCCGTCGCGCTACTTGAAGAACACGACTGCATCAGCCGGTTTGTACCCAATTCTGCGGACCATCAGGCCATTGCCCGCTTGATTGAGCAGGGCACTCCGGTTGCGCTCAAAACCAAAGGAACAGCGGAGCTCGAAGGGCTGCAGTTGCCAGCCTGGCGAGTGGTTCTGATCACTGACCGAGAGTTTTTCGGGCAACAGAACCTCACGAGCAGCGGCTACATCCGCCGGCGACGCAAGGCAGCAAGCCGCACGGTGGATCCCAACAAGATGCAGCAGGGGGATTTCGTGGTCCATCGCAACCACGGAATCGGTCGGTTCAAGCAGCTCGAAAAATTAGCGATCAGTGGCGAAGCACGCGACTACCTGGTGGTGCAATACGCCGACGGCATCCTGCGTGTAGCGGCCGATCAACTGGGCAGCCTCGGCCGCTATCGAGCCAACAGTGACAGCCCACCTCAGCTGAGCAAGATGGGTGGTTCGGCCTGGGTGAAAGCCAAAGAACGGGCTAGCAAGGCCGTACGCAAGGTGGCCGTTGATCTGGTCAAGCTCTATGCCGAGAGGCATCAGGCAGCCGGTTTTGCCTTCCCTATTGATGGGCCGTGGCAGCTGGAGCTGGAAGATTCCTTCCCCTATGAACCGACCCCAGACCAGGTCAAGGCGACCGCCGAAGTGAAGCGAGATATGGAGAAGGCACAGCCGATGGATCGCCTCGTGTGTGGAGACGTGGGATTCGGGAAGACCGAAGTCGCGATCAGGGCAATCTTCAAGGCGATCACCGCTGGGAAGCAAGTGGCAATGCTGGCCCCCACAACCGTGTTGGCTCAGCAGCACTGGCGCACCCTTTCAGAGCGTTTTGCCCCTTATCCAATCAAGGTGGCGCTGCTCAACCGCTTCAGAACCACCAGCGAGCGCAAAGTGATCCTTGAGGGGCTCGGTTCGGGCACCATCGATGCCGTGGTGGGAACCCATCAGCTCCTGAGTAAGAGCACAGCCTTCGACAAGCTCGGCCTGCTGGTGGTGGACGAAGAACAACGCTTCGGCGTGAATCAGAAGGAGAAGATCAAAGCCCTGCGCAAAGACGTCGACGTACTCACCCTGTCGGCAACCCCCATTCCGCGCACGCTTTATATGAGCCTCTCGGGTGTGCGTGAAATGAGCCTGATCACCACACCTCCGCCCTTGCGCAGGCCGATCAAAACCCATCTAGCCGCATTGGACGATGAAGTGGTGCGCAGTGCCATCCGACAGGAACTGGATCGCGGCGGCCAGGTGTTTTATGTCGTACCGCGCGTGGAGGGCATTGAGGAGGTCGCAGAAAATCTGCGTCAGATGCTGCCGGACCTCAAGCTGCTTGTGGCCCATGGCCAGATGGCCGAGGGTGAACTTGAAAGCGCCATGGTGGCCTTCAACGGCGGAGAGGCCGATGTGATGCTCTGCACCACGATTGTGGAAAGCGGTCTGGATATTCCCCGCGTCAACACCATCCTGATCGAAGATGCCCACCGCTTCGGCCTTGCCCAGCTCTACCAGCTGAGGGGCCGTGTCGGACGAAGCGGTATTCAGGCCCATGCCTGGTTGTTCTATCCAGGCAACGCCTCCCTCAGCGATGCAGCCCGCCAGCGCTTACGAGCCATTCAGGAATTTGCCCAACTGGGCAGCGGCTACCAACTGGCCATGCGCGATATGGAAATCCGAGGTGTGGGGAACCTTCTAGGCGTGGAACAGAGCGGCCAGATGGAGGCGATTGGCTTCGACCTTTATATGGAGATGCTGCAGGAATCCCTGGCCGACATCCAAGGGCAAGACATCCCCGCCGTTGACGACACCCAGGTGGATCTCCAGGTCACTGCCTTCATCCCTGCCGACTGGATCACGGATGCGGACGAAAAGATGGGTGCCTATCGGTCCGCAGCCGAATGTCAGAGCCAGGAAGCATTGGTCGAGATGGCCGCTGGCTGGGCCGACCGCTACGGCGCCCTACCAGGACCGGTGCAGTCATTGCTGCAACTGATGGAACTGAAACTGCTGGCCAAGCGTTGTGGCTTTGCCCGAATCCGCCCCGAGAAACCGAACATTGCGCTGGAAACACCGATGGAGGAACCCGCCTTCAGACTGCTGCGTCAGGGCCTGCCCAAGCACCTCCATGGCCGACTGATCTATCAGGCTGGAAGTGGCAGTACCGCCAAGGTGCTGGCGCGAGGGTTGGGTGTCCTGGCCATGGACAAGCAATTGGAGGAGCTCAAGAGCTGGCTCGAACAGATGGCAGCACAGATTCCCGGTGCCGATGGGCTCACCACGGAGCAGCGCCAGGAACAGCAGAATCGTTCCAACGACAAGGTTCTCAGCGTTTAAGCGCGAAAATGAGAACAATTCGCCACAGCCCGCAATTCTTCGTTACACTGTGTCGACTTGGATGGGTTCATGAATGGGCGAAATCATGGAACCAATCACGTCGTCCGGCCCTATTGGCCTATACGGAAGCTTGATCGGCGCTGCTGCCCTTGGTCTGTTCGCTCTGCTTCAGAGCGACACTGAAAATGATGATGATGATTCAACGCCTGGTGGTGGATTGATGCAACCGGTCTCCTGACCGGTCTTGATCAAAGCCATCAGTCTGTAGAGCGGCAGAATCAGATTCAATTTGGCGGAGTTGAGCATCAGCGAGCTCAATCCATTGCAAAAACGTCTTTTCCCCCTTGCTTGGCCAGTCGTCGTGCTGCTCTGCTCGGGATGCTCGCTGCTGGAAACGACAATCGATTCTCTGGATCGAAGCGTTCCGGTACGCAAGCCAGTCCTGGAAAACTTGTGCGTGACGAGCGAGAAGAAGCTCTTCTCGAGCACATCCAAAAGCGGTCGCATCTGCCCTGAGCTTGGCGTCAGTACCAAAGGCGGCACGTTCAACCTCTACGACGCAGGGGATTGGAGGATCAAAGCGCGATGGGAGGTTCGATGCACCGACTCGGAAGCCAAGCTCAGCGGTATCAATGGAGGAGTGTGGGAGCAGGAATTTGCAGATCGCTTCTGTGAGGCGGGATCCCTCGACGCAATGGGCTACGGCGAATGAGCGAGGTCAACCAAGAGTTCGAATTCGACGCGGAGCAAATGAGGGAGCCCGAGGAGTGCGCCGCGGTGATGGAAATCACGGTTGAAGATCAAGATCCATTCAGCGTTTCGTAGTCAACGCCGATGTGAGATTGCTGAGGCCAGGTCGGAACGTTTGCGTTGCATTCGCTGACTTGAGAGCTTTCATCAGCGTCGTTTCCGCAATCCGGTACTGACTGTCTTTCTTGGTCCCGAGGTCCTCGATAGTCAGAGACTTCACCTCCTCCTCCGTCATTTCCACGGTCACATCAGGCCGAATCCCGTTCTTGTGGATATCAGTGCCGTTCGGAGTGAGGTATTTAGCAATGGTGACGGTGAGTCCTGAGCCATCGGCAAGACCTCGAACCGACTGAACGAGGCCCTTCCCGAATGTTTTCTGACCAACAAGCTGCGCTCGGTGATTGTCTTGAAGGGCACCAGAGAGAATCTCACTGGCACTAGCAGAGCCTTCATTCACCAGCACGACCACAGGGCGCTGAGTCAGTGCCGAACCCGTTGCCCTGCGCACATCCTGGATGCCATTGCGCGTTTTGGTGCTAACGATTGTTCCCTCATCAAGCCATTGCCGCGCAATATCCACACTCGCTTCCAGCAGGCCACCGGGATTGCTGCGTAGGTCAAGGACATAGCCGCTTGCCCCTTCGGCTTCGAGCTTACGGATCGCCGCACGCATCTCCTTTGCAGCATTGGCATTGAACTGCTTCAAACGGATATATCCAACCTTCTCGCCACCAGGAGAGGTGTTCAGTTGGCTATCGACCGCATGAATTTCGATTCGAGCCCTCACCATCGGCAAGGCGATCACCTCACCCTTCCTGCGCAGACCGAGAGTAACTTCTGTGCCTTCTTTGCCTCGAATTAATTTAACGGCATCCTCTGTGGTCATTCCCTTTGTGGAGCGACCATCGATTGAAACAATCACATCCTTGGGCTGTACGCCTGCCCGGGAAGCTGGAGTTCCCTCAATCGGGGACACAACAACAATTTCTTTTGTGTCCTTATCGAGTGAAATCTGTATACCCACCCCCATCAGTTCACCTGAGGTTTCAATCTGCATTTCCTTGAACTCTTTCGGATCAAGAAAACGGGTATATGGGTCATCCAGGCTTGCGAGCATGCCACGGATTGCCTCATACGATTCAGAAGTGCCTGCGTATGGCTTTGCGAGAAGATCTCGTCTCAGTTTTTTCCATTTCTGAGGATCGTATTCACCGGTGGAATCGAGATAATCGCGATAGACAATCTGCCAGACCTGATCAATGACCTCCTTGGGACTATCCGTGATCGAGGAAGAGCCACTGGTTGGCAAACCCAACCCAGGGGCAGACAGGGCCACCGCAGCTGACAAGCCTCCGGCACCAAGCAAGACCAACCAGGAAGAACGGCTCGAACGGTTGGGCTTTAACTCGGACATGACAACTGTTCAGGCCTGATTCTTCAGCCTAACGAGATCAAGCGGGTTCTACCCAGCGTCCGTCGTCCTTGATCAATTGAATCAAGGCCGACACCCCTTCCTGCTCAGGCACCTTTCGGATTTCCTCTCGCCCCCTATAAAGAGAGATCACTCCGGGGGTCTTACCAACGTAACCGTAGTCAGCATCTGCCATTTCGCCGGGCCCATTCACAATGCAACCCATCACGGCGATGTCGAGACCAGTGAGGTGAGAGGTAGCGTCGCGTACCTGATTCAGCACCTCCTCAAGATTAAACAAAGTGCGACCGCAACTCGGACAGGCCACGTATTCGACCATCGTCTTGCGCAGACCCAGGGCCTGCAGGATCGAGAAGCAGACAGGAATCTCTTTCTCAGGAGCTTCAGTCAGCGACACCCTGATGGTGTCACCCAAACCTTCAGCCAGAAGTGTTGCGATACCAGCCGTGCTTTTCACACGTCCGTAGTCGCCATCTCCAGCCTCAGTGACGCCGAGGTGGAGAGGATAGTTGAAACCTTCGGCATCCAAGGTGTCCGCCATCAATCGGTAGGCGGCAAGCATCACCGGGGCACGTGAGGCCTTCATCGAGATCAAGATGTTGTGGAAATCAAGTTCGTCGCAAATGCGCACGAACTCCATCGCCGACTCCACCATTCCCTGGGGTGTATCGCCATGGGTGAAAAGCATCCTCTCGGCGAGGGAGCCATGGTTCACACCGATGCGGAGCGCTTTGTTTTGAGACTTGAGAACTTCTACAAGCGGCCTGAAGTCATCTTTGATGCGCTGGCCAATCGCATCAAATTCCTCTTGAGAAAAATCCTGACGGGAGGGGTCCGGTTTGTCGAAGACAAACAGTCCTGGATTGATTCGCACTTTGTCGACATGCTTCGCCACCTCGAGCGCAATGCGAATTCCGTTGTGGTGAACATCAGCCACCAAAGGAACAGTGCAGCCCTGGGAACGGAGCGCCGCCCGAATGTCCCCCATGGCCTTGGCATGGGCCATGGAAGGCGTTGTGACGCGCACAATCTCACAACCGGCATCAGCAAGACGACGGATTCCGGCCACCGCGGCTTCGATGTCAAGCGTGTCCTCATTGATCATCGACTGCACCACCACTGGGTGTTCACTGCCGACGGGGACATCACCCACCATCACCGTGCGGGTCTCCCGCCGATGAATCTGAGTGTCGTAACGACGGGACTGCGCGTTGATGGCGGTCACGGTGGTGGCGGTCACGATGGTGGCGGACAAGGGAACAGCGCGCCGGATGCCGGCTCACACTGGCATAACCGCAGCCGCACCTGACGCAAATCTTCGAGCGTCATGGCCATGGGCTTGCCAGGTTCTCGAGAAGGGT
>Ga0189288_10398_pt1 | contig 13987 bp, 11 predicted proteins | sample UW105minimetaG_FD_130316 | JGI IMG/M metagenome (GOLD analysis project Ga0189288, IMG submission 130316) | Marine microbial communities from the Costa Rica Dome - UW105 mini metaG | ecosystem: Environmental > Aquatic > Marine > Oceanic > Photic zone | place: Costa Rica: the Eastern Pacific... | reverse complement strand
CGGAAGATCATAGGCCTATGTGTATCTGAATTCAATGATCGCAACGGGAGGTCTCTTCTCTGTCGCCCCCTATTTGTGTGGGTTGATTGCTGTCTTGTGCTTGCGGTTGGTCTGTGGGATTGCCGGGTCTATACCTGCCTAGAAAATGTTGTTGAAATAGAAGGATTGACTGCCTGGTGAATGGTTTTTTTGAAGACTCGTGCGGCACTCGCTGCGCTCTGATCGCAATGTTCAGGGTTTCTGCGCTGCTTTGACTAGGCGGCGGAAGTCTTCGCCTCGGGCTTCAAAGTCTTTGTACTGATCAAAACTGGCGCATGCTGGCGAGAGCAGAAGCGAGTGGGCAGTGTGCGCTGCACCGCAGTGGATTGCTGTTGGAAGGGCGGCCTCAAGATCGTTCTCCATCCACACGCCACCAGCGAATCCGCAGGCGTTGATCAGCCTTTTCAATTCCTCGGCGCCATCGCCGAACAGCACGACATCACAAGCCCGTTGCTTCAGCAGGTCGAGCCATTCGGAAGCATCACCTTGTTTGGTCTGTCCACCCGCAAGAACCACCGTGGGACTGGCTACAGCACGAAGGCCGACGGCGGCTGCGTCGTAATTGGTGGCTTTGCTGTCATTGAAGACCTCCATGCCTTTCAGGAGCCCTAGTGGTTCAAGGCGATGGGGTACTCCAGAAAAACTGCGCAGACCCGCTTCTATCGCCGCCGCGGTTAGGCCGGTCTTCAGGGCTGCGGCGGTGACCAGCAGCATGTTTTGGCGATTGTGAGCGCCTGGTAATGACAGGGCTTCAGCAGGGAACAGGCGGTCGGCGGTGGTACGCACCCAGTGCTCCGAATCGATCCACAGCGAGCACGGCATGGTTGGACATGGTCTGGTGCTGACCCAGGTGGCGTCAGTCCATGCGTGCTGATGCTTGCGCAGATCGGGGTCGTCTCCATTCAGGACTGCATGTTCGGAGCGGACTAGCAATCCACGTTTGATGGCTCGATAGGCCTCAAGCGTTCCGTGTCGCTCGAGATGGTCAGGGGTGAGGGTGGTCCAGATGCCAATCCTGGGTGCTACCTGCTCAGCGGCCTCGATCTGGTAGCTGCTCATTTCCATCACCACCCAGTCGGGCTGATGCTGCTTGGTGTTCATGCACTGCAGTGCAAGTTCGGCGGCGGAATGTCCCACATTCCCTGCCATCGGAGCCTGGAGGCCTGCCTCATTGAGCACATGCTGAAGCAGATGGGTCACGGTGGTTTTGCCGTTGGTTCCGGTGATGCCAATCCAGGGGATATGACGAAGAGCATCCCAGGCAACGGCCATTTCGCCACACACATTGATGCCCTTCCGGCGCAATTGGGTCATGGCTGGGTGGTCCCAGGCGATCCCGGGACTGATCACAACTTGGTCCAGACGATCGGCCAAGGGATCGAATGGATCAGGGTGAAGAGGGCAGCCAAGGTGCACTTCAATGCCAAGTTGCCGTAGCGCCTTGGCGGACGCCTGCTGGGTCTTGTCGTTCTTGCTGTCCAGCACAGTCACGGTGTGTCCCTGGGCCTGGAGCAGACGCGCCGCTCCCATCCCGGATCGTCCAATCCCGACGACCACGCTGGCTGTCATGGAGAACTCCTGTCCCTGCAAGAGAAATGGGCGATACTGGATTTGAACCAGTGACTCCTACAATGTCAATGTAGTGCTCTACCCCTGAGCTAATCGCCCGCACATTTCACATTGATGTGAAAGCGGTCTGCACACCCTGGTGCGCTGAAGAATGTAGCAGCCGGCCATGATCTGCACGGCTGACATATGGCATTCAGCTTCTCTCCATGGTGACCCTCCAGCGGTCCCGTTTCGTGAGCTCTAGAGACAGCACTTCTAGGCTGCCGCGGTCCTGAAGCTGCAAACGGTCGCCGCTGCTGAGACTTTTACTAGCCAGCCGCACCGCTTGCCAATTGAGACGCAGGCGGCCGCTGCGGATCTGCTGCAACACCCTGGCGCGGGAGATGCCGAATCCCGCTGAAGCGATCGCGTCCAAGCGGCAAGAGGCCTCAACGCTGGTGAACCGTTTGGTCGTACGGATTGAAGGGAGTTGCAGCATCTCAACCCCTCGCTGCTCCATCTGAATCTCTACCTCCCTGACGTGACTTGTCTTTCCGTTCAGCGCAGCGGCAGCCTCGGGTGTGCAGAGGGCCTGGGCACCACGATCGCCACGAATCCAGATGTCGCCGATCTCCCCGTCTGAAATCCCTAGGGAGGCGATAGCGGTACGCATGTCTTCCGGTTCCAATGGATCAAACAGGAAGTTGCCTTCCACCTCCAGCCCCATCACAGGAAGGGGATGGCGTTCCAGCACGTCATTGACCTCACAGCGCCGACTGATCAGCAGGCGCTGGCGTTCAGCGCCCTGGCGTCCGCCATCGCTGTGCACCTGGAGTTCTGCGAGCTCGAGAAGCCGTCCCACTGCCTCCTCCCTCAAGGGGGCGGAGAGAAAAGGAGACCAGAGAGGTTGCCAGGTGCGAAGCACGGTTTCTGAAAGCTCCAGCAGCGTCTTGATGCCCTGCGGGTCCCTGCAGCCTTCAAGCAGCTCTTGTTTGGGCAGCATCACAGATCGTTGAGGCGCACCACCTGGAGTGGTCGGGAGCTCTGTAGCAGCTGCCATGGCGGCTCGATCCCAGTGGGTGTCTCAAGCAACAACAACCACCGGTTCTCCTCATGCCGGTTGCGCAGGATGCGAACTCCGTCCTCATTCTCAGAAGGCACGCTCGCCGCGGCTGAGTAACTGCCCATCAGGCCTGCACCCATCCCCAGCAGTCCGCCAATCACGGGTTGTCCCCAGGGACCAAGACTGGAAAAGGTTTCGAGGTTCGTGATCTGGGTGAAGGTGAGGCCTGCCATGAAGCCGAATGGCAGTAGCCATCGGGCCATGGACCGTTGGCGTCGCTGTCGCGCCAGGCGAGGTGTGAGCAGATCAACAGAATCGATTGGCGTCCCTTGTTCCGTGCGATCCGCAGGCGGAACCAGCAGGCAGCGCTGCAGGGGGACTCCGTTGGCCCTCAGCTTCTCCTGCAGGGATGCCGCAGCGACTTGTTCCTTCAGCACCAGCACGCAGACGGGCATGGGTGATTTCCTGAGAGCGTTTAATTCTGGCCTGCTGGCCTGTCTTTAAAGTGGTTTGAGGCAGTCTTTCGCCGGTTGATGACAAAAGTTCTGGTTTCCGATCCCATTGATCAGGCCGGCATAGACATCCTGAGCCAGGTGGCTCAGGTTGATCAACGCACTGGTCTCAGCCCAGAAGAGCTGAAGGGAATCATTGGCGAGTACGACGCTCTGATGATTCGCTCGGGCACGCAGGTCACCGCCGATGTGATCGCAGCGGCCGATCGCCTGCGCATCGTTGGTCGCGCCGGAGTGGGCGTTGACAACGTTGATGTGCCGGCCGCGACCCAGCGTGGGGTGCTCGTGGTCAATTCCCCTGAGGGGAACACGATCGCTGCAGCTGAGCATGCCCTGGCGTTACTGCTCTCGTTGTCTCGCCATGTGCCCCAGGCTCACGCATCGATGCGTCAAGGGGCCTGGGATCGGAAAAAGTACGTCGGAAACGAGCTCTATAAAAAAGTGCTCGGCGTTGTGGGTCTCGGCAAGATCGGCTCCCATGTGGCGAAGGTGGCCAAGTCAATGGGCATGGATGTGATCGCTTATGACCCCTTCGTGTCCAGTGAGCGAGCTCAGCAGATGCAGGTGCGTCTGACGCAGTTGGCTGATCTGTTCAGCAGCGCTGATTACGTGACGCTGCATATCCCGCGAACCCCAGACACCGAAAACCTGGTGAATGCGGAGCTGCTTCGAAGCATGAAATCCACCGCTCGCCTCGTGAACTGTGCCCGTGGCGGAATCATTGATGAAAGTGCCTTGGCCGAGGCGATCGAGAACGGTGTGATCGCAGGAGCCGGTGTGGATGTGTTTGCGACTGAACCACTCGCGGCTGATTCACCGCTGCGCAGCGTTGAGCGTGGTCTGGTGCTGACACCCCATCTTGGTGCGTCCACTGAGGAAGCCCAAGAAAATGTCGCCACCGACGTGGCCGAGCAGATCCGCGATGTGCTCCTCGGTCTTCCGGCACGCAGTGCGGTGAACATCCCCGGTCTCAGTGCCGAGATCATGGAGCGTCTCAAGCCCCATTTGCAGTTGGCCGAAACACTGGGCCTCCTTGTTAGCCAGTTGTCCGGGGGGCAGGTGGAGGAACTGGAGGTCAGGCTCCAGGGTGACTTCTCGGAGTATCCATCCCAGCCCTTGGTTGTGGCTGCTCTTAAAGGTCTGCTCTCCAGTGCCCTTGGCGAGCGCATCAACTACGTCAATGCTCTGCTTGAGGCCAAGGCCCGCGGCATCCACGTGCTGGAGGTGAAAGACGAGTCCAGTCGTGACTTCGCAGGGGGCTCGCTCCAGCTCACCACCCGTGGCTCCCAGGGGGGGCACAGTGTCACTGGTGCGGTGTTTGCCGATGGTGAGCTGCGTGTCACCACCATCGATGAATTTCCAGTGAATGTGCCGCCCAGTCGGCACATGTTGTTCACCCGGCATCGCGACATGCCCGGGATTATTGGCCAGCTTGGATCCGTTCTGGGTGAGCACAACGTCAATATCGCTTCAATGCAGGTGGGACGTCGCATCGTCCGAGGTGACGCGGTGATGGTTCTCAGCATTGATGACCCAATCCCACCGAGCCTGCTGGCCACCATCAGTGCCATCAACGGCATCCAGGAAGCACATCCCGTCACCCTCTGACGGTTTGTTGTTCAACCTCCTTTGCCATGACATCGACCTCCCTTCGTTGGTGGCGTTTTTCCCTGCCACTTCAGCCCGAACTTGAGGAGTCGCTTCTCTGGAAGATGGAGAGTCTTGGGCTGCATCGCGTGGCGGTGCAGCATGCACCGGAAACGCCACACCAGCGCACCCTTTTCGCTTGGTTGCCGGAGCCAGAATGGCCTGAAGATCAGCGCACAGAGCTGATCGATAGTCTTCGGCCGTTGGCGACCACGTTCGGCCTGAGCTTGCCCAGGGTGGAATGGAAGCAACTGGATGATGAGGATTGGAGCCTCACCTGGAAACAGCATTGGCAGGCCGATCCCGTCGGAGATCGATTGTTGATCCTGCCTGCCTGGCTTGAGCTGCCTCCGGAACATGCCGATCGTCTGGTGTTGCGGATGGATCCAGGCAGCGCTTTTGGTACTGGCAGTCATCCCACCACTCGGCTTTGCCTCGAGGCCTTGGAAGCCTCTCCCCCTCAGGGCTTGCAGGTGGCCGATCTCGGATGCGGCAGCGGTGTCCTTGGGCTGGCGGCCTTGGCCCTAGGCGCCGAACGGGTGTTAGCGGCAGACACTGATTCTCTCGCCGAACGCTCTACAAGGGATAACGCCAGTCTGAATGGGCTCGATGAAGACCATCTGATGGTGCGCCAAGGCTCGGTCGAGACATTGGCTCTGATGCACGCAGGTGTTCAATCCCAGCTGTTGCTCTGCAACATCCTGGCGCCTGTGATCGAAGCCCTGGCGCCTCATTTCACCTCGGTGTTGGCCCCGGGAGGGCGCGGCCTCCTCAGTGGTTTGCTTGTAGAACAGGCTCCGCGGCTCACCAGCGTGCTGGAAGAACTGGGATGGACTGTTGTGGCGCTTCGTTCCCAGGGAAGCTGGGGATTGATGGAGATCAGCAGGGTCGAATCTGCATAAGCCTGCCTTATCAGTGCATGGGCTTTGATTGGCCTTGCCCGGAAAGCTTGTCCTAAAAGACTGAGAGTGCCCCAGTCCGATGTAGAAGGGTTTGGTCCTGCATGCCTGTTTTTCAGGTCAGTGCGCACTCCATCCATCCATGGCTTCCTACAAGGTCACTCTGGTCGCTGAGAGCGAAGGTCTGAACAAGACCATCGAAGTGCCCGACGATCAGTACATCCTCGACGCCGCTGAAGAGCAGGGCATCGATCTGCCCTATTCCTGTCGTGCAGGCGCCTGCTCCACCTGCGCTGGCAAGATCACCTCTGGCACTGTCGACCAGTCCGACCAGAGCTTCCTGGACGACGACCAGATTGAAGCTGGCTTCGTTCTGACCTGTGTGGCGTATCCCACGTCAGATTGCACCATCAAGACCCACGCTGAAGAAGAGCTCTATTGAGTTCGACCTCAGGGTCCTGAATCTCGTATGCAGTCCTCCGTCGCTTTGATGGACTGTCCATCCGCCACCCCCAGGGGTGGCTTTTTGATGGCATCGTGAACCCACGATCAGGATCTCCCATGCCTGCAGCGTCAGCCGCTGCTTCTGCCTCCTCCAGGCCTGAAGTCGATGCACTGATGGAACACGGCAGTGTTCACACCAGTCCTGGTGGTCAATACAGCTTTCGGGTCATTGGACCCTGCTGCCGCCTTTTCGATCGGGAGGAGCTGCCGTGGCCCTGCTGCCGTCTCGTCTGGCGAAGCAAGGAGCCCAGTTGGAGAAGGGTCGGACGGCGCTTTGTGCCTGATCTGGCGGCGCGTCGATGCCCCTCCTATGCCGTCGAGTTGTTGCAACCTGGCTCAAGACCCACGGCCACGGTGCTGACGCTGTTCTCGATCCGTTTCAGCTCTGCGCTCCAGGAATGGTGGTATAGCCGCCATCCCCGTTCCTTTGAACCGGCGAATACAGCACCGGGTTCCCAGTCATGAAAAAGCCGCCCTTTGGGGCGGCTTTTTAATTGAGAGCTGGTTGAGAGATCAGAAGTAGATCTTTCCGCCGCCCCATTCTTTGCCAAGCACCTTTGGTGCCACAAGGATGTAGCCAGCCATCAGGCGGAGGTCTTCATCGGTGAGATCACGCATTGCTGGATAGAGCTCGCGGCTGCGCATGCTGGGGTGGACGTCAGCAATGCTGTATTCGCCGTCGTAGGAGGTTGGATCGTTGATGTAATCCACCAGGCCTTCAATGCTGTCGCGCGCTGGAGTTGCCAGCGCAAGGGTCTCAGGGTCGAGTCCCACGTTGTGGTTGGTCTTGGTAATACCACCGGCATGGCAGGTGCCACAGCTGGTGTTGAACACCTTGCGGCCAGTTTTGATCTCCTGCTCGGAGAAAGTCACCTCAGCGCCGCTGGTGTCAGCGGGAACGGTGAGGGTCTGGGCATCCCACTGGGCAGCAAGAGCGGGGGAGCTGAAGGCGAGAGCGACCAGCGCAGGCAGCACGAGCAGCAGTCGGCTCAGGGACCGGCGCAGGGAATGGAAGGGAGAGACCATGAAGGACACCAGAATCTGACGGATACACCGCACCAAGTTCTTGTATCACGCGGTGATGGTCCCTTGGTGATGTTCCTGGAGCGTGCTCATGAACTGTTGCAGCCGGGAGGATGGCTTGTGGTTCCGCTCACTCAGCCGGGTGGATGTCCAGGGTGAGGAAGTCCTTGGCGAGGAGCGTGTTGGGGAAGATCGCCTGTGCCTCATGCAGCAGGTCATCGGGGGTGACGGCATTGCCCGGCGCATACCGGGGGCTGAGGTGGGTGAGAGCCAGCTGCTTGACCCCAGCTTCCGCTGCGGTTTGAGCCGCCATGGTGCTGGTGGAGTGTTGGCGCTGGAAGGCCATCTCCGCTTCGGCGTGGGAGAAGGTTGCTTCATGGATCAGCAGATCGGCGCCGCGGGCTAGCTCCACAGCCGCCTCGCAAAACACTGTGTCTGTGCAGTACACAATGCTTACCCCAGGCCGGTCTGGTCCGCATAGTTCCCGACCGTCGATGCGGCGGCCATCCTCCAGGGTGACGGTTCGCCCCTGCTTGAGTTGGGCATAGACAGGTCCAGGCGGGATATTTAGGGCACGGGCTTTGTCGATGTCGAATCGTCCTGTGCGCGGTTTTTGGTCGATCCGGTAGGCGTAGGCGGGAACCCGATGGGTGAGGGGAGTGGCCCGCACAATGATGTCGTCGTCTTCCAGTACCAGCCTCCCTTGCTGGGCGGCCTCTTTCACTCGATGCACAGTGATCGGATAGCCGATTCGGGTGGAGCTTGTCCGCAGAACTCCCTGCAGATAGTCCTCCAGCGCCTCAGGACCATAGAGATCCACTCCCGAACTGTTGCCGGCTAGGCCGAGGCTGGCCAGCAGGCCAGGCAGGCCGAAGACATGGTCGCCATGCATATGGGTGACGAACACCCTTCGCAGTTGGGAAAGGCGCAGCTCGCTGCGCAGAAATTGATGTTGTGTGCCTTCTCCACAATCGAACAGCCAGAGTTCCGACCGCTGCGGTAATCGCAGTGCCACAGCTGAAACGTTTCTGGCCCGGGTGGGAACGCCGGAACTGGTGCCGAGGAAAGTGACCTGCACGGTCTGGGGCGGGCAAGCATCAAATTTGCCATGCAGCACCCTGGATGAACGGGGCAGAGGGGGGCACACTGAGCTGCCCTGCCGATCGGATCGCGTGGTGAGGCCCTTCCCTTCCCTTCTGTTCGGACCCGTTGCCGCTCTGTTGTTGCAACCGTTGCTGCCGGCCATGGTGCCAGCAGCAGCTGTTGAGATTGCTGCTCGGCAACCCCAGATGCGGGTGTTGGTCGCGGAGGCGAGCACCTTGCGCCTGCGCGCCGACGGTCGACAGCGCTTGGAGCTGTCAGGACTGGGTGGGGAGCCGCTGCAACTGTCCCGTCTTCTGATTAAAAGCAGCCACGGACAATGGCTGATCGAGTCTCCTGAGCTGGGACGTCGGAGCCTTCCTCGCACAGCCAGATTGACGATCCACAGCAGAGATCCGCGCGGCATCTGGCTCGGTCAGCGTCGCTATAGCGGTGAACTGCGTCTGGCGTCACGAGAGGGTCGGATCCAGGTGGTCAACCATCTCGGCATCGAGAGTTATCTGGCCAGTGTCGTGGGCAGTGAAATGCCCCAGGACTGGCCGATGGCCGCGCTGCAGGCTCAGGCGGTTGCTGCTCGCACTTATGCCCTGCGTCAGCGCGGGCGCAACGGCAGCTTTGACTTGAAAGCGACTGTGGCTAGTCAGGTGTATCAAGGGTTGGAATCGGCGACGCCCCGCACCCGCGAGGCGGTTGACAGCACCCGCTCCTTAGTCATGGTGCATGGCGGCAAGCTGATCAGCGCCGTCTTTCACAGCAGCTCCGGCGGTGCGACCGAGCCCAGTGGTGAGGTGTGGCGCAACCAGCTGCCCTATCTAGTGAGCGTGCGTGATCACGATCAAAACAGCCCGGTGCATCGCTGGGAGCAGCGCTTTGATACCCGTCAGCTCAAGAAGGCCTTTCGGGAAACCGGGGGGTTGCAGAGGCTGGAGGTCTTGCAGACCAGCTCGACCGGCCGACTGCGCGCAGTGCGTGTGCGCGGTCCTCGAGGCGCGCTTGAAATCACGGGCCGGGAGTTGCGTCAGCGCCTCGGTCTCAAAAGCACGATGGTCAGTTTTAACTGGCTGGCTCAAGCGCCCGTCGCGGCCGTGCCCGCTACAAGCCCCCTCCCCTCGACGGCGGCTGCAGTGCCCGCACCCACCACAAGCCGGATGCGCGACAGGGCTGTTTTGATCGGCGTGTGGCGGGATTCGGCGACTGGATCTGTTGATGTCGAGTCCAAGGGACCTGCCTCCTTGCCTGCGACCTCCTCCGCTGCTCGGCCTGGGGTGATGCCGCCGCCACCCCCGCCACTGGAGCTCTCTCCCCTTGTGACTAGAGGTGGTGGTACCAAGAGAGTGCTGGCGGTTCGCGGTCGCGGCTTCGGCCACGGCGTCGGCATGAGTCAGTGGGGAGCCCGTGGCCTGGCGGAGCAGGGCGCTGACTTCCGCCAGATTCTCCAGCACTATTACCGCGGTGTCACGATCCGACCGTTCTTGCCTGCTGATGACCCGGCGATGGCATGGATCGCCCCACTCAGGCCAGCCTGGAGCAGTTGATAGTTCTCATCGTTGGATCTCCAGCAACTTCCGCACACGATTGTTGTCTCACAGCGAGCCGATCCAGCCGCGCTGATGGACGCCATCGTTGATGACTGGGAAGGGCAGCTACGCAAGCGGTTGAACACGGTGGCCCCCCGTCCGTTGGGCCTGGCCACCGGACGCACGATGGAATTGTTCTATGCGGCCTTGGTGCGGCGCCTGCAGCAATGGAGCGGCTCTGACTTGGAGCGGCTCCGTAGCGGCTGGCTCAGTTTCAATCTCGATGAATATGTCGGTCTTTCCAGCACGCATGCCAACAGCTTTGCCTTCTACATGAAGCAGAGGCTGGCAGACCCGCTGGGATTGCTTCCCGAGCAACTGCATCTGCCCGATGGTGCAGCGGCCCAGCCTGATCTGGAAGCAAGGCGTTACAGCCAGGAGCTGCAGAGGGCCGGTGGCATCGGACTGCAGCTGTTAGGCCTCGGTGGTAATGGTCATATTGGCTTCAATGAACCCCCCTGCGGTGCCGATGCACCCTGCCGCTGCGTTCAGCTCTGCGCTGCCACCCGTGAGCAGAACGCAGCGGCCTTTGGTGGAGTGTCTGATCAGGTGCCGGCTCGGGCGATCACTCTGGGTATCGCAGAGATTCTCGCTGCGCAGGAGCTACATCTGATCGTCACAGGTGCGACGAAAACTGAGATTCTCCGGCGCGTGTTTGCCAACGGTTGCAACCCCTCCTTGCCGGCAAGCTGGTTACTGCGTCATCCGCGGGTTCGGCTTTGGGTTGATGATGCCGCTCTTGGGTTGCGATAACGGCACCTTGACGGACTGGCGCTTCTGGGTTGATCGCGGCGGTACCTTTACGGACCTGGTCGGGATGGCTCCGGACGGACGTCTGGTGGTCCGAAAAGTGCTCTCGGAGCAGCCGTGGAAATCAGGAGATCCCGCAGTGCAGGCCATGCAGGAGATGCTGCTAGAGGAGGAGCTGTCTGCGGAGCCGGAGTCCTCCATCGGGGAACTGAGGCTGGGCACGACTGTCGCGACCAATGCCCTGCTGGAGGGAGCTGGGGATCCTGTCCTTTTGCTGACCAATGCTGGCCTGGAGGATCTATTGCGCATCGGTGATCAGCACCGAGTGGATCTTTTCGCTCTCGAACTCGAGGAACCGCCCTTTCTTGCGGTGGCGGTGGAGGCGGTGAACGGGCGGCTTGATGCCGATGGTGCGGAGGTGATTCCGTTGCAGCTTGATGATGCGCTTGAGGAGCGACTGCGTCATCACCACCGTCAGGGATTGCGCTGTTGTGCCATCGCTCTGTTGCATGCCTGGCGCTATCCAGAGCATGAACAACGTTTGGAGGCCCTTGCTCGGCGGATCGGTTTCACCACCGTTGTCTGTTCTCATCGGGTGTGTCCGTTGCCGAGGTTGGTGCCGCGCGGGCAGACCACGCTGGTGGAGGCGACGGTGGCGCCATGCCTCTTTGGCTATCTGCAACAGGTGCAGCAGGCGCTCGGTCACCGGACTCAGTTACGGGTGATGACCTCCAGCGGTGCCCTGCAGGCACCAGGGCACCTCCAGGCCAAGGACACGATTTTGTCTGGTCCAGCTGGTGGAATGGTGGGAGCGGTGGCGGTGGCGCGTAGGGCGGGTTTCGCGACCCAGCCGCTGGTGGGCTTCGATATGGGCGGCACCAGTACGGACGTGTTTTGTCTCCCGGCCGGTTCCTCGGACAGTGCTTGGGAGCGCAGCGCTGAAACGGAGGTGGCTGGGTTGACGCTTTTGGCGCCAAGGCTGCCGATTCACACGGTGGCCTCGGGGGGAGGGTCGATGATTGATCGGCATGGTGATCGCCTCACCGTCGGTCCCCGTTCGGCCGGTGCTGATCCGGGGCCTGCCTGTTACCGCCGCGGCGGTCCGCTCACGATCACAGACGCGAACATGCTGCTGGGACGACTGCAGGTGCAGGGTTTCCCGGCTGTGTTTGGGGACACCGGCAACCAGCTGCCCGATGGGGAGGTGGTGCAGCAACGCTTTGCTGCGCTTGCCGAGGCCCTTGCCTGCACCCCTGAGCAGTTGGCGGAAGGGGCCCTCGATCTTGCGGTGGAAACCATGGCGGCTGCGATTGAGCAGGTGTCGCTCTGTCGTGGCCATGACATCCGTGGTGGTGTGTTGGTGGCCTATGGCGGAGCCGCTGGTCAACTGGCTTGCCGTGTGGCTCGCGCTCTCGGCCTTCGGCAGGTGTTGCTGCATCCTCTGGCAGGCGTGCTGTCGGCTTACGGCATGGGACAGGCGCGTCAGCGGCAGTGGCGACAGGGTGCCGTGCGCCAGCCATTGCAGGAGAAGCAACTGCTTCCGTTAGCGGAGCAGCTGCGTGCGGCTTTGGAGCTGGCAGAGCAGCAGTTGCTTTCCGATGGCGACGCACAGGGCGGTCTCCTGGAACGGAAAGTGTCGTTGGAGTTGCGTGATCCAGCCTCCGAGCAGGGGTTGATGGTTGAGATTGCCGATCCAGGCGAGGCCAATCTCCTGGCCTTGCCAACGATCACCGATCTAGAAGGAGCCTTTGCCAGGCTGCATCAGCAGCGTTTCGGTTTTCTCCCCCAGCGCCAGGTCCCTCTTGTGGTGGAGCGGTTTGAGGTGGAGGTGGTGGCGCCACCTCTGTTGGCCATGCCGTCGGTTCGTGGGTCTGGTGCCGAGGCAACCCCGTCCGTGTTGGCTTCAGGCGACCGATCTGAGCTCGTCTCGATGCACTGCCCTGGACGTGGCTGGTGTTCTGTCCCGTTGTGGCGTCGTGAGCAGCTGCACGAGGGTCAGCACTTGGTTGGCCCTGCCCTGATCCTTGAGGCCACCGGGTGCATTGTGCTGGACCCCGGTTGGAGGGCACGCTGCGCCTGTCATGGCGATCTCATTCTTGAAGACCTTGTGATCAGTGGTCGGGGTGTGAAAGCGGGGAGCGATTCAGCCTCAGCAGGTTCCGATCTGGTGCCTCAGGCAGCTGAGGCTTTGGCTGGTGGGGGTGCCGATGAGGCTGTGGATCCAGTGGACCTCAGCTTGTTTCACCATCGCTTCATGGTGATCGCCGAACGGATGGGGGAGCGGCTGCGGCAGACCAGTCGGTCTGTGAATATCCGCGAACGGCTCGACTTCTCCTGTGCCTTGTTTGATGGTGCTGGTGCCTTGGTGGCCAATGCTCCCCACATCCCAGTGCACTTGGGGTCGATGGGGGAGGCGGTGGTTGATTTGCTCACTGAGGTGGCGGCCGGCAAGGCCCCGCCGCTGCAGCCAGGTGATGTGGTGATCAGCAATGACCCTTTCCATGGAGGCACCCATCTGCCAGATATCACTGCGATCACACCTGTGTTCGCAGGGGGAAGTGAACCGCTCTTCTTCGTGGCTAGTAGGGGCCACCATGCTGATGTGGGTGGTCTGACCCCCGGCTCGATGCCTCCCTTCAGTCGATGCATTGAGGACGAGGGGTTGTGCTTGCGTCACTGGCCTCTGGTGCGGCAAGGACGTCTTGATCGCGAGGCCTGGACGACGCGCCTTGCAGCCGAGCGGTTGCCTCCGCGCTGCCCTGATGTCCTTCTTGCTGGCCTCCAGGCCCAGGTCGCTGCCAATCGACTTGGGGTGGACTTGCTCGAGGCTCTTGTCGCCCGAGAGGGCCACAAGAGGGTGGCTGGTTACATGGATTATGTGCAGCAGCACGCTGCGGAGGCGGTGGAAACGCTGCTCTCTCGTCTATCCGACCAGTGCTTTGAGGTGAAGCTCGACAACGGTGCTTGCCTGCAGCTTGAGGTCCGGGTGGATCAGACGCGGCGGCGAGCCCATCTCGATTTCAGCGGTAGTTCGCCGCAGGCAGACCACAACTTTCATGCTCCGCTGGCGGTAACGAAGGCGGCAGTGCTCTACGTGATGCGCTGTCTTGTGCAGGAACCCATCCCTCTGAATGCTGGCTGCTTTCGCCCCCTCACACTCACGGTGCCGTTTGGATCGCTGTTGAATCCGAAAGCTCCTGCGGCTGTCGTCGGCGGCAATGTGGAGACCTCCCAGGCACTCTGCAATCTGCTGTTTGCTGCCCTGGGAGTAATGGCTGCCTCCCAAGGCACCATGAACAATCTCAGCTTCGGCAACCAGCACTT
>Ga0189288_10396_pt1 | contig 14130 bp, 12 predicted proteins | sample UW105minimetaG_FD_130316 | JGI IMG/M metagenome (GOLD analysis project Ga0189288, IMG submission 130316) | Marine microbial communities from the Costa Rica Dome - UW105 mini metaG | ecosystem: Environmental > Aquatic > Marine > Oceanic > Photic zone | place: Costa Rica: the Eastern Pacific... | reverse complement strand
CGACACCGGCTCGCTAGTCACCTGGTCGAACAAATCAGGAACCCAGAATGAAAACATCAGCACCTTCCTGAATGAAGGTCACTACACCAGCCGCATCTACAGCTACAACACCTCGGCTGCCAATAACAATGGGATCTCCGCCTTCCACCTCGACATCAGCCGTCAAGCCGATTGCTTTGAACAAACCATCGAAAACAGCATCACCGACAACAGCGTCGAAAATGCCGCACTCAACTCAATCAAATACGACTACAACTTTGATCGCAACGACGTGATCGGCATCCTTAAGAGCGCCGGCGACTATGGCTCTGTTACCGGCACCGAGCGAACTGATCTGCGTCAATTCTGGAATACCTTCAGCGGCACCATGCGTGCTGATATCGCCGGCCTCTCCAAAAAGGTGGTCTTCTCCGATGACAGCAATGCCTGGTACACCGGCTACGACAGCATTCGCAATGAACTCGGCAATCTGGAAGCCGGCACCAGCACCCAAAACCTCAACCTGCTGATCGGCAAACACATGCTCGGCACCGATAGGCCCGAGATTCACCGCAACAGCAGCGGCAACCTGAGCGGGAGCTACACGGAAGCTGGAGGCAATTTATTCATGAACGATGTCAGCTTTGATGATGTTGATCAAGGCAACATGGGCACTTGCTACCTACTCGCCGGCCTCGCCGGTACAGCAAACGACAAGCCGAGCATGATCCGCGACATGTTCACTGACAATGGTGACGGCACCTACAGCGTGCGCTTCTACACCAATGGTCAGGCCGACTACGTCACCGTCGACAACATGATGGCAACCCGGAGCAATGGCGCCTACCTGTATGCCAATGATGGTGGAGACAATGGATCCCAAGATCTTGTGTCTGGAAACAACGAGCTGTGGGTAGCTTTAGCCGAAAAGGCCTATGCACAGCTGAATGAATCTGGGCGACTTGGCCAACAAGAAGCCACCAACTCCTATGCAGGAATCAGTGGCGGCTCCTCAGCACTGGCCACCGAACAGATCACCGGCCTCGAAACGAAGAGCGAAGGGGCTATTCACAACTGGTTCTCCTGGTTTGGGGTTAGCGATGGCGAGCTACAAGAACTTGTCAATGGCAACAACATCGTGACCGTCGGGGGCTTCAACAACAATGCCTCAACCGACGATGATGGCGATGGAGCGATCGACTGGAAAAGCACTAGTTCCACCAACATTGGCCGGGCCGTGCAAAGCCATGCATATTCGATCGTTGGCTACAACGCGACAACGGGGCGCTACGACATTCGCAATCCCTGGGACACCGCCAATCTGAGCCTGACTCACGCTCAACTAAGACAACTCGGTGCCAACATCCGCTACAGCCTGAGCTGAGCCATTCGCAATCAAGACGAAGTCAACACAAGGAGGCAATTGCGCCTCCTTTTCTTTCCTTTCTATCGAGGAGCAAGAGCCTCATGAAATTCACCACACTTGCATTCCTTTCCATCCTCACTATGGCCACCAACTTCTCTACGCAGCAACCTGTCATCGCCTGCCCCAATGGCGAAATTGTCCCTGAATTACTCACGTGGGTCAGCCCAATTCCTATCGCTCAAGCTCATGCGCTTCCCCCTGAAGAACCACCAGCACCAACACCGAGCAGAACAGATCACACCCATGTGCTGCACATGGAACTCCGCTTGCACAACACCACCCGTGATACCCACACCGCTGAAGTGTTGAAAGCCAACTGGAGCCAAAACGGACACACCCATCTGCTCACGTGGCACAAACAACCCGACCTGAGCCCTCTTAACCGGTTCAACACTATTGAGCATCGACCGATTCAGGGCGACACAACACAGCCCCTCACCGTGACCTTGAAGCTCACGATCGATGGCAAAAGCTGCACGCTAAGCAAGGTCACATCCGTGCCAGTGCGCATGGAGTAAGCATCCAGTTCTCAGGATTTAGCCACGAATCGTGGCGTAAAGCACTTTAAACCGAGCCTGCTGCTGCTTGTGATCCACCAGCAGCTCGGGATAACCACGGCGCTCCAAGGCAGCAATCTCACCACTGAGTAGATCCTTGGTGTTCACATGCCTCAACTCCGGCAACCACTGGCGGATGTAATCAGCTTCAGCATCAAACTTGGAGGCCTGGGTGGACGGATTAAAGATGCGCAGGGGCTTTGGATCCATACCGCTACTCGCACTCCACTGCCATCCGCCATTGTTGGCGGCAAGATCGCCATCCACCTCGAGTTCCATGAAGGCGCGCTCACCCCAGCGCCAATCACAAATCAGGTCTTTAACCAGATAAGAGGCCACGATCATGCGGCAGCGGTTGTGCATCCAGCCGCTCTGATTCAACTGACGCATGGCCGCATCAATCATCGGCATGCCGGTCTGACCAGTCTTCCAAGCCTCAAACCAGTCGTTGTTGTTCTGCCAAGGGAAACGAGTCCACTGCTCGCGGTAAGGGCCCTGTTCCAGCTCCGGGAAATGGAACAACGCCTGCTGGTAAAACTCCCGCCAGCCCAGCTCCTGCTCCCACACCATGATCGCCTTGCGCTGCTCATCACTGCGGGCCATCTCTTTCATCTCCTGGGCCGCGCACCAGGCCTGGCGCGGGCTCACCGTGCCCACACTCAGCGCTGCACTGAGAGAGGACGTTCCCTCGACCCCAGGGAAATTGCGATCGGGTTCATAGGCCAGCAACGGTCCGTCCACAAAAGTGGCCAGCTGTTGCGCTGCTGCTGCCTCACCTGGCCGGCAGGGGCAAAGTTCCATCCCGACGAAACCGTGCTCGGCCCGCAACCGCTCCAGCTCACCATGGCCGTAAGCACATAAACGACCCAGCTCACCTTCCCCGCTGGTGAGCGCCTCGAGGGTGTCTGAGTCCAGGTCGCTTAATCCAACGGGGGCTTGAACGGTGCTGGGTTGTCTGCGCTCAACCTGTCCGCGCCAATTGCGCAGAAAAGGGCCATACACCCTGTAGGGGTCACCGCCTCCAGTCTTGATCAGCTCCGGGGCCACCAGCAGCTGATCCCAATCCACCAAAAGCTTGCAGCCATCGGCCTGTAAAGCCTTGGCAACCTGGCGGTCACGAGCACGGGCATAGGGCTCCACATCCCGGCTCCACACCACCGTTGGGGCATCAAGCAGCGACGCCAAACGTGGCAGGAGCTCCACCGGATCTCCTGCAACCACCAACAGCCTGCTGCCGACCGCTCGCCAACGCTGCTTTAGCTCGATCAGGGTTTCAATCAAAAACCACAGCCGAGCCGGAGCCATCGGCGGCAGTTGCTGCGGAGGGGTGATGAGCAATGGATCAAGCACATACACCCCAGTGACCGCAGGCCCCAGTGCAACAGCAGCCTGCAGGCCAGTGTTGTCAGCCAGACGCAGATCGCGACGGTGCCAGCACAAGGTGCGAGGTGATGACATCAACAAAGCAGAAGCAAGAGAGCCCCGATCAACACGATTCCTGCAGGATCAAAAGGCAGGCCACAAGCAGAGGGTGACGCGCGCGATCCTGCTTAGAGCCCCAGCAATTGCTTGGCCCTGAACCAGGCCGTGACGCTCTTGCCATCCAGCCATTCCTCACCAGAGGCCAGTCGTGCATCCAACTCGGCCGGGCTCATCAGCACCACTTCAAGATCCTCATCGTCATCCCCAGCCGGAGGATTCTCAAGAGGACTCAGCTCCCTGGCCAGAAAGCAGTGGATCACCTCATCGGAATAGCCAGGACAGGGCAACATTGGCCCAAGCACGTCCCAGCGAGCAGCGCTGTAACCCGCCTCTTCGCCAAGCTCCCGCTGCATTGACTCCAGCGGATCTTCACCCTCTTCGAGGGTCCCGGCGGGGAACTCCAGCAAACGAGCCTGCACAGCAAAGCGGTACTGACGCAGCAACACCACCTGGCCATCAGCCGTGATCGGCACTGCCAGTGAGGCCCCGGGGTGGCGAATGATCCCGAAGGTGCCCTCAACCCCCATCGGGAGACGGATACGGTTGCACTCGAAGCGAATCTTGCGCGAGTCGAGTGCAGCGATGGTCTCCAACAACTGGGAGGGTTCTGGGGGCGGCAAAGGCGCCATGGGCTCGCGGGGCATTGCTGAGGCCCAGCATGACGGTTGAGCAGCAGGATCGTTAGTGCAACATCGATCCTGCTGCGTTGGTGGGACTTTGCATTGTTGATGGCATCAGCACCCCGTGGCCTTCCCCGTCTGCTGCAGATCAAACTGCTGAAAGACCTTGCACAGGAAGCCGGGTGGCGCCATCTGGTCTTACTGGGCTTGCTCAGCAGCATCAGCAGCCTGCTCGACATTGCCGGCCTCGGATTGGCGGTGACACTGCTGCTGGGATCTGGGTCTGCGGCCGCTGCATCACTACCGCTCGCCATCAGCCTGTCCTTGCCAGCAAGTCTGGCGCTGCTGGTGGGTCTGATCCTCCTGCGCGGTCTGATGCAAGCACGCGTTGCCATCAGCCGAGAACGGTTGCGCTCCGGTTTCACCGATCGCCTGCGCCATCAACTCCTTCACCAGGTGTTCACCGCCTCCTCGTCGCAACTCGACCGACTTGGGCGTGGTGCCCTGCTCGCCCTCTTGATGGGCGACATCAACCGCACCACCCTCAGCCTGGACCAGGCCGTACGCCTGGTCCAGGCCCTTCTGGCCATGGTGATTTACCTCGCCAGCGTGTTGCTCATTGGCCGCAGCGCTGCCTGGCCACTGCTGTTGGCGTTGCTGGCAACAGCAACAGCAGCGCTGCTACAACGCTCGGACAGCTGGGGACTAGGCCGCATCCAGAGCCGCCTCAATGCAGCGCTGCAGCGCACCGTGGGGGACAGCCTGCATGGTCTTAAAGCAGTACGCGCAGCAGCAGCGGAAGCCTGGCTCCTGGAGCGCTTCAGCAAGGAGACCGCACAAGGCCGCTGGCTTCTGAAAGAACGGGTGCGACGTCGAGCCGGCTACAACGCTTGGCGCGACACGCTGGTCGTGGCGATTGCGGGTCTGTGGATGCTCCTCCAAGGAGACGCGCTGACTGCGAAGGTGCTCACCACAACGCTGGTGCTCGCCTATCGAGCCGGCTCCTCCCTCAGCAACGTGGTTCAGGCCAGACGGCTCTGCCTAGGCAATCTGCCCGGATATGAAGCCCTCTGCCAGCGGAGGCAACAGCTGCGACCCATCCCTCGACTGGAAGGCGAAAACACCCTGTCAGACCGTGACCTTGACAGGCTGGGGCTGGCGCCATGGACAGCATTGCGATGGCAAGTGATGCCAACGGCTTCTGCCGCCGTGACCTCTCTCACCCTGAAGCCGAACAGACTGATTGCCATCACTGGGCCCTCTGGCTGCGGCAAGACCAGCCTGCTCGATCAACTCTGCGGATTATTAAGCGAAGAGCACAGCGCCTGGGAGTTGGTCTGCAACACGGAGAGTTGGCACCTCTCCGGCCCAGCCGGTGCCGTGCAAATGCACCAATTGATTGGCTACGCACCGCAACATGCTGTGCTGTTTGAAGCCAGCTTGCGCGACAACTTGCTGCTGGGTGGAGAGCAGTCGCGAACAGTGATCGAAACCTGGCTGCAACGGCTTGGCCTGAGCCATCTACTGCTGCGAGAAGGCGGTCTGGATGCTCCCATGACCCTGGCACAGGATCCCTTCTCCGGCGGTGAGATTCATCGACTCGGCCTCCTACGCGCCTGGCTGCGGGATCGACCAGTGGAGGTGCTCGATGAACCGACTGCATTTCTGGATACCGCTGCTGCAGAGAGCGTGCGTGCGGTCATCCAGGAAAGAACGCAAGGCCGACTGGTTCTGGTGAGCACCCATGATCCACAGCTGATTCAACAAGCCGATCAGGTGATTACGCTCAACCACTCCAAAAGCAGTCCAAGTCACCCATCTGGCTCAGCAGCCATCCTTTGAGCACCGCTGGATTCAAACCGTCCAGTCGACGGATGCCTGCATCGCCGCCAGCAAAGGCTCCATCACGAAGGCACGCAGATGCATCCGAGGGTGGGGCAAGACCAAGCGCGGATGCGCAAGGCGTAGTTCATCCCAGAACAACAAGTCGAGGTCAAGCGTGCGCGGGCCCCAGCGCTGCTCCCGAAAGCGATCCCGCCCGAACTGCCGTTCCAGCGCATGGAGCGACACCAACAGCTCCAGGGCTGCATCCTGGTGCGGCACTCGGTTCAGACCCCGCACGATGACCACCGCATTGAGATACATCGGTTGTTGAAGCGGACCGCCCACTGGTGCCGTTTCGAGCAACGGTGACCAGCGGTAGTGCAAGGCTTCACCGGCCCAATCAGCAAGCAACTGCTCCAAGAGAGGACGCACTGCAAGCAGGGTCTGACGCGGATCCCCGACAGAGCTGGGCAGGTTTGCACCGAGGGCCACTGCCAAGCAACGGGGTTGATCAGCGAGACTGGCGCTCACGCAAGGACCTGGAAACGTTCATGGTGTCAGGAGGGGTGGCAGCAGCGGGTGGTGTGGCCAACAGTGCCGCCCAAGATCAGGCCAGCCGTGCCTTCCCACTGGCGGCGATCACCGGCCACGGCACCCTCAAGCTCGCCCTGCTGCTGGCGGCCGTGGATCCGGCGCTCGGTGGTGTGATCATTGCAGGGGGTCGCGGCACGGGAAAATCCGTACTGGCACGCGGGCTCCATGCCCTTCTGCCGCCGATCGAAGTGCTGGATGTGGAAGGCACAGCTGGCCGCAATCTCGATCCCCTACGGCCTGAGGAATGGGGCGGAGAGGAAGACGCAACCGCTGCCAATCTGCCCACCAAGGTGCTGCCAGCCCCTTTCATCCAGGTGCCGCTGGGCATCACGGAAGACCGACTCGTTGGCGCCGTCGACGTGACGGCCTCCTTGGCCAGCGGCAGTGCCGTGTTCCAGCCTGGCCTGCTGGCGGAAGCCCACAGAGGCGTGCTCTATGTTGATGAGCTCAACCTGCTTGATGACGGCATCGTCAACCTGATGCTGGCGGCCGTCGGCAGCGGCGAAAACCAGGTGGAACGCGAAGGCCTCAGCCTCAGCCACCCCTGCCGACCGCTCCTGATCGCGACCTACAACCCGGAAGAAGGTGCCGTACGCGACCATTTACTCGACCGCTTTGCGATCGCCCTCTCCGCCGACCAGCTGGTGAGCACAGAACAGCGTGTGGAGATCACCGAGGCCGTGCTCTCCCATGGCCAGTGCAGCCGCAGCTTCGCCGACAAGTGGGGGGAGGAAACCGAAGCACTTGCCACCCAGCTGTTGCTGGCGCGCCAATGGCTGCCGGATGTCCAGATCAGCACCGAACAGATTCAGTACCTGGTCACCGAAGCCATCCGCGGCGGCGTTGAGGGGCACCGCTCCGAGCTCTATGCGGTGCGCGTGGCCAAAGCCCATGCCGCTCTGAGCGGCCGAGACCGAGTGGAAGCCGACGACCTGCAAGTGGCCGTGCGCCTGGTGATCGCGCCAAGGGCCCTGCAACTGCCGCCCCAGGACGAGCAAATGGAACCTCCACCTCCGGAAGATCAACCGCCGCCGCCCCAGGGCGAGGAGTCGCCTGAGGACCAAGAGCCGCCGGACGACAACCAGGACGACAGTGAGGACGAACAGGACAACGACGAAGACGACACTCCAGACGACGAGCCCCCACCGTCGATTCCGGAAGAGTTCATGCTTGACCCGGAAGCTGTCGCGATCGATCCCGATCTCCTGCTGTTCTCATCGGCCAAGGCCAAGAGCGGCAATAGCGGCAGCCGATCGGTGGTCTTGAGTGATAGCCGCGGCCGCTACGTCAAACCGATCCTGCCCCGTGGCCCTGTCCGCCGCATCGCCGTCGACGCCACGCTGAGGGCAGCGGCGCCCTATCAAAAAGCACGGCGAGCCCGCCAGCCAGATCGCACGGTGATCGTGGAGGAATCGGATCTGCGCGCCAAGCTGCTGCAGCGTCAATCCGGGGCTCTCGTGATCTTTCTGGTGGATGCCAGTGGCTCGATGGCCCTCAACCGGATGCAAAGCGCAAAGGGAGCTGTGATCCGTTTGCTCACTGAGGCCTACGAGAACCGCGACGAAGTGGCCCTGATCCCTTTCCGCGGCGACCAGGCCGAAGTTCTGCTGCCACCCACCCGCTCCATCACCGCTGCACGCCGACGGCTGGAATCGATGCCCTGCGGCGGCGGCTCCCCCCTGGCCCATGGCCTCACTCAGGCCGCCAGAGTCGGTGCCAACGCCCTGGCAACAAGCGATCTCGGTCAAGTGGTTGTGGTCGCCATCACAGATGGCCGCGGCAACGTCCCCCTCAGCACGTCTCTTGGCCAGCCTGCACTTGAGGGAGACGAGAAACCCGACCTCAAGCAGGAAGTGCTGGATGTTGCCGCCCGCTACCGAATGCTGGGCATCAAGCTTCTGGTGATCGACACCGAGCGAAAATTCATCGGCAGCGGCATGGGCAAAGACCTGGCCGAGGCTGCTGGTGGTAAGTACGTGCAACTGCCGAAGGCCAGCGATCAGGCGATTGCCGCCATTGCCATGGACGCCATCAACACCGTGACTTGAGACCTGAGCCTTTCGGAGCTCTCTCTGGCCCGGAGGCAACAATCAAAATCTCAAGCCAACGACAGGTTGTCGATTCGGAACAACAACACCATCAGCGCTCCGCCAGCACTCAGGGCTTGCTGGTCTCGGCCGGATAGAGCTCCTGAAAAAAAGCACCAAGACCAATCGCCACATCCCGCACCGCCTTGATGAACTTCGGGTCGTCAGTGAGCTGCTCAATGTCCCCGCCAACAGCATCGAAGCGCTGCGTCAACGAACGGGCGTTCGAGACAGTTTGCTTGAGCTCCGAAACAGTTTTGGGGTTATCGAGTGCCGCTGACAAGTTGTTGATATGAGCAGCAGCCTCAACCGCCTCTGCCGTGGCCAGATTGAGGTTGGTGATCGTTGGCGCTGCCCGCTCAAGTTCATCTCCCAACTGACCGAGCACCGTCTTGGCCTCCTTGGCGACAGCATCGAATTCCTTGGAGGAATTCACCAGGCTGGAGACCAACTTCTGGTCTTCGGCTTCTTGGAGGAGACGTTGCATCGAAGCCGTCACCGTGTCGAGACTTGCACCTGCCTCGCCGCGAATCGTCGTGCCTGCACACAGCACCTTGCCCCCTCTGCACTGATCAGATTTCGGACCAGGCGTGGTCGCAGAGAGCAACGCGGCATTACCGCCACTAATCAAATTCACCTGAGCATCACCACCCAACAACGAGCCTGAAGCCACCGTTGCCGTCACGGGGGTAGGAAGACGGAGATCCTCCTGATTGATTTCCAGCACAACCTTGACGGCAGCTGGAGTGACTTTCACTTCCTGCACCACACCGACCACGATGCCGCGATAAGTGACAGGCGAACGCTCGGCCAGACCACCTGCATTGGCGAATTCCGCAGTGACCGTCCAAGTTTCAGCGCCGAGGCTATAGCCGCGAAGCCAAAGCATGGTGCCGGTGAAACCCACCAACGCTCCAACGAGGGAGAATCCGACAATCGCTTCACGGACACTGCGACGCATAGCAATCAGTGATCAGTGGGTTGCATCGGCCCGTGCAGGTTACCGGTCCTGAACTGTTGGACGTAAGGGTTATCGCTTCGGCGGTACTCGTCGATCGATCCATCCCAGCGAAACTGACCGCCATACAGCAGTACGACCCGCTCAGCCGTGCGCTCAATCGTGCTGTGAACATGGCTCACCACAACCGAACAGCCGTTGGCAACAGCAGTGGTCTTCACAATCAGATCCTCAATCCGGGTGCAAGCAACGGGATCGAGACCGGCCGTGGGCTCGTCGTAGAGCATCAGCGGCATGGCCTCCGCATCCCGATCGGGATCATCCACAAGAGCCCGGGCAAAGCTGACACGTTTCTGCATGCCACCGCTGAGCTGACCAGGGAATTGGTCTGCCACATCGTGCAGGCCCACCGCTTCCAGACAGGCCATCACCCGTTCGCGAATCTGACTGGGCTTAAAGCGCCCGAGCCGCATCAATAAAAAGCCGACGTTTTCCTCCACCGTGAGCGAAGCCAAGAGCGCCGGGTTCTGGAACACCAGGCGCACATCCTTGGGATAACGCTGATCGAGGCGCAAATAATCCTGAGGCTCGCCGAACAATCGCAGCTCCCCAGCCGTGGGCAACTGCAGACCAGCCAATAAGCGCAACACAGTTGATTTGCCTGCGCCGGAGGGGCCAACAACCGCAAGCCGCTGTCCAGGCTCCATCCTCAAATCAACCCGATCGAGCACGGGCCGCGCTCCCCACTGCATCGTGAGTTTGCGCATCTCCACCACGGGATGGTGCGCTGAAGGAGTTGAGCTCGCCGTCAGGCTTTGCACGCGAAGAAGAAAACGGTGCTTGAGCCCCATCCTGCATGCTTTTGCAAGGGGGGTGATGGATCCTGGCCACTTCCGTACAGTTCAGGAAGCCCTGCCGATGCCGCCCAGCTGTTGAGCTCGCCTAACCCTTCATCACGGCCCAGGATGAGGCGCAGCAGCCGCACAGACAGGCTGCGTGGGCTGCAATCAGAACGGCAACGCGATCTGATGAACCGGTCGCGCCGGGCCGTGCGCTGGCTACAACCAGGTCTAGTGGTGAAGCGCTGGCTGCTCACCTCCAGTGTTGGGCTGATGCTGGCATTGCTGGGTGCAGCAGTGTGGGCTGACCTGCAGCCGATTTACTGGATGCTGTGGGCCATCCAGGAATCACTGGGCTGGATCACGCGAGTCCTGCCGCGCGAAGTGACGGGTCCCCTTGTCGTGCTTATCGGCATCGGCCTGCTCTTATGGGGCCAGAGCCGCAGCTTCGGGTCAATTCAGCAGGCTCTTGCGCCCGAGAAAGACACGGTGCTGGTGGATGCGCTGCGGGCCAAAAGCCGACTTAACCGCGGCCCGAACATTGTTGCCATTGGTGGCGGCACAGGCCTTTCCACCCTGCTCAGCGGGCTGAAGCGCTACAGCTCGAATATCACGGCCATCGTCACCGTGGCCGATGACGGCGGCAGCAGCGGTGTGCTGCGCAGGGAACTGGGCGTGCAGCCACCCGGCGACATCCGCAACTGTCTTGCCGCCCTATCGACAGAGGAACCACTGCTCACCCGCCTGTTCCAATATCGATTTTCGGCAGGCGGGGGCCTAGAAGGCCACAGCTTCGGGAACCTATTCCTGTCGGCACTCACAGCGATCACCGGCAGCCTGGAAACAGCCATCACCGCGTCCAGTCGCGTTTTGGCCGTCCAAGGTCAAGTCGTGCCAGCGACCAACGTGGATGTGCGCCTCTGGGCCGAACTGGAAAACGGCCAACGCATCGAAGGGGAGTCGGCCATTGGCCATGCACCAAGCCCAATCGTGCGGCTGGGTTGCCTACCGGAACAACCACCGGCCCTACCGCGAGCCCTCGAAGCCATTGCCCATGCGGATCTGATCCTGCTCGGCCCCGGCAGCCTCTACACCTCGCTCCTTCCCAACCTGCTTGTGCCCGAACTGGTGACGGCCATTCAGCGCAGCAGGGCTCCTCGGCTGTACATCTGCAATCTGATGACACAACCAGGCGAAACCGACGGGCTGGATGTGAGCGGCCACCTGCGAGCCATCGAAGCCCAGCTCGCAAGCCTTGGGGTGAGTAAACGCTTGTTCACGGCAGTGCTGGCTCAAGAAGACTTACCCGAATCACCCCTGATTACCCACTACCGATCCCGGGGAGCAGAACCCGTGCTGTGCAATCGCCGGGCACTGCAGACAGAGGGCTATGAGGTGATGGAAGCGCCACTGCAAGGAAGCAGGCCCACGGCCACGCTGCGCCATGACCCCCGCAGCCTGGCGCTTGGAGTGATGCGCTTCTACCGCAAACAAAAGTCCGACAAGCAAGCAGGACAAGGTCAATAAAAACGACCCGGCCCAGAAACAAGCGAGTGAACTAAACCGAAAAAACCTGCAAGAAAAAAAGGGGGCAATGTGAATCACACCTGAAGTCAAAAGAGACCAAAAAGAAAACACCAGCCCCCCCTCAGACCCTGCTAAAATCTTTCGTGCCCTCTAGACAAGAAGGATACAAGAAGAACGAATACAACGACTGGGAGGAGATCAACACCTATCAATCACCCATTTCGTCCTTACCACAATCAATACTTGAATGATGATTTTACCGTAGCTATTTCCATCAACGAGTGCAGAGCATCGACGAGCCGTGAGCGCTCTCCGCCTGCCGGCTCGAAAACATTCTCAACCAAGCAATCAAGTCGAACCCAATCAATAGGCGTCCTGCATTTCGTAAAAGTCAGGCTGCACATAATCCTTGCGCAGAGGCCAGCCCTTCCAATCCTCCGGCATCAATAAGCGCTTGGGATGGGGATGGCCATCAAAACGAATGCCAAACATGTCGAAGGTTTCACGCTCCTGCCAATCCGCGCCACGGAAGAGGCCGTAAAGCGAGGGCAGATGGGGCTCGCCTTCGCGGGAAAGGAACACCTTGAGCCGCACTTCACGCACCTGGTCAACATTGCCCTCCACCACTTCGGCCATCGCCACCAAGTGATAAAAACAGACAAGCCGTTGCCCCGGACCTTCGTCGTAACCGCCCTGGCACTGGAGATAGTCGAATCCATACCCTTTCAAGGCTGCAGCAATCACAGGCAGAAACATCGGTTCAATCCCGATGGTTTCCACACCAACATGATCAGCTGGCAACAGCTCATGCTCGAAGCCTTGTTGCTGCAGCCACAAACTCACAGGGCCACGTTCGCGCGCAGCTGGAAGCTGGCTCTCTTCAGAAGTGCTCGCTGCGGAAGACTTAGGCGTTTCACTCATGGCAATAGCGCTCAGGAGGCAGAAGAGTCAGTCGAAGGCGATTCCGCAGGGGCTGACGCAGGGGTGGAGAATGCTGGCATGGGGAGACCTGCGCCGGGCTGCAAGGCTGCAATTTGGGTTTCAGCTTGAAGGTATGCCCCGGTCACGATCGGCTCAACCGGCTTCATGGCATGTTTCACCGTGCAATAGCGATGCGTTTGCTCCAACTGGCGCCGATCACTGACTGACTCATTCGAAACTTTTTTTCGCAACTTGATCACCGCATCAAAGATCGCTTCCGGCCGAGGCGGGCACCCAGGCAGATACAGATCCACGGGGATCAGCTTGTCAACACCGCGGACCGCCGTCGTGGAGTCGGCGCTGAACATGCCACCGGTAATCGTGCATGCACCCATTGCAATCACATATTTGGGTTCTGGCATTTGCTCATAGAGCCGGACCAGAGCGGGAGCCATCTTCATCGTCACCGTTCCGGCCACGATCAGAAGGTCCGCCTGACGGGGTGAACTGCGAGGCACCAAACCGAACCGGTCAAAGTCAAAACGGGAGCCAATCAGGGCCGCAAATTCGATGAAGCAACAAGCTGTGCCATACAACAAAGGCCAAAGGCTGCTCAGTCGGGCCCAGTTATGCAGGTCATCAAGGCTGGTGAGGATGACGTTCTCACTTAGATCAGACGTGACAGTGGGAGCTGAGTCAGCGGCTCCAGCCACAGGGCCACAGCTGGCAGCCCGCAGATCACGAACAGCTGAGATTGAAGGGGACGTTGATTCAGGCATCAGTCAGCTCCACTCAAGGGCGCCTTTGCGCCAGGCATAGGCCAGCGCCACAAGCAGGATGGCAATAAAAATGAGGGCCTCGATAAAGGCCAACAAACCAAGGCGATGGAATGCCACGGCCCAGGGATACAGGAAGACGGTCTCGACATCGAAGATGACGAAGACCAGCGCAAACATGTAGTAGCGGATGTTGAACTGAATCCAGGCACCACCGATGGGCTCCATGCCCGATTCGTAAGTGATCTCACGCTCACCTTGCTGACTGCGAGGGGCGAGAAGCTTGTTGGTGATCAACGCCAACACTGGCACCGCTGCTGCAATCAGCAGGAAGCCCAGAAAGGCGTCGTAACCCGGCAGCGCAAACATGAATGAGCCCGACCTAAGCGTCAGTCTGGCATTCGCCAGCACCTGACTGCCGCCCCCGATAGAGTCTCATGACCCAGAGAAGCAGCAGTGAGTGACGAGATTTCTGGACCCAAGGCTGCTGCTCCGGCTGAGGCATCCGGCACAGAAGCTGAGGTCGTCAGCACAACGGTG
>Ga0189288_10395_pt1 | contig 14172 bp, 13 predicted proteins | sample UW105minimetaG_FD_130316 | JGI IMG/M metagenome (GOLD analysis project Ga0189288, IMG submission 130316) | Marine microbial communities from the Costa Rica Dome - UW105 mini metaG | ecosystem: Environmental > Aquatic > Marine > Oceanic > Photic zone | place: Costa Rica: the Eastern Pacific... | reverse complement strand
GGGATGGAGCAGCCAGGTAGCTCGTCAGGCTCATAACCTGAAGGTCGTAGGTTCAAATCCTACTCCCGCAACCATATTCCCCCCTCTCAGTAGCTCCATACAAACCCGCTAAGCCCAACAGGATAGCCAAGAGCTCTAGACACGTACCGCTCTATTCGGACACGCCGCGTTTTAGTGCCGCCCCAGATGTTCGTTTAGGCCACTTTCCGCTCGAAGGCGACCGGGCTTTTCCAGTTTGAGCTGTCTGTATTCGTAGTCAACGGGCGACAGCATGCCGTTGGCGGCAAACCACCCGCTGTGATCTATTGGCAGCGAAACGAAACAACCAATCCCGATCAGCAGGTGCAAAGAGTAGCTTACATCACGCCAGATCCTGTCCAAGGATTGGGGAGTAGCTCATACTAACGAGAAGCTTTCTTGCGAAATCTGCGTAATTCTGACATCACGTGACTTGTTTTTAGTTATTACAATTTTGGCTGACGTGAGCGGTCTATTATGAATAGTATGAGTTTTCAGAAGACGATTGAGCGAAAACCGAAGAACCAGCCGGCTTCTTCTGGCATGTTGGACCCCTTTCAGATCTTAGAAGTTTTGTGGCGCCGGAAGTGGATTATCCTCCTTTGCGCCCTGTTTGGCATGAGTGGTGGAGCCTATTATGGTTTCGCAGTTGCCGTCCCGAAATATTTGGCCACAACGCAGGTGGCTTTGGAGGTGCGCAATCAGCAGGTTGTGGATCTCGAAAGTGTCATCTCCGGGGTGTCTACGGAACAGGCCGCAATTAATACTGAGCTTGAAGTGGTGCAGTCACGCGGGTTGGTTGAACGGCTTGTGACCAAACTGGAACTTGATCAGGATCCTGAGTTCAACGCGCATCTGCGGTCCCCCTCATTACTCTCTATCGAGGGACTGAGAGATCGTGCTGGACGCATTATGCCATCTCTGGCTCCGGAAGAACCCACCGAAGAGGAGCAGTTCCGGGAAAGTACAGCGGCGGTCCTTGATGCCCTTTCCATTACATCTACACGCAATACCTATCTGTTCGACATTCGAGCGACGACAGAAGACCCGTTGAAATCAGCCGAACTGGCCAACACTCTGGCAGAGATCTATTTGGAGTATCAAATCGGGGTCAAATTCGAAGCGACATCCTACGCGACGACCTGGCTGTCTGAGCGCGTGACCGAGCTTGAGCTTGAGCTCAAACAAAAGGAAGATGCGGTTCGGGAACTGAAGGCAGAAAGCGATTTGATCAGCGCAGAGTCTCTTGAGGCCTTGAATGTGCGTGCGAAAGATCTGCGCGAGCTGCTTGTCGGAGCGCAAACACGTGTGCTGTCTGAAGAGACTAGAGCGCAGCGTCTGATGAATATTGTCATAGATGAGAACTATGGGGCCATCGCTCAGGAGTTGGGGGATGCTATCCTCGAACGTCTGTCTGAGACGATTTTGGCTGGCGATGCGGCTGCAGTGCAATTGTTTGAAACACGGGTGGCCACGCTGCGTGATCAGGCTCAGTTTGAATTGAACCGCGCCCGGTCACAATACGATGCGCTTTTGCAATCCGTGGACAATATGCAGGCCCGGATTGGTGAGCAGAATGAAGACAATATTCGGATCATTCAGCTGGAGCGGGAAGCCAATGCAACCCGCGTTCTTTATGAAACCTTCCTGACACGCTTCAAGGAGACCTCAGTTCAGATTGGACTGTATCAGAGTGATAGCCGCGTACTGTCTCCTGCGATCCCTGGGGTGCGCATCAAACCACGTGTGCCGTTGATCATAGCCTTATCGTTGATCCTGGGCACGATGATTGGGGTGGCTGTGGTCCTGTACAAACAGTTTTTCTACGAAGGCTATCGCACGGTCGAAGAGTTGGAAGAAGGGGTTGGCCTGCCTGTGCTTGGGCATATCCCCAAAGTTCACCTTCAGAAACGCCAGGCTCTTCTGGATTATCTCAAGACGCATTCCAGCTCCGCGGCCGTGGAAGCCATTCGCAACCTGCGAACGTCTATCATGTTGTCCAACATGGATTCTCCCCCTCAGGTTCTCATGATGACATCTTCGCTTGCAGGTGAAGGCAAAACCACGACGTCAATTGCGCTAGCGCATAACCTATCCGGTTTGGGGAAAAAGGTTCTATTGGTGGAAGGCGATATGCGTCGCCGAATTTTTGCTCAATACTTTCAACCTCCTGAGGGCGCTATTGGAGGTATGGCGGCAATGCTGCTCAACGAGGTGGCGCTGGAGGACAGTGTCTTTAAGGATGAAGCAGCTGGGGTTGACGTCCTTGTCGGTGGCAAGGCCAATATCAATGCTGCGGATCTTTTTGCGTCTGACCGCTTTGCTGAGTTCATTCAGCACGTCCGAAAGACATATGATTACATTGTCGTAGACATGCCACCCGTTTTGGCGGTTCCGGACGCCAGGGTCGTTGCGCAGCTGGCAGACAGTGTCATCTATGCTGTTCTGTGGGACCAGACCAATCGTAGAACTGTCGCTGAGGGGTTACGGCTCCTAGCATCGGTGAATGCTCCAATTCTGGGGTTGGTTATGTCCCGCGTCAACTCGAAGGAAATGAACTCCTACGGCTATGGTTACGGTTATGGATACGACTATGACTACAAAGCTGATGAGGCCTGACATCGCCTACTTTGCGCATCCGGTGCGGATCGTGCCGGATGAATTCGAGTAGCGTACGCTCCATTTACAGAGGCTTATTTCGCTTACAAGACGATGTTCTCTCTAGACGCCCTAGTTGAGCTGGCAGCACCACTCTTTTGGCTTACGCCTGCCAGAACAACTGGAGTGAACGGAAATATCGTTGGTTTAGCGTAGTATTGCCCGGCCTTTGCTGGGACATCCAGTGGGGTTACGATCATGGGATTACTTAACATCGAGTCGGTGAATAGGGCTGTGAACGCTCAAGGCGACCCTGTTCCTTTCGCACAGCGGTATGTTTACCTCAAAGACTCTCCAAACCTGAGCCGGCTGTACAGTGACCCGAATTTGACCGAGATGGTCGCCAACCCAATGGTCGCGGATGAGCTTGGGTATTTTCGCTCCTGCTATTTGGTGGATGCCGCGTATCGAGTTTCCATCAAGGATCCTGAGGATCGGCCTGTGCTTGACGAGACGGAGATTGTCTTACAGTCGGCTCAGTTTTTCGGGTCCTCCAAGGAGTTTCCTTCGGTAAGCAGCCTGCTGTCTGATGTGAGCCTGTCTTATGGCGAAGCTTCCAGCAAGTTTCAGGTAGGGTCCGGGGACACAGTTAGTGTGAGAGAGGGACGGTTTTCCTATAGTATCGCAGAGCCCGCCGCGGAGGATCACCACCTTGAAACACAAGGCGGGGTCAAACTCTATGTCCAGGTCTGCGCCAACGGATATGAGGTCAAGGCCTTTGGCGCTGTGGGGGACGGTGTCCAGGATGACACCCTGCCGTGTCAGAAGGCTGTTGCTGCGGCTGGAGATGGCGAAGTGGTGATCTTCAACGGGGCAGAAACCTATCGCCTAACCGAAGATCTGGACACAAGTGGTCAGAGCATTGGAAAGCAACTGCACCTGAATGGAGCGACGCTGTTTTTGGCCAGTGACGCGGCCACAATTCGTTTGGGCCAGCAGGGTTCTGGGCTGCTGATGGGGGGCGGAGAGGTGCGGGCCCGTGGCGGCTTTTCCGGATCTGCGATTACTCTTTTGCCTCAGGCCCGCTCGTCTGATGCGGCGCGATCCTGGTTCATCTGCGATGCGAATATCACCTGCACAACATCAACAGGGACAGCGATTTCAGGCCGTGTTGAGCTGGAAGACACTCGTATCGTTGGCCTGCGCGCAAGTAATGTCACGGTGGGAGGATTCGAATATGCCTGCCATCTTCGGTCAGCTGCGCTCACAGGTGTGGGTTTCATCAATGACAATGAGTTTGTGAACCTACGCATACCCGGGCGCACGCCTTACGGTATTGTATGTGAAGCCTCTTCTTCGGGCATGAACGAAGTGTCTGGCAATAAGTTCACCAATGTTATGACGCAGTATTTCAGTGGCCTGTCTCAACGGCATGTCCATCTGGCCGATGACCGCTGTCGGCGGAACAAGTTTATCAGTTACGATGCTTGGGACATTGGTGGGGCTTCTACTCTGCTTGTTGAAGACAACGGTCTTGAAACCATGTGGTTCGGGACTATCCCAACTTCAGGTGGTGTTTCGTCATTTTCACAGTCTGCCATCGGCATATTGAACAAGGATGCCGGCAGCCAGAACGCTGAGTTGATGTTGGGAGAATACCGGCGTTCAAATAGTGTTGAGACCCGCAAGGTTCAAACCTTTTCGACCTCAGACCTCGGAACTCTGGATGTGCGGAATGGTGAGGTCATGATCGAAGGCGCAGTGACGTTTGGCACTCGGCTAAGCAATATTATTCAAGGCGGGGTGGGGCAGACAATCACGATCCTTTTTGGGGGCAACACCTTGTTGTCTCACGCTTGGGGCGGAATGGGGCAAATTCAAACACATAATCGGGCCAGTCGGTATCCGGCTCCCGCTGAAACCTGTCAGTTCACCTTCGATGGCTCCGCCTGGGTTGAGCATGGGCGGCTTGATGCGCAATATCAGGCGGCGTCTATTTCTGAGATCGAGGACAGTTCCAGTTCGTGGAATACTATTGGAAAGTTCTCCGGCAGATTGATTTGGGACGAGACCAATAATCGTATGTTGCGAGCTGCAGGTGGGGGTCCAAGCTCGCTGTGGCATCTCGTGGATGGGACAGGCAGTGTCGCCCCAAGTTGACGCTTGACCATCCGGGAACAGGTTTCCGGATGGTTTGTCTTTGGCTGGATCAATATGACCCGTGCGATTAACCTCGAGGCAAAGCTCGATCCCTCATGCGAGCGTTTGCAGTGATCGGAAAATAAGAGTGGCCAAGTTTCCCTTTTCCAGATAGTAAAACAGCATTGGTCTGTGGGGCGTTTTTTTGGCGCCACTGCGAGGATATCGATTTTCGACGGGCCAATTTATGTGATTGTTATGTGATGTTATTTTGTAATGAAAAAGATTTCCGTGATCGGTGGATCCGGGTTCATTGGAACCAACCTCTGCCAACGTCTTTCCGATAAGCAAATACCCTTTGAGATTATTGATCTTAAGGCGAGTCAGAGATTCCCGGAAAAGACACGCCTCGCCGATATTCGTAACAAAGAGATACTCCGTGAAGCTGTCACCGGGGACATCGTTGTGAACTTAGCAGCGGTTCATACAGATGATGTTTCCGACCCGATGGCTTATGAAACCACCAATGTGGATGGTACTAGAAACATTGCAGAAATTTGTGATGAGAAGGGGATCGACAAGCTGATTTTTACCAGCACTGTCGCCGTTTATGGGTTTGCTCCTGCTGGCACAGATGAGAGCGGGGAGATCAACCCTTTCAATGACTATGGGCGCACAAAGTGGTCGGCCGAGACTGTGCTCGAATCCTGGTATCAACAGGCGCCAGAGAATAAGTCTCTCTTGATCTTAAGACCTACGGTGGTTTTTGGAGAAGGTAATCGCGGGAATGTCTATAATCTCCTGAACCAGATTGCGTCCGGTCGGTTTGTGATGATTGGCAATGGACGCAATCGGAAATCGATGGCCTATGTTGGCAATGTTGCCGCCTTTCTAGATGCCTGTATTCATACTCAGCGTAAGCGGGGTACATTCAACTATGTGGACACCCCTGACAGTGACATGAATGCACTGGTCAGCCTGGTGCGCAGCAAGCTTTCCGGAAAATCGGGAGTTGGTCCGAGAATTTCCAAAAGCTTTGGTTTCTTCATTGGGTGGATGTTCGATCTCATTGCCCGGATCACCGGGCGCAAATTTCCCATCAGCGCGATCCGAGTGACAAAGTTTACTGCGGAATCGAGCTTTGCATCCTCCAAGCAAGATCTGGATGGGTTTCAGGCCCCCTTTACCCTGCAAGAGGGACTGAAACGTACGCTACAAGCCGAATTTGTGTCTCCTGATCCGACCCGGGAAATTTTTCTTACAGAGTAATAGTAATTGGAGGTCCCTATGTTGGAAGTTCTCCCTAACATCGACATGTCTGCACGTCGTGTTCTGGATGTTGAAATGCGTGGTCTCGCGCAGCTGGCTGAAGAGTTGCCTGCAGACTTTACTCCCTTCATTCAAGCGGTTATGGCCTGTAAGGGTCGGTTGATTGTATCCGGTGTCGGTAAGTCCGCTCACATCGGGCGCAAAATCAGCGCCACACTGGCCAGCACTGGTACGCCGTCGTTTTTTGTACACGCCACAGAAGCAAGCCATGGGGATCTGGGAATGATCTTACCGGGCGACATCTGTGTCGTGATCTCTAATTCGGGTCAGACCTCAGAGCTTCAGGATCTGGTGGGCTACTGTAAACGCTTCTCCATCCCGATTGCTGGTATTTCGGCGAACATCGACAGCGTCCTGATGCGGGCATCTACGTTCAAACTTCTGATCCCAAGAGCAGAAGAGGCCTGCTCCATAGGGATGGCCCCGACCACGTCAACAACCATCACCCTGGCGCTGGGAGATGCTGTGGCGGTGGCCTTGATGGAGCAACGCGGTTTCACACCAGAGCACTTCAAATCCTTTCATCCTGGCGGAAAACTGGGCATGCAATTGGCCACTGTCGCGGATCTGATGCATGGTGCAGACCGCCTGCCATTGGTCGCCGCCTCTACCGACATGCGAGATGTGTTGCTGGCTATGACCTCGCGCGGGTTCGGGTCAGCTTTGGTTGTCACAGCCGGCAGATTGACAGGGATCATCACAGATGGCGATCTTCGCCGCCATATTGACAGCCTGATGAGCCTGCAGGCCGGTGACATCGCAAGCACACAGCCCACCACAGTGTCACCCGATGATTTTGCCGGTGAAGCTCTATCCATCATGAATTCTCGCGAGATCAATGTTTTAGCGGTTGTTGATGGAGAGGGACAACCTGTGGGCATCTTGCATATGCACGACCTTCTGCGGGCAGGTGTGTCCTAATCATGCGAACCGTCATCCTGATCCCGGCCCGATATGCCTCGACCCGTTATCCGGGCAAACCGCTGGCGGAACTGACCCTGCCGGATGGCCAGAAAAAGTCTCTGATCCGGCTCAGCTGGGAGGCGGCCAACCGTGTGGCCGGGGTGGCCGAGGTGCATGTGGTCACCGATGATGACCGCATTCGTGAGCATGCTAAGGGCTTTGGCGCCTCGGTGATCATGACCTCCCCCGAGGCGGAGAACGGCACCGCCCGCTGCGCTGAGGCGCTGCGCGCAGGGCAGGTCGAGGCGGATCTGATTGTGAACCTGCAGGGCGATGCGCCGCTGACCCCGGAGTGGTTTGTCGAAGATCTGATTGCCGCCATGCGCGACGACCACGAAGCGCAGGTGGCGACACCGGTGCTGCAATGTGATCCGCTGACCTATGGCCATTTTGTCGAAGACCGCAAAGCCGGCCGGGTGGGCGGCACCACCGCGGTGTTCAACGCCAAGGGCCACGCGCTTTATTTCTCGAAAGAGGTGCTGCCCTTTATCGACCCCGACAAGGTGCCCGCCACCAATATTCCAGTCTATCACCACGTCGGCGTCTATGCCTATCGCCCCGCCGCGCTGCAGGCCTATAGCCGCTGGCCGGTCTCAGAGCTTGAAACCCTTGAAGGGCTGGAACAGCTGCGGTTTCTCGTGAATGACACCAAGCTGCGCTGTGTCGAGGTGGAGGGCAAAGGCCGGGTGTTCTGGGAGCTCAACAACCCCGAAGATGTGGCGCGTATCAACTCTGTGCTGAAGGATCTGTGATGGACCAGAAAATCGTAACCGTTGGTGATATCGACTTTGGTGGGCGCAATCCCATCGCCTTTATTGCCGGTCCCTGTCAGCTGGAGAACCGTGATCATGCGATGATGATGGCGGAAAAAATCGCCGAGGCCTGTGCCCAGACCGGATCGCGCTTTGTATTCAAATCCAGCTATGACAAGGCCAACCGCTCGTCCATTGGCGCTGCGCGAGGCATTGGCATGGAGGAGGGGCTCAAGATCCTTGCCGAGGTGCGCGAGACCTTTGGCTGTCCGGTGATCACCGATGTGCATGAAACCAGCCACTGCGCGGCGGCGGCTGAGGTGGTGGATGTGATCCAGATCCCGGCCTTTCTGTGCCGCCAGACCGATCTGCTGCTGGCCGCAGGGCGCACCATGAAGCCGCTGAATGTGAAAAAGGGCCAGTTCCTCGCGCCCTGGGACATGGCCAATGTGGCCGAGAAAATCGCCAGCACCGGCAATGATCAGATCATGCTGTGTGAGCGGGGCACATCGTTTGGCTATAACACGCTGGTCACCGATTTCCGCGGGTTGCCCACCATGGCCGAGACCGGCCACCCGGTGATCTTTGACGCCACCCATTCGGTGCAACAGCCCGGCGGACGCGGCAACAGCTCAGGCGGAGAGCGCAAATTTGTCGCCACCCTGGCCCGGGCCGCCTGTGCCGTCGGCGTGGCGGGGCTCTTTATTGAGACCCATCAGGATCCCGACAATGCCCTCTGTGATGGACCCAATATGATCCCAGTGCAGGATCTGGCCACCCTGATCCGTGAATTGCGCGCATATGATGATATCCGTAAAGGTGGGTAAACACCAACACCGGCGCAGGGTTTCTTGCGACTGATCTATCACGTGGGCTCTGGCCCGTTTGCTATTTCTAACATTGGAACACCTGTATGAAGAAGCGTGCATTGATCACGGGGATAACGGGTCGTATCTTGCTGAGATTTTGCTGGAGAAGGGCTATGAGGCACCGGAATATACGGCCGATGTGGATGCCATGGGCACCCTGAGCCTGCTTGAGGCCACCTGCTTTCTCGGACTAGAGCAGAAAACCCGGTTTTATCAGGCCTCGACCTCAGAACTTTGTGGTCTGGTTCAGTAAACGCCCCAGCGCGAGACCACGTCCTTCCACCCGCGCAGCCCCTATGCGGTGGCCAAGATTGCCGGGATCACACTCTGCGAAAGCTACAATCGCCAATATGGGCTCGATTACCGGCCGGTCATGCCCATCAACCTCTATGGGCCTGGTGACAATTTCCATCCGGAAAACTCGCATGTTTTGCCTGTGCTGATCCGCCGCTTTCATGAGGCGTCTCAGGCTGGGGTAGGTCAGATTGGAATATGGGGATCGGGTGTGAGCGATACTTGAACCGCGACTCCTATTCCTTCTGAGGGTAGGGGGATCGACCCATTTCCTCCATCATTTTTTCGCGGAAGACTTCGGCGGGTGTTTTCCATCCGAGGCATTTACGGGGCGTCCCGTTCAGGCGGTCGCAAATCGCCTTCATATTGCGATTTGAGAGCGCCGCGAGCTGGGTGTCTCGGGGCAAGTATCGGCGCGCGCGTTTGTTCAGGTTCTCGACCGATCCCTTCTGCCAGGGCGCCTGCGGGTCGCAGAACCAGCTTTCGGTGCCGATGCCAGATTTGAGTTTGCGCCACGCGCGGAACTCGAAGCCACGGTCGAAGGTGATGGATTTGCGGGCTGGCTGGGGCAGGGGTTCCATCACATCCATCAGCTTGTTGACGAAGTGGGTCGAGCTCCGGTCGTTGTTTCGAAACAGGACGGCAAAACGGGTTTTGCGCTCGACCAGCGAGGCGACATTCATGGTGCCCTGAGAGCGTTCAAATATCATCAGATCGCCTTCCCATTCGCCGAAAGTCTCACGCGTCTTCACGTAGTCTGGACGTTCATGGATGGACCGATCTGGCGGAAATACTTGGCCTCTGGGCCGTCTGGAGTAGCGTGGTTGCCGCTTCTTGCGACGGCTGGGGAGATGGCGCGCCAGTTGCTCGGACTGGCCCTCGGGGCTGTAGACGTAAGCGTAAATCGTTTCGTGGCTGACCCGAACAGGTTGGTCATCGTATCCCAGACGACCCGCGATCTGTTCCGGTGCCCAACCGATCTTCAACTGAGCGACGACATGGTCGCGAAGATCCCCCAGCCGGATCAGCTTGCGTCTCCGAGCGCGTCGATCCAAGGCGTACTTCTGGGCATTCATTCCGTAGTATCCATTCAGATACGGCAGCTCATCGTCGGTAAAAGAGTTCCGCTTGATCTCGCGATAGACGGTCGAGCGGTGCCTGCCAATCTCGGCCGCAATCTTGCTTACCGGGACTCTTGCATTCAGCATGTCTTCGATTGCGCGTCTCTCACGCAAATCCAGCTCCGTGTGGGCCATGTCCGTTCTCCTTGCTTTTCAGCAAGATAGGGGATTTGTCGCAACCCAGTTTAGAATGTGCCCCCGGCTACATGGACATCGCTGATAATGTAGATTATGTTGAGTACCCGTTATCAAATGAATTGGTCCGTTTAAGCTGACAGCGTTGAGGACGGCCTGGCTCATCGATAATGATCTTACGCGGCGCGCCCGAGATGGAGAAAGCGTCGCTGTTTCAGTGTTCTTTCCTTGGTTTTTCTCCTTTCTTTCAGAATACCGTCGCTGCTACCGAAGTAGACATCGGCCGGTGTCAGATTCACAGCGATGCGGGCGGTCTTGTCCTAGATCAGCGCTACTAGTTTCATGCAGTTTGCATGAACGAGCGGCTGCAGACCATGACTGACATCCATCAGGAAAGCCTCGATCCGACCAAGGTTGCGCGCGCCCGTCGGAAACACATGACCATGCTCATAAAGCACACCTCGCAAAGCGTTGATCAGCTTGATCGACCCCACCTGATTGGTCCAATTTGATTGTTAGTGCATGATCGGCATTTGGTCCATCTGGACGGTGGTTTCAGGGGCCGGTGGGCGGTAGCCTAAAGCACTATGCTGTCGTCTGGTGTTGTAGTGTTTCCTCAATTGTTCGATCAAGATTTGCGCCTCCCTCAGCGAGTAGAATATCTCGCCATTCAGCAACTCATCCATTGCCCTGCAGGCGCATGCAAAGCATGCTGCCGAGAGGGGCGAAGCCGTGCATTGAAGTGTTGAATGTCACTGAGAACTGACCCGGTATTGTCACCGAGATTTGACCTGCCTTTATTGTTTATCAGCAGTTAGGTTTAGGTCAACGTTGGCTTTTCCTTTGTGGTTTTCTTAGCAGCTTCAGAGCTGGCCTTGAAGCGGTAGCTGTCGTTGCCCGTTGCGAGGATGTGGCAGCGGTGTGTAAGCCGGTCGAGGAGTGCTGTTGTCATCTTTGCGTCGCCGAAGACCTGTACCCATTCTGAGAAGCTGAGGTTGGTGGTGATGATGACGCTGGTGCGTTCATAGAGTTTGCTGAGAAGGTGGAAGAGCAGTGCACCGCCGGACGGGCTGAACGGCAGGTATCCAAGTTCATCAAGGATGACCAAGTCGATTTTGGTGAGCATCTCAGCCATTTTCCCTGCCTTTCCAAGAGCCTTTTCCTGTTCCAATGCGTTGACCAGTTCGACGGTCGAGTAGAAGCGCACTTTGCGCCTGTGATGCTCGATCGCCTGAACACCGATAGCCGTAGCGACATGGCTTTTGCCAGTGCCGGGCCCACCGATCAGAACGACGTTTTCCGCATTATCGATGAACTCGCCGCGATGGAGTTGCCGGACCGTGGCCTCGTTGATGTCGCTCGACGCGAAGTCAAAGCCCGCGAGATCCTTGTAGGATGGGAAGCGCGCAACCTTTGTGTGGTAAGCAATCGAACGGACTTCACGTTCTGCCATTTCCGCTTTGAGCAGTTGAGACAACATGGATGTAGCGGCCTCAAACGCTGGAGCACCTTGTGCAACAAGATCGTCAACCGCATGCGCCATGCCATGCAGCTTAAGACTGCGCAGCATGATGACGATAGAGGCTCCTGCAGGATCATGAAGCATTGCGTTTCTCCCCTGCCGGGGCTTTGTTGCACAAATCGTTTCAGGGATTCACTGCGTGAATCCAGCATGATAGCTCGGCGACATGAGCAGTTGGGCCCCTACGAAGTACAAGACCAGGAACTGGCCTTCGTACAACACAGCGCTGAAGCAACGCGGATCACTATCGATATGGTTTGATCCGGACATGACCTGGGTGCCGCCACCTAGTGGCAAGCGCGGCCGACAACAGCAGTTCAGCAATGCCGCGATCCAGACATGCCTAACGATAAAGGTGCTGTTCGGCATGCCACTTCGGCAGACGACAGGGTTTGTTGAGAGCCTGCTGCGGCTGGTCGGGTTGGACTGGGCCGTGCCGGACTTCAGCACTTTGAGCCGTCGCCAGAGCACGCTCAATGTGAGCCTGCCCTATCGCAACGGAACCGGCCCGCTGAACCTCCTCATCGACAGCACCGGCATCAAATCCGAGGGCGAAGGCGAATGGAACGCGCGCAAGCATGGCGGCCCCAAACGCCGCATTTGGCGCAAGATACACATAGGGATCGATGAAGAAACGCTTGAGGTTCGGGCGGTCGAGGTCACCACCAGTAATATCGGGGATGCACCGATGCTGCCGGAATTACTCGCCCAAATCCCGCTCGATCAAGACATAGGATCAGTCACTGCCGACGGGGCCTATGACACCCGCAAATGCCACGACGCCATTGCCGGTCGCGGCGCTCACGCTGTCATCCCCCCAAGAAAGAACGCCAAGCCGTGGAAGCCCACGAGCTCAGGTGCCGTCGCCCGGAACGAGGCAGTCAATGCCTCGCGTTACCTGGGCCGCACATTGTGGCAACGGTGGAGTGGATACCACCGTAGGAGCCGTGTCGAGACGAAGATGCATTGTATGAAACTCTTGGGCCAATCGCTCATGGCGAGGGACTTTGAAAGGCAGGTCGCGGAAATCCAAATCCGCATCGCCGTGCTGAACCGTTACACTGCGCTTGGTATACCTGTCACCGAGCCCGTAGGCTAAATCCGTCTGGGGAAAGGGGAAGAACGTCCTTCACCCGATTTGTGCAACAAAGCCCTTCCGCTTTATCGGCCTATCCGGTCAACCTGCGACCCCGGGGTGGATTGCCGGGGACCTCAACCCCGACGGAGTCTGTGGCAATGCCGCCAGAAAAGGGCGAGGCGATGCTTGGCTCAGCTGGCCGCAATTTTGCGCGGTTCCTCGCCGAATTCGCCCGCTTCGACCACAGAGACGGCACAGCATGACATCCGACCTTAAGGTGTCATTCTGCCCCCAGCCGGAACAGATCCCACCAAGCCTTGCGCCTAAAGCTTTCAAGCGCTGGGCTCCGCTGTATCCAGTTCAGACAAAGGCTCTGCCGCCCTCGACCGGGCGATAGTTCTGTCTATGCCTCCCCTTTCGTGGTCGGTAAAAACAGCGTCGATTTTAGCGCGATATACTCGCCTGCTTTGACGCGCGCGCAGGCACGCGCAGAAGCCAGAACGCTTGCAATTCAGTATATATTACGCTATAAAATGTCAAAAGAACTGTATCCAGGTGATCAATGCAGCTCTTAGACTTCGCCTCACAAGGTATTTTTGAACCCGGTAAGATCGCGTCGTCTCTTCGCACATCTGCCGAAGAGGTCGCTCAAACTGTTGGCCTGACCAAGGACGCCCTTCAGCGTCGTACGCGCATAGTTTCAGCCAAGACACAGCGCCGGCTGCGCGAGCTCATTGAAGTCCTCAACAAGGTGGAGCCGCGCTACGGATCCACTCTGATGGCCTACGCCTGGATAAGATCGGAACCTCTGGCAGGTTTTGATGGTAGGACTGCCATGCAACTCATCCAAGATGGAAAGGCCCAGCATGTTCTGGAGTACATTGATGCGGTCGACGCGGGTGTTTACGCCTGATGCAGCTCAACAAAGGGCTCTACACTGGTCCGCTCTATCGGGCATTGAATCCGGTCTATGCGCGCGACCCTCTCTCTGGGCGCGGGGCAGAGCTATTCGGAGGCCGGTTCAACGCCAAGGGCACCCCTGCCCTGTATTGCGCCCTTGATCCAGCACTGGGCCTGAAAGAGGCAAATCAGGTAGGTAGTTTGCAACCAACAATCTTGGTTTCATACTCCGCCTCTATCCCGTCTGTCTTCGATACGCGCAACGTTAATGCTCTAGCTCGTATGGGGATGTCCGCCGCAGACCTTGCAGATCCAGCCTGGCGCGCAAGAAAGAGGTGGTCCTAGTTTTTTGACCAGTTTGCAGCCAACTTAAGCTGGATCAGAGTTTCATTTAGGCTGCTATTCTCATTGGCTGTATTTTGCTGGCATATGCCTCGTCGGGGGTCAACAAGCC
>Ga0189288_10394_pt1 | contig 14198 bp, 12 predicted proteins | sample UW105minimetaG_FD_130316 | JGI IMG/M metagenome (GOLD analysis project Ga0189288, IMG submission 130316) | Marine microbial communities from the Costa Rica Dome - UW105 mini metaG | ecosystem: Environmental > Aquatic > Marine > Oceanic > Photic zone | place: Costa Rica: the Eastern Pacific... | reverse complement strand
CCCTCTTGAGATCGACAAAATCGTGATGTGATCTGGTGTCAACGCATGCAAGTGTGTTCCCAGCCGCGGCTCACAGCTCGGACGCCTGACCCCTGCTCAACACCATTGTGTCCGGCACGGAGCAACCGGCATCGCCAGGCAAGCCGCGAGGAGACAGCAGCATGTAGGAGACAGCACCACCAACTTGCATAAATCGACACAGTCAAAGGGAGCCACTACCGGTAGTGTGTGGTCGTTCCAAGCGGACTACAGCTGGTGCTCAAGATCCTTGTTCTGGTGGTCTTCAGCCTGCAGACCTGGGCCATCTATGAGGCCAAACAGGCAGCAGCCGAAATCGAAATGACCCATGAAGGCGTGAAACGCCAGATCACCCCTGGTTGGTGATGCCTCGAGGCCTCCGATGATCCCAGTCATTCAAACAAGTTCGTTCTCAAAGCCTCAAACTTGCCGTCCCCACCGGATAAGCCATCAGGGATACGGAAATCAATCACATCCCATACAGGCCGATTGAGATAATTGCCAAGCAGCTGAGCATCCTCTCGAATCGCCGCGAGCGAGCCGTGGTCTGTCACGTTCAAGCGGCTGCCGTCGCGACAAACCAAATTGAGTTCGTAGCTGTAATAGGAACTCTTATTGCCACGCACATATTCACGAATCAACTGAATCGCATGAACCTCCTTGAGGTTGTGAACGGTTGTTCCCTGGATGAACTGACTTGAAAACTGGTCAAAACAGCATTCCTTGCTGCGCATCCTCCAGATCAGAAACGCCCCGATCGCCACGAACAAGAGCGGGAACAGCAAAGACATCGAGAAGGCGCCAGGGTCCACACCACCGGTCGATAGAGAAGCAATCGCAGAGATCAACCCAACTGCAAGGAACACTGCAGAAAATAGGTACGCGCCGAGGGTTGTCTTGAAGCTGAGGCTGGAACTCGTCAGGCTTTTGGTTCGTGTGGCCCGATGCGTGCAGAAATTCGTTCCTCCACCCACAAGCGGAGTCCACGCCACGTTCCAGGCCACTTCATCGTTGAAGCTGCTGAGATCCAGAAGTTCCCGCTTGTCCTGGAACACCGACAGCAGGCTCTGAACAAATCCCATCAGCCAACCTCTGCAACATTCACAGCCATGCTGCACCAGCCCAACAGGAATCAAGCGGCATTGGCAGACGACATTGTGGCGGCAGGACCCGACGCTGCCCTTAGCTGAAGACAGCAATCGCAAGGCTCAACCAGTCATGACCACTGCATCCCAGTCCGGAGGGGGCTGGATCGATGAACACCACGATGGGGTGCGCTACGGCCTCAAAGCGAAGCAACTGATGGAGGAGACCAGCCCTTTCCAGCGGATCACGCTGATCGAAAGCGAGCGCTACGGCAAGGGGCTACTCCTAGACGGCTGCTGGATGACAGCCGAACGTCAGGAACGGCACTACCACGAATCACTGGTGCATCCGGCCTTGTGCTCGGCTGCCTCAATCGAACGGGTGCTGGTGATCGGCGGTGGTGATGGCGGCACCGCTCGGGAATGCCTGCGTCATCCCAACGTGAAGCACCTCGACATGGTGGAAATCGATGGCCGAGTCGTGGAACTGAGCCAACAACACCTGCCGAGCATCGGCGGAGGCTGCTGGACGGATCCTCGCTTCCATCTGCATGTGGGCGACGGCATCGCCTGGGCCGCTGAGGCCGATGACGCGTCCTATGACGTGGTGCTGGTGGATGGGTCCGACCCCGTGGGACCAGCTGAGGGCCTGTTCAACCGGGCCTTCTTCAGCCACTGCAAACGGATTCTCAAGACAGGTGGTGTGTTCGCCACTCAGAGCGAATCGCCAGAGGCCTTCCGCCGCGTGCACATCGACACGGTGAAACTGATTAGAGACCTGTTCGGCCACGCCGATCCGCTCTATGGCTGGGTGCCCATGTATCCCAGCGGATGGTGGAGCTGGACCTTTGCAGCCACCGATGGCCCGCGCTACCGCCACCCACTGCCGGAGCGGGCCGCTGCCGTGGCCGGTGGTTGTGAAATCTGGAGTCCACGCTGGCAGAACGGCGGTTTCGACGCCGTGCCCGCCTTCGTGGAAAGGGAGCTCGACTCATGAGCGGCAAGCTCCAATCGACGGATCTCAACCAGCTGTTTGACCGCGATGGCGCCATCTATATGGGTGCGCGCCGCGATCCGCAGGGCTGCCGCATCGGCCTGTTCGGCGTGCCTTACGACGGCACAACCTCATTCAGACCCGGCACCCGCTTCGGGCCGGCGGCCATAAGGGAGGTGAGCAACGGCCTCGAGACCTACTGCCCGCAACTGCAGACAGACCTGGAGGATCTGGCCTATGTCGACCTCGGCGCCGTCGACATTCCTTTCGGCGCCCCGGAACCTGTGGTCAAGGCTGTGCAAGCAGCAACAAGCACCGTGCTCGATCTAGGCCTCAAGCCACTGATGCTGGGTGGCGAACACTCCATCAGCAGCGGCGCCGTGGCCGCCGTCGCCCAACGCCATCCGGAGCTCGTGCTGCTGCAACTCGATGCCCATGCCGATCTGCGCGACAGCTGGCTGGGGGCACGCCACAGCCATGCCTGTGCGATGCGACGCTGTCTGGACGTGCTCCCCAGTGGCCAGCTGCTGCAACTCGCCATCCGCAGCGGCACCCGCGAAGAATTCCAAGAGCTGGAACAGAGCCAACGCCTGATCAATCACCAACCCGACCAGTCCGGCCGCCAGCTGGCGGCCACGATGCGTTCAGCCCTGGAACCCCATCGCGGCAAGCCGCTCTATCTCACGGTGGATCTCGACTGGTTTGATCCCGCGATCATGCCCGGCACTGGTACCCCCGAACCGGGTGGCTTCTATTGGCACCACTTCGCCGCGCTGATTGACGTGCTCCGAGAGCATCAGCTGGCGGGCGCGGATGTGGTGGAGTTGACTCCCCAGCTGGACCCCTCAGGCATCAGTAGCGTGCTGGCCAGCAAGGTCACCCGCAGCCTGCTGATGCTGCTCAACAACTGATCAATTCAGTGATCAGTAGTAATGACGAGCCTGGAGGCGCTGCTCCCGCAACCGGCTGTGCTGACGCTCCAGCAAGGCCAACACGATGGTGGGGTGCCGCAGAATCAGCTCGATAAACCGAGCCCTGGGCAAGCGCACGACGGCCACAGGCGTCAGTGCCAATGCATCGCAGCGATGGGTCAGACGCGCGCCTGAAAGATCCTCGTAGCTAAAAATCTCACCGGGCCCGTAGCGCATCTTGCCGGGTTCACCGGCAGCACTGAGCTCCACCATGCCGCGCTGCACTGCATAGATCGAATCTGAGGGTTCGCCCGCACAAAACACCCGAGCTCCCGTGGGGTAGGTGAGCTGATCGCCTTCCTGTTGATCAGCGAACAACTCAACCGGCGTTGGCAGTGAACTGGTGGAGAGCAAAAACGACCGAAACTTTCCTTTGACGAACAATCTGACGCAACCAAACAAAAAAACACGTGCCGGACACAACACTTCCGCAACGCGTCAGGCGTGTTTAATCGATAAGAACTCACGTCTGGAGCTCAAGCGAGTGGCATGGAGCGTTCCTCCAGCTCCAACTGCAAGCCTGTAGGAGGCAACACCTGCTCATGCTCTTGCAACTGCGGCAGCGACGGTGGCCGAGCCGTCCAGTGATGACACCAGGCCACACGCGCTAGTTCGGCATGCACCGGCAGCCGTCTCAACCGGCACCATCCCACCACGGGCCCACTGGCGCCACTGGTTGACGCCGTGCAGTGATGGCAGCTGTGACAGCAGGCCTCGGACAACACCGCAAGGGGAGAGGGACGCTCACAGTAAGGACGCTTGCAAAAGCGAACCACGCTTCAGCTCGAATCTGCGGCTTTGCTTCCATTTCCCTCTCGCTACCCATCCAGCCAGAGTCCATAGGATTCGGCCCATCTCTGCAGCGCCCCGTGACCGACCTTCAGCGCACCCCTCTTCATGACCTCTGCCGCGAAGCGGGAGGTCGCATGGTGCCCTTCGCGGGATGGGACATGGCCGTGCAGTTCTCTGGGCTGATCAGCGAACACGCGGCCGTGCGCCACAACGTGGGGATGTTCGACATTTCGCATATGGGCGTGGTGCGGCTTGAAGGTGCCAACCCCAAGGATGCTCTGCAAAAACTGGTGCCCACCGATCTGCATCGCATCGGTCCCGGCCAGGCTTGCTACACGGTTCTGCTCAATCAAACCGGCGGCATCCTCGATGATCTGATCATCTATGACATGGGCGACAGCACCCTGCTGGCCGTGATCAATGCTGCCTGCGCCGAGAACGACCGGGCCTGGCTAGAGCAGCAGCTGAGCGGAAGTGGCATCACCATCACGGATGCCAAAGGCGATGGCGTGCTTTTGGCCTTGCAAGGCCCCAGCGCCCAGTCCGTGCTCGAAAAACTGAGCGGCTCCAGCCTGGCGGAATTGCCCCGATTCGGACAGCGGATGCTGACCCTGCCAGATCTGCAGACCGATGTGCTGGTGGCCCGCACCGGCTACACCGGCGAAGACGGCTTCGAACTGCTGCTGCCTCGTGAGGCAGGGCGTCAGCTCTGGAACCGACTACTACGGGAAGGCGTCACACCCTGCGGCCTCGGCGCCCGAGACAGCCTGCGGCTAGAGGCAGCCATGCATCTTTACGGTCAAGACATGGACACCACCACCAGCCCCCTGGAGGCGGGGCTGGGATGGCTGGTGCACCTAGAAAATCCGGTGGACTTCATCGGCCGTGAGGCCCTCGAGCAAGAGGTGGAGCAAGGCAGCACCCGCCGGCTGGTGGGCCTGCGCCTGGAGGGCCGGGCCATTCCCCGCCACGACTACCCGATTTTCGATGGCGAGGAACGTGTGGGCCAGGTGAGTAGCGGCGGCTGGTCGCCCACCCTGGAGGCCGGAATCGGCCTCGGCTACGTGCCACGGGCTTTCGCCAAACCGGGCACAGAGCTAGCTGTGGAGATCCGCGGCAAACGACATCCCGCCACGGTGGTCAAACGGCCGTTTTATCGACGCCCGGCCTGAAAGGAATCGCCAGGCAGGTCCTGTGGGAAACTCGCTTCTCATTCCCTCCCGACAGCTTCCATGCGCAGCAACGGATGCGGCGACCTGCGCAAGCAGCAAATCGATGAGCAGGTGCAGCTCTGCGGCTGGGTGGATCGGCGACGTGACCACGGTGGAGTGATCTTCATCGACCTGCGCGACCGCAGCGGCACTGTTCAGATCACCGTGGACCCCGACTTGGGTGCTGAGGCCTTTGCCGTGGCGGAGCACCTACGCAGCGAGACCGTGCTGCAGGTGAAAGGCAAGGTGCGGGCCCGACCGGACGAATCTCTAAACGAACGACTCGCCACTGGAGCCGTGGAAGTGCTGGCCAGCACCATCACCGTGCTCAACGGCGTCAAGGGCAATCTGCCATTCCCCGTCTCGATCCACGACGAGGAGAACACGCGCGAGGAACTGAGGCTGCGTCACCGCTATCTGGATCTGCGCCGCAAGCGCATGAACGACAACCTGCGCCTGCGCGCCCAAACGATCCAGACCGCGCGCCGCTTCCTGGAGGACGAGGGCTTCATTGAGGTCGAGACTCCCGTGCTCACCCGGTCCACCCCTGAAGGCGCCCGCGACTACATCCTCCCAAGCCGCGTCTGCGGTGGTGAATGGTTCGCATTGCCCCAGTCTCCTCAGCTGTTCAAACAGCTGCTGATGGTGGGAGGCCTCGAGAAGTACTACCAAGTGGCGCGCTGCTTCCGCGATGAAGACCTGCGCGCTGACCGCCAGCCGGAATTCACCCAGCTGGATATGGAAATGAGCTTCATGGATCAAGAGCAGATCCTGGACCTCAACGAGCGGCTGATCTGCACCATCTGGAAGACCGCGAAGGGGATCGATTTGCCACGCCCCTTCCCCCGCATGACCTGGCACGACGCCATGGAGCGCTACGGCACCGACCGTCCCGACACCCGCTACGGCATGGAGCTCACCAACGTGAGCGACATCGTCAAGGACATGGGCTTCAAAGTGTTCAGCGGTGCCGTCAAGGCCGGTGGATCGGTGAAATGCATCGCCGTGCCCGGAGGCAATGACGCCGTTTCAAACGTGCGCATCAAACCCGGAGGTGATGTGTTCAGCGAGGCCCAGCAGGCGGGTGCCGGTGGCCTGGCCTTCATCCGTGTCCGCGACGGTGGCGAGATCGACACCATCGGCGCCATCAAAGACAACCTCAGCGAGGAACAGACCAAGGAGCTGCTCAGCCGCACCGGCGCCGAACCCGGCACCCTGCTGCTCTTCGGCGCTGGCGACACCGCCACAGTGAACAAAGCCCTCGACCGGGTGCGTCAATACCTCGCCAGAGAACTGGGGATGGTCAAGGCCGATCAAGAGAACGACCAGTGGAATTTCCTCTGGGTGGTCGATTTCCCGATGTTCGAATTCAACAGCGACGAGAACCGCTACGAAGCACTGCACCATCCCTTCTGCGCCCCCAACACCACCGATCTGGGCAGCGATGAGGCGATGTGGGCCGACACCCTGCCAAACGCCCGCGCCCAGGCCTACGACCTGGTGCTCAACGGCCTCGAGCTGGGGGGCGGCTCCCTGCGTATTCACGACTCCTCCCTGCAACGCCAGGTGCTACAGACCGTGGGCCTGCCCCTGGCGGAAGCCGAGGAGCAGTTCGGCTTCCTGATCGAAGCGCTCGACATGGGAGCCCCGCCGCATGGCGGCCTGGCCTTCGGGCTCGACCGCATGGTGATGCTTCTGGCCGGGGAGGAATCGATCCGCGACACGATCGCCTTCCCCAAAACCCAGCAGGCACGCTGCCTCATGACTGCCGCTCCCGCCAAAGTGGCGGACCAACAGCTGGAAGACCTGCATGTGGCAAGCACCTGGGTAGATCCCAACGCGGACGATGACGCCTGAGAGGACGGTCAGCGAACCGGAATAGATTCCGTTCATTCCGAACTGCTGCAGCCGGATCGCTGAACCCTGAGGGCAGTTCATGGGGTGCCCTTTGGCCACCGGTTCGCGATCGACGGGTCCGTCCCGCGTCCGCACTGGTAGCGGCAACGACCTCCTGCGCCTGTATCTGCAGGACATCGGAAGGGTTGACCTGCTTACCAATGAGGAAGAGGTGCTCCTGGCTCGTCAGGTGCGGCACCGAGAAACCCTGCTGAAGGAAGAACGAGCTCTCGCTAGTGAGTACCCCCCGGTTCAACGGCTGCTTGAGCTGGAACAACTGCAACAACGGGAAGCCAATCACATCTGTCACTGGCCAACCAAACAGGAATGGGCCAAAGCCGCAGGCCTCACGCCGGAAGAACTGACCACGGTGCTGCGAGAGGGCTATGGCATCTGGTCAGACCACAGCGAACTGGAAAGCCGGGAACTGCAGAAACGCCTGCGTGAAGGACGCAGGGCTCGCGATCGGATGATCCAGGCCAACCTGCGCCTGGTGGTGACGGTGGCCAAGAAATATCAGCAGCGAGGCCTGGAACTGCTCGACCTGGTGCAGGAAGGCACCCTGGGGCTGGAACGAGCGGTGGAAAAATTCGACCCCACCCGCGGCTTCCGCTTCAGCACCTACGCCTACTGGTGGATTCGCCAGGGCATCACACGAGCCATCGCCACCCAGAGCCGAACGATCCGACTGCCGGTGCACGTCACCGAGAAGCTGAACCGCATCAAAAAGGTGCAGCAGGAGATCGCCGCCAATGAGGGACGGATCGCCTCTATGAGCGACCTGGCACGCGAACTGGGGCTGAGTGAAGAAACCGTGCGCCTCACCCTGATGCGGGTGCCGCGTTCGGTGTCGCTCGAGACCCGAGTGGGCAAGGACCAGGACACCCAGCTCGGGGATCTGCTGGAAGACGGCCATGCCACCCCCGAGCAGCAACTCACCCGAGACTCCCTGCACAACGACCTTGAGGAGCTGTTGGAAGAACTGACCGCCCGGGAGGCAGAGGTGATCCGGCGCCGCTTCGGGCTGGAAGACGACACTCCTCGCACCCTGGCGGAGATCGGCGAAGGCATGGCCCTGTCGCGCGAACGGGTGCGGCAGATCGAAACCCGAGCGCTGCTCAAGCTGCGCCAGCCTCAGCGCCGCATCAAGGTGCGTGAATACATCCTTGGCCTGGAATCCTGAGCTGCAGCAATGACCACCCCCCCTGGGATCGACATCGGTATTCCCACAGCCCAGCGCGAAGAGATTGCCGCCGGGCTGGCGCGCCTGCTGGCTGACACCTACGTGCTCTACGGCAAAACCCATGGTTTCCACTGGAACGTGACCGGACCGATGTTCAACACTCTCCATCTGATGTTTATGGAGCAATACACCGAGCTGTGGAACGCCCTGGATGTGATCGCCGAACGGATCCGTGCCCTCGGTGTGGTCGCACCCCACGGCGGCAGCACATTGGCAACACTGGCCTCCATTGAGGAAGCCGAGCAGCAGCCAGCAGCCCTAGCGATGGTGCAGGAATTAATGAGCGGCCATGAAGCGGTCGCAAGAACAGCACGGAGCCTGTTTCCCCTGGTCGATGCGGCCGGCGACGAACCCAGTGCTGATCTGCTCACCCAACGGCTCCAGATCCATGAAAAAACCGCGTGGATGCTGCGTAGCCTGCTGGAGAGCTGATCCGAACGACGCAATCACGGACGTAATCACGTCGGATCAAACCGGCTGAAGTCTCAAAAGAGCGCTGGGGCCCTCGATCATTGGAGAGCACTCGGTACATTGAAGAATCGCCCAGGGAGCTATGGCCAAATTCGTCTTCGTCACCGGTGGAGTGGTTTCCAGCATCGGGAAGGGGATTGTGGCCGCCAGCCTCGGACGGCTGCTCAAAGCCCGGGGGTACAGCGTCTCGATCCTGAAGCTCGATCCCTATCTGAATGTGGATCCGGGCACGATGAGCCCCTTCCAACACGGTGAGGTGTTCGTCACCGAAGACGGTGCCGAAACCGACCTCGACCTAGGACATTACGAACGCTTCACCGACACGGCGATGTCACGCCTCAACAGCGTGACCACAGGGTCGATCTATCAGTCGGTGATTAACAAAGAGCGCCGTGGTGACTACAACGGCGGCACGGTGCAGGTGATCCCCCATATCACTGGCGAAATCCGGGATCGCATCCACCGGGTGGCCGCCAACAGCAACGCCGATGTCGTGATCACCGAGATCGGTGGCACCGTGGGTGACATCGAGTCGCTGCCGTTCCTGGAGGCCATCCGTGAATTCCGCGGCGATGTGGGCCGCCATGACCTGGCCTACATCCACGTCACCCTGCTGCCGTACATCGGCACCTCCGGAGAACTCAAAACCAAGCCCACCCAGCACTCGGTGAAGGAGCTGCGTTCGATCGGCATCCAACCAGACGTGCTGGTGTGCCGCAGCGACCGAGACATCAACGACGATCTCAAGCGCAAAATCGGCGGCTTCTGTGGCGTCACGCAACGGGCGGTGATTCCATCTCTAGATGCCGACAGCATCTATGCCGTGCCCCTCACCCTCGAAGAGGAAGGACTCTGCCGTGAAGTGCTGGATGTGCTGCAGCTCCAGGATCATGAGAGCGACATGACCGGCTGGGCCCAGCTGGTGCACAAACTGCGCAACCCCGGTCCCACTGTGAAGGTCGCCCTGGTGGGCAAATACGTGCAGCTCAACGACGCCTACCTCTCGGTGGTGGAGGCGCTGCGTCATGCCTGCTTGGCGCAGGATGCCTCTCTTGATTTGCACTGGGTCTGCGCCGAGCAAATCGAAACCGATGGTGCCGACACTCTGCTCAAGGGCATGGATGCAGTAGTGGTGCCAGGAGGCTTTGGCAACCGCGGCGTCGATGGCAAGGTGGCCGCGATCCGCTGGGCCCGCGAGCAGAGGGTGCCCTTCCTGGGCCTTTGCTTGGGCATGCAGACAGCTGTGATCGAGTGGGCTCGCAATCAGGCCGGCCTCTCTGGTGCCTCCAGTGCCGAGCTCGATGCGGAGAGTCCACATCCAGTGATCCACCTCCTACCCGAACAGCAAGACGTGGTGGACCTCGGTGGCACCATGCGCCTGGGTGTCTACCCCTGCCGAATCGCCGAAGGGTCGATGGCGGAACGCCTCTATGCCGATGAAGTGGTGTATGAACGCCACCGCCATCGCTACGAGTTCAACAACGCCTACCGCAACCTCTTCATCGAATCGGGCTACCGCATCAGCGGCACCTCACCAGATGGACGGCTTGTTGAGCTGATCGAACTACCAGGCCATCCCTTCTTCACAGCCTGCCAATACCACCCGGAATTCCTTTCCAGACCAGGCAGGCCCCATCCCCTCTTCCGCGGCCTGATCGAAGCAGCCCAACAACGCCTGCCCAGCAGCCCTAGCGAAGCAATTCGTCAGCAACAGAAAAGCCAAGCTCAGCTCAACGTCGGTCCATGAGCCACCACCTACCGGTGGTGGAAACTTTCCACTCGCTCCAGGGGGAAGGGATGCATGCCGGCAGAAGCGCCTTCTTTATTCGCCTCGCCGGCTGCTCTGTGGGCTGCAGCTGGTGCGATACCAAACACTCCTGGCCGATGGAGTCGCACCCCAAGCAGAGCGTGACAACACTGGCTGCGGAAGCTGCCGCGGCTGCACAAGCCGGTGCTGCCTTCGTGGTGATCACCGGAGGTGAGCCCCTGCACCACAACCTCGATGCCCTCACCCAATCGATAAGAGCCGCCTGCACCCTGCCTGTGCACATCGAAACCAGCGGCGTGGATCCGATCAGTGGCTCACCCGACTGGATCACCCTCTCCCCCAAACGGCATCAACCGCCTCGTGCCGAACTGCTCGCGGCCTGCCATGAACTGAAGGTGGTGGTGCATGAAGCCAACGATCTGCTCTTTGCCGATGTGGCCGCCGCCCAGGCACCCCAAGCCAGCTGGTTGGTGCAACCGGGCTGGCAAAGCACGGAAGGACAGCAATTGGCGATCCACTATGCCCAGAGCCATGCGCACTGGCGCCTCAGCCTTCAGAGCCACAAGTGGCTGCAAGTGCGCTGAGAAGCATGCTTAGGCAGAAAGATGAGCGAAGCATCTGAGAGCAAGCAACTTCAGAGCGCCCTCAGGCAATTCTCAGGCAATGCACGCAACCCACTCAGGTTTGCGCCGGCTGTGTAGTGAAAACTATGAGTTAGACATGAATCAACAATGAATCATGAATGAGCTCACTTCACATTCAGCCAAATTTAAACGAGTCAAAATGTCACTTCAAATCCCAAAAGTGCATATGGGAAAGGAATACACAAGATTCCTTCAGCATCCATAGGAATCCTCTCCAAAACAACGGCTAAACTTGGTAGTGCTGAGAAAGCGCTGACCGGACAACCACCCAGGCAGCTTCCATGGACAACCTGTTTGATCTCCTCAGCCAGCGCTGGCATCGGCAGAAAAGTCAGCACGTCCTTGATCAGTCGCAGCTGAAGCCTCCTGGAGACCTGATCAGCCCAACGAACAAGGGTGGCTCTTCGCATGAGCACTTCGTTTTCTTTGATCAAGCTGACAGCAGCAGCCTGAGCGAACGCTCTGCAGCCGCACTGAACTCAGCAGGGATCGAAGCAAGGCCAACGCAGCACTTTGATGCCATCAATGGCTTCAGCATTCAGCTGACGCCGCTCCAGGCCGAAACACTTCGCCAAAGCCCTGGCATCGGCAGTGTCGAAGCTGACCGTCCGATGCCGCTGATGCCACCCGTGGAGGTGAGTCCAGCTGAGCCAAGAGGCTTCCAGAATTCTTTGCCTGCAGTCCAAAAGCCCTCTAGAGAAACGTTTGACACCAACAGGCCACTAGAACTGAGCCTGGAGCGTTTTTGGGTCGAGAACAAAGTTGAGCAGAGCGAAGAGCAAGCAAGACAAGAACAAACAAGCTCCATCTCCGCTTTGCCGGTATATGGCAACGGCACGGCCAGCACGGGTGAAGTCCTCCCCTATGGGGTGAAGGCCGTCTGGGGTGGCCAAGACATCTCCAAAAGAGGCAATGCCGGCAATGGCACCTATGCCTTCGTGATCGATTCCGGTGTGCTGAATACCACCGGCGATCTGAATATCAATACCAGTTGGTCGAAAAGCTGGATTAGTGGTGAGAGTGCTTTCACCGATGGCAACGGCCATGGCACCCATGTTGCCGGAACGATTGCAGCACTCGCCAACGGCACGGGTGTCGTCGGCGTCGCCCCGGGCGCTGAGGTGATCTCACTGAAGGTGTTCAATAGCAGCGGTGGCGGTGCCAGCTACACCACGATCATTAGCGCGATCAATCATGCCGTCGACATCATTAATAATAACGGCCTCGACAAAACCAAGACAGTCATCAACATGAGCCTCGGCGGAGGCTTCAGTTCGGGCCTTGATTCCGCCGTCAAAAATGCTGCCAATCAGGGAATCAAATTCGCGATTGCCGCAGGAAATAGTGGTGCGGATGCAGATGGTTATTCACCTGCTAGCGCTGGTGACCACGCCAATGTGTACACAGTCTCAGCTGTTGACAACCAATATCAGATGTCGTCATGGTCCAACTGGGATGACGCCAGCGGTGGGGACGATGTGGATGTGGCAGCGCCTGGCGTCAGCGTGCTGTCGTATTACCGCGGTGGAAACCTTTCCTATCTTAGTGGAACATCGATGGCAGCCCCCCATGTAGCGGGTTTGCTGTTGATGGGTGGAGTCAAAGAAGGAGACATGGTCAAGGCCAATTGGGCAGGCCAGAGCGATCCTTTTGCCTTGGCCTCCAATGGTCAGCCCCCATCTAATCCACCTTCACCACCACCGACTCCTATCAAGCCTCCTTCGGGAGGGTTAAACGACGATTTTAACGGAGGCAAGACCGAAAGCTTCTGGTCGTCAATCAGCCTTGGCTCAGTCAACAGCAACTTCACAGGGCGCACTAATTCGTTGTTTTTCTCGGGTACAGGGACCCGTTCCGCAACCACGAAGGCTATTGATCTCGATCAAGGTGCCACGATCAGTTTTGATCTGGTTTATGGCACTGATTACAACGGCGGGGAAGAAGTCGATGCTGGAGAAGAGATCGTGCTGGAGTATTCCAGTGATGGCAGCAGCTGGAAAGAACTAAAAACTTACGCCATTAGCGATAGCACACGTAGCTGGGGCAGCCACACCGCAAACCTTGCAGCAAATTTGACTACTGACAGCATCCAACTGCGCTGGCGTCAGAAAACCCATTCAAATAGCAACTGGGATCAGTGGGCCATTGACAATATCAACATCAAGGACACTGCCTTACCCACCTATTCAGAAGTAGCAGGCAAATACTTTTACGGAAACGGCGATTACTACTTCTTCTCGGGCACAATTAGTAGCCAGTATGGCGGCGGAGCCTTTTCAGCAGGACAGAAAATTCATGCCGGCGACAACGATGACGATGCTTTTGGCCAAGCCAACAATGAAACCGGCAATCAAGGCTATTACCTGATCACCTCTTCTAATAACAAGACCGGCAATACTAATGACTCTATTTCAATCGGAGACTATTACGACTCAGAGACCAAGGCCACTATCATTCCATACGCCAACACGGCTGGAACAAAAGGATTAGGATCTGAGAGTGCATATTTGACTTCACGCAAAACACAAGCTGATGATCTTATCAACAACTACTACGAAGCAGATTTACCATCTTACTATTGGGAGGTTAGTGGTAAGTATTTTTATGGAAATGGCGACTATTACAGCTTTACTGGCTTTATTAACGACGAGCACACTGATGGAAACTTAAGAACGAATCTAAAAATCTATGCAGGGACAGACACAAAAGACTCATTCACCTCCAACCTCAACGAGTTAGGACTAAATGGATTCTATAAATTAGACTATTACAAAAGAAGAACAGGCTCTATCGCTGATGGCATAAAAATAATTAGCTATCACGATTCTGAGTCACAGTTCAACATTCGCCCTTATAAGGTCAATCCTGGCCTCCATGGACTTGGATCGGAAAGCGGATGGCTCACATCGACAAAAAATCGACACAAAGACTTTTTTAATTACCAAGAAGTTGCAGATGTTTCTGTAATTACAATTGAATCTTCTGGCTCCATCCATCTCGTTAAAGACTCCTCTGGAAATCTCTACGCTAAAAATGCCGCCTCAGGTGCTCTCGACGACATCATCATCGGCAATAGGCAAGTCACCACAAGCACCTGGCAAGGAT
>Ga0189288_10393_pt1 | contig 14288 bp, 17 predicted proteins | sample UW105minimetaG_FD_130316 | JGI IMG/M metagenome (GOLD analysis project Ga0189288, IMG submission 130316) | Marine microbial communities from the Costa Rica Dome - UW105 mini metaG | ecosystem: Environmental > Aquatic > Marine > Oceanic > Photic zone | place: Costa Rica: the Eastern Pacific... | reverse complement strand
GGATCGCCCGTCGTATCAAGAACGATTTGGCTACGCATGGTGCTTACGCAGGCACCGCAGCTCTGGCTTACGCGGTGGCGGGGTGTTATCCGCCCAAGGCTCGCCGAGGACGGATCCATCCGGCGACACGTACTTTTCAGGCCCTGCGCATTGCCGTGAACGATGAGCTTGGGGTGCTGGATCGCTTGCTTCAGCAGGCACCCGATTGGCTTAAGCCCAGTGGAGTGCTGGCGATCATCAGCTTCCATTCGTTGGAGGACCGACGGGTGAAAACAGCCTTTTTGCAGGACGAACGCCTCGAGCGGATCACCCGCAAGCCATTGACTGCTGATGAGCAGGAACAGGACACCAATCCGCGAAGCCGCAGCGCCAAACTGCGGCTCGCCCGTCGCCTGCCCCTGTCGAAGATCAGCTGAGGAATCCCGTGCTGTCCTCACTTCCGAAGATCTGTCGGTAGGCGGCTGTGGAGATGCAGATCACCACAGGGAATGCCGCCAACAGGCCGACGCAACAGAGAAGCAGGCCGGCGAGCAGGATCAAGGCCTCAATGATCAGAAGCAGCACCACCGACCACCAAGAAGGATCCACGCCGGAACGTCCGCTTTGGATCGTGTCGAAGGGATTGCCGTTCTGGATCAGGGCGATCCAGGGCAGAAACTTCTGGTTCACCGCCAGATAGATGAATACGACGGCGGCTGTAATGGCGGGGATGAACGCCAGGGACTCATTGAGCTGAGCCACTTCGCCACTGATCAAAAGGCTGATCCAGACGATGATGCCGAGAATGAGCGCCAGCACCAGCTGGTTAATGAACAGTCGACCGGCGGCTCCTCCGTCCAAGCGGATTAACTCTGAGAAATTGGGCTTCTCGTCATCAAGGGCTTTCCATGCACCTCGGATCAACCCGGTCACACCCCAGAGGCTAATGATCGTGCTGCCCAGCCAAGACACGACTAAGCCAATGATTTGAACAGTGGTGGAGGTGTTTCCGGCGAAAACCACGACCACATTGGCGATGGCCTGGAAGATGGCCGAAAGGACCCAAAAAAGGAGGACAAACAACACGAAGGGCCAGGGTGACTTCGTGAAGGCGTTCCAGCCGTCTTCGACGGCTCTCATCACCTGCAGTCTGGGACTGCCGCTTGAATCGGTCATGACCAGGGTGTTGAGGAAAAGGACTCTCGCCGGAACGTAGCGATTTGAACGGTTGTTTTCAGTGTCCCTGCCGCAAACCGTTCAACACGTCACTGATCGCTTGAATCGCGCGGTTGATGTCTTCCTTCTGGGTCATCCTGCCCAGGCTCAGTCGCAGAGAGGCATTCGCCTCCTCTCGGCTGAGGCCAAGAGCTTGCAGCACATGCGAGGGGCTGCCGGCGCTGCAGGCGGATCCGCTGCTGCAGTGCAGCCTGCCTCGTAGGGCTTGCTGTAGGCGGTTTCCGTTGATTCCTGCCACGTGGATGTTGAGGTTGTGGGGCAGTCGTTGTTCGAGTGCACCGTTGAGCTGCACGCCTTCGACCTGCTCCTGCAGGCCGCGCCAAAGCTGGTTGCGCAGTTCCATCATCCGGAGGCTGCGGGCATCGAGATCCTCAAGGGCGAGCTCTGCTGCGCGGGCCAGGCCCACGATCAGAGGCACCGGTAACGTTCCCGGCCGCAAACCACGCTCCTGTCCGCCTCCGAACTGCAGGGGCTGTAGTTTGATCCCTTCGCCGACGACAAGGGCGCCGATGCCCTTCGGGCCGTAGAGCTTGTGGCCGCTGATGCTGGCGAGGTCCACGCCAAGGCGCTTGGGGTGAAAAGGCATGTTGCCGAAGGCCTGGGCGGCGTCGCTGTGCAGCCGTGCCCCCTGTGCATGACAGACGTCTGCCAGCTGCTCCAGGGGTTGAATCACGCCGATCTCATTGTTGGCGGCCATCACACTCACCAGCATCGTGTCGGGCTGCAAGGCGTCTTCCACTTGGCTGGGGGTGACCAAGCCGTCTGCTCCCGTTGTGAGGAGTGTGAGGCGGAAGCCCTCCCTCTTCAGCTGCTGCAGGGGATCAAGCACAGCATGGTGTTCGGTGCAGACGCTGATCAGGTGGCCAGGGCGGCCCGCTTGCTCCGCCATCGCCCGGGCATGGCCCAGGAGGGCCAGATTGTTGGCCTCCGTGGCACCGCTCGTAAAGATCAACTGCTCTGGATCCACGTTCAGGCAGGCAGCGAGCCGGTCTCGGGCATCACTGACCGCGGCGGCTGCCATCAGCCCAAGCCGATGCTGACGGCTCGAGGGGTTGCCCCATTGGATCTGCCACCAGGGCTCCATCGCTTCAACCACCTCAGGAGCGCAGGGTGTCGTGGCTTGAAAGTCCAGCGCCACAGGTTTCTCGTCCCTGGCGTTGCGTTGAGGAGGGCTTGGCAGCATGGTGTGACCTCAGCTCCCGATGCGATGCGCGCCGTTCAACGAACGCTCAGTCTGATCCTTCTGGTTGGTTGTGGCTGGATCGGCCAATCCGCCGGTGCGATCGAACGGGATGAATTGCTCGAAAAGATGAAACGCATGCGTCCGCAGGAGATGACGATCCTGGAGACCAGGACGATCGACGGTGGCACTTACACACTTGGCATCTTTTCGGTTTCCTTGGACCCGACTGATAATGATCTTCGTCGCTACAAGCTTTGGCAGGAATTTGCCAACGATCTCGTGGTGCCCACAGAGTCGGTGAACTGCAGCACCGAGGGCCCGTTGCGGGTCACCCGTGATGCCGAGGCCATCTATGTGCGTCGTCTCAATCCTGGTGGATTGGTCACCACAGCGAACCGAGAGGATCATCTTGTGTGGTGGGCGGCCTGCCAGCCCGATCAGGCTGGAATTGATCCATCCACCCTCACAGATACAGCACGGGGGCTTGGCTATTCCACACTTCTTCTGGAATCGATCGAGACACTGCGTCTCCCCTAAGAGATAACACTCCTAGATTCCGTTCAGAACCTGTCAGGGCCATGACTTCCACCCCTCCCGGGGATGCAGATCCCCAGTCGATTGAAGCGTCCTCTCGTCCGGCCCCAAGGCTGTTGTTGGTGGATGATGAACCCGGGCTACGCACGGCGGTGCAGGCCTATCTCGAGGACGAAGGCTTTCAGGTGACCACGGCAGTGGACGGCCTTGACGGCTGGGAGAAGGCACAGCAGCTGATGCCGGATCTCGTGATCAGCGACGTGATGATGCCCCGCTGCGACGGCTACGGTTTGCTCGAGAAGATGCGTGGCGACGAACGCCTCGGGGGGACCCCGGTGATCTTCCTAACCGCTAAGGGCATGACCGCCGACCGCACCCAGGGTTATGTGGCTGGCGTGGATGACTACATCCCGAAGCCGTTCGACCCGGATGAATTGGTGGCCCGCGTGCGCAACGTGGTGAGCCGTCAGGATCGCTTGCTGACAGAGGCGGCTCGCTTTGCCGATGCCGACGTCGGACAGATGGCTCGGCAGATCAACGAGATCCGTTCGATGCTCTCGGGTTCAGCTGAAGCCGCCGCTGCTGATACGCCACAGCTCAGTTTCACCCCCCGAGAAGCAAGCGTGCTTCAGCTGGTCGCCGAGGGTCTCATGAATAAAGAAATCGCGCGCCAACTGGAAACTTCGATTCGCAATGTTGAGAAGTACGTGAGCCGCCTGTTCATTAAGACCGGCACGTCCAGTCGTACTGAATTGGTGCGCTTTGCCCTCCAGCACCGTTTGGTGGATTGATGGCGGTGCCGTCGGGATGGCGACCGGCTGCGTTCAATCAAGGATGGACCTATTGCGACCAGGTTGTAGCTGATGAGCTAGGCCATCGCGTCAGTGAGGTGATGGCATCCCGCCATCGCCATTCGTCGGCCTCGCTCTGGGCTCAGAGATTGCAGGCCGGGCAGCTCTCTTGCAATGGCGAGCCGTTGCTTATCGATGCTGCGGTGGCCATCGGTGACCAGATTCGCTGGAAGCGTCCGCCTTGGCGGGAAGAGGCGGTGCCTGATCAGTGGGAGACGATCCATGATGACGGTGATCTGCTGGTGATCAATAAGCCGTCGGGTCTGCCGGTGATGCCCGGTGGAGGATTCCTGCTCCACACCCTTACGGCCCTGCTGGAGCAGCGCAGTCGGGAGCGAGGGGAGTCTCTGGTTCCCAAGCCCGTGCACCGGCTCGGTCGATTTACCTCGGGGCTTCAGGTGTGCGCGCGCCGGCCGGAGACTCGCGCTGCTCTTTCCGCCCACTTCCGGCCGCAGGGAGGGTGCCGCAAGCTGTATCAAGCCTGGAGCCAGCGGGTGGAGGGGCTGGATCTTGAGCTGCCTTTACAGGTCTGCACTGATGTGGTGGAACGCCCCCACCCGCTGCTGGGTTGGGTCTGGGGGCCAGAGCCGCCTGATGACGCTCGGGGCGACGCGACCAGCGTGCGACGGCGACTCACCGCCCATTCCGAGCTGACCTTGTTGGAGCGAGGCGAGCAGGGCGATCGGCTTCAGGTGGCGATCACCACCGGTCGCCCCCATCAGATCCGCATTCATCTGGCCCAGCTGGGCAGCCCCCTGCTGGGCGATCCGCTGTACCTCCAGGGCCGTCACCTGGCCCCCTCTGCGACTCCAGGCGATGGGGGCTATCAGCTGCATGCCTGGCGCCTGGAGAAGCTGCCGAGCAACGTTTTAGATGTCTTGGTCTTTGAGGCGCCGTTGCCTGCTCCATTCCTCACAGCGGACTTAACCCAGCCTTCACGACACCGTTGCCAGCATGGGCGGTAACGGCTGATCTTTTCTGTGCGAGTTCCCGTTGCTGGTTCCGCTGCTGCTGTCCTGCTGTTCATCGCTGGATGCGGACTGATGCCAAACACCAAGCGTGATCGGCAACCGGAAGCGTCGAAGGCGTTGCAACTGGCGTTCTGCAGCATCAAAAGCGGCCAGTTTTTTGATCACAACAACGACGCTGTCGTGAGCGTGGGAGACCGGATCACTTATGTGGTCAGGGTGTCTCCGTTGCTGGAGGGAGGCACGCCGTCCTGCACCAATCCCACAGGCAGTTTCTACGGCGCTGAGCAGATCGTTGAGCGTCGCGAGGTTGGTAAGGGTCACTCGCAGTTCCTGACGGATCTGCAGGGAACGGTGATGCTGCCGGATGGCAATTTGCGTCTGATGGCCATGGGCACCATCCAGATCACGGATGGGGAGCGGTCTTTGCTGGCCCGCAGCGGGTCACAAACGTTTGGCATGCAAACGCTCTTCCCTGGGTCACATGCATTGTCTGTGCAGGGACAAGGTGGGCAATTCGCAGGTTTGCTTGGTTCAGCGCAACTGAAGGTTGGCGATCCACCGCTGCTGGCGGTTCGTCTCTTCCCCCAGGTGACCTTGAAGCGTTGATCCCGTGGAGCCTTTGTCTGATTCCGTCCCGGCCTGGGACCTTCACCTTCAACGTTGGCGAGACGCAGGTCTGATTGATGACGCTGCGGCGGCATCGATCGTGGCCTGGGAACAGGAGCGTCTGGAAGGACAACCGGCAAGGGCTCAGCCTGCGATGACCTGGCCAGTGCGGCTGTTGGTGCTGGTGGGCTCGCTGCTTTTTGCGGCTGGTGTGCTGTTGTTTGTCGCTGCCCATTGGGATCAGCTCTCACCGCTCAGCCGGTTTGGATTGCTTTGGTTGTGCACTGTGGCGATGCATCTCGGTGGCCACTGGTTTGCGCAGCGTCTGCCTGTGCTGTCGAAGGGGCTGCATGCCGTTGGAACGATCAGCCTGGGGGCTGGGGTGTTCCTTTGTGCCCAGATTTTCAACCTCGAGGTCAATTGGTCGCTCCGTTGGGGACTTCTGCTCTGGTCATTGGCGGCGGCGGCCGGCTGGTGGCTGCTGCGTCAGGGGCCGCAGTTGGTGCTGCTGAGTTTGCTGCTGCCCGGCTGGCTGGGGGCGCTGCTGGCCCTGGAGCTGGAGAGGTTCGACCCGGAGTTCAGTTCCTGGGCCGGGCTCCCCTGGGTCGTGAGCGGTGTGTTGTTGGCCCTCACCTATTTCACGGCGCCGATGCGCCCTGTCGCTGGCCCTGCCCAGCGCGTGTTGCTCTGGGTCGGCGGCCTCTTGTTGCCACCAGGGTTGATTGTGTTGGCGCTGGCGGCGTCCTCTCAACCACCAATCCCGTTGCCGTCGACCTGGCCCATGCTGCTGGCCTGGGGGCTCTTGCTGGGGCTGCCCATGCTGCTGGCCTGGCTGTTGCGCCGCCATCGGGCCTGGCCGTTGGCCGTGGCATTGGTCTGGATTCTGGTGGACCTGCAGCTGCAAGGTCAGGAGCTCACAGTGCTCAGCTTTCTGTGGTGGGGGCTTGGTGCCATCGGTCTGATGGCTTGGGGGACGGCGGAGGCCCGTGCTGAACGAATCAATTTCGGCACCGCCCTGTTTGCCATCACCTTGATGGGCTTTTACATCGCTGAAGTGATGGGGCGCTTGGAGCGCTCGTTGAGCCTGCTCGGATTGGGTTTGCTCTTTCTGTCTGGGGGCTGGGGCTTGAACCGTTTGCGTCGCTCGCTTTTGCCTGTTCAGAAGGAGACCCTGCAATGACAATGCGGCGTGCTGGTGTGTTTCTGGCGCTGTTCCAAGCCGGACTGTTGCTGCTCGTTGGCTTGAGCTTCTGGATGGAGCGCCTCACCTCACCACGGCTCTGGGCGCTGACGCAACCGGTGGATCCCAACCTCCCCATTCGTGGGCGTTACGTCAGCCTGCGTTTGCTCGTGCCGCTGTCGGGCGCCGAGACGTCTGAATCCACGACCCAGTCTGTCATTCTGCAGGCGCAAGGTGACCGGCTGGTGGCTCAGAACGATGGAGACGGTGAGCGCTATGCCGGTGAGTTGATTCGTCGGGACGGCCAAGCCCTGGTGGAGTTGACCGAGCCCCTGGCCCTGTTCATCCCTCCCGACGTCAACGATCCGTCGCGTCGCTCGCCCACGGATCCCCTCTGGGTTGAGGTGACGTTGCCGCGGAGCGGGGCGCCGCGTCCGATTCAGCTCGGTGTGCTGCGGCAAGGACGCTTGCGCCCCCTGAGCCTGCGTTGAGCTAATCAGCCGTAGGGCGGCGTCAACCTCAGGCTTTGCGGAACTCGATCAGGCGGGAGAAGTAGAAGGGGGCCTGGTTCAGGCTGCGGCGCACCAGCTTGAAGCCACAGGCTTCAGCGGCTTTGACGATGCCGGCTTCCTTGAGGGTGTACGCCCGGGTGGTTTTGCTGGGGCCGGGGAACAGTTGGCCAATTCCCTTGAGCAGTGCCAGCAGAGGGGTGTAAGGGGCGAAGCTCACGATCAGGCGCTCTTCGGTGAGGCTGCAGAGGTGTTTCACCATCTCTTCAGCTGCGGGCTGGGGGTAATGGATGAACACGTCGAGGCAGCAAACGGTGTGGAAAGAGCCGCGGATGCTTTCCAGATCGGATGCGCTGAAGTTGAGCTTGGCCATGTTGAGTCCGGCGTCACGGGCGCGGCGCTCGGCTTCCTTTGCCATCGCGTCCGAGATGTCGCTGGCCTGGATTGAGCCGGCGCCCATCGCGGCCAGGGGCAGGCTGAGGCTGCCCACACCGCAGCCGGCATCGCAGAAGCTCACGTTGGTGAGTTCGTTGCTGGTTTTGACCCAGTCGAGGACTTCATCCACGGTTTTCTGGTGGCCGATGCGGATGTTGCGCTGCACCTTGTTCACATCGTCGCTGTCGCTGTAGATGCGGTTCCAGCGATCGAAGCCAGTGGTTTCGAAGTAGCCCTTCACCTCCTGCTTTTCGGTCTGCTTGTTGTTCAGCAGCTGCTCGGGAGCCATGGGCGGTCGAGGGGGCGGATCGCGGGGATCCTAAGCAGCGTGCCGCCAGCTGAGCTGATGGTCGCTGTTCTCCCAGCGCCAGCGCAGCAGGTCTTGGAGGCTTTGGCCCACCAGAAGGGTCTCGAGTTTCGCTGCGGCGTTCGCTTCCAGCACTTCTCGAGGTGCCAAGGTGGCGGCCCAGATCGACGCTTCAGGCCTGTCCCCCCACGAGGCCAGACGAATGGCGCCGTCCAGCAATGGCAGGGTGACCCCTGCCAGGGTGCCGTCTTCCAGTCGGCAGGTTCCGTTGTCCACCAGAAGCACCCGTTCGTCCCAGCGATGGCGACCATCTGCAAGGCCATAGGGCGCTAGGGCGTCACTGACTAAGACCAGTTGATCCCCCGCGAGTTGCTGGAGCAGTATCGCCATGGTGGGATGCACATGGACGCCATCGGCGATCAGCCCCATGGCAATGTCCCCTTGGCGACAGGCTTCCGCGATAGGGCCGGGGCCCCTGTGATGCAGCCCGGGCATGGCATTGAAGCTATGCGTGAGCATCGTCACGCCATGGTCAAAGCCAGTGATTGCCTGCTCGGCCGAGGCGTTGGTATGTCCTAGTGCGACGCAGATGTTGAGATCCCGCAGCCGGCTGATCACGGCTGCTGCCCCCTCCAGCTCCGGGGCGAGAGTCATCAAGGCAATCTCCGCCTCGAAGCCTCCAATGCGTGCGTCCAGTGCTTCAAGGCTTGGGGCACAGAGATGCTCTCTGGGGTGGGCGCCCCGCCGTGCTTCTGCAAGGAACGGCCCCTCGAGATGGGCCCCGAGCAGATGACAGCGTTGGGGTTGCTTTTCCGCCCTGGCAGCCTGCAGGACTGCCAGGGATCGGCGTAGAGGTTCCACCGCGCAGGTGACGAGCGTGGGGCTGATCGCTTCCACTCCGTCTTGCCAGAGCTGATCCAGCAGCTTCAGGAGGCGGGGGAGATCAGCCTCCTGGAGTTCAGGGAAGGCCAGGCCATGGCCGCCGTTGATCTGCAGGTCCACGCCCACGGGGCTGAGCCAGTCGCCCTGCCAGTCTTCGCCGGCCATGGCCGCACTGGGCTGCATCGGCGTCAGTGCGTGAATGCGTTGGCGATGATCCACCTCGATTGACCAGAATTCCGGCGTTGCAGGATCTGTAGCGTCAGGACGTCGGGGCAGGCGGACGTTGGTGATCCGTCGCATGGCAGGTGACCGGAACGTGTCCGTGCGGGACGATGACAGTCTCGCCAGTTCGCACTCGCCCTGTCAGAACCGTGACCTCATTCCCCTCACAAGCGATGTCTGAGCAGCCCCGGGTTGCGGTGATCATGGGCAGTGATTCCGACTTGCCCAGCCTGCATCCGGCGGTGAAGGCTCTCGAAGACTTGGATGTTTCGGTGGAGGTGCGGGTGCTTTCGGCCCATCGCACCCCTCTAGAGATGGTTGCTTTTGCTCAGCAGGCCAGGGATCAAGGTTTTCGGGTGATCGTGGCTGGAGCTGGTGGGGCCGCCCATTTGCCCGGCATGGTGGCCTCGCTGACAACTCTTCCTGTGATCGGTGTGCCGGTCCAGAGTCGGGCTCTTTCGGGCGTTGATTCCCTCCATTCGATTGTGCAGATGCCTGGTGGTATCCCTGTGGCCACGGTGGCGATTGGCGGTGGTCTCAATGCAGGCCTGCTGGCGGCGCAGATCCTCGCGGTCGCCGATCCTGCCCTCACGACTCGGTTGCAGACCTACCGCCAGAGTCTCCATGACACGGTTGTGGCGAAGGATGCCCGTTTGTTGGAGCTTGGGGCGAGTGTCTATCTCGAGAACATGATCGATCGCTGACGCCCAGCCACGCACTTGAGCGTCTGCGCACAATGAAGCCAATTCGCCCGTTGCCATGCCCTGGCCCTTTTGGCTGCGCTGGTCTTTGGCCCTTCCGCTGGTCACGCTCAATCTGTACGTGTGCCGGCAGCTCCTGCTGCCCCTGGCGCCTTTCCCTGCACTCTTTTTGACGGCGGCACTGATCGCCTTTCTGCTCGACATTCCAACGCGCTGGCTGATGCGTAGCGGACTGCCCCGTTGGCTGGCGATCCTGTTCGTGACTGTGCTCACCGCCACTGGATTAGTGCTCGCTGCAGTCACCCTTGTGCCTTTGTTGATTGATCAGCTGGGCCAGCTGATCAATACCTTGCCCAGCTGGCTTGTGGCAGCAGAAGGCTGGATTAACCGGGTGCAGGACTGGTCTCTGCAGCGGGGACTTCCCAGTGATTTCGGTGATGTCAGCAGTGATCTGCTCACCCGCCTCAGTCGTGTTGCCAGTCAGTTCAGCCAGCGTCTGCTTGCCATCCTCGGAGCGACGCTTGGCACAACGATCAACACGGTGATTGTGCTGGTGTTGGCTGTGTTCTTTCTGCTTAGCGGGGATTCGATGACTGCCGGCCTGGCCCGTTGGCTGCCGGAGGCGTGGCGGGAGCTTGTGGTCACCACGATCACGGCAACATTCCGCGGCTATTTCGCTGGACAGGTGGTACTGGCTCTGATCCTCAGCCTCGGACAGATCGTGGTGTTCACCGTCTTGGGGATTCCTTATGGGGTGCTGTTCGCAGTGCTGATCGGCTTCACCACGTTGATCCCTTATGCCAGCGCCCTCATGATCGTGGCGGTCAGTGCCTTGTTGGCCATTCAGGATCCCCGCACTGGTTTAGAGATCCTTGCCGCCGCGATCGCTGTTGGCCAGATCGTCGATCAGGTGATTCAGCCTCACCTGATGGGCAATCTGCTTGGCCTGCAACCGGCCTGGCTGTTGATTGTCCTGCCCGTGGGGGCAAGGGCAGGAGATCTGTTCGGCTTTGGCTCCTTGCTTGGGTTGCTGCTGGCTGTGCCCGTCGCCAGTTGCACCAAAACGTTTGTGGATGCCTGGCAGTCCGAGGTCAGGCCTGGGACGGAATAATGCCCTGGTCGATCAGGGTACGGACCACCTGATTGACGCAGGCCTCCAGATCGCTGGCGCCGGTGTCGACAGACAGCTCCGGTCTCTCCGGGGCTTCGTAGGGGCTTGAAATGCCTGTGAATTCCTTGATCTCACCTGCGCGTGCCTTGGCGTAAAGCCCCTTGGTGTCACGTTGTTCGCAAACGCTGAGGTCTGCTGAGCAGAAGATCTCGATGAAATCGCCGTTCTCCACCAATGCCCTGGCCTTGTCGCGGTCGGCGCGGAAAGGGGACACGAAGGCGGTGAGCACAATCACGCCTGCGTCGAGAAACAGCTTGGCCACCTCGCCGATGCGGCGGATGTTCTCCTCGCGGTCCGCGTCGGAGAAGCCCAGATCCTTGCAGAGGCCATGGCGCACATTGTCGCCATCGAGCACGTATGTGGCGAGCCCGCGCTCAAAGAGAGCCTGGTTCACGGCATTGGCGAGGGTGCTCTTGCCGGCACCGCTGAGGCCGGTGAACCAGAGGATGGTGCTGCGGTGCCCTCTCTGTTCGGCCCTGGCTGCCCGATCCACCGAGGCGTGGTGCCAGGCGATGTTGGTGGAGGCTCCCTGGTTCGTGAGATTGCCGTAGGTGGGCGTTGCGGACATGGAATCTGGCGTTTTCGGATGGCCATTGTCCCTCAGCTATGCCAGACGTGCCTTTCGGCTTCATCGTGCTGGGCCTCAACCTCCTGCCCGTTTGGGCCGGTATCCCTCTTTGGTCAGCAGCTCCAGGGTTAGTTCCACTTGATCCCCCTGCAGTTCCACCACCCCATCCTTTGCGGTGCCGCCGCTGCCGATGCGGCTTTTCAGTTTCTTGAGAAGACCTTTGAATCCGGCCGCATCAAGCTCGAGGCCGCGGATCACTGTCACAGTTTTGCCGCCCCGGCCACCACGGGTCGGTTGCACCCGCACGATCTGCTCAGCCTTGGGTGTCGGATCTGTTGCCGGACCACTTGGGCGCTGCAGACTGTCGCCGCTGCTGAATTCCTGCCAGCCTCCCTTTGGCATTGCCCTCCTGTCATCACCTCCATCCTGCCGTTCCTGCAATGACCGTTCCCGTCTCCGCTCCTCATTGGGCTGATTCAAGCCAGGGCCTCGGTCGCTGGATCGAGCGGCTGATCAGCATCGGTGTCTTGCGCAGGCCCCTGTTTTTTCAAGCTCGGCAGCTGATTATCCGTACCGCTGAACGCAATGGCATCCCATGGCGACGACGGCGTTCGGAACTCAGGGATGCAGCGACACCTCTGCTCGCTCAGAGCACCACTCCTGGTCTGTTACCTCCCGACTACTACCGCGTGCGGTTTCATGCTTATGAAGAAGGCAATCTCTGCTGGCAGGCCGCGGCAGAGGCTGAGCAGGCACTGATGCGATGGCGTTGAGGGTTTGGCCTGAGGAAACACTCAGTCCAGGGCAGGCGCAGGCCCGCCTTAGGAATGCGATCCATCAGGCGGTGGAACCCATGCTCAGCGGTCGACTGGAGCAGGTGCTTGATCTCGGTTGTTCGGTGGGTGTCAGCACCCAGGCCCTGGCTGATTGGCTGGCGGGTCGTGCTGCTGCGGCTGGGAAGGCTTCGCCACGGGTTGTGGGGCTGGACCTCTCCCCCGAAATGCTCGCCGTTGCAAGGGTTCGTGATGTGGACGGGGTCGTGGCGGAGTGGCGCCATGCGGCGGCTGAACACACCGGGTTGGCGGCTGGTTGTATCGATCTGATCAGCCTGCAGTTCGTTTGCCATGAACTTCCCCAGACGGCAGCCCATGCCGTGCTGAAGGAGGCAGCCCGCTTGCTGCGACCTGGTGGCGTGCTGGTGATGGTGGATCAGGATCCCGCCTCCTCGGTCTTACAGGCCCTGCCGGCTCCAGTGGCCACCCTGCTCAAGAGCACTGAGCCGTATATCGAGCAGTATTTCGGCCTCGATATGGAAGCTGCCCTCCATGCCGCTGGTTTCCATGCCCTCGAGGTGAGTGCTTGTGATCCGCGGCATCGTGTGATCGCCTGCTTACGCTGATCCCACGCTTCAGCGTCCGCATGTGCGGTCGTTTGTTCTGTGACCAGCACCCTGCCTTCCCAGCCCACCGATGCGGATCTGGCCGTGAATGCCAGGCCTTCAGATCGGGGCAGATTTGGGCGGTATGGCGGCCAGTATGTGCCGGAAACCCTGATGCCAGCTTTGGCTGAGCTGGAGCTAGCCGCCGCCAAAGCTTGGAAGGATCCCGCTTTCACTGCTGAGTTGGATCGACTTCTGCGCAGCTATGTGGGGCGTGAGACACCTCTCTATGAAGCCGAGCGCCTCACCAACCATTACCGCCGCGCCGATGGTGGTCCGCGCATCTGGCTGAAGCGTGAGGACCTCAATCACACCGGTGCCCACAAGATCAACAATGCCCTTGGCCAGGCTCTTCTTGCCCTGCGCATGGGCAAAAAGCGGATCATCGCCGAAACAGGGGCCGGCCAGCATGGTGTGGCTACAGCCACGGTGTGTGCCCGCTTCGGTCTGGACTGTGTTGTGTATATGGGCGCCGAAGACATGCGTCGTCAGGCGCTGAATGTCTTCCGCATGCGTCTTCTCGGTGCCACTGTGCAACCTGTGACAGCTGGGACAGCCACCCTGAAGGACGCCACCAGCGAAGCAATTCGCGACTGGGTAACGAATGTGGAAACCACCCACTACATTCTCGGCTCGGTTGCGGGTCCGCATCCCTATCCGATGCTCGTGCGCGACTTCCACGCTGTGATCGGTGAGGAGGCCAAGCGACAGTGCCAGGAATCCTTCGGGCGTCTGCCGGACGTGCTGGTGGCCTGCGTTGGCGGTGGATCAAACGCGATGGGCCTATTCCATCCCTTTGTGCAGGACAAAGCTGTACGCCTGATCGGGGTAGAAGCGGCCGGTGATGGTGTCGAGACCGGGCGTCATGCGGCCACGATCACTGAAGGGCGTGTCGGTGTCCTGCACGGGGCCATGAGTCTGCTCCTGCAGGACGGTGACGGTCAGGTCCAGGAAGCCCACTCAATCAGCGCAGGCCTCGATTACCCCGGCGTTGGCCCAGAGCACAGCTATCTGCGTGAGATCGGTCGGGCTGAGTATGGCGCCGTTACCGATGCGCAGGCTTTGACAGCTCTGCAGCTTGTGAGCCAACTCGAGGGCATCATCCCCGCCCTCGAAACGGCCCATGCCTTTGCCTGGTTGGAACAGCTCTGTCCCACCCTCAGTGACGGTACTGAAGTTGTCCTCAACTGTTCCGGTCGTGGAGACAAGGATGTGAACGCAGTGGCAGAGCGATTAGGAACTGCGCTGGGTGCTTGATCCCCAATCGTCTGGTCTCTACGACAGAAGCCGTTCAAGGGTCCGGGCCACTGACTGCACGGCTGCCAAAGCAGTGGCATAAGCCATGCGCATGGGGCCGACCAGGGCTACTTGGCCGATTCCTTCGCCTCCGCTGCGATAGGGAGCCTGCACCACAGAACACTGGTGAAGGGCTGTCTGAGGATGTTCCTGCCCGATCCAGACACCACCGCAGGGATGACAGTGGCTTGGGGCGAGGGCTGTGGGTTGTTCATCCAT
>Ga0189288_10391_pt1 | contig 14301 bp, 10 predicted proteins | sample UW105minimetaG_FD_130316 | JGI IMG/M metagenome (GOLD analysis project Ga0189288, IMG submission 130316) | Marine microbial communities from the Costa Rica Dome - UW105 mini metaG | ecosystem: Environmental > Aquatic > Marine > Oceanic > Photic zone | place: Costa Rica: the Eastern Pacific... | reverse complement strand
TTCTCATACCGCTTTGCAGAGAGGCCCCAATTCAGGGAAATGCGGCGCTCTGGGCCTATCAGATGCCGCAGATACCCGGAAATGCCCAGCTGCACCCCCACGCCCGAATCCGCCTGAGAGCTAGGATCGACAACGAATTGTCCCAGGGTCGTGTCGAAAACAGTATTGGTGGTGCCACGATTGACATTTGTGGAGGGAAGAATGGCGAAGGAGCCGCTGAAACCAACCCGCTTGTTCCTGTCGATCACATTCAGAAAGCCGCGATATCCCGCGCGCATCTGTTCATTTTGATCGAGGATCAGAAGCGCTTCGAAGTGATAGCGTGCGGCGCTGTAATTGCGGTTCAGAAGAAGCGTATGCGCCAGCTCGCGCCGGGCATTGAGATAGTTCGGGTCTATTTGCAGAACGGAGCGAAACCCCCGGATCGCCTGAGGAAACTTGCCCTGGGCCTTGAGGATGCGCGCATCCAGAAATGCCCGATCTGCCCGGGATGGGTTGCGCGCTTCAAGAGCGGCGCGCGCCGCATTGAACTGTCCGGCGCTGATCAGCTGAGAAAGGCTTGGGCTTTGGGCCCCCTGCGCAAAACCCGTGCCACTCAGCGAAAGGGCCGCCATCAGCGTCAGAGCGCAGATTACTGAATGCAAAAGCCGGGGAAGGGCCGTTCTTTCGCCGCGCGTTTCCGCGCTCGGCGCTGAGGCCAGCAAAGCGGCTTTGGGCGTGGCCTCAATCGATATCGCGCCAAAGCCATTGAAGCCCGGTTTCTGGAAGGCGCGCATTCTCTACTCCTCTCGATTTCGGCACTCCAAGGAGCTTCCGTCACCGCATCCCCCGCACTCCTATCAGGGTTTTCTCAATGCCAGTTTAAACCCGCTTGGGTTCATCCCGGCCCTGTTAAGCGCGTTTGTCGAAAAACAAGAGCAGTGAGGGCGGCTTAAGCCCTTTAAATGTGGGCTTTCAGAGGGGTTAACCAAGCCCTCTAATCCTTCTGTATAGTGGTCACCTTAAAGCCCAGCGGATACCCTTTTTGCGGGAAGCCAACCGGTTTGCGCGGTGGCTACGGTGGGGGTTTGCGTTTGTTTTCCCAACCCCGCCCGCCAAACAAAGGGATGGCCATTCGTATGATCAGATTATTAACCGTCGCGACCCTGATGGGCGCATCACTCGGGCTTGCAACGCCGGCTGTGTCACAGGACTTCACGCAAGATTTTCAGGGCTTTTATGCCGGCTTGCATCTCGACATGAACACCTTCGTGACCAACAACGCCGATCTCAACAATCAGTTCAATTCAAACGCACCGGAGCAGTCGATTTTCGGCGCAACCGGCGGCGTGTCCTTCGGGTATAATCGCTACTTTTCTGGCGGGCTGTTGTTAGGCATTGAGCTGGACTACACATCCGAGATGGTGATCGAGGAATTCATCGCGAGCAACACATCCGGGACGACTGGCACTCAGGTGAACAATGCGCTGGAGTCCGTGATTGCGATCAAGGGCCGGGCGGGAATCCAATCCGGCAATGCCTTGCTCTATGTCCTTGGCGGCTATGCCATGGGGTCGGGCGTCTTTGAAACCTATGCGGTGGACTCAGGTAGCGGGGTTACCAGTTGCAGCACTTCAAAATGCGCGTCTGTTTCTGAGGATACCAATGGCGTCGTCATCGGCGCGGGTGTCGATTGGGCGTTCCGGGAGAACTGGATCGGACGGTTTGAAGTGCAGCACATGACGTTCTCGGATGTTGACGCACCTGTATTGAATGCAAGCGGGGACCCAGGCTGCTCCAGTGGGACGACAGCTTTGTGCTCAGTTGTTTACACGCCCAGTGCGACCTCGGCCCGGTTGGGGATCATGTACAAGTTCTGATCTGGTGGGACACGGGCCGTTTGGTGGGTTTTTGCCCCGACGACCCTCTCAAAGTACGGTTTTGGAGCGCGGTCAACTTACAGAAGCGGCCCTTAGCGGAGCACGGACTCAAGATCCGCTATTGGGGCGGAGCTGCCTTTGCCGGATCAAAGATGAACGTGCGCTCCTGGTTTTCGCACCCAATTGAATCCCATCCATAGAACCAGCAGCACCGCTAAGGTTGTTGAAACGGATTTGAGAATTGTGGCTGAGCTGGTGGCATAGACCAATGGAACAGAAACGTCTGGCCAGTTCCAGATCATGGTCAGGATACCGAGGTTCTCGACATAGTCGAACAGGGCGCTCGCAACCGAAAAGGCGATGCCAAAGCGGACAATTTTCCTGTTTGGCATGCGCTGCCCAAGCCAGCAGATCGTGGCAATCATCGTCAATGCAAGCATCGCTGGATAAAGTGTGTCCAGGGCGAGCTGGCGCCTGAGGTAATAGTCGCGCCCGTCCCCTCCGAGGGCTTCAAGAAGTGCTGCTGCCTGTGTGGGGCCATAGCCGGCCGGGCGCATGTCGAAGGGGGTCTGCCCGGAGACCGCTTCAATATGCGCGAGCGTGACGCTTATCATCACCCAATAGATGGAAGCTGCGATCAAACCTGAGCCGATTGCAATCAACCCAATGTGCTTTGGCAGAACTCTTTTCGTCATTTTTAAACTCCCAGACCTGTGCCACACATGCCCGCAAACGGTGTGACCCGCATTATCATTTGATAAGGACAGCGAAGATGGATCTGCGAACTTTCCTGATGCGGTCACCGGACTTTCCAGACATCGCATTTACGGATGATTTCGCATCAGATTGGACAGCTCAGCGCCTCAGAAAGGGGATGCAGCTGGCCCGCCAAGAAGAAACCGAAACAGATGAATTCATGCTTTTGGAAGGATGCTTGGCGAGCAGTATTTGTGACCAGGACGGCAAAGAAGTTTGCGTCGGATTTTATGTGGGCCCTTGTGTTGTGACGCCAAATATCGCCCGCACACGCAACGATCTGTCGCTTGTGTCCATTGTGGCAACGACCGATTGCGTGGTGGCGCGGATTGACAGCGATGTCCTTTCAGATTGGATGATTTCGTCCGAAGCGGTCCGGGATTGGGCCAACGGAGTTTTGCGCGATGCGTTGAGCAGGAAAGCGGATCGGGAGTGGTGCCTCGCCGCTCTTGGCGGGGCGGAGCGGCTTACGTGGTTTCGCCAAGCATTTCCAGGTTATGAGGACATCTTTCCTCATACTTTGATTGCATCATTTTTAGGGATGACGCCGGTTTCAATGAGCCGCTTACGCGCCCAGCGCAAAACCAGATAGGAAGCGGCCACTCCCGCCGCGCCCCCCAAAAAATGCACCTCAAGCGGCCGCTGTTTGGCGGGCGCTGATCCGTTGTGTCATTGGCGTAAGATTGTTGAGCGATTGCAGATGCAAATAGCACAGCTCCAACTCATCGGTTTTGGCCATCTCAGCAAGCGTTTCTGCAGGCAGATTGCGCAGCTTCTCGCGGTTGATCGTCTTGAACCCCGTCAACTGCGTCCGCTCGCCTCCGGCAAGGTTGAACTGAGCTTGTGCGGGCTCGAGCAGATCAAGTGAAAGGAGCCGTTTGGCAAAGGCTTGGGTGCGCGCGAACTGCGCCTGATATTCAGTTGAGAATGCCAGTACATTCTCGAGATACTGTGTCCGCTCCCCGTCAGCATCGAAAAGCCGTTCGCCTTTACCGGTTTTGTTCAGCCCGCTGAATTCTTCGTCGATGCACAGGGTGAAGGTCTCCTGATCGTCGGAGACGGCGAAAACAAACGGGTAGCGCCGGAAATAGGCAGGCACGTATCTTCCATCCCATGTCCCATCCTCGTTCACACAGGCATTTTCACCCTCTTTCATGCCCAGGATCACAGAAGGGAACACCACGTCTCCCTCTCCAGCGAAGATGATCGTGTATTCCATCGCGGATGGCGCGAACTCGGCTGCCAGGATCGGCACGGAATTGACGTCCTTGGCAAATCCATAGGTCCCATCGGTTTTGACCGACCATTTCTTATGCGCCTCCACCGAAATTGGCACCGCGCGCTCGTAAATCATCAACTGCTTGGCCATCTCTTGGCACTCCCTCCAGATCGAGTCGTTGTGTGTATTGAATGGCCCATTGAAAGGCCAAAAGGATTACTTTCTGTCATCGGCAACAAAGATACCGAAAATTCCGCCGCCGGTTCCGTCCACTTGGAAGGCGCCGCCTGCCTCAAGCGGGCCGTTCTCGTCGCCCCCGAAAAAGGCCCCCGTTGCATCGAAACTGGTGGGGTCGCCGATCGGTGTCACCACTGTGCCGCCGCTTTCAAACTGGATGGTGGACTGGCCGTCAGCGGCAAAAATTGCGTCGCCGCCACCGTTGACGATGGACAGGCCGCCAATGGCAATCTCATCAATCGGGGAGCCCGTCCCGGCAAGGTTTTCCATCACCACATCCACCACCCCAGCTGCGAAATCCGCCGTCAGGCGGAGATCGCCCGATGCCTCAAAGGAACTGGATCCGGTGCCGCCGCCTGTCAGGATGCCATCCACGATCGACTGTCCCGTGAAGGTGGCACTGCCTGAAGAGGGCAGGTCTTGATGCCGCGTGGCGACCCCGATCAGATAGGTGTTTGTCAGCCCACCTGAGGTGACCTCGACGGGCAGCACATAGTCATACACGCCGCTGAAGGCGGGCGCGCCAGAGGCGGCGACTGTGGTTGTCCCGTCGGACCAAACACCGCGGGAACTCCCATCCGTATCCACGATCAGCCCCGCGATCTCGAGGGCTTGGTTCTCCCGCGTCAGGGTGCCTTGCATGTTTTTGACAACAATGCTGTTGCCGGCTTCTTGGGCCACCCCCACAGCGCGGACAGTGCTATCGCCTGAAACGGTGCTATCGATGGGCTGGTAGGTGAAGACAGTGTTTGGCCCGTCTCCGCTGCCGTTGCAGGCAGAGAGCCCCAGCGCAATACCAAGGCCTGCAATAAGTTTTTCTCGTACCATAATATTTTCGCCTCCAACGCTCTCTGGCCAAATGGCTCAGACCAAAATGAATTCGTCTGCTGTGAAATCCGCAGCAGCGAGGCCGTGGAAAATGATGGTTGTACCCTCGCTGCTGAATGTTGCGTGCCCGTTCACATCTGCAACGGCGGCCAGGGCATCCGCGCTGCTGGTCAGCGAGGTGAACCCGATCAGCTCGATCACGTCTGTGCCCACAACGAAGTCAGCCGAAAAGCCGGAGGCGACAAAGCCGGTTGTGGGCGAGAAATCGACCGTTTCGAAATCCGCGATGCGATCGCTGTCATCGCCGGGCCGGAAAACAAAGGTATCAGCGCCGATGCCCCCGCGGAGCACATCATCACCGCCGCCCCCTTCTAGGGTGTCTGACGCCCCGAGGAAGGATGAGACGTGATCGCCATCCAACACATCTTTCCCGTCGCCGCCGGTCAGCGTGTCCGGGCCGATGCCACCGCTGAAGAAGTTGCTTTCGCTGGCATCACCGCCGCCATTGCTGACGGTATTTTCACCGCTCAGCATCGTAACCGTGTCATTGCCTGCCCCGGCCGTAACTTTGTCGTCGCCACCGGGATCGGTGATTACGTCATCCCCATCGAGGCCCAAGATCACATCATCCCCATGCCCTGTATCGATCCGGTCGGCATGGGCGGAGCCTGTTACCTCCTCTGACCCGTCCGCCAGGAAGATCTCCCCCCCGGTAACTGGTAAGTCATACGATTCCGGGGTGGTGGGGGCATCGGTGCGCCCCGCGATATCGAGGGAGAAGCTGACTGGAACACCGTTCGACGTCGTCGAGAATGTCTCGGTGACGCTCTGGCCGGCAGCCAGATTGGAGAGGTCCGCTTCGAGGAAGAAAGTGAAGCTGGCACCATCGGCGCTGATCTCAATCCGGCCATGGGTGCTTTGCAAGGTGGCTCCGGCGAGGTTCGGATTGTCGTTCTGATCGACGTCTACAAGGGAAAAATCACCTGAGTAGGAGGCGAAATCCTCGGTCAGTGGTTCGGTCAGATGCGGGCTGAGCGTGGCCTGTGCGGCGTCATCTTCGCCCGTGATGGTAACGGTGATCTCCCGCTGCTTTCCGTTGCTGGCCGTAACGAGGATAACATCGTCAAATGTTTCGCCATTGCCGAGATAGGCGAGGCCCGCTGCGGCTGTCAGAGTGTAAATCCATCGATCCTGACTGCCGTTCTCGCTGATATCGATGCGCCCAAAACTGCCTGTTCCCTCTGGCGTGCCTGCGAGTTTGGTATCGAAGCTTGCGCTTGGATCTGTGGTATCGGTGATGGAGAAATCATCAGAGGCGGTCGTCTCGTTTTGCCGCAGATCAATGGTGCCGGTAAAACTGCCGGAATAGCTGATGTTTGCGGTGGTCTCCACGAAGGTGATGGCAGGCGGTGTGCCACCTGTCAGCGCTGCAAGGTCAATGACGCCATCGCCATTGCCATCCAATGCCTTGAGGTTTTCGAGGCCGCCCAAAAGTCCGACAACGGCCCCGTTATCCGCGGCCCCGGCGCTGGGCGCGCTCAGCGCAAAGTCATTGATCCCGTCATTATTTACATCGCCGATGCTGGCCCCAGTTGGGTCATCGCCCTGCAAGCCAAGGCCGAGGCCGGTCAGCCTGTAGCCCGCGCTCGGTGTCAGGGTGCCCAGATCGAGCGTGCCGCTGCTCAGGCTGCCGCCAAAAATCAAATACCCCTCTGCGTCGCCTGCGCCGTCAGTGCCGAGGATCAGCAGATCATCCTGATCATCGCCGGTGACATCGCCCAGCGTTGTTGCCACCAACCCGGCGCGCCCGCCTGCCAAGCCCCCACTGATCGTGAGGCCATCTGCGCCAAGGTTGCCGAGATCAATACTGGCGGGAAAGCTGCCCGCGGATTTACCGTAGACGACATAGACCTCACCGGAATTTGCCGCGCCGGCGTCATGCTGCGGGGCGCTGACAAGCAGATCCGCGATGCTATCGCCATTGAGGTCGCCCGCCGCGGCGACGAATGTGCCGGCCTGATCCGTTGCTTCGATGCCGGTCAGCGTGAAGCCGTTGGTGCCGTCCAATGTGGAAAGGTCAAGTGATGCCAGCGGATTGGTCGCGTTCTGACCAAAGACAACATACGCCGCGCCTTCGGCGCTGGCTGCGCCGTCAACACCGGGCGCGCCGAGGATTACATCCCAATTCCCATCGTTGTTGATGTCGGGCAGGCCACAAATCTCTGCCCCGAGCGCGTCCAGAGCGGTGAGGCCGTCGGTGGTTGATGTCGTTGCCGTGCCCGTGGAGATGTCCACCACCGTGACACGCCCCTGCCCTGCCGTGAGCGCATCGGCTCCGAAATCCGGCAGGCCGACGAGCAGTTCAAAGGTACCATCATTGTCCAAGTCTGCGGCCTGCAGGGCGGCATCGGCAGTGATATCGCTCAGGCTGACCACAAGACCAACCGTGCCCGTCAGATCGGCCTCGGTGAGATTGCTGTTCAGGGCAGTGACGCTGCCATAAATCACGTAGAGGGCGCTGTCGCTCAGCAGGGCCACATCGTCGATGCTGTCACCATTGACGTCTACGCCGCCGATCACCTCAAAACCGGCTTGATCCCCAGAAACAGACGTCTCAAATGTGATCCGCGCCAAGTTGGATCCATCGGCGAGGATGCCTGTCCCGACCCCGCTGTCAAAACCGGTAAGGATCGTTGCTCCGACAGAGCCGTCCCCCGCAGATCCAAGGATAAACTCTGAGATGCCGGAACTCGCGGCATCAAAATTTCCCGCTGAGCTTATGGATGAGCCAAACAGGCCGGCATCGGTTCCGTTCAACAGAAAATACGCGGATCCAGGCATCTGGCACTTGTCCCATTTCAGCCAGCTCGGGAACCGGTTGGCACTCGGGAAAAGGGTATCTGTTGGGCTAGTGTGTGGCCACTATACAGAAGGATTACAGGTCTTGGTTAACCCCTGTAGAAAAGGGTTAATTCATTGCAAAAATGCAGGCTGAGGCCCGAAAATCAGGCCCTGTCTGCGCCTGCGAACTCCTGCGATCGATCGATACCGTAGGGCTGATTCTTTCGGGCGATCGCGGCAGTTCTCGCACGGCTCTTGGTTCGCGAAACCGCGCAGGGCAAGGCTGGTGCTTTTGGGATCGGATGCCTAGATTGGAGCGGTAGCTTGCTCAAGGACGTGCCCCACCATGCAGGATATGGAGGAAACATCTCGCCCTGTACCGGTCGTCCTTCTGACGCGGCCACTGGCGGCGTCCCACTCCGTGGCGCGTGCTCTGGAATCGCTTTCGGCGGAATGCCGTGTCGTGATTTCCCCAATTCTTGAGATTGAGCACTTAAATATGTCAACTCAGATTGACACATCTACTGTCCTCGTCCTGTCTTCCGCACATGCTGTCGCTGCGTTGCAGAGTGCGGGTTTGGCGCAGGGTCAACGGGCCTATTGCGTGGGCGACGCTACAGCACAGGCTGCTCGTGCTCTTGGGCTCGAGGCTGTTTCCGCTGGGGGCACCTCTGCGGATCTCACCCGGCTGATCACGGAAAAGGAAGCGCCTTGCCCCATCCTGTGGCTACGGGGGGAGCATGTTCGGGGTACGTTGGTCAAAGACCTGTCAGATGCCGGGTTTAAGGTAATCGAAACAGTTGTTTACCGCCAGAAAGAAGTGCCATTATCCGCAGAGGCCAGAGAGGTCTTGAGGGCTCGTTCTGCAGTGGTTCTGCCGATTTATTCGCCGCGAAGTGCTGCGCTGCTTGGGCGGGCTTGCGCCGATGCCACCGCGCCGCTTGAGGCAATTTTCATTAGCCAGGCCAGTGCTGATAGCTGGCAGGGCCCAGCGCTGCGATCGGTTGAAATTGCCAGCCAAGCGGATGGTTCGGCCATGCTCGACGCAGTGTCATGCCGCATTGCCGCAACGTCCCGAGGTTGAGGGTGCGTATCCGACAAGCTAGGCTGACACTTAGAGGCCTGCCCAGGTAATAGATTCGAGGTATGTTCGGTGGTGAATAACGAGCGTGACGACGCCAGAGACGATGCAGGCGAGGCAGAGGAACAAAAGCCCTCTGAGCCCAAGCCGCGCGTGCGACCTGAGGATCCTGCGCTGGAGGAAATTGCGTCGCTGGGGGCGTATGCCGCTGATACACCGCAGACCAAGGAGAATGGCGCGGCGCCTGAAAAGGCGTCAGACCCCGCCGCTGCTTCGCCTGAGACCACCGGTGATGAGAGTGGCGCAAGCGAAGCCGCTTCGCCCGAAGAGGACAGCGATACGCCCCTCGATGAGGCGGATGAAATGGCGCCCGAACCTGAGGAAGACCCGTCCCCTGTGTCCGACCCTGAGCCCGACACAGAGTTTGACCCTGAGCTCGACTCTGAGCCGAGTGCCGAGGCGGATCCTGAGTTAGACCCTGAGGCTGTCTCCGAGCCAGAGACAGAGCCAGACACCGACCCGGACACAGAGTTGGACACCGAGGCGGCCGCCGAGCCGACTTCAGAGGTGACCTCAGAGCCCACAGCGCCGCCCCGCAAGGAGGTGGTCGTGCGGCAAGAGGGGTTGAAAGGCGGCCTGATCGGCGGCGCAATCGCAGTTGCGGTTGGATTTGCCGTAGCGCAGGTGACGATGGATGGCACCTCTAAGGAGACGGTGGCGGCGCTGTCGGCGAGTGTTACGGCGCAATCAGAGCAGCTCAATGAACTGGCGGCCCAAGTTGCAGAAATGCCGGCTGGTGGCGCGTCATCGGGCCCGGCATCTGATCGTCAGCAATTGGCAAATGTAGAGCGTCTGGCCGCGGAACTGCAGGCTGGTCTTGCCGCTTTGGAGGAGGCCCGCGCGGGCATCTCGGCCACGCGTGACGATTTGAATGCGCGGATGGAAGCATTTGCCGCTGATGTGACAGCCCGTCTTGCAGAGGTAGAGATACCGACGGTGGACTTGGGCGCAGCGGACGCTGCGATTTCGGGCGCGGTGCAAGCCTACAAGGATGAAGTTGCCGCCCTGCGCGACGAAACCCGCGCCCGCTTCGAGGCCCTGTCAGCGGATGTGCAATCCCAGCTGGGCGCGGGCAGCGCTGCCATTGTCGAGGCGCTGGAGGCCAATCAACGCCTAGAAGAAGAGCGCGCGGCGCGGGAAGCCGCCGCCCAAGCGGCTGAAGCAGCAGCACAGCGCGCGGTCGCCTTGTCGCAGTTGCAAATCGCGCTCGAGAACGGTGCGCCCTTTGCGGATGCACTCGCGCAGTTGCCGGATGTACCGGCGCCGCTGCCTGATCTTGCAGAAAGTGGCGTGCCCACGCAGGCGAACCTTGAGGAAGCGTTCCCCCCACTGGCCCGCGAGGCCTTGTCCAATGCTTTGCGATCCGCAGAAACGTCCGGGGCTGAAAGCCGGATCAGCGCCTTTCTCCGCACCCAACTGGGGATGCGCAGCCTCGTGCCCAAAGAGGGTGACGATCCTGACGCGGTTCTGAGCCGCATTGAGGCGGCCGTATCCGCTGGCGATCTGACGGCCGCTGTGGAAACTGCAGGCACCTTGCCCGACAGCGCCAAGGCTGTTCTGGCCGATTGGGTCGCTTTGGTTGAGAAACGCAACTCTGCGCTGGCGGCCGCTGCGGCGCTGGCAGACAGCCTGAATACGAACTGAGGATAAACCCATGCTTTGGTCGATGCTGAAAATCCTTTTGTTCGTGCTGATTGTCGGGGCGCTCACCTACGGCGTTGGCCTGCTCATGGAGAACGGCCCCGGGATCACGATCGCCATCTCTGGTGTGACGGAATTCAACCTTGGCCCCTTGCAGGCTGTGCTTGCGGCGCTGGTTGGTCTGGGCTTGGTCTGGGGTGCGTTCAAGCTCGCCGGTTTGCTGGTGGCTACGGTGCGGTTCCTGAATGGGGATGACACGGCAATCTCGCGCTACTTTGACCGCAACCGGGAGCGCAAGGGATTCACGGCACTGGCTGAGGGAATGATGGCCCTTGCGTCTGGGGAGGGCCGTGTGGCGATCCAGAAAGCCGCCAAGGCCGAGAAATATCTCAAACGGCCCGAGCTCACCAACCTGCTGACTGCGCAGGCGGCTGAGATGTCCGGGGACACAGACCGCGCTACCGAAACCTACAAGAAACTGCTGGGCGATGAGCGCACCCGTTTTGTTGGGATTCGCGGCTTGCTGAACCAGAAGCTGGCCGAGGGTGATACGGAAACAGCCCTGAAACTGGCAGAAAAGGCCTTTGTTCTGAAGCCCAAGCATGAAGAGCTGTCCAATGCCCTGCTGCAATTGCAGGCTGGGGCTGACGACTGGACGGGCGCCCGTAAAACACTGGGCGCAAAGCTGCGCGCGGGCACATTGCCCCGGGATCTGCATCGGCGCCGGGATGCGGTTTTGGCACTGGCGGAGGCCCTCGAAAAGGAAGGCGATGCGGCGCACCGCTTGGCGATTGACGCCAACCGGATGTCGCCCCAGTTGGTGCCAGCGGCAGCGATGGCAGCCCGTGCGCATATTGCGCAAGGGGCACTGCGCAAGGCCAGCCGGGTGATCAAGGTGGCCTGGGACGCCGAGCCCCACCCCGATCTGGCCGCAGCTTTCGCAGAGATCGTGCCGGACGAAACACCAGCCGCGCGGATCAAGCGGTTCAATCTTCTCACGGCGGCCAAGCCGGATCACCCGGAAACGAAGATGTTGCTCGCAGAGTTGCACATCGCAGCGGAGGACTTTCCCGCCGCCCGTCGCGCCTTGGGCGATCTCTATGAAACAGACCCCACGGTGCGATCCCTGACGATCATGGCTGCCATCGAGCGCGGGGAAGGCGCCGAAGATCAGATCGTGCGGGCCTGGCTGACAAAGGCGCTGTCTGCGCCGCGTGATGCGCAATGGATTTGCGATGTCTGTGGCCACATGCATGCGGTGTGGTCGCCGGTCTGCGAAAGCTGCAACAGCCTTGATACGCTGTCGTGGAAGCGTCCGGCGGAGGGGGAGATTGTGCCCGCCAGTGCCGCCCAGATGCTGCCCTTGATCGTTGGGCCGCTCGCAGAAGAGAAGGGCCACGATGTCGTCCTCTTTGAGGAGGCCGAGGAAATTGCGATTGATGATGCGCTGATGGACGTCGATGAGACAGGTCCCGATGGCAGCAGCGCCACGGATGTCGCCAATGATACAAGCGCTCCGGCGGAAAGCATGAAAGCAAACTGACAGGCATTTTGGGTCTATCAATTCGCTGCAACCCGTTGTATCAGCCCGCTCGAACGCTTCGGGACCAGCCCCTAGCGTTACTTGGTTAGCCGCTGTAGCTCAGCTGGTAGAGCACGTCATTCGTAATGATGGGGTCGGGGGTTCGAGTCCCTTCAGCGGCACCAAACAATCGCTCATTCTTGTGTCAGGATCAGAGTGATAGGCAAATCGAAGTTCCCCACGAAAATTTTCATTTCATGCAGATAGACCCAAAGCCTTCGATGCAGTCCGTTCAGACGCATGTGCTTTACCTGTAGACCAGTGCCTTCGGCCTTAGAAAATCGCCTGCTTCACCATGGCTGCGTTCGAAAGTTCAACAGCGCGAGAGGTGAAACTCTCGTACCGTAGCTGCCTCGTAAGTGAAGCAGGTTTGAGTAGAAGCGTTAGACACGGCGAGAAGGCAGGGTTTCAAAGGGAACGCGTGATTGCTGCGCATAGCCTGCTGTATCGAACCGGTTCAGATTTTGTGCCAGCCGTGATGAATGACCATCCGATGTGAGAGTGTCGATCGTTTGGTTCTGTCCCATCGTCCGGCGTTTCTATTCGATCAATCTGGCTGATTGCGTCATCGATTGTTTGCCAGATCCGTTGCTGCTGCTGATCGTACTTGTGGCGCAGTCCAAGTATGATCCAGCAGATCAGTTTGAAACACAAAAGCACCCGAACCGAGATTGTGATAGACGCTGTCAGGGCGCAGCAATCAGGCCACCCCCCTGGCAGGCGATCTCACTCCCAGAACCGCGCCCAGGGTCCGTGATAATCACCGCCGTCGCGGTCTGTCCGTTCGAACCCGTGTGCGCCAAAGAAGTCTCTTTGACCCTGCAGCATGTTCGCGGGCCCACGCGCCGTTCGCATGGTATCAAACCATGCCAAGGCACCCGACAATGCCGGGACGGCAATGCCGTTTTGAATGGCCGTCAATGTGACTTTGCGCAAAGCGGGTTCTGTTGACTTGATGCGTTCAGAAAATCCCGGGGAATACAGCAAGCTCTGGTTGGGATGGTCGGAGAGCGCCTGTGCCATATCGTTTAACATCGATGATCGGATGATGCATCCTGCCCGCCAGGTCTGAGCCACTGTATCAAGGGGAATATCCCAGCCATACTCGGCCCCGGCGCGCGCAAGAAGCGTAAAACCCTGCGCATAACACATGATTTTGCCCGCGGTCAGCGCGGCTTCCAAATCTTCCAATGTCAGCGCATCAGCAGGGAGGGCCTGCGGTCCCGCTCCGAAAATCGCTTCGCCTTTGCGTCTGTCATCCAGCATCGCGGACATGTTGCGCGCCGCGACGGCCGCTTCGATCACTGGAATGGGTGTGCCGAGTTGCTGCGCCTCAATGGCGGTCCAACGCCCGGTGCCCTTCTGGCCCGCACGATCAAGGATGATGTCGAGCATTGGTTTCTGGGTGTCGGGATCGCTGGCGGCCGCAACACGGGCGGAAATGTCGATCAGGTAGCTCTCTAGCGGCCCTTCATTCCACCGCTCGAACACGGGTGCGCAGTCTGCAGCGCGCATCCCCATCCCATCTCGCATCATGCCGTAGACCTCGGCGATCAGCTGCATGTCTGCGTATTCAATGCCGTTATGCACGGTCTTGACGAAATGCCCTGCCCCTGCCGGACCAAACCAAGCGGCGCACGGCGTTTCGCCATATGTCGCAGCGATCGCTTCCAGTATCGGCGCGACGCGTTTCCAGGCGGCCTCAGGCCCACCGCCCATAATGGCCGGGCCAAACCGTGCCCCTTCTTCGCCGCCAGAGACACCGATCCCCATGAACTGATAGCCTTCGGCCTCTGCGGAGCGGCGATTTGTTTCGTGAAAATTCGCGTTTCCGGCGTCGATAATCAGATCCTCAGGCGACAACAGAGGCTTCAATGCAGCAATCTGCTCATCTACTGGTGCTCCCGCTGGGACCATCAAGATGATCTTTCGCGGCACCTCCAGCGCAGCGACAAACTCTTCTAAAGAGCCCGTTGGCGTGATTTGCGGCGCAAGCGGCCCGGCGTTGTCAAAGAAGGCGCGCGTTTTGGCACCCGTGCGGTTATAGACTGCGATTGAAAATCCATGCTCTGCAATGTTCAGCGATAGCATCGCACCCATTGTGCCCAGCCCGATTAGCCCGATTTTACTCACGGTAGTTGTACTCCGACGTGGTTGAGGACCACAGAATGAGACGGATGCGGTCGCTGTTGCTGAA
>Ga0189288_10389_pt1 | contig 14464 bp, 9 predicted proteins | sample UW105minimetaG_FD_130316 | JGI IMG/M metagenome (GOLD analysis project Ga0189288, IMG submission 130316) | Marine microbial communities from the Costa Rica Dome - UW105 mini metaG | ecosystem: Environmental > Aquatic > Marine > Oceanic > Photic zone | place: Costa Rica: the Eastern Pacific... | reverse complement strand
AGAAGGGCTCAAGACGCGCCATCTGCGCGTCCGTCAACCAGAAAAGATCAGACATGTTCACCGCTCGTTTTCAAACCGTGAAGCATGCCATTAGACGGAAATCAATGGGTCCTGACCCTAGGTCCCGCTGAATATCTTCCAACAGGTCATTGTATGCGTCACTGCCCTCCGCCTGCACACGTCGCGTCAAGGGGCCAAGCGCCTCATCCACGCCAACTGACGACAGAATGCTCAACCCATCATCCGGTGAGAGTGTCGCGGCGGACTCTGGCGACAATCCCGGATTGGCGATGGCCCCGAAAGACTTGATAATGTTCGCCTTACGCTCTTCATCAACGGGCGTCGGTATGACAATGGACGGGCTCGGCATCTCGCCACGTGCCGTCAAAGCACGAAGACGCGGATCTGTGGACGCTTCCGCCGCACGCGCCAATCCCGGCGAGGTGAACTGAAACGCGCGCGCCTCCGCCGCAGGTCCCTCAGGCTCCCGTCCTGCACGGGCATCCGCCAATATCAAAGACGACAGTTCCGCACCGTGCGCTGCCCAATCAAAATCGGGATCATTAGTGCCAGGCCCCATGACTTCGGCGAGCGCATCCTGCAACCCTCCACTTGGATCATCCGGAGGGGTGACGGGCGTTTTAAGCATCGCGCTGGAAAACGGATCACGCGACAATAAGGCTTCTGCGTCAATAACCCCTGCGCCCAGCCCTTTATGAAAACCTGATGGCCGATGCGCAGTTTGTTTGACGGCTTCGCGGAACAGAACCTGCAGCGAAACCCCACGCCGCCGAGCCTCCTGGATCAGCTTGTCTCGCCCCCAATGATCCAACCACAGCGCGGCTATACCTGCGGACAAGGCCACCGCATAAGACGTCCCTTGCGACGGTTCGACCACATCCTTAGACGTGTCCCCCGGCTTCCGTTTGGCACGCGGCACCATCTCTGCCGGCCCGGAAAAATCCACGGCCTTTCCGATGGAGGATCCCCGCCACTTCTTCATGGCATGATTGTTGCCGCCAACGGCGATCACTTCCTGATACCGCGCAGGCCACACAACCAGCCTTACGCAATTTCCCGCGGCTGCCAGCCCAAAACATCTGCGCGCAAAGCATTTCGCACCGCTTGGCGAAGCGCGCGATGCCACACACCGCCAAGGCTCATCGAAATGATATGCGCGCCCTGAGCAACCGCATGGTTGATGGCCTTGGCGACGGGCAAGGCATCAAAAACCTTCACATCATTGATGCACCTGATCGGCACATGGGTCACACCCGGAGCCGACCCGACAAGTTCCCCACCTTCATCGCCGGCCAGCACACTGCAGGTGGCTGTGCCATGTCCTGGGCTCGACATGTCAGGGGTCAAGGGGTCGGTTGGATCGGTCCCACCTTCCACGAGGTTCGCGCTGCGGGCCAAATCAAAGGTCGTCCCATCGATTTCTTCGTGCTCGGCTATGCCCGTATCAATCTGAGCGACGACAATCCCAGCACCTTTCCTTGTGGCAATGCCCCAGGCTTCGGGCACTTTTGTTAGTTTGAGAGGCCATTTCGAGTCCGAGGGCGGATCCCCCTTTACCCAACAGGTCCATTCCAACGCAGCACTTTCGGTCAGCGCCGTCTCCTCGACAGTGGGGTCCGAAAAGACCCGCGCACCAGTATCAGGCTCGCATGAGATCAACTTTAAATTGTTTTTCAAGGCCTCTGAAATGTCAAAAAGCAGGTCTGCCGGAAGGGTCCGATCCACTCCCAAAGGAGAGAAGGTGTAGAACCTCGGATCGTCTTCCTCCCCCACCTCAAACAACGGTTCCAGAGAAAATTTCTCACTTCCGAGCAGGTCTTCAAGCCGACCGCGCAATGCGCCTTCGTCGAGACCATTTGGAGCGACTTCCAGACCAAAACGCAGTCTTCCTGGCGCATACAACGGCCTGTCTTCGTTTGTCGCAGAGCTCATTAATTGTTTCAGAAAATTCAAACCTTGAGTATCATCCATAACACACCCACATAAATTTTACTGTTTAGTATCAATAAATAAAGGCAGAAATGCCGACGTCTCAAAAATCAATAATCGGCCAATCCTACCACCAAAACGTTAGGCTCACACACGCAAGCGGTCAAAGAATTTCGCACAGCAGGACGGCGAGGTAAGCTTAACCATAGTTGGGGTCATCTTGCGAGAATCGCATTTTTCAGGCATCCTTGTGTCATTATTTGGCGCCATTTCAACTTTGCGCCCACTTACTTTTTAGAACGACCATTTGGACTGCTCACTGAGCATATTTACCAAATAAAGGAATAGATTCATGGCGAATGACACGATCCGTAATGAGTACGGAGAGGTGGTCTATCTGACCAACCCAACTCAACCTAAAATTGAATCAGCTGTGCCACTCACGACCCCGCAACAGGTGGCCGATTGGTACCTACGTTCGATGCGCGGCGAGGCCGGATTGTCTGGAAACCTAATGGAAGACGATCCGGCCACGCAACTCGAGGGCGCCCAATCACAACCTCTCCTCACGTTTGAAAACGAGAAAGACATCGCGGGAACAAAGGTGGTGGTCTACCGCCAGACTGTGATGGGGTTGGACGTCTTTGGCGCCCGCTTGGGGATGTCGATGGACGGCGAGAGCCTCACCATGACCTCTCTGCAATCCTCTGTGCATGGCAGCGTGATGATTGAAAACCCCACCGCCCTGTCTGATGCCATTGACACCCGGTCAGTACGTAAATCGGATCTCAAAAAATATTTGGGGTTTGACCTGAAAGGGGCGGACAACATCCGGATTGAGCGTCAGGTGATCTACCGCTACGAACCAGACGAGAGAGAGGAACGTCACGAACATGGTGGCTGCATCGCGGACTCGTCCGAAATTCCAGCCTTGAAAGGTGCGGATTTTGCCGGATTGGCAAAGGGCAAACACTACATCGTGGACGAGGTGCTGTTTGAAGCGCCTCTTGCCAAAGACCAAACGGCGGTAAATTGGCGCGCACTGGTGGAACCGGAAACTGGCACCGTTCTTTACTTTCGCGCCCTTGTCGCCTGTGCAACCGGCATGGTTTTTGACCGTGACCCCCAAACCCAGACTGGCGCAAATGTTTCTGCCGCCAGCACAAATGCACAACTGAACCCCTTCCGCTCCAATGTGACGTTGCAAGGGCTGGTCGCCAACACGCCGCAGGATCTGCGCGGCGAGTTTGTGCATGTGACAGAAACCCAGGCCCCGGTTCAAGCGCCCCCAACGGTCGGATCGCCTGCAGGCGCGTTTAACTTCAATGCCCAAACCGAAGACTTCAACGCCGTGAACGCCTATCACAACAACGATCGGCTGTTCCGGACGATGCAAGACTTTGGCTTCAATGTGCAAAACTACTTCAATGGCACCACCTTCCCCGTGCCGGTCGATGCCCGCGCTCTTGGCGACGGCATCAACGCTCAAGCACCGGGCAATGCGGGCGGCAACGGCTTGCGAGAGCTGCGCTACGGCAAGCTTGCAGCTGGCCGGACCATCGGCATTGCGACCTCAAACAGGGTATGCTGGCATGAATTTGGCCATGGCCTGCTCTGGGATCACGTGAACAGCCCGAACTTTGGTTTCGCCCATTCCGCAGGCGACGCCCTTGCGGCAATCCTTAATGATCCCGGCACCAATGAACCAGACCGCTTTGCCACCTTCCCTTGGGTGCTGGCCAGCGTGCCCGGCATCAGCCGTCGCCACGACCGCGCTGTTGGCGCGGGCTGGGCATGGTTTGGTCCCAACTGGAATACCCAATACGGCGGCGAACAGGTTCTGAGCACGACGCTCTTCCGCCTCTACCGCTCCATCGGTGGGGACTCGACAAACGTCAACACGCAGCGTCGCGCGGCGGATTGGACCGCCTTCCTGATCTTTAAAGCGATTGGCCTGCTGTCCTCCACCACGCCCTTCCCGGAAGTCTACGAAGGCAATCTGGAGACCGCCGACAAAACCACCCCAAGCTTCAAAGGCATCCCTGGTGGCGCCTTGCACAAAGTGGTGCGGTGGTCCTTTGAGAAACAAGGCCTGTTCCAGCCCGGCGCGGCCCCCGGACAGGGCAACAATGTCAACTCGGAAGGCAATCCTCCGGACGTGGATGTATATATCGACGATGGGCGTGGCGGCGAATACGAATACCTTGCCAACCACTGGTCTTGTCAGGACATGTGGGTGCGCCGTGCTGCTGATGGCGGCCTGTCTCACCAGCAACCGATCGTTGGTCAAACAAACTACATGTATGTGCGGGTCAAAAACCGGGGCACGCAAACCGCCCAAAACGTGCGGGTCGACGCCTATCACGCCCTGCCGGGAACCGGACTGGCCTTCCCGGACGATTGGCAAGCCATGGCAACCAGCACGCTTCCGGCGTCCGGTCCAATTGCCTCCGGCGGCGAAACCATCGTTGGTCCCTTCGCCTTTGTGCCTACGCAGGTTGGACACGAATGCCTCCTGGCAATCGCCCACGCCGATGGCGATGCAGGCAACGACACCACAATCACAGGCACCATCCCTGAAAACCGGCTTGTGCCCTTTGACAACAACATCGGCCAGCGCAACGTCAGCCCAATCTTGCCTAAATTCCGGTTCCTCGTGAAATGGTTTGAGAAGCATATTGTTCTGGTGCGCAACCCGTACAAAATCCCGGTTGTTGCCCACATTGACATCAAACTGCCGCGCTTCCTGCGCCGCTTGGGCTGGGAGATGAAGGTTGTCTCGCGCGGTGGGACCAAATTTGAAATGGGCCCACGCGAGAAACATGAACTGGTCCTGCATCTGGAGCCGGGAGAACAGTTTGAGCCAGAATTGGCCCGCAAGGCCATGGCCGAAGGCGATGATGAAATCCTGCTGACCACATATCTGGATGGCGAAATCTCCGGCGGCATGACCTATCAATTGACGTTTGAAGACGGGCAGGATGAGAAACCTGATCCTGAAGACGACAAGCCTGAAAAGCCAAGAGACGGACGGATTGTCATTCCACGTCGCCCCACAATCGAAGAAATCCTGAGAATCCTGCGCGGCCAAGTTGGTCGCCGCACCTCCAGCCCGATCCGCACAATCCGGCTTGAGCTGGATTTCGACGATGACGACGACGGGTACTATGACGATTTCGACGACGATCTCGACATGGACGACTGACCTCTCGCTGACCAAACACCTCCGCCTTCGGACACCTGAACCGAAGGCGGGGGTGCCCCCTCAGGACACCCCAATGGGAGGCTCACATGCGACAACCCACACGGCATCCACTGATACGCCGCCGTTTCCCCGTACACCGGATCTCACCCCCACCCGTTCTGCGCCGAAAATATGCGTTGCGCCTCTGGACGGCGACCGTCATCCTTGTGCGTCACGCAGAAAAGGCCAGCGGCGGCGGCAACCCTGACCTCTCTGCCGCAGGTCACGCCCGAGCCGCGCTCTTGCGGGACATGCTACAAAACGCGCGGATCGACGCGGTTTTTGTCACCAACACCAACCGATCACGGCAAACCGGCACCCCCACCGCAACAGCCGCAGGCCTGCCCGTAACCCAGTACCAAGCCCACGATGCTGCGTGGCTGAAAGCGCGCGTTCGTGCACGGCATGCTGGCAAGACCGTACTGATCGTCGCGCACTCAAACACGGTGGACAACATCGCGGCCGCCTTTGGCGCCTCCGCGGTTCTCGAACTGGAAGAACCGCACTTCGACCGCATGTTCGTCATCACACGCAGCTGGTGTGCCACGCGGCTTTTGCGCCTGCGGTACGGCGCGCCCACGCCCTGACCTTGGAGAATGAAATGCCCGAAATCACCCATGCCATTGTGATGCTCGATCAACTGAGCGGCGCGTTGCGCCAAGACGAGAACGGTCAGGTCGTGGGGCTGGATGTGGCGCCAACCCTGACAGATGCGCTGCAAGCCAGCCAAAACGCTTTTACCGGGTTTGAAGTCACGCTGATCGTGCCCCAAACAGAAGACACCGACAGCTTTTCAGACCAGCGCTTTACAAGCTTCGAACATCCCGGCCTTCGCATCACATCGGTGCCGCCCGTGACCTATTCCGATGCCACGTCTGATACCTTATCCTCCCTGCCCGCTCCCAAAACGCCCACCGCCTTTGTGTCCGCAGATCGCAGGTTGCGGGGCGATGCGGCCAAAACCGGGTTTCATGCTACACCCCATCCAGCGCTGTTACCCATGATGACACAGGGGCACACCCCACTGGGCGCCCGCCTGACCGGCCCCAAGGATGCCCTCCAACGGTTTGCCACCAAACATGCTGTGGTCCCGATGTCCTTTCAGCCAGCGCAGGACGAAAGAGATTGGGCGCTGATTGCCCTCATGTCCGACGAAGACCTGTCCGAAGCCGCCCTTCAACAGTTTGGCGTGCTCCCGTTGGACTATGACCCGCGCACGGAAGATCTGCTCTGGGCGCGCCCTGACGGCAAAATCAACGACATGCGCCACGAACTCAAAGGTCGGCGGCTGATCTACGCCGAACCCCACCAGGTACTTATTGCCCTCAAGGCCGAGGAAGACGCCGATGCCTTCCATGTCCATGGCGCGCATGGGCATTCCGAGTTCCTTGCCCCCGACCCCGGGCTTCTGCTGCCACCACGCGCCGACAGCGCCGACTTTGAAACCGTGACAATCGGGCGCCTGCCAGACATTCTGGAAGCGGTCGAAATCAATCCGCGCATCCGCAAAGCCATTCGTCGCTTGCGCCCGCGCTGCTCCGCCGTCACCGCCTCCTACAAAGGCTATCTTGACCGATACACAGGTGTGGAGGATCTGGACACCCAAGGGCCAATCACGTCCCGGCACTCGGCGCACCCGGACAACAAACGTGCTGAAGCCCAGCTTATGCGGGATCTGCGGGCGCTGGGGTATTTCCCCTGGCGGCACACCTTCACCCACGCGGGCCAAGTGCACAGCAACATCATTGCCGATTTGCCCGGCGTCGGACGCTTTCGCATCCGCCCCGACATCCTCAAACGCTACCGCAAGATCCTCCGCGATCCCCGACCACGCCCGTGGGACCCAATCCTTCGCGAGATTGACAGAGATTTTCCCGACCTCGGGCTTGGCAACCGCCTGCGCGGGCTCTCGGATGCGGAAATCCGACACGACATCGAACGCGTTTTGAAGCTTCAGCCTTGGTATCCATGGTGGAAACTCAAATACCCTCAACCCGGCCTTGGCGCCAAAATCATCGTCGTCGGAGCCCATATGGACTCCACCGCGGGCTTTGAACCAGGCTACGCCGCCAGCAGCGACGCCGCCCCAGGCTGTGATGACAACGGCTCCGGGGTCGCCACCGTGCTAAGCCTCGCCCGACATTTCCGCTCGCTCGCAGGCCACCTGACCCACACGGTGCGGTTTTGCTTTTTCAACGCAGAAGAGTCCGGCCTAATCGGCTCCAAGGCCTATGCCGCCGCACTCAAAGCCCAGAACGCGCCCATCAAAGGTGTGGTTTGCGCGGACATGATTGGGTTTAACTCCGATGCCAACCGCCTGTTTGAAGTCCACGCTGGCTACACCGATCCTGCAATCCGCGATCTCAGCCTGCCTTTGGCCGACAAACTCGCCAATGCGGCGGCGGAATACGGCGCACTGGCCCCCGCACAAATCTACAAAGGCACCAGTTGGAACGGTGCACCGGACCGCAACGTCTATGACGGCGCGATCAACCGCTCTGATCACGCCGCGTTCCATCAGCAGGGCTATGGTGCGGTGCTGGCAAGCGAGGACTTCTTCGCAAACTACGCATCCGAGCCTTCCGCCGATCCAAACCCCAACTACCACCGCCAAAGCGATCAGGTGATAGACTTGGATTACGCCCGCGATATCACCTGCGCCGTCGGGCGCATGGTCACCTTGATGGCCTTTTGAGTTCGGTCCAACCCGCAGGAGACGTCTGCAAGCAGTGGGCTCATGCAAACCTTCCTAAGCACAGCCAATCTGTGTAAACTGCTCAAAACAAAGGGCGCCCTCAAGCGCGTCGGCATTGAGCGATAAGAGTTGATGAGCAGTTCTCCGTATGAAAACGTCCCCGGACGCGGTTTTTGGCGCAGTGGCGTGGTTGAGCAAAATCCACATGCCATCAAAGAGTTGTACACGCCGAAGTTCCCCATCCGGCGACACGAAGCGGTGGCCACCGCAGGCAGCTGTTTTGCCCAGCATATTGCCCGCAACCTCAGGGCGCGGAAATTCAACGTCCTCAACTATGAGCCCGCTCCCAGAGGCATGCGAGACGACCTGGCGCAAAAGTACCAGTTTGGTACCTACAGCTGTCGCTACGGCAACATCTACACGGCAGCGCAACTGCTGCAGTTGGCGCGCGAGGCTTTTGGCAACACCATCCCGGCAGACCGGGTTTGGGAGAAAGACGGACGCTTCTTTGATGCCCAGCGCCCCGGTGTTGAGCCCAGTGGATTTGCCAGCCCCGAAGAGGTTCTGACCGCCCGTGCACACCACCTCGCGCATGTCCGCCGCATGCTGCTGGAAATGGACGTGTTTGTGTTCACCTTTGGCCTGACCGAAGCCTGGATTCATCGCGAAAGCAGAACCGTGTTTCCAACGGCTCCTGGCACCATCGCAGGCACGTTTGACCCTGAGCTCTATGAGTTCAAAAATTTCACCCATGCCGAAACCCTGCAATCCTTTGTGCGGTTCAAACGGGTGCTGAAACGAGAGCGTAAAAAGACACCGCGGTATCTCGTAACCGTGTCCCCTGTACCGTTAACCGCAACGGCCACCGGCCAGCACGTCTTGGCGGCCTCGACCTATTCAAAATCGGTGCTGCGCGGTGTTGCTGGTGAACTTTTTGAAACCCATCGCGACGTGGATTACTTCCCGTCTTACGAAATCATCACCGCACCGGTGACGGGCGGGGCTTTTTTTGAGGCAAACCAACGCAGCGTGACCGAGGCGGGTGTGAACACGGCAATGCGCACCTTTCTGGAACAGCATGACCCTGACGGTGCGCCCATTGCGCCCGCAAAAGACGCCCCCAAGCAGGCCGATGTTCAAACACCTGAAGACGATCTGGTCTGCGAAGAGGCCTTTCTGGAGGCCTTTGCCCCATGAGCCGCAAAATCTGTGTTCTCGGAAACTCTCATATCGCCGCTCTCAAGGGCGGCTGGGAAACCGCCGCCCCGGCCAAGCCGCTCAGTCCTGACTTCTTTGGTGCCCTGTCAAAAGGCATGGAGAGCCTCGCCTTGATCGACGGCAAACTGCTTCCGTCAGATCCCGAAGCTGCCGCGTTCTATTGCGACATCTCCGGCAAAGGCACCGGCGCCATCCCCGAAGACTACGAGGCCTTTGTGCTCTGTGGCATGGGCATGTTCCCCAATCCCGTGTTCAACAACTACGCCAGCTACGCCACGCCCAGCACACACAATACGAGCGCCGAATACTATGTGAGTGACGCGTGTCTTGACGATCTGCTCTGGGACCACATTGACCGCTCTATGATGATGCATTGTGCCCGGCTCGTGCGCGCAGTGACCGATGCACCGGTGCACCTTGTTTGGCAGGCTTTCTGGTCAGAGGCGCTCTTCAACATTGAATGGCGCGCCACGCAGATGTCCCCGATCCTTGAAAACAACGATCAGGACTACATTCATGCGCGGATGCGCGCCGTCGAAACCCGCCTTTCTGACGAAGGCTTTTCCGTCCTGCAACAACCCAAGGACACGCTTGCGCAAGGTGTGATGACCAAAGAAGAGTTCTCTCGCGGCTCCGTACTGTTTCGTGAAGGTCTCAACCAACCACACCGTGACAACGATGTATTCCACATGAACAGCGACTACGGGGCTAAATGCTGGAATACATGGGAGATTTAATCGGCTTGTCGCGAAATCTTCTGGCACATGAAAGACACTTCGAAAACGCCAAAACCGCAGCGTGCCTCCGCCTTGTTTGTTGTCAGACTTTGATGTCGCGCTTTGGCCAGAGGACGCCACGGAATGAGCGACACTTCTTCATCCCACGCACCAACAGGTGGTCAGTTGATAGGCAAAACCACATCCTGCTGGCAAGCGGCGCCAGCACATACACAACCGGTCAAGCGCTTGCCGATGATGGCGGCTGGACTATCTGAGACGGAAAGGACACTCCCATGAAACTATTGCGTTATGGCGCAGTTGGCGCAGAAAAGCCCGGATTGCTGGACAAGAACGGCATCATGCGCGATCTGTCTGGCGTGATTGGTGACATCTCAGGCGACGCGCTGAGCGACGAGACTTTGGCAAAATTGCGCGACATTGACCCGACAACTCTGCCCGAAGTAGACGCCTCTGCGCGTATCGGTGCTTGCGTGGGCAACGTTGGCAAATTCATTTGCATTGGCTTGAACTACGCCGATCACGCTGCCGAGGCTGGCATGGCATTGCCAGAGGAACCTGTGATCTTCTTCAAAGCCACCTCCGCCATTTCCGGCCCAAACGACGATGTGGAAATCCCACGCACGTCTCAAAAAACCGACTGGGAAGCCGAGCTGGGCGTCGTGATTGGCAAACACACCAAATACGTCAGCAAGGAAGACGCACTGGACCACGTTGCCGGATACTGTGTTGTGAATGACCTTTCCGAACGTGACTTTCAACTGCACCGCTCCGGTCAGTGGGTGAAAGGCAAAAGCTGCGACACCTTCGGCCCAATTGGCCCTTGGCTGGTAACACGCGACGAAGTTTCTGACCCTCAGGATCTTGCGATGTATCTGGACGTCAACGGCCATCGCTACCAAAACGGCTCCACCAACACGATGCACTTTGATGTTGCCACCGTGGTGTCGCACCTGTCGCAATTTATGAGCCTACAGCCAGGCGACGTAATCTCCACCGGCACCCCTCCGGGCGTTGGCATGGGACAATCTCCCGAAACCTACCTCAAACCCGGCGACAAAATGGAACTCGGGATTGAGGGCCTGGGCGTACAGATTCAAAATGTGATTGCTGGGTAAACAACACATCAGCGCAACCAACATGGCCCGGATCGAGCGCAACTGATCCGGGCCATTTTTGTTCTGGCATAGACCGCCCCTGTCTACGTTAATTGCAGGCACGCGCTCCCCTTTGGCCGAGGTAATCTCCGTCACCACGTCCGAAAACCTCAAAAACGAATGGCGGCACTCCTGCACCGCCATTCGCTGTAGCTTTGTCTATCTGCGCACCCCAAAAGCATGCCTGAGACTTTCAAGAAAAGATGCACAAGGCGGGGGCAGAATGTCATGCTGCCCTAAAACGCAATGCACGCCGATCTAAAGGCAACGCACTCCCACCATTCTGGGAGCGGGTTACTCACAAAGCATTATCAAGATCCCTTAGAATAGGACAATCTGGCCGGCTATCCCCAGCACACTCGCTGATGAGGTGGCTCAAAGTCGACCGCATCGCCTGCAACTCGGCAATCTTTTCCTCGACCTTCTTCAAGTTTTTCTGCGCAATCTTTTTCACGTCAGCGCTTGCACGGGACTGGTCCTCATAAAGCCCCAACAACACGCGACAATCCTCAATGGTAAACCCAAGAGACCGGGCCCGGCCAATAAAGGACAGCTTGTGGAGATCCTTTTCTCCGAAGTCACGATAGCCGTTCGGAAGTCTGCCAGGCGTAATAAACCCAATGTCCTCGTAATACCGAATGGTTTTCGCAGGGACACCGGTTCGAACTGATACCTCGCTGATATTCATGATCTTAATCCTCTTATTCGGCCGCCGCGACGGACCCCATCGGCGGAGGCGAGAGATCGGCACTCCGAGGCGCCTGAATGGCAGGTTTCACCCACCGCAGCCGAAGCGCATTGGTAAGCACAAAGACGCTGGACAATGCCATGGCACCGGCGGCCAGAGCTGGCGACAGAAGAGGCCCACCAAAAGGATAAAGCGCGCCGGCAGCCACAGGGATAAGCAGCGTGTTGTATCCGAAGGCCCAGAACAAATTCTGACGGATATTCGCCATTGTTCTTTTTGATATCTCAAAGGCATTGACCACGCCGGAGAGCTCGCCGGACATCAAAACGACATCTGCAGCCTCTATGGCAACATCCGTGCCAGTGCCAATGGCGATGCCCACATCAGCCGCCGCAAGCGCAGGGGCATCGTTTATGCCGTCCCCGACAAAGGCAATCTGTCCGCCCGACGCACGCAGCGCCTCCAAGGCAGCAACTTTGCCTTCGGGCAGGACTTCTGCAACCACGTGATCAATACCAAGCTCGGCGGCAATCGCATCCGCTGTGACCTGATTATCACCAGTGATCATGGCCACTTGCAATCCCATCTGCTGTATCTGCTTGATCGCCGGACCTGTGGTCGTTTTGATGGGATCAGCCACGCCAATGATGGCCACGACGTCGCCGTCAACAGCCGCATAAAGAGGGGTAATCCCCTTTTGACCCAAGCTCTCGCTGCGGCCTGAAAGTTCTGCCAAAGGCAGCCCCTGCTTCTTCATCAAACGATCTGCACCGATAAGCAGTTCGTGCCCATCCACACTCGCTTTCACACCGAAACCAGTGATTGACGAGAAGGCCTCTGGCTTGGACAGGTCGAGACCACGATCTTCCGCCGCTTCAACGATTGCCTTGGCAATCGGGTGCTCAGACAGCTGTTCGACGCTCGCCACCAAACGAAGAATGTCATTCTCGTCCTTGCCCTCCAACACGATCAAATCGGTGAGCGCTGGACGGCCTGCGGTCAACGTCCCCGTCTTATCAAGCGCAACGATGGACGCCTCTTGAAGAAGCTGGAGAGCATCTCCCTTGCGGAACAAAACCCCAAGTTCTGCAGCCCGTCCTGTTCCAACCATAATGGATGTCGGGGTCGCAAGCCCCATCGCGCACGGGCACGCGATGATCAAGACTGCAACACCGGCGACAAGGGCCAGACTTAACGCAGGATCTGGCCCCAACAAGAACCAAACAGCGACGGTCAAAGCCGCGACGGTCATAACGGCGGGAACGAACCACTGTGTGATCCGATCCACCAAACCCTGGATTGGAAGTTTGGCACCCTGCGCCTGTTCGACCATGCGAATAATCTGCGCCAGCATCGTATCGCTGCCGACCTTTTCCGCTTTGAACGTCAACGCGCCGGTGCCGTTGACCGTGGCCCCAACAACTTTCGCGCCCGCTGCCTTCTCAACAGGCACTGGTTCTCCGGTAATCATGCTTTCATCCACAAAGGACGTGCCTGACGTAACAACGCCATCAACTGCAATCTTTTCTCCCGGTTTCACATGAACGATGTCACCTGCGACGATCTCTTCAATCGGGCGCTCAACGACCTCGCCATTCCGCTCGACATGCGCCGTTTTTGCCTGCAATCCGACGAGTTTTCGAATGGCCTCACCGGTCCGCCCTTTGGCACGTGCTTCCAGCAGGCGCCCCAGCAAAATGAGTACGACGATAACCGCGGCGGCCTCATAGTAAACATTGACAGAACCTTCGGGCAGTATTTGCGGCGCAAAGGTGGACACCAGCGAGAAACCAAACGCAGCCGACGTCCCCAAGGCCACCAGCGAGTTCATATCAGGAGCGCCTTTGAACAGTGCCGGGAACCCCTTCGTGTAGAAATGCAGGCCGGGCCCAAAGAGGACAATCGCCGTCAGCAGAAACTGGAGGTAGTAGCTGTTTTGCATGCCAATTGTTGACGCCACAAAGTGATGCATCGCCGGAAAAACATGGCTGCCCATTTCGATGATGAAAACAGGCAGGGTCAGCACCGCCGCCACCAAGGTGCGGCGCGCAAGTGACGTCAGTTCTTTTTCCTTACGCGCTTCTTTGTCGGTGCTTTCGGACACCTTGATCTGCGCTGGATAGCCGGCACCGGTTGCAAGCGTGGCAATTTCTGTAGGCGAGATGGCACCAGCAGCATACCGAACTGTTGCGGTTTCAGCCGCCAAATTCACGGCAGCGTCAACAACACCGTCTCCTGCCTTCAGCGCGCGCTCGACCCGCCCAACACAGGACGCACAGGTCATGTCCTGCACATCCAGAACGACCTCTTCCACCCTCGCCGGGTATCCCGCGTCTTTGAGCGTTGACACAAGGCTCTCAACGGACACGGTATTATCAAAAACAACCTGTGCTGTCTCATTCGCCAGATTTACACCAGACGAAACAACTCCGTCGGTGCCGTTCAGCGCCTTCTCAACGCGGCCGACGCAGGACGCGCAGCTCATACCTTCAACTTGAAGTGTGATTGTTTGTTCAGCAGACATAGCCGCACCTCGGTCTTCTTACGATGCCCCCTATGTAGGGCTTCCAGCAACTGGAAGGTCAATACGTGATATAAAAAATTTCCCGAACCCGCTTTTGCCTCCCCATAACCGGCTGTTTTATTGAAATATTTGATCCTCCCCCACTGAAGTGGTCCGCCGCTATGTTTAGAAAACGGAGGATTCACGATGGGAAATAAGCGACACAAGCCCGAGGAAATTGTCACGAAGTTACGGCAGGTTGAGGTGCTTGT
>Ga0189288_10386_pt1 | contig 14537 bp, 11 predicted proteins | sample UW105minimetaG_FD_130316 | JGI IMG/M metagenome (GOLD analysis project Ga0189288, IMG submission 130316) | Marine microbial communities from the Costa Rica Dome - UW105 mini metaG | ecosystem: Environmental > Aquatic > Marine > Oceanic > Photic zone | place: Costa Rica: the Eastern Pacific... | reverse complement strand
TCCCAGAAGCATTTTCAACAGCGGCGGCCTGTAGATCACCTTTCACGTAGGCCAGCTCGACATAACCGATGCCGCCCCCGATCTGGCTCAGCTGTGCTGCCACGCCTTCATTGCCTTTGGCTCCGACGCCCGTGGGCCACTGCACCGATTTGTCAGCACCAACATCCTTCTTCCAGTCAGGGCTGATGGCGGCGAGGTGCTTGGTGAAGTTGTAAGTGGTACCGGACCCATCGGAGCGATGCACCACTTTGATGCTCTTGTCTTCGCAGCCGAGCTCGTTGAAGTTTTTGATCGTTCCCAGGAAGATCCTGGCGAGTTGCTGCTGGTTCAGCTTCAGGTCGCAACCGGGATTGTTGTAAGCGACGGCGATGGCGCCTGCGGTCATTGGGATCTGAACCACACCACGTTCCACTTTGGCGATGGCCTCAGCTTTCATGGGTTTGTCGGAAGCCCCAAAGTCCACCGTGCCAGCAGTGAACTGACGCACACCTGCGCCGGAGCCCACGGACTGGTAGTTGACGTTGATGCCCTGAGGAGAAAGATCCTGGAACCAGCGCTGGTAAATCGCTGCGGGGAAAGAAGCGCCGGCTGCTGAGAGGCGACCTTCCACCTTTTCGCCATCACCACCGGAGGAGCAGGAGACGAGGCTGACAGCAGCACCGATGCCGAGAAGGCTGGCGGCTGTGCGTGTCAGAAGAGAGCGAGTCATGTGTGGCGGATCCTTGTCGCGTTTCAATATCTAGCTGGAGCTCCTGCTTGTTCTGTAAAGGCAGGCTTAAGGCTTGGTAAGCATCACGCTTTGGATGTCTCGCCGTCGATCTCCTTGCTGACCCATTCGGCCGTGGCCGGAGCCAGTAGAACTCCGTTTCGGTAGTGACCACTGGCCAGGATCAGACCGGGTTCGAGCTTTTCCAGTAGTGGAGCTGGACAACCACTCGGGCGGGCCCGCAGCCCGTGCCAGTGCCCGATCTCCTCAGCCTGCTCCAGCCAGGTTGGGGCGTGTCCATTCAGGGCGCGCATGGTCAGAGTGGCGGCCTCGAGTGGTTCTTCACCGGGTTCGAGCGTGGCTCCAAGCAGGAGCTGATCGGACCCATGGCGTATCAGGTTTACGCCATGGCTCATCAGCACTGCTGGCCAGTGGGGGTTTAGTGCATCTGGATTGCGCAGCTTGAGTTGGAGCACTTGTCCCAGCACTGGATCCATGGCTCGTGCATGGCCCAAGGGGGCCAGAAGTGTCTGGCTGGCAAGGCCACTGCAAACCACCACCGTATCTGCGTAGGTACGGCTGCCATCGCTCAATTCCAAGTGCCATTGGTTGCCATCCCGATGGAGTGTCTCCACCGCTCCTGTCTGCATGGGCACGCTGAGCCTGTGTAATTCACGGCGCAGGCTTCGTTGCAGGATCAGTGGATCTAAACGGCCATCGTGGTCCGACTGCAATCCACCATGCGATGACTTGGGCCAATCAGGGTGCTCAAGGGCCAGCCTGTCTGCGGTGATGAAGCTCAGGCCAAGATGGGAGCGCTCCTCCACCAGCTTTCGCTGCAGTGCAGCCTCCTCATCCGTGGTGGCTAACTGCACCAGAGGAGTTTGAAGCAGTAGTGGTTCGTCCGGGCAGCTGAGTTCCTTCACCCAGAGAGGCCAGAGCTCCATGCTGCGGCGGCGCAGGCGCCAGGCGCGACCGCTGGAGCGGCGGAAGACATGGCCCATCAGGATCCCGAGGGATGCTGATGTTCCTGTCAATGGGGAACTGGAATGCCGGCTTGGGTCTTGGGCCAGTGCTGGGTCGATCAGTTCAACCTGGTGGCCTGATCGCGACAAGCACCAAGCGGTGCCAGCCCCAATGGCGCCAGCACCGATGACGGCAATGGAGTGACTCAGAGTGCTTGGATCAGTTCAGGGCCTGTTCTGGAATCACCCGGGCATAGTTGGCGAAGCCGGTGGCGACAGAGGTGTAGGACTTCTGCAGCTTCGCGCCGTCTTGCAGGCGGGCTGATTCGTCAAGATCAGCGAGGGCTTCTTTCAGGGTGGTGGCCAGCTTGTTCGCTTCGGAGCGATCGTCCTTGAGAAGGCGCTGATTGATGTAGGACATTTCCCGGCCCACTTCCTGCATCGGACCGTGGATCAGGTTGCGGGTGAAGGTCCAGTCGCGTTTGTTCACGAGCTTGGCCAGATCGGGCAAACGCTCCTGGGCATTCTTAAACCCTTCGGCATTGCGGCGAATCACCTCCATGTCGTCGGGGCTGATGGTGCGATTGATGCTTTTGGCGGCGTTCGCGGGGGCTGCGAGTCCCAGGCAAAGGCAGGCGCAGAGGCAGAACGAGGCGAGGCGACGCAGGGCGCTCAGCATCACGAAGCAGGGGCATAGAGATGGGCGGCATTTTACCGGGTTTACCCGCTTGCAGCGTGATTGGGAGACTGGTTGTTCATGCGTTCTGGTTTTGGGTTCCCCTTCCGTGATCCTGCAGATGATCTGTCCGGACCGGCCTGGCTTAGTGAGTGAACTCGCGGGCTGGGTTGCGGCCAATGGCGGCAATATTTGCCATGCCGATCACCACACGGATGCAGGAGCGGGCTTGTTTCTCAGTCGTTTGGAATGGGAACAGCAAGGGTTTGGTTTGCCTCGAGAGGCGATTGAACCGGCGGTTAGCGCTCTGGCTGAGCGGCTTGGAGGGGAAGCCCAGTTGCATTTTTCAGACGCCTTGCCTCGCGTCGCGATTTTTGCCAGCAAGCAGAGCCATTGTTTGCTTGATCTGCTGTGGCGCTCTCGGAGCGGCGAGTTACCGATGCAGGTTGCTTTGGTGGTGGCCAATCACCCTGATCTTGAACCGCTCTGTCAGGAATTCGGAGTGGCGTTTGCTTGCGTGCCCGTGACTGCGGCCACTAAGCCCGAATCGGAGGCGCGCATGCTCGAGTTGCTGGAGAGCAACGGCATTGAGCTCGCCGTGCTGGCTAAATACATGCAGGTGCTGAGTGCGAATTTCCTCAGTCGTTTTCCCACGGTGATCAATATCCACCATTCCTTTCTTCCCGCTTTTAAGGGTGCGCAGCCGTATCACCGAGCCTGGCAGCGGGGTGTGAAGCTGATTGGTGCCACGGCCCACTACGTGACAGAGAACCTCGACGATGGCCCGATCATTGAGCAGACGACGGTGCATGTGAGCCATCGCGATGAGGTGGAGGATTTGATTCGCAAAGGCCGTGATACCGAGCGCCTCGCCCTGGCAAGGGCTGTGCATTTGCATCTGCATCGTCAGGTCATGGTGTATCGCGGCCGCACGGCCGTTTTTGCATGAGCACCGTTTTTGCATGAGCACTGTCGTTGTGCAGTTCTGCGCGTTGTTTGAGCGTCTGCGCCAGCGCCTTGCGCTGGGCTGTCCAGACGCAGCCTCTCCAGCGGGCTGGTTGCTGGTTCAGCTGGGTTTGCTGCTTTTGCCATCCAGTGCACTGCTGGCGAGCTTCTTGCTCTTCCCTGCCCTTTTGCTTGGCAGCCTGCGCCGTGAATGCCCCTATTGGCGCGATCCTTGGAATTGGCCGCTGATTGCTGCTGGTCTGTTGATGCTGCTGGGTTGCTTCAACGCCTACAGCGGGGGCCTTGCCTTGTCTGGTCTGGGCAACTGGATCCCTTTTTTCTGGGCGTTCTGGGGATTCCAGCCCTATCTCGCCGATGCCAAGGCCCGTCGTCGGATGGCCCTCTGGCTGGTGGCCGGCACGGTGCCTGTGGTGGTGACCGGTCTCGGACAGCTTTGGTTGGGCTGGCAAGGACCTTGGCAAGTGCTTGGGGGCTTGATCATTTGGTTTGTTGCCCCAGGTGGAGAACCGGAGGGACGGCTCTCGGGCTTGTTTGATTACGCCAACATCGCTGCTGCCTGGCTGGCCCTGGTGTGGCCGCTGGCGTTGGCGGCTTTGGTTCAGCCTGGTTTGAAACGAGGCCGCCGCCTGCTCGTTCTGGCCGTTGTGGTGGCCCTCGTGGCGGCGCTGGTGCTCACGGATTCGCGCAATGGCTGGGGTGCTTTGGTGTTGGCGGTGCCCTTGGTGCTGGGGCCGCTGAGCTGGCCTTGGCTTCTGCCGTTGTTGGCGCTTGCTCTGGTGCCCGTCGTGCTGTCGGTGCTGCCAGGGGTGCCGACTCTGCTTCAGGACCCAGCGCGGTCCCTGGTGCCTGAGTCGGTTTGGTCGCGGCTTAGTGATAGTCGTTATGCCTCGGAGCGGGCACTCGCCTCCACTCGGCTCAGCCAGTGGTCTGTGGCATTGCAGCTGATCAGCGAGCGTCCCTGGCTGGGATGGGGCGCCGCAGCCTTTTCGGTGCTGTACCCGTTGCGCACGGGTAAATGGCATGGCCACTCTCACAATTTGCCGTTAGAGCTTGCCGTCAGTCATGGTTTACCCGTGGCGATCGCGGTCGTCGGGCTGGTTTTGGCACTGTTGGTTGTCAGTCAGCGCTGCGCCTCGATGTCCCTCTTCGATCGGGCCTGGTGGGCCGCGATTTTGATCGTTGTGGTGCTCCACGGCACCGACATGCCGTTCTTTGATAGCCGTCTGAACATTGCCGGTTGGATGCTCTTGGCGGGGTTGCGCAGTCGTATCGGCGAACCTCGCTCCAATGATTCGGTGACGGTGTTGTGATCAGTTGCTGCCCAGGCTGAGGGCTTCCTGTTGATGCTCCAACAACCGTTCTCGGCTGAGCGGTCCTTCCAGGTGTTCCCAGGGCAGCACCTGGTTCGAATCCCAGCATTCATGCACGACGGACTCCCAACTGGGCGGGAGCGGCAGGCTCACGCCGGCGCTTTGGGCTTGGGGCAGTTCGCCGGCTCTGGCTGCTCGGTAGGCCTTCTTCCAGCCTCCGAGGCTTTCTTGGGAGCCACGCACCGCTGCAATCACCGGTGCTAGGCGCCTGTCACTGCGCGAGAGCAGAGCTTGGATCACGCTCCAGCCATAACTTTCGGGGCGTAGGTCGATGCCTTTGGGTTTGAGGCGTTTGGCCAGCAGCTTGAGACGTTTCTCCGCTTCTGGCCTCACTCCTTGCCATTGGAAGGGGGTGTGGGCTTTGGGCACGAAGGTGCTCACGCCCAGGGTGAAACGAAGACCCGGTGTGCCCTTCTTCAGATGGAGCAGAAGGGCTGCTGTGCTCTCCACGTCGTCGTTGTCTTCGCAGGGAAGGCCAACCATTCCATACAGCTTCAGAGCCTTCAGTCCCCCTTGTTTGGCGTGTCGGGCCGCAGCTTCGATTTCGTCGCCGCTCAGTTTTTTGTTGACGACCCGTCGGATGCGCTCACTGCCACTTTCGATTGCAATCGTGAGTGATTTGCTGCCTCGCCGGGTCAGCACGCTTGCCAGTTCGGGTGTGACCGTGGCGGCTCGCACGGAACTGACGCTCAGTCTCAGATCATCGAAGCGGTCCTGCCCTAGCCATTGCAGGAGGTCTGTGAACTGTGGGTGTTGGGTCACCGAGGCTCCCAGTAAGCCCAATCGCTTGGTGGCTGTCAGCCCCTTTTCGACGGCCGGGATTAATCCGTCCTCGAGGGATGGGGTCCGAAACGGCAGGGTGAGGTAACTGGCCAGGCAGAAGCGGCAGAGCTCTGGGCAGCTTCGGACCACTTCCACCATGTGAATGTCAGGCCAGGCGGCTTCGGGCGTGATCACCGTGGAGTGGCTGAGGCTGTTGCCACGCCAGGTCTGCTTGGCGATCGTGCGGGGTAGCGTCGCCTCCACCGGTTCTACCGCTAATAGCGTGCCTTCACGGTCGTAACGGGGGGCATGCAACTCGGGAACGTAGATCCCCGGCACCGTGGTGAGATGCCTCAGGCGCTCTTGCCTGGGTTGGCCCTTCACGGCCTGGAGGGCATCGATGAAGGCCGGTAGCAGATTTTCACCATCTCCCAGCAGCACCACATCGAAGAACGGGGCTAACGGTTCGGGGTTGGCGGTGAGGACCGGCCCGCCTCCGAACACGATCGGGTGCTCATCACTGCGTTGATGGCTCCAGATCGGAATGCGTTGCTGTTCGAGCAGATCAAGCAGGACCGGGCCATCGAGTTCCCAACTCAGGGAGAGACCGAACAGGTCGCACTGGCGGTGGGGCCGATCCCCCTGATCGGTGAATAGGCGGCGCACATCCAGGTCCGGTCGCATCGCCAGAGTCGCCCAGACAATTTGGTAGCCGAGGCTGGTGATGCCCACGGTGTAGGTGCTGGGAAACGCCAGCACTGTGCGCAGGGCACCGGGTTCCGGCACCGCTGGGTTGAACAGCAGGGTTTCCTGTTTCAGTGACTGTCTTCCGGTGGGATGGGTTTGGGGTGTTGAGGCGGAGGAGGCGCTGTAAAGGCGCGTCGACGGATCGATCCTTCCCAGGCGTGATGGATGCCACCGCGCCGTTCCCGGCGGGCTTCTAAGTGATCCTCTTCCAGCAGTTCCATGCCGAGCTGGCGTTCGTAGATCGAGCGGTCGTCGAAGAGACGGGCCACCAGGAAGCTGGCCAGACAGGCCACCAAGAGCGGCTTCAGAATCAGCAGATCCTTGGTGAGGGCGAAGGCCAGGAACATGGCCGTGATTGGCGTACGGGAACAGCTGGCCACGAAGGCACCCATCCCTGCGAACACATAGGTGCTGGGCACGTGGCCGGTGAGGGCCTCCACCCAGATGCCACAAGCCAGACCGATGGCGCCTCCCAGGGTGAGCATCGGGTAGAACAGCCCGCCTGGAGCTCCTGAGGCTGCCGCTAGGCCTGTGCTGAAAAACAGCACGATGAAGGTGCCCAGAGCCATGGGGATGTCGACTTTGCCGTCGGCAATCAGATGCTGCAGACCTTCGAGGTTGTGAAATGCATCCGGCAGAAAGGCGTACACGCTGCCCAGCACGCCACCACTGATCACCATGCGCAGCACCAAGCGATCACCAAACCAGGCGTTTCCCTTGCGCTGCATGGTCAGCACGTAGCGGCAGTAGAGCTCTGCCAGCACACCCACCACCACACCCAGTCCGATCAGATAGCCCAGATCGATTGGCAGAAAGCTCACGAGTGGCGTGTACTCCCTTTCCAGTAGGAAGCCTTGGGTGGCATCCAGTCCGCCCGTGGAGGGGCTGATGCCCACTAGCCCAAAGACATCCGCCCAGGCATCGGCCCAGAAGGTGGTGACAATCACCAGAAGCAACACCACCGGTCTGGCGGAGTGCAGCAATTCCTCTACGGCGTAGACGAAGCCTCCAATAGGGGCGCTGAAAACAGCAGCAATGCCGGCCCCGCCGCCAGCCGCCACGATCAAGCGGCGAAAGGCCACGGGTGCTTTCAACCAGCGCGCCATCTGCCATGCCACGGAGCCACCCATCTGCACGGCCGGCCCTTCCGGTCCGAGTGGGAAGCCGCTGCCGATGGCCACGATCCCAGCCACAAGTTTCACCAGTCCCACCTGCAGGCCCATTGGCACCGCACGGTGCTTGAGGAAACCCATGATGTGGGTGATGCCTGAGCCCCCTGCAGCAGGGGCCAGCCGTGACACCAGCAAGCCAGACACCAGACCGCCTAGTGCGCCAAGGCTGGGTAACACAACCCAGGCGGGAAAATCGGCTAGAAGTTCAAGTCGCCAGCCGCCCAGCAGCTTGAGCCCCGCCTTAAAGAGCACACCTGTGAGGGCCGCGCCGAGCCCTGTGAGCATGAGCGCCAGCACCACGACCCACCAGCGGCGTTCCAGCAGCCTGCGGATGCTGCGGCTGGAGCCAAGTTGATGGCGGCGGTGTTTCAGTTCACTCAGAACGACCATTGACGACGATTGGCTGGCTTCAGGCTTTCGCCAGAACGTCAGCCTGGTCGGTTGCGCTGATGATGCGGCCCTCGTCATCAAATCCATCGATTTGATCGAAGTTCAGATAGCGATAGAGCTCAGCTGATAGCGGGTCGATTTTTTCGGCGGCAATGCGCTGATATTCCTCGGCTGTGGGGATGCGCCCGAGCAGGGCACAAACTGCGGCGAGTTCTGCGCTGCCGAGATACACCTGAGCACCCTTGCCGAGACGATTATTGAAGTTGCGGGTGCTGGTTGAAAACACGGTGGTGTTGTCGTCGACCCTGGCCTGGTTGCCCATGCACAGTGAGCAGCCGGGCATCTCCATACGCGAGCCAGCTGCTTCGAACGTGGCGTAGTAACCCTCGGCCTTGAGCATGTCCTCGTCCATTCGGGTGGGTGGGCACACCCAGAGACGCGCCTTGTTGGCGCCGGCGCCTTCGAGCACCTTGGCCGCGGCGCGGTAGTGGCCGATGTTGGTCATGCAGGAGCCGATGAACACTTCCTGCACTGCATCACCGGACACTTCGCTAAGCAGCTTCACGTTGTCGGGGTCGTTAGGACAGGCCAGTACGGGTTCGGTGAGGTCGTTGAGGTTGATCTCGATGATTTCGGCATACTCGGCATCGGTATCGGCGCTTAGCAGCTGGGGGTTGGCGAGCCATTCCTCCATCGCCTTAATGCGTCGAGCCAGGGTTCGGGCATCGCTGTAGCCCCGGGCGACCATGTTTTTGAGCAGTGCCACGTTGCTGCGCAGGTATTCGCTCACCGTTGCCTCTGAGAGCTTGATTGTGCAGCCGGCGCAGGAGCGTTCAGCGGTGGCGTCGGTAAGCTCGAACGCTTGCTCCAGCTTCAGGTCTGGCAGGCCTTCGATCTCCATGATCCGGCCGTTGAATGCGTTTTTCTTGTTCGATTTCTCCACGGTGAGCAGACCTTTCTGAATCGCCACCCAGGGGATGGCATTCACCACATCGCGCAAGGTCACCCCCGGTTGCAGTGAGCCGCTGAAACGCACCAGCACCGATTCAGGCATGTCGAGTGGCATGGCGCCGATGGCAGCGGCGAAGGCCACCACGCCAGACCCGCCTGGGAAGGAGATACCGAGAGGGAATCGGGTGTGACTGTCACCTCCTGTTCCCACCGTGTCGGGCAGGAGCATGCGGTTCAGCCAGCTGTGGATGATGCCGTCACCTGGACGCAGAGCCACACCGCCGCGCTGGGCGAAGAAGTCAGGCAGGTCTTTTTGGGTCAGTAGATCAACAGGCTTGGGGTAAGCCGCTGTGTGGCAGAAGCTCTGCATCACCAAGTCGGCTGAGAAGCCGAGGCAGGCGAGTTCCTTCATCTCATCCCGTGTCATCGGTCCAGTGGTGTCCTGGGAGCCGACGGTTGTCATCAGCGGTTCGCAGCTGGTGCCGGGGCGCACGCCCGGAAGCCCACAGGCTTTGCCGACCATCTTTTGAGCGAGGGTAAAGCCCTTACCGGTGTCTGCAGGTGCGGAGGGTCGGATAAACAGTGTGGAGGGAGCCACGCCGAGTTGATTGCGCACTTTGTCGGTGAGGGCGCGGCCGATCATCAGGGGGATGCGGCCACCGGCGCGCACTTCATCACTGATGGTGCTTGGTTTGAGGTCGAAGCGAGCAATGATGTCGCCGGCGCCTGCCTCTCCGGCGGCCCGTTCGATCGTGCCGGCGTAGGGACGGATGGTGATCACATCCCCGCTGTTGAGCTGGCTGACGTCACATTCGATTGGCAGAGCACCGGAGTCTTCTGCCGTGTTGAAAAAGATTGGAGCGATTTTGCCGCCGATGATCACACCGCCGGCGCGTTTGTTGGGGACGTGGGGGATGTCGTTGCCCGTGTGCCAGAGCACCGAGTTGATCGCTGATTTGCGGGAGCTGCCGGTGCCCACCACGTCTCCCACATAGGCGACTGGGTGGCCCTTGCTTTTCAGTTCGGCAATCGCGGCAAGGCCAGCGGGGTCCCGCGTCTCCAGCATCGCCAGAGCGTGAAGGGGAATGTCCGGGCGGGTTGTGGCGTGGGTGGCGGGAGAAAGATCGTCGGTGTTGGTCTCGCCTTCCACCTTGAACACGGTGACGGTGATTTCCTTGGCCAGTTCTGGTTTGGATGTGAACCACTCTCCGGCTGCCCAGCTGTCCACCACCTGCTTGGCGAAGCGGTTGGTGGCGGCCAGTTCCATCACCTCGTTGTAGGCGTCGTAGACCAACAAACTGCGGCTCAGGCCTTGGGCAGCGCAGTCCGCCAGGTCTGACTCGCTGTGCAGTAGCAGCTCGATCAGGGCCGCCACGTTGTAGCCCCCCACCATCGTGCCCAGCAGCCGTGTGGCTTCCAGCGGTGAGATCAGAGGGCTGGTGGCCCTGCCCTGGGCCACGGCACTCAGCCAGGTGGCCTTTACATAGGCGGCTTCGTCCACCCCGGGTGGGATCCGTTCACTGAGTAGATGCAGCAGCTCCTTCTCCTCTCCTGCTGGAGGGCTTTGAAGCAGCTCCGTGAGTGCCTGGGTCTGCTCTGCGTTGAGCGGCAGGGGGGGGATCCCCTGGGCGGTCCGTTCGGCGGCGCTTTCGCGGTATGCACTCAGCATCGGGATGGGGCTTCTGACGGTGGGCTCTGCCACCATTCTTCTTGTTGATGGGTCCGTCTTTGGTGATTGATGCATCCGGTGGCTTACGTAACCTGGGTTTTTAGCGGCCAGAGGTATGACCACCACTTCCGATCTGCATGTGGTGGAGACCCGCCCACTGGTGGCCCCGGCCCTGCTTCATGGTGATTTGCCGATTGATCCTGTTGCTGCCGAGACGGTGACTGGTGCCCGTCGGCGCATTCAGGCAATTCTCAGCGGTCAGGACCGGAGGCAGCTGGTGATCGTCGGGCCCTGTTCGGTCCACGATGTGGATGCTGCTCGTGCCTATGCCAGCCGTCTAGCACCTCTGCGTGAACGCCACAGTCAGGAGCTGGAGGTGGTGATGCGTGTGTATTTCGAGAAACCCCGCACCACAGTTGGTTGGAAGGGGCTGATTAATGATCCCCATCTCGACGGCTCCTATGACATCAACACAGGATTACGCCTGTCGCGGTCGTTGTTGCTCGATCTTGCCCGTGATGGCATGCCCACTGCCACCGAATTACTTGATCCCGTGGTGCCTCAGTACATCGCGGATTTGATTAGTTGGACCGCGATCGGTGCGCGCACCACCGAGAGTCAGACCCATCGGGAGATGGCCTCGGGCCTGTCGATGCCAATCGGTTACAAGAACAGCACGGATGGCAGTGCCACCATCGCGATTAACGCGATGCAGGCAGCATCGAAACCTCATCATTTTCTTGGCATTAATCACAGTGGTCAGGCTTCGATTGTCAGCACCACCGGCAACCCCCATGGGCATTTGGTTTTGCGCGGCGGCAATCGCGGAACCAACTACCACCTCGAAGCGGTGCAAGATGCAGCCGCTGAACTGAGCAAGGCTGGTTTACAGGAACGTTTGATGGTTGATTGCAGCCACGGCAATTCCAATAAGGATTTTCGCCGTCAGGGAGACGTGCTTGAAGCCGTTGCCGATCAGGTGCGTGAGGGCTCGACCCATGTGATGGGGGTGATGCTGGAGAGCCATTTGGTTGAGGGAAGCCAGAAGCTCAGTGCTGATCGCTCGGCGATGACCTACGGACAGAGTGTGACTGATGCCTGCATCAGCATCGACACCACAGCGCAACTCTTGGAGCAGCTGGCGGGGGCGGTGGCTGCATCCCGCGTGCCTGTCTGATCTGGCACTTGCACCTAGAGAGTGCCAGCTTGATTCTCAATGATTTCGTTCATGTAAGGGATCTCGTTGATAGCTTCTTTTTGAAGTTCTGTCTGCTGTTTGATTACTACATTGTGGTGATTGCGCATGGAGGTTGCGTCCGTGGTCTTTCTCCATTTCTTCGGTTTCGGAGATTCCCTGCGCTTGTTTGAACTCGAACAGCAGACTGGACTGTGGGTCCGGGGGTTCCGTCCTCTTCAGTTGGATGGTCTCTTGCAGTGGAGCCAGCGGGTTGCTAGCTCTCAGCACTGGGATTGTGATGCTCTCCAGCATCAGGTGATGGGCTTGTGGATGGAGCGGGCCGATCAGATACGCCGCTGGCAGGTTGGTCTCCAGACGCTGCCGCAGGAGCAGGTGTTGGTGGCTGGTCTTGGCAGCCATGGTGACTGGAGTCGTCATTGGGAGCGGATGCTGCAGTTCTGACCGTCTGCACCGCGGTTTGGACGCGGATCAGAGCGTCATCCAGTGCCAGCTGATGCCGACGGCGATCGGCACGCTGAGGTTGTCGATACCCCAGCGACTGAGTTGCTCTAGGCCGACTGCTAGCAAGCTGATCACCACCAGACCGATGGCACCAGGACTGCTGGGGCTCAGCATCGCCAGTGTGGTGAGCACCAGCAGGCTCACTATCAGCATGGTGACAGTGCCGGCGGTCGATTTGGTTTGCCCCCAGATTCGCCAGCTGGGGGATTGCAGCGCTCGTCCGATCAAGCCAGCCAGTCCGTCCGCTGCGGCCATCACCAGCACACCGGCGCACGCTGCCTGGGGTTGTTGCGGCCAGAACAGAACAAGAAGGGTTGTGATTGCCAGGCCATAGGCAACGGTGCCGTAGCTGTTGCGGTCGACATCCTCAACGACAGACAGCAGACGCCAGCGATGGTTGATCAGAGCCACAAGGGTGACGCCGAGAGCCACAGGCACCGCCAGGACTGCAGGAATCTGCAGCCACCAAGCAAGTGGCAGTACAGGACCTGAGCCGATGTGCACGATCTTGCGGCTCAGTTCTCGCTGCATCGGCCATTGCTTGCGGGCGAAAACCGCCAGGATGATCACCAGGACCATCCAGAGCGCAATCACGCCAACACCAACCAGGTGGCTCAACACTGCATGGGCAGGACTTGCCTGAACGATGTCAGGCTGCCTGCTGATGGTTGGTCATCATCCGCAGTTTGAGGATGGCTTTGGCTTCCAACTGACGCACCCGCTCTCTCGAGACGTTGATCTGTCGTCCGATTTCAGCCAAGGTCAGAGGCTCTTCTCCATCGAGGCCAAAGCGCAGGCGCAGGATCTTCTGTTCCCGTTCGTTCAGTTGTGAGAGCCAGCCACCCAGGTGCTCTTTCTGAATGCTGCGGTCCATTCCCTCCATGGGCTCTTCGCCATTGGGGTCAGGAATCAGCTCACCCAGGGTGCTGCGGTCTTCTTCGCCGCGGGCATGGGCATCGAGGGAGGCACAGGGTGCGCTTTGGGAAATCAGATCTTCCAGATCCCGGGGTTCGATGCCCATGGCATGGGCCAATTCCAGACGGTTGGGTTGGCGGCCAAATCGGTGCGACAGCTCCCTGGAGATGCGTCGCATCTTGGAGAGCTTTTCGCTGATGTGGATGGGCAGGCGGATCGTGCGTGCACTGTTGTCGATGGCCCGGGTCATCCCCTGTCGGATCCACCAGTAGGCATAGGTGGAAAATTTGTAGCCCATGGCTGGGTCAAACTTGTCGACAGCTCGCTCAAGGCCTATAGCCCCTTCCTGAACGAGATCAAGCAGTTCGAGCCCTTGGTTCTGGTATTTCTTGGCAACGCTCACCACAAGGCGGAGGTTGGCTGCCATCATCCTGTCGCGGGCTCGCTTGCCCATTCGGATTTTGTGGCGTTGGCGAGGCGTGCGTTCCTGTTCAGGCGTCTCAAGCAGCTCTTTCATGTCTTGCACATGATGTGCAAGCTCGATCTCCTCGGCTGCTGTGAGCAGCGGAATTCTGCCGATACTGCTCAGGTAATAGCCGATCGAATCAGTGGAAAGCCGACCAGCCTGTTTGATCTGCCGCGCTGCTTGGGCAGCACGTTTTCCCTGATCTGTTGAGCGAACACGTTTGGTGTTCGGCAAAACAGGTTCTGACGGAGTGGTGCGCAATGCATCACCCGCAGATTCCAGAGGGATCCCCATCACCCTGGCCTCCTGAGATTTGATTTGGGCGCAACTTAGCACCGTGTATGCACGGTAGCTGTGTCAAATCTGTAATTTTCTAGGACAAAGTTAAAGTCGGTCGATGTTGCTTGGCTCAAGCCAAATTCAGCCACGTTTTTGCGTTTTTTTGTGTCTTCAGTGCACGAACTGGTGTTGTGATGTAACAGCGATCACAATCATTCAGCGATTTCCGACTCCGTTTTGTCGTTGGTGTTGGTTGCTGGTAGGCCGTGACGCCAAAGGTCGGTCAGTTCCAATTGGGAGTGGATGGTTTTACGGCTCGGTTTGCGCTGGCTGAAGCTTCCATCGCTGAGCATGTCCCAGGCGCCTCGATTGTCGTCTAGGTAGAGGTTTAGAAGCCGCTCAAGCTGTTCTCGTAATTCCGGTTCCTCCACAGGGCTGACCGCTTCGACGCGACGATCGAGATTGCGGGGCATCCAGTCGGCACTTCCCAAATACACATCGGCTTCGCCTTTGTTGCTGAACCAGAAGATGCGTGAATGTTCGAGGTAACGGCCAATGATGCTCACCACTCGGATGCTGTCACTCACTCCTTCTCTGCCGGGGTAGAGGCAGCACATTCCTCGGATGATCAGCTCGATGACGACGCCAGCTTCAGACGCTTCATAGAGCAGAGCCACGATTGCTGGATCCACCAGCGAATTCATCTTGGCTTTGATGTGGCCACCATGGCCCTGTTTGGCGTGCTTGATCTCACGGCGGATCAGTCCTTCAATCCCTTTGCGAAGCGTGACGGGTGCCACCAAC
>Ga0189288_10380_pt1 | contig 14871 bp, 14 predicted proteins | sample UW105minimetaG_FD_130316 | JGI IMG/M metagenome (GOLD analysis project Ga0189288, IMG submission 130316) | Marine microbial communities from the Costa Rica Dome - UW105 mini metaG | ecosystem: Environmental > Aquatic > Marine > Oceanic > Photic zone | place: Costa Rica: the Eastern Pacific... | reverse complement strand
CCAACAATTTAGAAACCCCTGGGCATTTTGTGACTGAACTGTCATCGGCAATCAGCTCATTGCTGCTATTCAGTAGTGCGCCCGTGAGTGATGCGCCCGCGATCGTGACTGTATCTGATGCATCACAGGCGCTGCCATCATTAAACGTATTCATTTGATGGGTAAAAGTTGCAGCCGCTCCCGATGTGGTGCTTGCAGGATTCCCAGTTGGTGATGACGATGTGGTCGAGTAATACGTCAACCCATCTCCAAATGGACCAAAAGAATCTGCGACATCAAAGCTTGGGGCTAGCTCAATGATTGCGTAGCTGTAGGAGCCAATGGCTGGGAATGACGTTCCCGATGCAGGCAGTGCAAGGCTTGAGCCTGCGGCAAAGGATGCTGCACTTCCTGAGGTGGAACTGCTTTTGTAGGTGATCTGGCAGGTGGAGTAATCAGCTTTGACTCCAGCACCACCCGCAATAGGATTCTTGGTGCAGAATCCCATTTTGTAAACGGAAATCCCGTAAACGCTTGGTGTACCTCTGCAAAACCCGTTGTATGTCGGGTCCATCCCAAAGGCCTCTTTGTTGGCGAGGCCTGCAGCCGCAGGACTGCTGGGACAGATTGGATCAGTGGATTGTGCTCGAGCAGCACCCGTGCCAAGCATGGGGAGGATGGAACATGTGCTGAGGCTAAGGGCGGCGGCTAATAGAGATTTCTGGAGGAGTGTTGTCATTGGTTTAACGAGGAGATTTGGAAAGTTTGCTGTTGATATTGGTTGTGGTTAGGCTCCACCAACAGTGTTAGTAAAGCTATTTTTTGTTGTTTCACCCTTTTCGTTCAAACTCTTTTTCCAGCGCTCAAGCAAAATGTCATAGCGCCGCCGCACTGGGCTAATCATTTCCTGTTGCAGCATTTGCTGCGTGTTGTGGGGCTCGTAGCGAACCGCATTCGCTGTGAGTGTGAAGTTCAAGCCAAAAACAAGGTCTTGGCGATCGTCCAGTTCGCGGTTGGAGAGGGTGGGATTTGCAGGGATTTCATTGGAAACCCATGAGTCAATACGCATATGTGGCGAGATCTGATATGCCACAGTTCCTTGAAGGCCAGAGTTGTCGTTGCTCTGCTGGTAATCCCAGCGGAATCCCCTCACGAAAAAGGCAACATTGGGATGGGAGGGAAGCCGGTAGCCAAGTTCCACATCCCAGCCAGGCACGACTCTTTCGTAGTACTCGGTGTTGTAGACCTTGACGGTTTCTTTGCCTGTGCCGGCGATATACCAATTGTTTCTGAGGCTAAGCGAATTCCAGAAAAGCTCGGCACCTACGCCAAAACGGCTATAGGAGGTGCTGTAGTCGGTTGTTCGGTAATCCCAATAACCATTGACGCCTGCGAGCAGGTCATCTCCAATCAGGTGTCTGAGGCCTAGGCCGGCATTCCATGTGGAACCGTTCGAGACGTTGCCTGTGTATTTCGTGTGCAGAAAGGCAAGGCCGTCTCGAGTGTTGTCTTCCTTACGCCCAAAGTCGGCAATTTTAAAGAGTGCATCCCCACCAATGTTTGTTGTACCTTCTGAGCGGATATCAACATTGATCGAAGCAGTGAGGACAAAGGGTATTTTTTTGAAGCTCTTCGTTGCGTATTCTGATATTTCCTTAGATGCAAGATTGAGAGCAAGGTTGGTGATTTGATTGGTCCATTCTATGTCATCTGCATTGTTTAGAGATGTCCAATTCTTGATCACTAGCTGATCAATGACCTTGCTCACAAAAGGTGATTCGTGCCAGATTCCTTGCTGCTTGGCGACGGGAAAGGAAGTGAACTGACCCGATTTGATCGGCATGCCTTGATCGGCCAACGCAGGCATGCTGCTGAACGCTAGCAATGGGGCTGCTAGGGCTGGGGCGATTTTTAGCCGTTTTGATGTTCGCATCGATTAAAATTTTTTGAAATATTAATTGTTCCCTGAAGGATTGCAACCCACCCTCACCTGGCTTCATGGTTTGGGATGGTTCTTAGTATTCCTTATCGTTGTGGCATCATGGGCACATCGTTGCCATGACGACGGTCTGGGCTGGGGTGGGTGACTCGCCTTTGATGGATTGTGGATCAAGTACTCCTTCCTTGATTAGGCAGAATTTTGCGGCACGATCAAGGTCTTGATCCGTGATTGTGACTTGCTCGACCTGGATTGTTAGGGGCTGTTTGTTGGTTGGCTCGAGCGATTCTGCATCGGCTTGCAGTGGTGTGGCAACTGTGTTCAAGGTGGAGGCAGCAATAAAAACCATTTTGATTGTTTGATGTCTCAACGTCACGTGTTTGTTGTTGCTCTGTTTAGTATATAAGGCATGGATGATAGTGCTTTCATTGCTACGCAGAGTGAACGACAGAGATTGATTGGTCGCTGTCGTAGCACTCCTTTTGTTTGAAGAATCCCCATTTGACTGCATCGTATTCGTCGATTCCAGATATACCAAGTACCAACAACACCATGACGGCAATGTCTTCTCTAGTCGCTGTTGGATAGCGGCGCACCGTCGTGGTGATGACGCCGTTTCGCAACCCTGTCACGCATTTTGCGACTTTTTCGCAGACATCCTCACTCCCAGCAGGGACGCTGGTTTTTCAGAGACTGCATTCGAAACGTCCCCTTCTTTTGATCGTGCTCAACTGTGAGGAGGTCTTTGAACTCTTCCTCTGCCTGGCAAAGAAAAAGGAGGGGGCTTACCCTCCTTGATCCCCCTATCCAGACGCCATCAAGGTGTCCTTGGGCCCATAGTGCAGGCTAATGATCTCGAATCAATAGGCAGAAGCACTGGTTGAAGGGCAACGTTCTTCTGCGTGTGTCAACTCAACCCCTTGTTCGTCAGAGTTGGCCGGCTTTTAAGTCGCATGCCAACAGGCGACTTAAAATCAGTTAGGTAGCCACGCTTTGCCTGTGAGCTTTCTTAACGTTTGTTTGTGAAAGGCTTCGTTTTATGCTCCCTCTCCACCAGCAGTTCGAGAAGCAGCTCCTGGCTGAAGCGATCGATAGCTCAACGGATCTCCAGGAATTGAAAGCTGTGGCTCGAGATCTGCTGGAGCTCTACTTTCAGCAGAAGCATGCAACGGCCGCGATTGTTGCCGGCAAAATCTAAATGTGAGGTGCCTTGTCGAGAGCTGGATTGGATCGTAGCCCCATGACTTGAATCATTCAATCGTCGATGCCATCAGTGCTGGCCTGGGCTCCAATTGCTCGCATTGGCTGACATGGCTTTGCAAAAGTTTATGATATCTATTCTTTCTGCCCGCTTTTGGCCGTGATCCCAAAGGGAATCAAACGATTCCGTGTGATTTTTGAGAAGTTTGGGAAAGTAAAAATAACTTAATCCAGCTCAGTGATTCGCATTCAAAAGTTGACAATCCATGGTTGGACCACTGTGGGCTTCAATCTCGAGATCCACGAGGCCCTGCTCAAGGCCAAGGAGCTGTCTGCACAAACCAGTCACTCCTATCGTCTCGTCAACGATGATTTGGAAATGATCTGCTTCCTGAGGGGAGGCGCAATGGGGCTTGGCTCGCAGGATTCTGATGATCAAGCCCCAATGGTTGTGGGTGCCTGACGTTGAGCCTTTCTTTCTTGATTGGTCAGGAAGCTGATGGGGCACGTCTTGCACCGTCGTTGCAGGCTCGCTGATTGAAATAATCCACTTTCCTCTCGGCATGCGTTGGGCTTGGCCGCGATCAATGCATGATACGTGGACTTCTGAGCTGCTTGAGCTGGCAACCTCGTGCCGTTTGGCTCAACTCAATCAGAGGAGCAGGAGTCGTTGCTAGAGCTGCTATCGCTTGAGTCACATGAACTGTCTTGATGGTCATGACCGCCATGGCTTTGCATCGACCTGAAGGTCTCGTCTTCGATGTGATCCTGCGCTGTTGTTTGGCTTGATTTGCTTCTTGTTCTCCCTTCTGTTTTGGCGATCTGTTTGACGCTTGCGAGCTGCCAGATTAGGCCAATTACGACGAGGGCGATCAATCCGACGGCTGGTAGATACGAATCCAGTCCGATTTGGTAGCTCGGTGTGGGGTTAGGGATCTTCCCCTCACTTTGTAGCCATTGTGTTTGGGAATCATTGAGGTCGTAATACGACTCTCCTGGCTTTGTGCTGCCTGGTTCGACCTCGACAAGTACATAACGGTCGACACGTATCTGGTAGGGAATGATGAAGTTCTCAGTTTTGATCAGTGCTCCGTAGCAAACATTGGTGGGTTGCTTTTCATTGTCGTTTTCGTTGATCGTGAATGTCTTGATCCCCTTGATGCATTTGAGCTCTTCGCCGGTTCCCATCTGGTAGAAGAGGCCGAGGGCTGGTTGTGGGCCTTCGGTGAGGAGCTGGGCAAGAATTTGAGATGAATTGAACATGCCTAACTTCCTATTTGGTTTGAATCTTATGGCTTTGTGGATTGTTGGTAGGTGCTTGCCCTGGAAGTGGCAATAGTTATTTTTGTTGTGGGATCTCCCCAGGGATGCATTTCAGTGCAGTTGTTTAGTGGCGTCTTTTGTGACTCTTGCCTGCTGCGCTCTTGCCGTGGGCTGAGTCTTTGTTGCATCAGGGCATTGCTATCAGATTGTGATAGCAAGACGGTGGCCTCTGTGGCGGAAATCCCGTCTGCTGCGTTTACTTGGCCTGAGTTGCTTTGAGCTCGGCTCGGTACTTCTTACAGTTGTAAGACGAGTTGCTGACTGGTGTTGTCTCGTCTGATGCGCATCGGAAGCCTTCGCGGAACGACGCGCGTTTGGCCTCATCCAGTTGGGCAACACCAAGCACTCCAAGGACTACCAGCACCACTAGGGAGATGCCAGCCCCTGTTCCTTTTGGGTAAAACCGCATTGTGGTAGATGCTGATTAGGGTTGCTTTCATCATATCTGCACGTTTGCCTTCGAATGTAATGGTATTGATTCGCTTATAGCTTTTTAGCCTTCAGGCAAGGATTCTCAGCTATTTCATCCTTTGTCGTGAAGCTATGTATTTGATTGTAGTTTTGGCTTCTCACGGCTCGTATCTTTTGTTTTTGAAACCTTTTTCTATGGCTGCTGGCTACTTTATTGAGAATGTTTCTTCTGACTTGGTTAAGTGGTTTGCTGATGCAGCTCATTCCAAAGATGCAGTGTTGATGGGCGAGTTTTCTTACCCTTATCGATCTGAGCTTGTGGGCAAAGGTAGGGTGATCGGCCAGTCTTATGCTCTTTATCGTAATCGAGTTAGTGAATACTATAATTTCTGGCCTTTGATTTGCCAGAAGGTCAAGCTGATTAATGCCAGTAATAAAAAAGATATCGCTCAGGAGGTTTTGGATGCTGCCATGATTTATCCCTATGTTAATCAGAAAGACCCGGGTGATGCATTGGTTTCGGCTGACAGGCTTCCTTCTAGTAGTGGCGGCTATCTCTTCTGGTCGCAGGATATTGAGTTCTTTCCGGGCTCTCTTGACCAGGCGCCTCCGTCTCAATCAGTTGCCAATGAAGTGTTCTCAGGAATCATTGCCTTGTTGTGGGCTGGGCGCCAGGTTTTAGGTAAGGACTTTAAAATTGTTCCAGTTGTTGGAAGTGGGGTCCTTCAGAATCGAAAGTATGGTGCAGGCTCGGATCAGTCATGGGGTAGTTTTGTTGATATTGAGTCTCTGTTGTCTGGTGTCCTGAAGCCGTTAGGTTTGGTCTCTATCCCCAAGCCTCCTTCGGGTGTGTCTCCTAATCTCATGTCGACTTTGTTTCGTAATGGGATCATTGATGGTTTTATTGATCAGGGATATAGCAAGACTTATCTTGGCCATTTACAGCCAATGGCTCCTTTTCATCCTGGATTGAATCTTCCTTATGCAATTCAGGTTGACTTTCTGAAGACTTTGGGCTCCTCCCCTCCCTCTGATCCAATTGAGATGGATTTTTATGACCGCTATGCAAGGCTTCCCCTCGATAGTGCGGTCCATTTCTCTGGTTCTACAGGTTTTGCTGACATTGAGTCGTTTGACCCCGTAAAATATTTTAATCCTACGCCTCAAAATGTACTTTCGCATGCCGCTGCATTGCCTCAGACAGATTCCATTGCTTCTCATGTGATTGATCTGACCTCCTTGGCATCTGACCAAGTTACGGCTTTGCGAATTCAATTGCGTCGTGAGGCTTCTTTTCGTTCTGTTTCTGGCTTCTATCGTGTTGTAAACGTTGAAGGTGCGGTTCAGGATCCTTTGACGGGTGAGCTTGTCCTTCCTGGTGAATCCTCTTATTCGGGTGTGGCATTAAGCTCAAGTAATCTGATTGCTAATGCCTTGGGGCTGCATTTGAATCGGAATGGTGCAACGACTCTTGATACCGAGCTTTATGGTGGTGTGATGATGGCGCCTTTCGCTAAAATTCTGGAGCCGGGCCACGAGAATATATTTTTTAGTTTTGCTGCTGCGAATGGAGATCGTTTCTCTCACTTCAAGGCTTTGTCCCCTAACTCCTTCGGTATGGAGGATGTGTATGGAGGTGGAGATAATGACTTCAATGATCTAGAGATTTCGTTCCGTTTTCTCGAGGTTTCCTGAGTTCAACAAGCACTCACTTGAGCTTTCTTCAGATTAATCATTCGTTGTTCTTCTAGCTTGTGTTTTATCTTGAGGCCCTCATTGTATCCATTAATGGTAGATCGAGCTAATGAGGGCATCGTTACTCACTTTTACCCCTAGTTCTTGGCGCCATTCGTTCAGGGGTTTGTCCCATCCCTCTTCCCATTTCTGCACTACCAGAGGAGCCGCTTCTAGGCCGATGCGATTGCCATGAGCAATGCCGCAGCTAATCGCCTCTAGTTCTGCTGGTTGAAAGCGAACGGATTTGAAACTTGCCAGTAAGTTGAGCAGCACATAGGCAGGAAAGCCGATTTGGGTGGCTGTGATCGCAAGCACCCCTGACTCCCCAGCTGGCTCTGTATTGAAGCCAGCGATGACATGATGAATGTCGTGGGTGGTGGCGATCCGCTGGGTCAGCCAAAGAGCCTCGCTGCTTGTGTCACGCGGGCGGAAGAACTCCGGGTCGTAATTCATCCTGCGAATCATGCCCGCGTAGGCATGGCCCAGAGTGTCGTCGGGTAACTCAGATAGCGCCTGTAAATCCGGTTGGAATGGTGGATAGCGTTGTTCGATCAGCTCGGCGCCGCCCGGCAGTGCACGAAATCGCTCCACACACACCGTCATCGCTTCACTGTCGATGAAGTTGTCAACCAGATCAGCGACGCTGTCTAACCCACCACCAGTTTTTGCGAGATCCCGAAGAATCCCGAGATTCCTAACGGATCGGAGAAGTTCTCTGGCCTTGCCCATCGATATCGGCCTCCAGATCAAGAGTGGCTAGTTCTGCTGTATAGCGCGGGCGCACGTTCTTGAGCAGGGGGAGGCTGACGACGCACAGTCCTGCCATCAGTAGCCAGAGGCTGAGCCCATGGCCTTGGGAATCCATTAGGGCTCCGGCCACAAGCGGTGCACCTGTGGCACTGATGGCGAAGCACTGGGAGAAGAGAGCCATCGCTAAGCCTCGATGGTGGAGGGGCGTTTCCTCGATCATCGCTTCAGCAGCTGTTGGCAAGAACGCCGCCTTGCCAAAGGCCATCGGTACAACCGCGAGGGTGATCAGAACAATCCCTCCGTTCCAGAGGGCTGAACAAGCCAGAAGCAGACCGCCGATGCTGAAGCTGCAGAGGCCGATGCCAAGCCCAAAGCGAAGGCTTCTCTGTGCCACCCAGTTGCCCACTGGCCACTGCAGCAGAACCAGCCATCCCAGCTCGAGGGCAATCACGACGCCACTCCAGGCTGAGCTCAGGGCCGGTCTTTCCAATCCACCTCGGACCAGATCAAGCGGCAGGGCACTCTGGAGCAGTGACACCATCGCCGTGGCCACGATGCTCACCATTAACACCGGCAGCAGCGGCATTAACCAGCCAAAACTGGAGTCGCGTTGGCTGTTGACGTCATCGTTGACACCGATCTCTGCGTCGGCTTTGAGCAGGGACTGACGGCCATCCGGTAGAGGCTTCCAGGCGAGGATCACCAACATCGTGATCACCGCAAGGGCTTCAATCACGTACACCCCGCGGATCATCCCTAAGCCGGCAAGCAAGGCACCTCCCAGTGCGCCAATCGCGACCCCGACGGCATCCGCACTGCGGGCCAGGGCATAGCCCCGGCTGGATGGAAAGCTGCCGCTGCTCAGTGGAACCGCCAGTTCGATCGCCGGGAAGTAAAGACCGGCGGCGATTCCGATCAGCATCTGACCACTGAGATAACCCTGGAAGGTGGTGGAGGGCAGCAGCACCAGGTCGGCCATGAGTGCAAGCAGTGCGGCGCCACGCACTGGCCAGGAACAACTCAAGCCGCGGTCGAGCAGGATCCCGCTCACGAGCCGCACCAAGGTGCCGACCAGTGCCGCGGCGGCTAATCCCTGGCCGACCTGGCTTGCTGAGAGGTCGACCTGGTGAAAAATGATCGGGGTCATGTAGATCACTCCACCGGCGCCGATCGACGCCAGTAGACGAATCCATGCCACTTCCTGCAATGTTGCGGGAAACTGGTTCCACCAGTTCAAGGGCCTGGGCCTTGCGACGACGACGCTCAACAGGACGTCCCACGCGGTGGTGGGCGGTGAAGGGTTTGGCCTTCAGTCTGCTGCTCTCACTGGTGTCACCGTGCCCGATCCGGGCCGCTGACCAGCTGGAGGTCACCTTCGATGGTGTGGTGATCCCTGTTGATATCAAGGATCTGGTGGCCTGGGGGCGTTCCGGTGGTGTCTCCAACACAGAACTAGGGATTTGGCTGGATTTGCTCGAGCCGTCCAGCCGTCGGGGAATGCTTGAGCTGTTGCGAGCGCCATTAATCACCAACCGCAGCATGGCCCGACAGATGCTCGACAGCTGGGCCGGGCGCCGCCTGTTGGATGAGGTTGCCGATCTTGTGCGAGTGGATGACGACACTGTCGGCGTCACTGTGCTCAACACCCTGGAAGTTCTGCTCAGCAAGCAGCCCCACGTCACCAGTTTGGATCTGCTTGAGGCGTTGCCTGCGGAGCGGGTGCGTCTCGACCTCGATGGCTTGCTCGGGGTCGCCGAGCATTGGAGAGGCCAGTTGAAGCATCAGCAAGCCCTGGTGAATCGGCTCGACCAGATTCCGATCACTGCGGTGGCACCCAGTCAGTCGATCTCGATCGACGCCACGACCGGCCGTGCTCCGCTCTCCAAGGCACTGACTGTTGCGCATCGTCCCAGGCCGTTGCAGTTGCAGTTGTGGCAGCCGCCTGCAGAACGGTTTCGATCCAATGCTCGCGACCGACCTTGGATTGTGCTGATGCCTGGTCTCGGCGGCAGTCCGGATCACTTCCGCTGGCTGGGTCGTCTGCTCAGTGCCAAGGGCTGGCCCGTGGTGGTGCTCGAGCATCCCGGCAGCGATTCCGAAGCCGTGGGCGCTTGGCTTCAAGGGCGTCGTCGCCCCCCTGGGGCGGAGGTGCTGCCTGACCGCCTCAAAGATCTGGAGGCGGTCCTTCAGGCCCAGGCGTCGGGTTCCCTGCCTGTTGTCGGGAACAAGGTGGTGTTGGTGGGCCATTCTCTGGGCTCCCTCACCGCGTTATTGGCAGCGGGTCTGCGTCCACAGCCTGGTTTGGAGCGTCGCTGTCGCAAGGCGCTTGATGATCTCCCTCTCAGCAATCTGTCCCGTTTGCTGCAGTGCCAGCTGAGTGCGGTTCCGCTTCCCTCGATCGAACCCCCCAGCCAGCTGTTGGCAGTGGTCGGGATGAACAGCTTCGGCAGCCTCCTCTGGCCTCGCACACGTCCGGTTCGTTTATCGGTTCCGGTCTTGTTCACTGGCGGCACGCTCGACCTGATCACACCGCCCCTGAATGAGCAGTTGGAGTTGCTCGTGGCAACGGCCCCGGCTCCTGGCAGTGGCGCTGTGGTGGTTCAGGGTGCCAGCCATTTCTCTCCTATCCGCGTCGAAGGTCAGGCTGGCGAGGGCAAGGGCAATGACCTGTTTCAGCTCGGTGAGGAGTTGGTTGGGGTTCAGCCCTTGCAGGTGCAGGCCTTGCTCGGCGAAGAGATCGTCGCCTTCTTGACAGGGATCAATGCGACGTCTTCTCCAGCCGGTCCCAGTCTTGTGCACCGTCAGGTGGGGGAGCTGCATTTGCATCGGATGGACCCTGCTGGCGCCGCAAGCCTTCTCAGTGGCTCCTAGCGCTTCAGTTAGTAGCGCACGCGCGGATCGAGCGACGCGACCAGCAGGTCCACGAAAACGCTAATCATCACCACGAGAGCAGCGATGACCACGACAATCCCTTGCACGACTGGGTAATCGCGCTGGTTGATGCTCTCCTGCAGCCGCAGGGCGATGCCTGGCCAGGAGAAGGTGACTTCGATCAACAGGGCGCCGCCAATCAGCGATGCAACAGTGATGCCGGCGATGGTGAGAACGGGCAGCAGCGCATTCGGCAGGGCATGGCGCAGCACGACTTGGGATTCGCTCAGGCCTCGACTGCGGGCAGCCTCGACGTAATCGGAACGTAGCGCTCGGCGCAGATTGAGGCGTAGGGCGTTGGTGAACACCCCGCTGAGGAGGAGCCCAAGGGTGCAGGCTGGCAAGGCCAAATGGCGCACAGCTCCGTTGAGGGCAACCCAGTCGCCGCTGAGGATGCTGTCGAGGATCAGGAAACCGCTCCCAGAGGGGGGCACCAAGCTGGGAGGAAAACGTCCACCCACAGGAAGCCAGCCCAGGATCACGGCAAACAGCAGCTGGAGCAGCATTGCCACCCAGAAGGGTGGCAGGGCATAGGTGCCGATGCCGTAGAAGCGTCCGGCCAGATCCAGCTTCCCCTCAGGACGGGCAATGCCGCTGAATCCCACGGCGAGGCCGCTCACGGCAGCCAGGATGAGGGCTGTGATGCTTAGCTCCAGGCTGGCTGGCAACGCATCGGCAATGATGTGCCGCACCGGTTCCTGGTTGATTAAGGCCGTTCCGAGATCGCCATGGATCAGCCGATTGATGAAGTCGAAGTATTGATCGCTTAGGGGCATAGCCAGCCCGAGCTGTTCCCGAATCTGCGCCTTGGCGTCGGCAGGTGCCCTGCTGCCCAGGACCGCATCCACCGGGTCCCCCGGCGCCACCCGCAGCAGAAGAAACACCAGGCTGGAAATCAGCCAGAGCATGACCGGTGCGAGGGCGAGTCGGGTCGCGCCGTAGCGGAGGAGTTCGCGTCCGCGGGCCATTAGCGTTTCTCCCGCAGTCGAGCCAGTCGCAGTTGGCCACTGCCGTTGAATTCAAGCGGTGCCAGGTGGGTCTGGGCCCAGGCCTTGGGGGTAACGAGCCACACCGGAAGGTAGGCCGCCCCCTCGGCGGCCATGGTGTCGATGGCCAGGAGTTGTTCAAGTCGTTCTGCGCCTTTGAGGGAATCGCTGCGTCGCAGAGCTTTCTCAAGGCCTGGACGCGTCCAGAAGCTGCCGCTGATCACAGCCTCTCCGGCTTCGCAGATGTCTCCCTTGGCTTGGGTGCAGCTCAGAAGGGGGGCGAGATAAGCCTCAGGATCTGGATAGGAGCCACCCCAGTCGAGCATCACAGCCTTGAAGGCCCCTTTGCCGAGATAACCGTAAACGGTGGTGGACTCCACGCCCTCCAGTCGAAGACGGATGCAGTCGGGTAGATCGCGGCTGAGTTGGGCCTGCCAGGTGAGAGCCATCAGTCGATCGGAGGGCACGTTGGAGCGATAGGTCAAGGGCAGTTCCAGGGGTTGTCCCTGGCAGTAGCCCGCTTGTCGCAGCAGGGTTCGGGTTCTGTCCGGCGAGTAGATGGGCCAAGGTTCCTGTCTGCCGCCCTGCAGGCTGGGCGGAATCAGTGAACGGAGTGGTTGGCGTTGGCCATGGCTCACCCGGGTGCTGATCAGGCTGCGATCGAGGCTGTGGACCAGGGCTTGGCGTACCTGCTTTGACAGCAGCGGTGGGGCGTTGCTGAGGAAGGTGATGTAACCGATCTGGAGTGCAGGGCCGCTGCTCTCCAGCAGCAGGCCCTGGTCGGCCCGTCGATCCAGGGCCAAGCGCTGGTCTTCGTCAATGGATTCCGACAGCAAGACATCCACCTCCCCACTGCGCAGAGCACCAAACAGGGCGGTGGAATTGCTGAGGTTGATCATGTCCAATCCCGCATTGCTCGGAGGGGCGCCCCAATAGCGCTTGAACGGCACGAGGCGTTGTTGGGTGGCCCGGAAGCTGATCAATTTGTATGGCCCTGTGCCAATGAAGCGATCGTTGAGAAAACGGTCTTTGTGGTTGGCGTAGGCCGTCGGGGAAATCGGCGTGAGGTAGGGGGATGTGAGCAAGCTTTCCAGCGAACTGGAGGGACGGCTTAGCCGCAGCCTCAGTACATCGCTAGCGGGCGTCTCGATCGCCTCGATGCGGTCTCCAACCACGTAGCTCTGGATGCCGATGCGCAGAAAGCGGTTCAGGCTGAAGGCCATGGCCTCAGCATCGAAGCGGGTGCCGTCGTGGAACAGAACATCGCGTCGAAGTGGGATGGTGACTGTGCGGCCTCCATCGCTGATCTGCGGTTGCTCAGCAGCGAGCTGGGGTTTGAGGCTGTTGTCCTGCTCACGTGTGTACAGGGTGTCGCCGAGGGCACTGAGCAGCTGGAGGGTGCCGTAGGTATTGGCCTGGGCGGGATCCAGTGATGCGATCCTGCCAGCGCTGGCCACGGTTAATCGATCACTACTGTGCTGGTGCTGGCAGGCGAGCTGGCTGAGGCTCAGCCCCAGCCCAACAGCAACGCTGATCCAAGTGCTGCGGAACCGACGCTGCTGCTGCAAGAGTTGAGATTGGCTGATGCACCCCATTCAAGGGTGGCTTGCGGCTCCTTGGGCATCCTCGTGGCGATCTGATGCGTCTGACAGGCAGATCTGCCCGAGTGATACCTCAAAGACATGGGAGCCTCCGGATGCCTGGAGGGGCCACCGCCTCACCCAGCAGCGATCGTGGCAGTCATCGATTCCGATCACTTGGAACAGATCACAGCTGTTAATCAGCTGGATGCAATCCCCCTGATGCACGTCCATGGTCGATGGCTCCATCGATTGGACGCAGCGTTGACCGTTTCCTGGAATCAAAGCGTTCGGCATGAACGGTACAGAGCACAAATCGAATGGTTCTGATCTGGGCCGCTGTGAACTGTCATAACTCTGCCCTATCGCCAGGGTGTGGCGCCAGTGCGGATGGCTTGTATGTGGTTTTGCTCAGAGACAGCCGAGGTGGGCGGCGATGCCGCGGACCTCTGGCAGGGCTGTGATCGCCTCCAGGGCGGACTTCATGGAGCCATTGCTCACTTCGTGCGTGATCACAACGATCTCTGCACCTGCATCGGTGGCGTCAAATTGCACGATCGATTGGATTGACACGCCCTGATCACCAAAGCAGGAGCCGATCCGGCCGATGACTCCAGGAGCGTCATCCGTTGTGAAGCGCACATAGTTGCGCTGGCGGATCTGGCTGCTGTTCACCAGGTGGCAGGCGCGCCAGCTGCTCGCCGCCAGCAGCGGGTCGAGGTTGCCATCGCTGTCGTTGAGTTGGCGGATGCCGGCGATGTTGAGGATGTCAGCCACGACAGCCGATGCTGTTGGCCCTGCACCGGCGCCCGGGCCGTAGAACATCACCCGGCCGATCGGGTCGCCTTCCACAAGGATGGCGTTGTTGACACCGTTCACACCGGCCAATGGGTGGTCGCTGGGGACCAGGGTGGGTTGCACACGGACGGCCAGCGGTAAGGAGGTCTTGTCGTTGTCGCCCTCGTCGTCTTCCACGCGTTCGGCAACAGCCAGCAGCTTCACTCCGTAATCCAGTTGCGTGGCGTAATCCACATCGCGGCTTTGGAGGTTGCTGATGCCAGCGGTGGGAATGCCGCTGCGGTCGATCGGTCCGCCGAAGGCCAGGCCGGAGAGGATCGCGATCTTGTCGGCGGCATCGAGTCCGTCGACGTCAGCAGCGGGATCGGCTTCCGCGTAGCCCAACTCTTGGGCATCCTTCAAGACCGATTGGTAGTTCGCCCCTTCATGGGCCATCCGGGAAAGGATGTAGTTGGTGGTGCCGTTGATGATGCCGCTCACCCGCTGGATGCGGTTTCCGCCAAGGGATTGCTTCAAAGGTTCGATGATCGGAATGCCTCCACCCACGGCGGCCTCAATCAGCACGTACACCCCTGCGGCCGCGGCGGCCGCGGCGATCTCTTCGCCATGGCGTGCGATCACAGCCTTGTTGGCAGTGACCACGGATTTGCCGGCGGCTATGGCGCGCATGATCAGGGTGCGTGCCGGCTCAAGGCCGCCCATGACCTCCACCACCACATGCACGTTGGCATCGTCCACAACCTCTTGGGGGTCTGTGGTGAGCAACGAGGGGTCGAGTTCAACCGGGCGGGAGCGATTGAGGTCGCGAACAGCGACACGGGCGATTTGCAGGTCGCCGATCAAGGGGTGACGGTCTTTCGGATTGTTGAGGATGGCGGCGACCCCTGCTCCGACGGTGCCAAGGCCGAGCAGGCCGATGCCGATCCGAGTCGCCATGGGGGGGTCCGTTCGCGTCGTCAGTGCTACGACTTTATTCAGAGGTGGGTGCCGCGTTGCCCACGAGGCGTGAGGCCTGGGCCTGCATCATCCGCAGGATGTTGAGAAAGCCATTGGCGCGCGATGGGGTGAGGCTGGCCTGAAGGCCTGTTGCGGCGATGAAAGCAGGGTCCACAGCCATGACTTCGGCTGGAGTGAGGCCATCAAGGCCCTGAATCAGCAAGGCCAGCAACCCTTTGGTGATCAGGGCGTCAGAGGCACCCTGCCAGTGCAGTACTCCATTGTCGAGGCTGGAGTGGAT
>Ga0189288_10379_pt1 | contig 14910 bp, 23 predicted proteins | sample UW105minimetaG_FD_130316 | JGI IMG/M metagenome (GOLD analysis project Ga0189288, IMG submission 130316) | Marine microbial communities from the Costa Rica Dome - UW105 mini metaG | ecosystem: Environmental > Aquatic > Marine > Oceanic > Photic zone | place: Costa Rica: the Eastern Pacific... | reverse complement strand
TCAAATGAAGACCATCACCATTCGCCTACCTGATGTGGAGGCAGCAATGCTGGTGGAGGTGCAGAAGGTCAATCGGGCGTATAGAGGCATCCAAGGTTTTCTGGTGAGTCAAATCCAGCAGGAATATGCCAAGACCGCTAAGGGCAGAGCATCAAGTTGAAAGTGTCAGCCTGAGCAGCCGCAATGTCCCGCTCACCACGCCATCTGCCTCAGGGCTATTCGTTTCACATCACCTTGAGGTGCAATAGCCGTCAGTTTTTGATTGCGAAAGGATTGAGGCGGGATGTGCTGCTAGCAGTGCTCGCCAAGGCACAAGCCAAGGTGCCGCACAGGTTGTATGCCGTGTGCTTGATGGCAAATCACCTGCATTTGCTTCTGCGAGCTGATGATGCACGCCAACTGCCAAAACTGATGCACTGGTTTGGCTGGTATTCAGCGATGGCACTCAACCGCTTGAGTGGTCGTTGCGGGCACTTCTGGGAAGCCAGGTATTACGCCACTGCCATCGCACCGAAAGACCACAGGCGAGTGCTGAATACCTTGCGGTATATCCACGCCAACCCGAAAGCGGCTGGAGTGCGAAAGGGTTTTTATGACCCCTATTCCAACTACGGGCACTACGGCAGGTTGGCGTGTGATGGCATCAGCGAATGGCACCCCAGCTTTCTGAAAATGGCATCAAGTCTGAAGGGATGCTCCAGGCGATATGAGCGGTTCTGCCAGAAGTATCGCCATCACGCCAAGGGAGGAGCGAAGTGCCATTGGGGCTCACGGATGCTGAAGCGATTGGTTGAGGCAAGAAGTGGTCGTAGAAGCAAGAGAAAGCGTGTCTCGCCAGGACAGCAGCAACTCCCATTTGCGTTTGATGTTCGGCTCAATCAAATCCCAGAGGAGTGGCATCAGGTTGCGGTGAGATTTAGACGGGCGAATGGCATCCGTGATGGTGATAGGGAGCGAAGGTTTTGGCAGTTGCGTTGAGGAGATATAAGTAGATGTAAGGCTAAAGAATGCGGAGGCTTTATTTGCTGTGCCTTGTGTTTTTTGTAGATGGATTAGGTGGCTGGATGGGTGAGCGCTGTGAATGTTTTGTGGGTCACGGTGCCAGGTATTGGAGGCTGATTTATGGGATTAGTCAGACTGTTGAAGTAATAAAAAGCCCCTGCAGCAGCAGGGGCTTTGAAGGCGTAGGCTATTAGAAGACTTCGAAGACTATCATTCAACAGCCGTGATGCATTGTTCAACATCGCTGAACAGATACACAATCTTGTGCCGTGCAAAACTCGCTAACAGCTCCTCCAGCCATGCCTTCCAACTCTTCTCCAGAAAGCTCTGATTGAGCGTTTCCAAGTTCGTCAGCAGAAATACTAAACCCAGCTTCTTTTGCAATCGCAACAACAGCATCATTGTCCGCAGCTGCTTTCAGCTTCTCCTGAAGGCTGGTGTCTGCTTTGACCTTTTCTAGAAAGGCTTTGAGTTGCTCTTCTGACATCAGGGAAAGAATTTAGATAATTCAATTGTCCCTCCTCCAAGCAGCCTTGTCAGACTTGGGCGAAGAAAGTTGTCGCTCCAGCCACGCCCATAGCCACCCCGCCCATCGCCAAGGATTTCCCAGCTCTACCCAAATCCTTCTTCTGCCGTCCTGCAGAGCTCGTGGGACCTGAGCTGGTGGGCTGCAGGTTGGTGAAACGCCAGAGCGATGGCAGTTTGCTCTGGGGCGTGATTGTGGAAACGGAGGCGTATTCACAGGATGAACCTGCCTGCCACGGTTACCGCCGCCGCTCACCGCAGAACGAAACGCTGTTTGGTGAGCCTGGGCGGTTTTATGTGTATGTGAGCTATGGCATCCACCACTGCGTGAATGTGGTGACTCACCGCTCTGAATGGGCTAACGGGGTACTTCTTCGCGCGATTGCTCTCCCTGCTGAGCCTGAAAGGGTTGCGGCCGGTCCGGGGCTTCTTGCACGTCGTTTCGGGATCGATCGCAGTGATGACAGCTGCTCAGTTTGTGGTGAGAATGAGTTGTGGCTGGCGCCGCGACCAGCAGCACTCGAGCAGCCTGTGCTTGTGACGACCACCCGGATCGGAATCTCCCAGGGGCATGCATTGCCCTGGCGCTGGTATCTCCAGGCGAGCCGCAGCGTCAGTAAGCGGGCCCGTGGTGATCGGCTCCCGCCTGTTTCCGCTGCCTGGATGCCCGATGGAGCCGTAACGGCATGAGCAGCTGGAGCCATCGCCACATCCTCGATCTGGCGGCGTTCTCTCGCGACGATTTCGCGATGGTGTTGGAGCTTGCCCAACGCTTCCGCTCCATGCCCTTAACCGGAGCGCGCAAGTTGCCGGCGTTGCAGGGCAGGCTGGTTGCCACCTTGTTTTTTGAACCCAGCACACGCACCCGAAGCAGCTTTGAGTTGGCTGCCAAGCGTCTTTCTGCGGATGTTCAGAGCTTTGCGCCAGCCAGTAGTTCCTTGAGTAAGGGTGAATCACTGCTCGACACGGCGCGCACCTATGTGGCCATGGGGGCGGATGTGCTGGTGGTGCGTCATCAGTGCACCAGTGTTCCTCAGCAGCTGGCGGAATCGCTCGAAGCGTCCGGTGAACGCACGATGGTGCTCAACGGCGGCGATGGGCTGCATAGCCATCCCAGCCAGGGATTGCTTGATCTCTACACCTTGGCCCATTATTTCGATCCTCAAGGGGCATCGATCGATGCCCTTGAGGGCAAACGTTTGTTGATTGTGGGAGATATCCTTCATTCCCGCGTGGCCCGTTCCAATCTCTGGGCACTCACTGCCTGTGGTGTGGATGTGACCCTTTGCGGACCGCCGAGTTTGCTCCCCGAGAGCTTTGCCCGCTTTGTGGATGCGCCTCCCCCTGGTCAGCAGTGGGATCCGGTACCCCAACGCGGCAGGGTCAGCGTGGAGCGAGATCTCGACACCGCTTTGGCTGGGGTGGATGCGGTGATGACCTTGCGTCTTCAAAAAGAACGCATGCGCCAGCATCTGCTCACCGATCTCGATCGCTATCACCGCGCCTACGGCCTCAGCCATCAACGTTTGCAGCGGTGTGGTGCTGATATTCCTGTTCTCCACCCAGGACCCGTCAACCGTGGGGTGGAGATGAGTAGCTCCCTTCTTGATGACACATCCCGCTGTTTGGTCGAGGAGCAGGTGCGCAACGGCATCCCAGTGCGCATGGCCCTGCTTTATCTCATGGCAGCTGCAGAATCGTCGGTGGAGCCTTCTGACGTTTCTGCGGGATGATCCTGATGGCCTGACACCTGATTGGAGTAGTACTCCATGGCGGCCTTCAAGGCAGCATCGGGCGCCGAGATCGAGGGGCCTGTGCCTCCGCTCTGCATCGGGAAAGGTGCATCTGGAGCATCCAGGCCGATGTGCTGGCTAGGCATGCCAGTGAGCAGCATGGATGCTCGTTGTTGTGATGTCACTGCAAAGATCCACTTGATCAGAAGGGTCAAGCGGTTTTCACGCTCGGGCATGAACGCCAGGTGGGCTAGTGCCCAGAGGATCCAGCCAATCCCGCCGCTGAATTTCAAGCCACGCAGATCGGCGACTGCGTCGACCCGGTCGAGCACGGCCATGCTGCCGAAATCAAACCAGTTGAAGTTCGGGCGAGGTGTTTGAGCCACGATGGCGCCAATGTCTTTGCCCACGAAACCTCCCGCCTGGGTGGCAGGTCCGGCCATGCCAGGAAGTGGGTTGCCGCTGCTGGTGTGGCGGTAGGAGCAAAGATCCCCCACCACCCGAATCTCCGGATGGCTTTTGATCGAGAAGTCTGGTTCGACAACCACTCGACCGGCTCGGTCGAGTTCGCAATCGATTGCTTCGGCCAGTTTTCGGCCAAGGTGAGAAGGGCGCACCCCAGCGGTCCAGATCACGGTGGCCGCCTGGATGAGCAGGTCACCCTCCGGGGTGCTCATCGTCACTTCGCCCGGTTGCATCGTTTGCACCCGAGCCTTGAATTGCACTTCCACTCCAAGTTTTTCGAGGCTGCTCTGCGCCGCCTTTGACAACGACTCCGGCATCGCCTTGAGCAGCCTGTCTCCTGGGTCTACCAGCACGATTCGCGTGTCCTCGGTGTTCAATTGCTTGAACTCGCGACGCATGGCGTTGCGCATCAGTTCCGACACCGCACCAGCCATTTCACAGCCAGTGGGCCCACCTCCAACAATGACAACGGTCTGGAGGAACTTGCGGGCCGCTGGATCCGGTGATTGTTCTGCCTGCTCAATCGCCATCAGCAGACGTCGACGGATTTCTTCAGCGTGCTCGAGGATCTTCATTGGCGGCGCAAAGGTGCGCCACTGCTCATGGCCGAAGAAGGTGCTTCCGGAGCCCGTGGCCAGAACCAGATGGTCGTAGCTGTAGGCCCTGGAGTTGAAAATGATTTGTTTGCTTTCAGGCTTGAGATTGGTGACCTCGCCCAGCAGCACCTGAACGTTGCTTTGTTTGCCCACGAGCTGACGAAGTGGGGTGGCAACATCACCACGAGAGACAAGGCCAGTGGCGACCTGGTACAGCAGGGGCTGAAACAGATTGAAGTTGCGCTTGTCGATCAAGGTGATGCGCACATCAGCCTTGGCAAGGGCCTTGCAGGCCCTGACGCCTGCAAATCCACCTCCCACGATCACAACGTGGGGCGCATCGCGGAGCCTCTCTTCTGGTGGCTCTAGCTCGAGGAAGAAATGCTCTGCTGCCATCAACCCTGTAGCAACGGTCCTATCCCGAAGGGTATGGACGTTGTTAGGAAATGACCGTTTTGCTTTGAAACTTCGGAATTGATCCGGATGCAAGGCGTGCGCGTTGTGATGGGCTCTGTTCAGAGCAATTTGAAGCCTTCCAGCAGCAGGCCGTAGAGCAAGCCGATTCTCGTCATATCGATCATTTGCAGGCCTAAAAGGGTCTCGGTTCGCTTCGGCCATGGCCGGCGGATCCTGACCAGCAGTTCCCAGAAGGCCACTGTGATGAGAGCAGCCACAGGATCCATCAGCGCGCTGGCGCCTGCGATCGACCCCACGGAACTTCCGATCAGGAAGCTGGCAAGCATCAAGATCAGCAGCAAGGAGGCTCGTCGCCATGGGTTGTCTGCCCAGCGCTGCAGTCGCCCCCACCAATCACCCAAGCTTCTTTGCAGCTGAGTTGTCTGTAAACGTTGACTCATCCCTCTCCGGCACCATGCGGAAGGATCCAGTCAATCCCGTGGAAAAAGAGGCAGGGATGACAGTCGATGATCCCCATCACCCGACCCAGTGCCCTGCCATTAGCTATATACACCATTTCTGGTGTTCGTGCCGTAACGATGCACTACGGGTGGGGGTAAAGAGGGCTCGACTGTTGAAGTCCTTGGCCCGCCGTCAGCACGCATGTCCCAAGCAAACCTCCCCACGAGGGGCTTGGCAAGGGGGCGATTGCTTATTTCGATTCTGCTTTGGCCTTCCTGGATCCCTTCCCTTCCAGTAGCTCGAGCAGGGCTTCCATCTGAGCCATCACACCACGCACTTCGCCTGCTTCTGGAAGCAGCCCGTCCTCCATCACGCCTTGGTGCATTTCTCGCAGCTCCTGACGGATGTAGCGCAGGTGGCTGACTACCTGCTCTCGCTTCGACTGCGACATGAGGGAAAAGCTACTAATGCCCTCCCTTTTACCTCATGATCCGTCCTTGCGGATGGCGTTTGCTGTTCAGCGTTCCTGCCAGAGCGATCAGTCCGAAGGTGACGAGGGCGGTTGGCCTGGCCAGCACCGTGGCTGCCACGAGTGTGCTGAGCGCTGTGAGCAGGGGGAGCCGCGGCCGGCGCGTTAGGGATCGGGCCAATGTTGATGGCCGTCGCTTGGCCATGGTTATCCCCTTTTGTTGAACTGGGCGCGGGCTTCGGCATACACATCAGCATCGATCACGTTGATGCCGGCGGCATTGGCGATCGATTCAATTTTCTTGCGCACGGCAGGACGCACGAAGAAAGGAACTTCCTTCAGGGCTTGTTCCGCTTCGCTGCTCCACTCCATGCTCTTATCAATCTTCGCCTTAATAAGAGGCTAAAGGATCCAGTGCTTGAAGGGCATCATCTTTGAGCCCTTGGGCTGCCACTGGTATTTGGGCTCTGATTGAGTGTGATTTAGTGTTCTCGCTTCTGTCTGCCCTTCTCGCTGGGAGGGGAGGGTGTTCTGGAGCCTGCCCGCCTGAATGTGCTGCACAGTTGTTGCTGCACGGCTGTTGCTCACACTTGTTGCTCACGCTGCGATCAACTCTCGCCACGGCGGCCTCCTTTCTCTGATGGCAATGGCAGGATGGGATTCACGCATTGGTTGTGATTGTGTCGTGAGCAGTGATGTTTTGTTTTTGGATGATCGGTGTGAGGAAGTTTGGATGGTTTCCTTGTGAGGCTGGGGTTATTGAAGATGGTGGCAAAAGGTTGTAAGGAAATGTTCGCATCTATGTATGCTTTGTGCGTTGAGATGGGCCGTATGTCGCCAGTGCTTGGCTCAATTGATGAGGGTTAGCCGTTGGCTCGATTTAACCTGGAGGTTGTGGTTCTCCTGGCTCTATGGCTGAACTAGCACTCCGCTTTAAAGCGCTCGTTGCTCAATCGATGACGGGGCTGATGAGTAAAGCGTTGGTCTGCGCAATGCTTTCTTTGATCAGTGCTGTCTATGCGCGAAAGATGTTTTTAGGTTCAGCAGATGTGCTGAGTATGGGGATTGCCGTCTTGCCAATGGTTATTGTGTCCTTGGGGTTTTTCATCGTTCTGATTAACATTGCTTTGGGGGCTCAAGGTGAGAAAATTGTCTAGCTCTATTTTGCTCGCGCCTAGGAGTCTCGCCTTGGCATTTATTTTTTTTATGGGCTCAGCTTTCCATTGCCTTGATTGGTTGGGTGTAGAAAGAACTGTTGAGTGGGGAATGGGAATGGTATTTGCATTTGCGATGATGATTTCTCTGGTTTTTTGGTATAAGAAGCTTGTTCGTCTTAATATTTTAAAATTTATCTCTTGATGTTCGCGTTGAAGTGATCTCTTCCGGCGGCCTCTTGGCTGAATGCCTTGATGCTGTGATTGCGCTGGCCTTGTTGGTGTGCGGCTGTTTGTTGAGCCTGCATGGGTTGGCTCCACGACGCGATGCGGCCCTGCGTCGCATCGTTGGTTGTGTGGTCTGGATGCTGCATCAGGCGTTACCCAACTCTTCTCTGTCCCTCAACTGCGTTCCTGCAGTGGGTCTCATCCAGAGCCGTGCCTGATCCTGCGAAGCGCTCAAAGTCTCGTCTTGAGCCTCGATTTCAGCAAGATCCTGCTGATCATGCTTGAAAGTGCGATGGCTCTGCAGCCGATCTCAACGACTTTGTTCCCGTGTTGGCCGTTGAGATCGTGATTGCATCTCACTTCCCTTCGAGGCGAGTGTGGTGGTCTGGATGGCTGGCTGATCGGCAAGCATGAGCTGCTTCAGGCGGTTGTATCCCATCTCATACGCAACCATTCGTTGCTCAGCCAGCTCCTGGAGTCGCTCAGCATCTCGATACGTGGAACGCATGGCTGATAGCTCCGCATGCATTTCAGCAGATAGGCCAAGCTCTACAAGCTGGTCACTGTTGTCGTCGAGCATCAAGTTGCAAACATGATGGATGTCTAAGGGGCGGTTTTGCTTCAATCTGTTCTGGCTAGGCATCTTGGTGGATCCAGTTTTGAGCACGTATGAGTGAAGAGTTGAGGCTGATGCTGTCAGCTATTGGTATGGCAAGTTGCACTTTTTTGTTGGCAGCTCATGCTTCCGCGTTGCAGTCACCTTCGGCTGAAAGTAAACGTTCCTCTGCTTTGTGGTCTCCATACCAGTTCACGATCACGTCGACCAGGGTCAGCCAAGACCATGCAGGTTGTCGTGCAGCCTCGCTGGCCAGGTCATTGCATCGAACAACATCCTGCAGGAATGCAGGCTCTCCCCTTCCAATCGCTTGAGGTATCGCCTCGTGATCAGTGAGGTGGTGGTCACGAGCCATCAGCTCTTGTTCCTGCTCTGATCATTTGTATCTGGCAGCAGCGAAGTGAACGCATCATTCAATGCAATGCGGTGTTGCCGACTTTTCATCTGGCAAGCGTTGACCAGCCCGCGGAAGATCAACAGTGCTATCGGCTGTGGATGGTCAAGACTGCAGGCCAGTCACTGTGATGGCCTTGTCGTGTCATCAATCTGTTTCTCACGGTTGGCACTCTGCGCGCGTCGATTGCCGCCTTGGAGTTTCAGTCGCTCTCAAGACCACACAGGTCTCTGCTGGCTGCGACGAACGATGATCTCGTGTCTGGTGATTGCGACTGATCGCTCTGCCATCAATTTCATCCAACCGATCAGAGTTGACCTAAGGGGGCTGCTCTGTTCAGGGTGATGCTTGCAGGAGTTTCGTGATTGTGTAGCGATCGATCCAAATGTGTGAGCTGATCACAACCGGTTGAAAAGGCTGTCTAAGCAGCTTCTTCTTGTTTGGTTTCCTCTTCGGAGAGCAAGAAACGCTTGCGCTGGGCTGACTCATAGCCAGTCAGTTCCTTCTGCTGTTGCTCCTTGGCTCTCTCTGCTTTGTTGCACCCCATCAAAAGGGGGTGGATGCCTCTTCTGCTCATTTGATTTGACGCTTATCGGATCGCGCGCGGTGGCTTTGAAGCCCAATCGCGTCAAATGATCTTATCGTTTTCTCTTGGCTGGGTGAGTGGGGGTTCCAGCGGCTTTACATATCGATGGCGTGCCGTTTCGGTGGATGCTGCATCGAAGCAGTGTCTCGGCAAGTGCTGAACATCGTCACACTCATGAAACTCTCAGTTGGTGAGGCTCATGCAGACACTTGATGCCAAAAAGGGCTCTTCCGAAGCAACCACACAGCATCGTGATCACCGGTGATACACATTGGCAACTGCCCTTTCTCTTGCCTGCCTCAGCCTGTCTTGATGGTGATGGGCTCAGAGCGGCTTGTGCCCAGAGTGGGTGTTTGATCACTCGCGCGCATCAGAAAAATCTTGCATCGCTTTGGTATGGAGGCCAACTCTGGATGCTACGCGTGTTTCTAGCTCCTTGCGTAGGTGAGTGGTGGCTTCACGAACAAATGCTTTTTCGTTCTCATGTGCGGTAAGGATTTGCTTGGTGACCTCTTTCAGTTCAGCCAGTTCTTGACAGGCATCAATCTCACGGAAGGCGGCTTCAAGCTGAAATCTCTGTTCGACAGACAAGCGATGGTGGTTCATGGGGATCATTGATCATCGAGACAAGCTATGGATCTCCGCACGGTTGGTGTTGTTCGGTCGTTGGTTCGGCAACCACCCTTGGAACCTGGCAGTGGTCCAGTCCGACCAGTCAAATTGGTGTTGACCTCAGGTTGGTATGGATCAATCCGAAATTAAAAACTGGCAAAAGATCGCATCAGATCTAGAGGCTGCTGGTGCAATCCATAGCGGCTTTTATCTGCGAGCTCGTGTCATCGCTGATGGTGAGCCTGATCCGATGCCCACTCTCTCCGAGCTGAGTCAGAAGCCGTCTGCTGCATAGTGCCCGCAGAGTTTGTGTGATGGTTGCTTCCCACCATCCAATCCCGTGCTCGTTGGCATCCATGCTCCTTCTGGCTTGCTCGCTCACTGCACCAGGCATTGCGTTGACTTCACACAAGCGGCTTGCCAGTTCGCTCTTCGCATAAGAATCAACTGCTAATCATTCGTAGGCACAGCCTTTTGGCTTTGGCTCCGCCAGAGTTGATGTGATTTCTGCGCTGATCGTTTTGCTGCGAGCAGTCTCACTGGCTGTTATTTGCTTTCTTGCTGCCTGTTCGTCCCTCGACAGTACCCAAGAGCTCCAGCCAAGTGCCATCTCTTCTGGCGCTGTAGCTGCGCAGCTTCCATTGCAACCACCCGGTCAGGCTGGTCCGACAGCGGATCTCTTGGCCGGAGAGGTCCCTCTTCTTAGTGCTCGCCGTACGGATGAATGGTTTCCGGATGGCAATCCCATCTGGAAAGTGGAGTTGCATCGTGGGCAAAGACTGCTCGCCAGCTGGGATGCGGCCAGTGGGGCCTCCCAGCGACAACATGCAGATCGCCGCTGGAGCCCTGGCAATGCTTCTCCTCTACCGATCGGGATCTATGCCCTTGGTCAACCGGAACCCTGGGGGCATGATCTCTGGTTTGATTTGCAGCCTCGGTTTGAAACCACTCGCAGTGCGCTTGGCATCCATCGCTGTTTTCCAGGTACTGGCTGCATCTGCATTCCGGATCGATCAGATATCGATGCATTGGCCGCCTGGGTCCGTCGGGCTCGAATTCAACAACTAACGGTGCTCAACTAGCTGGAGCTGTTTCTTGGTATGGGCCGGAAGTCAGGCTTCTGAATTGTCTTGGGCCCGTGCTGGTGACTCGCTGAGACTCTGCAACGGCATCAGCAGCAGGAGTCTTTTCGTCAGATCGCTTCACGGAATTGGGAGCACTGATCACCGTTCTGCATGATGCCTAGCCATGCTCCTTCCAATTAATTTGGATGCCAAGAGTGGGTACTAGCACGCATTTCTCTACTAACTCAGTAGGACCACCGGCGCCCCAGGTAATTTGCAATTCATCGAAGGAAAAATGAATGAGAGCCTCACCGATGAGGCTCTCATTCATGAGTGAATCTCTCTTCACATGTCGCATCTTGATCTCCACCCGCTTCTTGTCAGGGCTCAGAGAAGACTGGTACTCTTCCCAGTAAGATCCTGATCCTGCTGCTATTTCTTTCTCTTCGGTCTTTGTAAGAGGGATAAAAGCTTCTGTGGGCCATCCTTCGTATGCATAGATTTGACCAGTTTTTCTATCAAAAGCCCATAAAGGTTCTTTGCCTTGAGAGGCTCTTTGTGCATGAAGGGAGCTCGCATCTGGATAGGTATCAAAGGCTGCTTTAGATTGGTCGAGCACATGATTGGAGCTTGAGCAATATACTGAAATGAATCGATTTTCCTGAAGGTCTGAGCATGAGCTCAGGGCAAATAAAGGCGCGCAAATGAGCGGAATATGTGCAGCAGAGCGCAGGAGGCGCATGGTCTTCAAGGAAAGCAAAATCGGTTGAGGTCGGATCTTTCCCTTCAGAGTCGTTGAATCCGGAGTGATGGGGTTGTGCCGAGCCGTCCAAGAGAAAGAGCGGCGCACCCTTCACGTGAGCAACGCTAACTCGCTTTGGCGAAAGCGGTCTTAACACGTCTCCATTCGGATGTGCGGTGGCTGCTGTGATGCCCCTTAACGGTGGCTCCCATCAAACCTGACTCGGGAGCCGCTGCCCTCGGGCCTCACGAGACCAGCTTCCAAATGGGTGCCGATCTCTTCATTGTTGATTGCCCTATCTCTCTAAAGTCCTGACGTGCTGCATTTGCTTTGGCAGGATAGTTTCCCGCAAGGTTGACGACTGGGAGTATGCAATTCAGATCGCAGACAGGACGGCTCTTCTCAGTTGAAGAAGTCATCAATTTGTTGGTGTCTCTGGTGGCGACTGACTCCAAAGCCGAGGCGAAGTGGAGAGGCTTCTACAACTCCCTCACTGCCAGCGAGCTTCAAGACGAGTGGGAGGAATGCTGGAGCGACCAGCCCAGTCGTTAAGTGTTGACCTTCCGTGTTTGGTTTGATGGGGCCATTGGCAAGTGCATGGCTCGGCCTTTCACGTCTCTCGGGTTTGTGGCTGTCTTTATGCCACAGCAGCCGCTGCTTCAACCCTTGGCCATAAAGCAGCGAACTCTGCGTCAGACACGACCGCTGTGACTTCAAATTGAATCCCATATCCCTTGATCCAAGGGCCAAGGTGTGCCCAAACTTTTCCGATGTCGCTGGCCTTCGCGATGGCGACGCCGCTCCCGCTGACAGGTTCGCAAACGCGGTATTTCAGCTCAAAGCCTTCGAATGTGTCGCCAGGGCCTCCTGCATTGATGTAGTCAGCAAAACCGGGGCAGGATTCCCACGCTCCCTCAACAGTTGGGAACGTCCAAACAATCAGGAAGTGCTGCATCAGTCGACCAGTGGCTTTGCTGTTGGTAGCCACACTTGGATCGATGGATGCAGTTGTGCGATGGAGTGCTGACACTCGGGCTTCTTCCCAAAGGCTTGGAGGGCCTTGAGGCCTATTTGTCAGGCCTTTGTCGAGCCAAGATCAACAATTGAGTGTTCTGCCTCTGTTGCTGAACAGGTGGTTGCTGCAAGCAGACTTCATTTGCAGGTTGGAACGGAGAAGTCTCCATAGGCCTCGGCTGATAGCGTCAAAGATGCCTCCATCAAGAGGGTGCACGCTGTTTGAGTATTTTTGCGCTTGTGCAAGCGGATGGACGAAATCTGTTGTTTCTTTGCCTTGCGTCATAGTCGAGCCAGCCTTTAAGAGTATTCGATTCGCTTTTTTAAATGTCTACCGCTGAACAGGCTTACAGTATTTGCTACAAAAAACCTGACGGTTTTACAGAGTGCACCTCCATTTCTGCTGCTGATGTGGTGAAAGCTCGCATTCTTGCCATGGAATTCAATGACTATATTAAGCAGCATCCGAATTGCATCTGCTCAATTTTACCTGTGCAAGATTAGGTCTTCCTCGGCTTCTGGTGCGTTTGGATCAAGGCTTGAATACTTCGATTGGTGTGGATTGGCTTGTTGGTGAGAAGGCGAAAGCTTGATGATGATGTGCTCTCTAACGCATGCATTGTGTTTAGAGCGTCAATGTTTGTTGAAGGCTTGTGCGTTGCTTGGCTTCCCTGTCAGGGCATGGATCAATGGCATGTGGTGAGGCCTGGCTGAAAGGACTCCAGAAGGATTGATGTCAGTGACTTTTGCTGTTCGTTTGTGCGGCACTTGTATTGGCTGATTACATCGCCACGCCTGCTTGGATCGCTACGACTGCGGCTGCTTGACGGTTGCGTACTCCTAATTTGCCAATGACAGCGCTGACGTGGCTTTTGACTGTTTCCACAGACACGAAGAGCCGCTCAGCAATTTCCTTATTCGTTGAGCCTGAGGCCAGGCAGCTCAGGACCTCGGATTCCTTTTTGGTTAGATCAGATGGCAGTAAATGTTGTGGGTTGTTGGCGAAATCAGCCGCTTGAAGCACATCGCGCGGGTAATAGATGCCGCCATGCAGGGTTTTCCGTAACGCACCCATGAAGTCACCATCACCTCGGCCACCGAGAGATGACACGAACATCGCCCCTTCTGCACCAGCTGCGATGCAGTGATGGACCATCGATTTGGTCTCAGTGCGCAGGAATACAAGGCAGATGGTGTCAGGGCAAGCAAGCTTGGTTTTCCTGACCAGGCTGATGCCGCAGCCCTCTTCCAAGTCCTCAGTCACAAAAAGCAGATCTGGGCAGCAGCTCTTTGTGATCTCCACAACCTCTGTTTCTGTGGTGTAGGCCCCAATTAACCCCTCTGAGATTGGGGGTAGGAGGCTGAATGCTCCCAGCGTCAATGGGTCCGCCATGCAAACGATGACCTGAGTGCCTTGAAGTAGGGCTGTGGCCTCAGCGCTGACTTCGCCTCGAAGCGGTTGGCGAGCGAATTCCATCTTGAGCTCTGGTTAGGTCTGCAGTTCAGGCATTAGATCAAAGCCGTGCGAGCCCTTAGCGCTTCCTTGGTGTTGTCTGACTCTCCGATCGGATTGGGCTGGACATTCATCCTTCCGCCACGTTCAGGCAAGCCAGCGCCACTTTCGGCTGTTTCGTCTTCGAGAGCAATGCGCGATTCGACGGATGTCAGAAGCAGCTTCAAGGGTGGAAAGTTAAGACCAACCAGATCGGAGGAGCCCATGACGGCGGATACTCCACCACAGCAGATTGCAGAAGCAGGCTGACTTTCTGGCGCCTGCTCCAACAGTCTCAAACAAGCGTCTGGGTTGGTCTTTTGGTCGGCACTGGAATGTTCGCCGCGCCAATCGACGCTCCGCTCGCATCGCCCTAGGTACTCCTGGAGATCGCAACCCAACACCTCGAGCCCATGGCCCCAGGCCGCCTCGAGCCAGACGCTTACACCTTTCTCTCCTTTGCATTGATTGGGTTGAGCCATGCACCAACGAGCGACGTAGGTCGCCTTCCCGCCGCTGAGGGAGGTCGTCCTTTTTTGATGGGCTGCTAGGCCGAACTGCACAGGCGCAGCAGCACGACATCTTGAGGTTGGCGAGCCTGTGGGGAGATAAAGCGTCATCCCAGCTGGATGGATGGTGACGACACCTGGGCCTTGTGTCTCGGGTCCACAGCGCTCGCGGTCGCTCTCAAAAACGGTTCAAAATGTCTTGGGGCGTTAGGGATACCGCCCCGCCATCTTGCTTTCTCTGGGCCACGCTCCAAGAGGTCTGCAGTCTCACGGGTTCCGCACTGCTCCAGCTTGAGAGCTGGCGTGATGGTTGATGCTGTTGCCCTGGCCGCCCTGCATGTGTCCTCCTCTGCAAAAGCAGCCGTGGAGATTGGCACCGCATCTGATCCTGCACTGTTCAGTGTCGCTGGATCAGATCCAGTTGGCACAAGGGTTTTGTTGAATTGTCAATGGAGAATAGGGGACTCGAACCCCTGGCCTCTGCGGTGCGATCACAGCGCTCTACCAGCTGAGCTAATTCCCCGATTGCAAAAACCTAGCGTCAGAGTCCAGGCAGAATGCAGGCATAGGCGGCAGAGATGCCCATGGCCAGTTCAGCCATCACCCCAGAACAGCTCGAGAGCTTTGATGAGTCCTCTGTGGCTGTCTTGGCACAGCGCCTCGAAGACGATGACTACCCCACCCCCTTCGCTGGGTTGGGGGATTGGCACCTGTTACGGGCTCTCGCCATTCATCGTCCTGAGCTCACAGCGCCCTATGTGCATTTGATTGATCAGGAACCCTTCGATGAGGACTGATCCCGGCACCCTCTGCGGGCGCAGGGTGCTTGTTGCTGCTAGTGGAAGCATCGC
>Ga0189288_10378_pt1 | contig 14947 bp, 8 predicted proteins | sample UW105minimetaG_FD_130316 | JGI IMG/M metagenome (GOLD analysis project Ga0189288, IMG submission 130316) | Marine microbial communities from the Costa Rica Dome - UW105 mini metaG | ecosystem: Environmental > Aquatic > Marine > Oceanic > Photic zone | place: Costa Rica: the Eastern Pacific... | reverse complement strand
TTCGGCAGGTTGAAGGATTGGCGGCGTGTCGCAACTCGATACGACAGATGCCCGAAGGTCTTCCTGTCCGCCATCGCCCTCGCAGCTCTCGTTATTTACTGGCTATGAGTCCTGACCCTAAGCTTTTGTCGGCAATCGGTCGGGAAGAGTTCATGCAGTTGGTTTGGTCCACCAACATCATCCAATCAGAGTCCCCATCCCCAGCCAAACGGTTCCTGTTAAGTAGCTCTCTCCCGGATGCAAGGGCACCAAATTGCCGTAAAAACCTTCATTTGATCAACAAGTGGGAGCTGGAGACACTCGTTAACGAGAAGATGACCACTCCGGAGCGGGGGAAACAAGGGAAACAAGTCCGATCGTTACGGTGGGACCACTTCGGTTCTTCCGTGAACTGTGTCAATCTATTGCGTCGGATAGAGGACCTTGAGTTCAAGGCTCATAAACAGAATGAAGACATTTTCTTGGAACTTGGTCGAATAGCTGCGAGGCAGTTCGATTGGCAAAGAGGGTTCGTAAATCTTCCACAGTTCTACAGGAACGCTTTTGTGTACGGCCAAGGAGAATGCGCGAGTTTCTTTGAGAGCCAATATGGGATCACGCTTGATCGGTTCTCGCAAATTGGTTTCGTTATGTTCGTGTGCTTTTCCAAGCAGCCCGTTCTTGCTGACAATGGTGCAATGGAAAAGCTCAACATTGGTTGGGAAGAAGTTGAGAAAACACTGGCGCTTGTTGGGGCCAGATATGTTGATGCGGCCAAGCTGGCTAGGACACAGCGTAAGGCGACATTTCACATTTCTGATAAGGCCAGCGTGTTGCGACGATCACCTTGTTTGCGATTTGGAGCAAATGGCGAACGAGTGCGCGCGCCTCTTCCTGAGCATATTTTAGAGCGAATTACTTCTGGGGTGTTTTATGATGTCATCGACGGTGGTGGCCCGGTTCGCGATGACTATGGGCGGCGGTTTGAGCAATATTGCTTTCAGTACCTAAAACACAGTCTTCCAGAGCTAAATTGGCAGACTGAGTTTAAATACAAGAAAAAGCCAAATACCTTAGACACCCCTGACATTCTGTGCCTTGAAAGCGGTAAAGTTAGGGTTGCGATAGAGTGTAAGTCTACACGTATGTCTCACGGAGCGATGTTCGGCAAAAAGCCTTTTGAGGAAAGAGGATACAAAGACCTTGTGAAAGCGGTTTTTAAACTCTGGAGATTTTTTTCGCACTGCCGGCGAGGATACACGAAGCTGGACCTTAACAAGGATGCGGTTGGCGTGGTTTTGACCTTAGACAATTGGCTTGTTATGGCAGAAACCTTGCAGGAACAAGTGATGCAAGCCGCTGATGAACTTGCACAAAAGAAAGATCCAGAAATTCTGGCGGAAGATAAGCGTGCTGTTCAGTTTGTTGCTATTCCCGAAATGGAGCGAACACTATCTTTAGCTTCTAGCTCCTCATTCTTGACTGCATTAGAAAAGGCGTCTTCCTCAGAATTTAAGGGGTGGCGGTTAGATGGAGTTCATTCAAAGTTCGCGGATGAACACGCAACTCAGGCGAAGTACCCATTTGCAGATAGCTTAGGAGATTTGTTGCCTTGGTGGGATCGGATGGGGCGGGCTAGGCCAACTCTCGAGTAGTCACGCCTCCCGCTTCAACGCCCCACTCAACACCGCAATCATCAGCGCCAATACAGCCAGTACACCAAACGACACCCTGAGCGAGGTCGCGTTGGCGATGAAGCCAATTACCGGTGGGCCGAGCAGCATGCCGCCGTAGCCGAAGGTGGCGGTGCCGGCGAGGGCTTTGCCGGGGCTTTCGTGGGGGTCGTTGGCGGCGCGGCTGAAGGCAAGGGGGAAGATCAAGGCGTAGCCGATGCCCATCATCACAAAGCCTACCAGCATCACCTGTGGCACCGGGAACAGCACGGTGAGGGCTGCGCCGCAAGCCGCCACCAGACCGCTGACACGGGCCGCCAAATGGGGGGAAGTGTGGTGGGTGATCCAGTCGCCCAAGAGGCGCATGATCACCATGGTCACGGAGAAGATCGCATAGCCCATGGCGGCCCAGTTTTCTGGCGCGCCGCCGATGTCCACAAGATAGACCGCGCTCCAATCGGCCATGGCGCCCTCGCCCATGGAGGCACCAAGCGCGAGCAGGCCGACCAACACCAACTGCCCTTTGGGGATTGAGAAAATGGGCGCTTTGCTGTCGCGGTTGACGGGCGAGGTCCATTGGATGTTGCCAAGCCAAAACAGCAGTGCAGTCAAGGGGATGCCCACAATGGCGTAGTGCGTGAGCGGGGTTGCGTTGAGGCTGATGGCGGCAAAACCGGAGGCGGCGCCGATGCCTGCGCCAAGGCTCCACATCGCATGATAGGATGACATTTGCGGGCGTTTGGCCCAGCGTTCAACCTCGGCCCCCCAAGCATTCATCGTGACGTCCATGCCGCCGTGCGCTGCGCCAAACAGGAAGAGCACCGTGCCCAGCAGCCAGACGTTTGGCGTAAGTGCGAGCGCTAACACGAGGAGCAAATTGGCAAAGACAAATCCCTTGGTCACGCGGGCGGCGCCAAAGTGGTCCGCGAGGCGGCCCGCCAGCGGGAAGGCGCAGATCGCTCCCCCGGCCAGCAGAAGCAGCAGCCCACCGAGTTCGGCGTGGTTGAGGTCATGCGTGGTTTTGAAGGCGGGGATGCGGCTGGCCCAGAGGCCGAAGATAGAGCCGTTGATGGCAAACATGGCGGCAATGGCCAGCCACCCGGTGCGGCGGGTCAGGTGCTCTGGCGCCGGCGAATGCAACGGGGCGTCGGTTGCGGTCATCGGAAGCTTTCGGGCTTGAGGCCGTATTTGGCGAGTTTGTCGTACATGGTTTTGCGCGGCAGCTTGAGCGCTTCGGCGGCAGCTGCAGCCCGACCTTGGTGCTTGCGCAACGCTTCTGCAAGCAAAGATCGCTCGACCTGTGCCATCTGATCGGCCAAGCCCAGGCCAGCGGTTTGGGTTTCCTCACCCGGTAGACCCAGGGTGAAGCGCATGGCGGCGCTCATCAAGGCGCGGGCGTTGCCGGGCCAGTCCTGTGCCATCAGCGACGAGATCACCTCGGGCGTTATCTCTGGTGCGGCGATTCCGGCCTGTTCAGCGGCCTGTGCCACGTAGTGACGGAAGAGCACGGGGATGTCCTCGGGGCGCTCGGACAGGGCGGGGATGCGGACTTGCAGCGCTTCGAGGCGGTAGTAAAGATCGGCGTGCAGGGCGCCGGATTGCACGGCGTCGTCCAGTGGCGCGGCGCTGCCAAAGATCAGGCGCGGGTGTTCGCCGGTTTCCAGCAGGGTGAGCAGGGCAAATTGTGTTTGCATTGGCATGGATTGCACTTCGTCCAGGAAAAGACTGCCGCCCTGGGTGTCTTCAACGAGCGCGGCGAAGGCGATGGGGTCCATGCCTGCGGCTGTGTGTTTGGCAAAGGGGCCTTCGGGGTGAGCGCCACAGAGGTGGATGACTTCGGCCACTTTGGAGATACCCGCGCCGGGCGGGCCAGAGATCAGCACCTCGGCGTTGATGCGCGCGACCGAGCGGGCGCGGTGGCGCAGGGCCTCGGCTTGGGGAGAGGTGCCGTAGATGATGCGGGCAGCGGCGTCGCCGGTTTCCAGCTGCGCTTTGAGGCGGCGGTTTTCCAGCGCCATGGCACGGGCCTTTTGGGCGCGTTCAATCACGGCGATAAGCTCGGCGGGGGCGCAGGGCTTTTCAAGGAAGCCAAAGGCGCCCTGGGTCATTGCGCGCACGGCCATGGGGATGTCGCCTTCGCCGGTGAGCAGGATCACGGGCAGTTCGGCGTCGGTGTCACGGGTGAACTGCAGGAGGTGAAAGCCGTCGCGGCCCGGCATGCGCATGTCCGAGAGGATCACGCCCGCAAAGGATGCGGTGATGTGGTCTTTGGCCTCGACAAAAGAGCCTGCAGAAATCACCGGAAACTCCTCGAGCTCCAGTGTCTGGGTCAGGGCTTCGCGCACGATGGGGTCGTCATCAACCACCAGAACAGGCGCTGTCATGACTGGCTCTCCTCTTGCCATTGATCCAGCTCGACGGTGAACAGGGCGCCGCCAGACGGCAGGTTGGTGCCGCGGATGTTGCCGCCGAAGCTTTGCACCAAGCCATAGCTGATCGAGAGGCCGAGGCCCATGCCCTCGGAGCTGCCAACTTCTTTGGTGGTGTAAAACGGTTCGAAGATCTTGTCGGGGGCGTCGATGCCGGGGCCTGTGTCGCGAATGTTCACGCAGAGGCGCGGGGCTGTCATGATGGAGATGTCGATTTGGCGGGTTTCGCTGTCTGACATGGCGTCAGCGGCGTTGTTGATGAGATTTACAAAGACCTGAGCAAGGCGGACTTCGCCACCCAAAGCATAGATCGGGTGGTTGTAGGAATGTGCCGCCCAGCTGAGGCTGATGTTGTCTTGATTGAGGCGGAGCTCGGTGAGTTCGACGGCCTGGCTGATCGTGGCGACAAGATCGACCTTGCCCATAGGCTCGTTTTCATTGCGGGCAAATGCGCGCAGGTTTTTGATGATACGGGCCATGCGGGTGGCCATTTGCGAAATACGGATGAGGTTCTCGCCCGCTTTTTCGGTGTTCTTGCGCGCCAAGAAACGGGTGCCATTGTCCGCAAAAGTTTGAATGGCCTGAAGGGGCTGGTTGAGTTCATGGCTGATGCCGGCGCTCATTTGACCAAGCGCGGAAAGTTTTCCTGCCTGGACCAGATCGGCTTGGGCTTTCTTGAGGGCGGCTTCGGCCTCTTCACGTTCACTAATCTCACGGCGCAGGGCTTCGTTGGTGGCGGACAGAGCTTTGGTGCGGTGTGTTACGCGTTCTTCGAGCTCTGCGTTGGCTTGCGCAAGCACGCGGCGGCGCTCGAGAACTTGCAGAAGGATTAGGCCAAAGACCATGACCACGGCGGCGATGGCTCCGGCTTGCAGACCCGCGATGCGGCGCGCGAAGCTGACATCCACAATGGCTTCTGCCACAAGGTCGATGATTGGCAGGTCTTTCACGATGTGCAGGCCGTGGGCGGGAATGTAGGGCCCCCAATCCATTTTCCAGAGTTCATAGCCTGCTGTGATTTGGCTTGAAAATTCCGGGGCAGGGGCATTGGGGGGGGCGAGGCCGGTGCTGCCTTCCGGGCGCTGCCAAAACAAGAGTTCAGAGCGGTTGGTAATAAAGACTTCTTTGGCGTCATCTACAAAGTAGACAGCAGGGCCATCACCGCGCCAGTTGCTTTCCACATCTGCCATGTCGACAACCACCGTCAGGACAGCCGCGACTTTGCCATCGGGGCCAAAACTTGGGGCGGAGAAGTAAAAGGCCCGTTGTTCAAAGCGCGGGTCAACCGCGTGATGGGTCCCTATGGCGCCGTGCAATGCGCGTGTGAAATAGGGTGCGCCGGTCAGGTTTTGTGAGGGTGTGTTCTCTTCTTGCGCTGTCGCCAAGATAGTGCCGTCGGCGCTGGCATAAATCAGGTCCAGCGCTGCGGTTTTGTCTGCGATTTCCAACAGCAAGTCAGCGCTGGGCTGTGGGTTGGTCTGATATTTGCTCAGGGCAAGCAGCGTCGGATGTTCAGCCATCAGTACTGCAAGTTCTTGATACCGTTGCAGCTGCGCGGTGAGCCTGTCAGCAGCCAACGCAAGGTCTGCCTCGCCCCTTCGAGCCAACTGATCAAGGGCCTGTACATAGCCGTAGCGCCAAACGCCGCTCGCGAGGGCCAAGAGCAGGATGAAGAAGAGAAGAAGAATCGTTGCCCGGTGGCGTATCCAAGTGCGCATTTCGTGACTTTAGCGCGTTGTTTCTGCGGGTGCGAGCGTCGCAACGCCTGATTTTTGGATCATGTTGACGCATGGGTAATCAAAGGTTTGCTTGATAAGTGAATTATTTTGACTGGAGCTCTTGTCAGTCATTGAACATTCGTTCAGTCTCACCGCAGCGATCAGAACATCTTGTCATTTTGGAGGAAGTGCCTATGCCCGTCCGCAATCGTATTGCGCAAATGCACGAAGAGATCACCGGGTGGCGGCGCCATCTGCATGAGAATCCGGAGTTGATGTTTGATGTGCACGAGACAGCGGAGTTTGTGCAGGCGCGCCTAAAAGAGTTTGGCGTGGATGAGATCACACCGGGTATTGGGCGCACTGGCGTTGTCGCGGTGATCAAAGGCAAGACGGATACGAAAGGTCGCGTGATTGGTCTGCGCGCGGATATGGACGCACTGCCAATTCATGAGGCGACCGGGCTGGATTATGCTTCCAAAGTCGATGGTAAAATGCACGCGTGCGGTCATGACGGACACACTGCGATGTTGCTGGGCGCGGCGAAGTATTTGGCGGAAACGCGGAACTTTGACGGTACGGCGGTGATGATTTTCCAGCCTGCCGAAGAAGGTGGCGGTGGAGGCCGTGAGATGTGTCGTGACGGGATGATGGATCGCTGGAACATCCAAGAAGTCTACGGCATGCACAATGCGCCGGGCGTACCGGTTGGAGAGTTTGGCATTCGTCCCGGTGCGCTTATGGCGTCCGCAGACGAATTTGAAATTGTGGTCACAGGGAAAGGCGGTCACGCAGCAGAGCCTGCGGCGGCGGTGGACACCACTTTGGTGGCCGCGCAGATTTTGGTGTCTTTGCAAAGCATTGTGTCACGCAATGTGAAGCCAATCGAACGGGTCGTGTTGACTGTGGGGACATTGGAGACTGACAGCAACGCCTCCAATGTGATCGCGCATACCGTGCGGATGAAAGGCACCGTGCGCACGCTTGACAATAACAACCGGGAGTTGGCCGAACGCCGCATTCGCGAGGTAGCTACGCACACGGCGTTGGCCTTTGGTGCAACGGCGGAAGTGATCTGGGAAGAGGGCTATCCAGTCACGGTCAATCATGATCGTGAAACCGAGTTCGCTGTTGAAGCGGCGCAAGCGGTGGCGGGTGAGGCCAATGTGGACCCGGAAGTCGATCCCATCATGCCGGCAGAAGATTTCTCCTTCATGTTGGAAGAGCGCCCGGGAGCCTACATTCATTTGGGGAATGGTGACAGTGCGCAGTGCCACCACCCGGAGTATAACTTCAACGACGATGCGATTCCGCTGGGCAGCAGCTGGTTTGTGGAAATGATCGAGCGGCGCATGCCGAGCGCGAACTGAGCCAGGGCAGGGGAGAAAGACATGCCAGTCAAAAACCGCTTTGCAGAGCTGCACGCAGAAATCACGGAATGGCGGCGGGATATCCATGCGCACCCGGAGGTGTTGTATGAAACCCATCGCACCTCTGCTTTGGTGGCAGAAAAACTCAAAGAGTTTGGATGTGACGAGGTGGTCACCGGTATTGGCCGCACTGGTGTTGTTGGTCTGATCAAAGGGAAGACGGATACCAAAGGCGATGTTATCGGCCTGCGCGCAGATATGGACGCGCTGCCGATGGCGGAGCAGACGGGGCTGGACTATGCGTCCAAGCATGAAGGCGCCATGCATGCCTGCGGCCATGACGGGCACACGGCAATGTTGCTGGGAGCGGCCAAGTACCTGAGCGAGACCCGCAATTTTAACGGATCTGTCGCGCTGATTTTTCAGCCAGCAGAAGAGGGCGGCAATGGCGCTCTGGCGATGGTCGAAGACGGCATGATGGAGCGCTTTGGCATCAAAGAGGTCTACGGTATGCACAACAACCCCGGTTTGCCGGTTGGTGAGTTTGCCGTGCGCAAGGGGCCGCTTCTGGCGGCGGTGGATTTCTTCACCATCGAACTTGAGGGCAAAGGGGGGCATGCCGCTGCGCCAAACAAGACCATCGACCCGACGATGATGGGCAGCCAGATCCACTTGGCCCTGCAAACCATCGTCAGCCGCAACGCAGACCCGGTGGAACGTGCGGTGTTGTCAGTGACCTCATTTCAGACCGGCTCTGATGTGCACAATGTGATCCCGCACACGGCGACGCTCAAAGGCACCGTGCGCACGTTTAACCCCGACGTTCAGGACATGGTCGAAGCACGGATGAAAGAGGTTGTCGCCGGTGTGGCGGCGAGCTTTGGCGGCACCGCCACGGTGGATTACCAACGCATCACACCCGCGACCATCAACTGGGATGAGCAGGCCGAGTTTGCCAAAGAGGTAGTAACGGCCGTTTCGGGTGGCTGTCAGGAAGCCCCATTGAAGATGGGAGGCGAGGATTTTTCTTACATGCTGCAAGCGCGCCCGGGGGCTTTCATCATGATTGGCAACGGCGACAGTGCGGCGTTGCATCACCCCGAATACAACTTTAACGACGACGCGATCCCACACGGGAGCAGCTACCTGTCGGAAGTGATCGAACGCCGCATGCCTGCGGCTTGAGTACGTACTATTGAGCGAGGACTGACTATGCCCACTAAGAACCGTTTTGCAGAGCTGCATGACGAAATCACCGCGTGGCGCCGTGATTTGCATGAAAACCCGGAGATTCTATTTGAGACACACCGCACCAGTGCGCTGGTCGCAGAGAAGCTGAAAGAGTTTGGGCTGGACGAAGTGACCACTGGCATTGGCCGCACCGGTGTGGTCGGAGTGATCAAAGGTAAGGAAACCGGATCGGGTAAGGTTATCGGCCTGCGCGCGGATATGGACGCGCTGCCCATTCACGAACAGACCGGTCTGGAATATGCCTCCAAGACGCCGGGCGCGATGCATGCCTGTGGCCACGATGGTCACACTGCGATGCTGCTGGGCGCGGCAAAGTATCTGGCGGAGACCCGCAACTTTGACGGCACGGTTGTGGTGATCTTCCAGCCTGCCGAAGAAGGTGGCGGCGGTGGTCGCGAGATGTGCGAAGACGGGCTGATGGAGCGCTGGGGCATTCAAGAAGTCTACGGTATGCATAACTGGCCGGGTGTGCCTCTGGGCACCTTTGCGATCCGTCCTGGCTCGTTCTTTGCGGCAACCGACCAGTTTGATATTCACTTTGAAGGCCGCGGTGGGCACGCGGCGAAACCGCACGACACCGTGGACACCACTGTGATGTCTGCTCAGGCGGTTTTGGCGCTGCAGACCATTGCCAGCCGCAACGCCGACCCCATCGATCAGGTGGTTGTGTCTGTGACCAGCTTTGAGACCTCATCAAAGGCGTTCAACGTGATCCCACAGAAAGTGCACATCAAAGGCACCGTGCGTACGATGTCCAAAGAGATGCGTGAACTGGCAGAGCAGCGGATCAATGAGATCTGCAACGGTATCGCGACGACATTTGGGGGTACTGTTGAGGTGAAATACCACCGCGGGTACCCGGTCATGGTGAACTCTGAGGCGCAAACAGAGTTTGCTGCTGAGGTGGCCAAGTCCATTTCTGGTCAGTGCGACGAAGCTCCGCTGGTGATGGGGGGCGAGGATTTTGCCTTCATGCTGGAAGAGCGTCCAGGGGCCTATATTCTCGTTGGCAACGGTGAAGATGGCGCCATGGTGCATCACCCAGAGTATAACTTTAACGATGACGCCATTCCGGCGGGCTGCTCCTGGTGGGCGGAGATCGTTGAAAAGCGGATGCCCGCTGCCTAAGCGAATTGTGAGCGGCGCCAAAGTTGCGCCGTTCTTATCGACATGTGCGGCCTCAAAATGGGTGTTGGCATTTCGGTTTTTCGGCAAGGCCTTCACTACGTGGGCCTTGTCGGCATTTTTCCGCCCCTCTATTTCCCTTTTGAACCCGGAAAGCTAAACACGCGGGGCGCGCATCTGCCTGCAGTGTTTTCTTGCTCTTATACTTCCAGTAAGAAACCGTTTGAACAGGCCCCACTTCGGTTGGTAGCATTTACCGAATGGGACGGCGCGGACAGCGCTGCAAACCGGGAGTATACGGTATCGAACGCTCATTATTTGCCTTCATCTGGAAGTACTCAAAACGTGACCAGATGGTGCTTTTGCTCCTGACCGTCTGTCTTTTCCCTTTGCAGTTCCTTACGTTGGAGCTGCCCAAGCGGATCATCAATGATGCGATTGATGCGGACACATCTTACATCGACGTGCTCGATTGGGAGATGACGCAGGAAAACTACCTGATCATGCTCAGCTTCCTGTTTTTGCTGGCGGTACTGGTGCATGGCCTGATGAAAATGCGCATCAACACGATGAAAGGGGTTCTGTCTGAGCGCATGTTACGTCGCTACCGCTATACGCTGATTTCGCGTATCACGCGTTTCCCACAGCCCTACCTGCGCCGCACCTCGCAAGGTGAGATGGTCAGCATGGTCACGGCCGAAGCCGAGCCGCTTGGCGGCATGATGGGCGATGCCATCAGTCTGCCAGTGATGCAGGCCGGGCAAATGCTTACCATTCTGACCTTTCTGTTTTTGCAAAACGTCTGGTTTGGCCTCGCGGCGATTGCGCTGATCCCTCTGCAGGCTTGGCTCATTCCCAAACTGCAGCGCCAGATCAACCTGCTGAACAAAGACCGCATCGTGCAGGTCCGCCATCTCGCCGCCGAAATCGGCGAAACCGCCACCGGTACACCCGAAATGCGTGGCAACGGAGGCTGGCGCTTCCGCCTGTCGCAAATCACCCGTCGTTTGGGAACGCTCTTTCTGATCCGTCTGTCGATCTACAAGAAAAAGTTCTTCATGAAGTTCCTAAACAACTTCATCACCCAACTGACCCCGTTCTTCTTCTACCTCGTTGGCGGTCTTCTTGTGATCCGTGGTCAAGTCACTCTCGGTGCGCTTGTAGCCGCTTTGGCGGCATACAAAGACCTCTCGTCGCCGTGGAAAGAACTGCTGAACTACTATAACCGCGTCGCCGACCTGTCCCTGCGGTGGCACCTGATTGGCGACCGCTTTGGCCCGTCCGGCATGGTTGATGAAGAGCTGATCGACAATGAACCCGATGATATCCCACGCCTGACCGGCGACATTGTTCTGAAAAACGTTTATGTACGCGACCACGATGGCGACAGCGTGTTGGAAAACATCTCAACGACGGTGCGGCAAGGATCGGTGATTGGTATCCGCTCTCAAGACGCTGAGGAGCGGCGCGCCGTGGCCGAACTGTTCACGCGTGAGATCACCCCATTGAGTGGCACGTTGTCGATCGGTGACGTCAAACTCAACGACCTGCACCAACGCGTGATCGCCACCCGCGTGGGCTATGCCGACCCTTCGCCCTACGTGTTTGAAGGCACGTTTGGCGACAACGTCCTGATGCCGCTCAAACAGAAACCTCTGTCTGACTTGCCCGACCCGATGGGCGAGGCTGAGGAGAAAAAACGCGCGTATGAATCTGGTCGCACAGGCAATAGCAGTGACCGTCTTTATTCTAAGTGGGTGAACCCAGCGCTGGGTGATCTGAGCAATGAGGGGGAGGTGCACGCTTGGTGGGTTGCTGTTATGGATGCCACCGGCGCGGGCAACGCCCTGTTCCGCAAAGGTCTGGATCAACCCTTTGCCGAAAACGACCACCCGGAACTGGCGCAAACCCTCGTCGACCTGCGCCCGCAAATCCGCGAGGCGCTGGATAAGGCTGGCCTCACCAAAGCCTACTTCCGCTTTGACCGCGAGCAGTACAACCCGGCCTTGCCCGTGGCGGCCAACTTGTTCTTTGCCACCCCACGGCAGATGATCACCGACGGCCGCGAGGAGCGTATCAGCGAGTTCCTCAAATTGCTTCAAGAGCTTGGAATTGAAGACCGCATCCTGCGCATGAGCCGCGAAGTGGTGGAAATGCTGAACCAGACCTTTGGCTTGGACGGCACTGACCACCCTCTTTTCCAGCAACTTGGCTTTGATGCGGATGACTTCACCCGCAACGTGGCGCTTTTTGCCAAGAGCCGCGACGTACGGCTGGCCAATATGACACAGGAAGAGCTGGAACAGATGATCTCGTTGCCGCTTCTGGTGTCAGCCGAACGCATCGGCGCGGGCTTCAGTGAGGAACTCAAGCAATCCATTTTGGAATTGCGCCATTCTGAGGCGCAAAAACTCTCGGAGTGGACGGCTGTCTATTTTGCGCCACTGCGTGAAGACCGCTATGCGCCTGGCCTGACGGTTCTAGAAAACGCGATCTTTGGTAAACTCGCCGCTTCTGCTGGTCCCCGCGCCGAGCAGATTCGGGACATCGTTGCACGAACCTTGTCGGAAGCGGGCATGAAACAAGAAGTCGCTGAGCTTCTGTTTGCTGTGCCGACTGGTATCGGCGGTGCGGGGCTGCCATCCGCCTTTGCCGAACCGCTGGCGATCAGCCGCGCGGCGATTAAAAAGCCGGATGTTATGATCCTCAACCGCTGCCTTGCCAATTATGATGAAGGTCAGGCGGCCCACACGATCGCCAACCTGCGTGAACTGTTGCCCAACACCACTTTCCTCTATTTGGAGGAAGAGTTTGAGGACGCCGATAGCTTTGATCAGGTGCTGGAACTGGAGCACGGCCGTCTGAAAGACAGCGGTGTGGCTGCGGTGGATGATACCGACAACGCCGCCAGCGCTGACCTGCGTCGCAAAATGCGCGCGCTGGCCTCGGCCGACATGTTCAACGGGTTGTCCCGTCGCCAAATGCGTCTTTTGGCCTTTGGCGCGCAATGGCACAGCGCTCCAGCGGGGGAGTATGTGTTCCATATGGGGGATGATCCCTCCGATGGGGCCTACCTGATCCTCGAAGGCGAGGCGGGTCTGGGCTACCGCACCCCGGATGGCCAATCTCATGTGGTGGCCGAGGCGGGCGCGGGCACGCTGGTGGGGGAGCTGGCCCTGATCCGCAAGGAAAAACGTGCGCTGGACATGTATGCCAAAACTGATTTGGAGATGCTGCGGCTGGGCGAAAGCGAGTTTATGGCCGTGGTCGAAAACGATGCTTCCACCGCCTTCCGCATCCTGCAAGCGGTCTCCGGCTATGTTGGCGCGCCTAAACAGAGCAGCAGCGAAACAGAAGACGCCTAAGCCCGGCGGGAAAAGCTCTCCTTCAGCTCCTAAAACTCGGAGCCGAAAGGCCTAGGCTTGGTCAGCCATCCATCTCATTGCGACAGCCAAGCCCAACACCAAGGTCGCAATGCGCGCGTAGCCGCTCGGTGTCCTGCTGGGTCCATCCATCCGGCGCCGTAACCTCCACCCATGGAGAAATATAGTCCCGCGCATAATAGGCGTGGCCATGGCCGGGGGGCGCGCTAAAGGACAGCGCCATATCCAAGGCAAGTTGGAACTGTGTGACCACCGGAATAAAGACCAGATGTTGCGAGACATCCTCGGCGGGCGGGTCGTTCATCCATTCCGGTGCGCGGAACAGAGAAAACGGATCGTAAAACACGATGGGATCGCTGGAGTATTGCAGGAAGACAATCCGCATCTGTCCCCAAGCTGCAGGCGCATTAGAGGCATCATGGACGTGATTGGCGTAACGCACCAGCGACCCCCCACCGACTTCTGGTAGAACCCACGGGCTGCCGGCATTGCGCGCCACTTGGATGCTTTGCCAGAACCGCGAAGGGAAGGGCGGGCCAGCCCAAAAGGCCCCATCAATTGGATCGTCCAAAAGCCGGAACAGATTGGTGGCATACATCGAAGACCAGGCCCCAAGACTGAGCCCATGGGCATAAAGCCGAGGGCGGGTGTCTTCCGGCAAGCCGGACCAATAGTCATGGATCACTTCTAGCAGCGCGGACGCCTGATCCAATCCCGTGCGGGTTTCCAGGATCAAAGCCAGGGGAGACTGCAAATAGGAATACTGCACGCTCACCGTGGCGATGTCGCCATTGTGCATATACTCCACTGGATCATGGGAGCCGGGATCCATCCAGCCGGTTCCGGTTGGACTGGTGACAATCAGAACTTCCCGTTCAAAGGCATTTACGCGGATGAGTTCCGCCAACGCCAACTCGGCCCGTTCGCGTGGTGTCTCGCCATTGGCGCGCCCGACATAGACGCGCAGCGGCTCTTTGGCGGGCTGGCCGGTAAAGGCAGAGATCGTTTCGGCATCGGGGCCGGTCAAAACAAAATCCCGTCCGGGTTGCCCCATGGCCGCCCAATCGATCAGCGACGCAGCAGAGCCGGATTGATGTGCATGTGGGGGCAGGGGCGGAGCCACGTCAAATAACTCCTGCGCCGCTTCATAGCTCTGATCCAAAGAGGCAACGACGCGGTCAAAAATCCCGTCCCGTGTGACAAAGACCAGAATGGCAAAGACCGTCACCACGCCCAGTACATTGGCGCGGCGTGGCGGCATGATGCGGTAGAACTTGTCCCGCACCCAATGGAACAGCGCAGCGATCAAAGCGCCGATGCCATACAGCAGCAGAAACGTGACGGTGGTCAGTAGTGTTAGCTTAATGAGGTGTCGTCCCTCAACGGGTTCCATATCCATCTTGCCGCGCAGCTCATTCTGCCATTCCAGACTGTAGATCACGATCCAGATGGACAGCGCCATCACGACAAGTGTCAGTAGGCTGTCAAAGGCGGCGCCAATGCGGCCGCCAAGCCGCGGTAAATCCGCCGCTTGCCAGATCAGACTCAGCGATTGCCCCAGCAGATAACCAATCGCAATGACCACGCCGCCAAGAATGCCCTGTTCCACAGCGCCTCTGGGAATGAGCGAAGGCGTCATAGAGGCGGCAAAGAAGGCCAGCCCCAGCAAAAAGCTGCGGAATGAAAAGCGAAAGATCCAACGGCGCAGCCAGGTCAAAGCACGTTCCTTCAGGTGTGGTGTCCCGGTCAGACTAATCTCTCTGCTTCCAAACAAAAGCCTCATCCCGGGTGAGGAGCCAAGATGGTCGGCGACTGTCCCACATTTGCGTCGGGTGTTGCCGGACATCAAAAGGCCCTCTCTCTCCTTCTTTTTTGCCTCCTCCCTTACTGTCCTCGTTTCTGCACCGTTGCGATACAGTCGTGATACTGACGTGTTACCGACGTTGTTTTTTTTGCTGCTGGTGGGTGCTGCTGTTGTGAGTCTTTGGTGAGTCTTTTGTTGTGAGTCTGTGGATAAGT
>Ga0189288_10377_pt1 | contig 14980 bp, 12 predicted proteins | sample UW105minimetaG_FD_130316 | JGI IMG/M metagenome (GOLD analysis project Ga0189288, IMG submission 130316) | Marine microbial communities from the Costa Rica Dome - UW105 mini metaG | ecosystem: Environmental > Aquatic > Marine > Oceanic > Photic zone | place: Costa Rica: the Eastern Pacific... | reverse complement strand
CCCCTCATCCCGCAGGATGGAGTGGTCATTCACCAAAGACTTGGCTGTCGCCAGTACTTCCTCCTCGCCAAAGAGCATCTCTGCCTGCCAGCCTTGCAGCAGCATCCGGTGCTGGGGGCTGACCCGCAGGTCTCGGTCGTTCCCAAGGGCGCCCTTGCAGATCAGGATCGGGGCGAGGTCGCCCGTTGCAGGCCGTTTGGATGAGCCGATCCAACGGATCGGCTGATAGCCGCGGTCCATCGTTAGAACCAAATCACCGGCAACAAGGTCTTCGATGCGGCGGTCCCCGCTTACCGTTGCGATCCGAGTGCCAGAGGTGAAGCAGACAAAGTCTTGGAAGCTGCTCTGCACAAATGCGCCAAAAGTGGTGCTCGTTACAGAAGTCACATCGATCGATTGGATCGCAGCACCTGACGAACTGTTCAAATCGACACTTGCACCCATGGTGGAATTGACGAGGAACATGTTTCCTGCGTCATCCTGATACATCAGAGCACTTGGATATGACTGAGTGGAGCCATCAGTATATGTAACTGTCAGGCTGACACCCATTATTGAATCGACCAAGGCAGTCTGTGTTCCGCTGCCTAAATCGTAGCTGATTTCTTCATCTGCGAACGCTATGGTCGCTGAATAGTTGTCAGTAACAATAGTTCCATCACCATCGGCATCGTCGTAAGTAACTAAAACTTCGTTCTGCCAAAGCGGGTTCGAGGCCGATCCAAAAGTCCCTAGGTAGGGCGCTGTGCTGACTGATGGTGGGAAGCCTTCGTTCGTATCGGCATCCGTAAAATTGCCAAGGAAAATGGCTTCACTTAGTGATGCTGAGGGGGTTCCGTCCGATGCCGGGGGCGTGCCAGAGACATCTGGTTCAGGTGTGCTTACAGGGGCTGTGTCAGCTGAAAGAGCATAAATCGTCCCGTTCGGAGCCCCCCCCAATACCGACTGCTCAACTATCAGAGTTTCGATAGGCACATTGAACGTTAATACACCTGAACCGTAGTTGGGGTTCAGACTTGCACCAAGGTTGCCGTCTGCGGTTATCACCGACGGCCCCGACGTTGAGGTGAAGGTCGCATCTCCAGATGCAATCATTGCGTTGAGATCTACAGGATTACCATCAATGAGAAATGATATTTCTTCGGTTGCATCCTCTGCTGTTGTACCTGGCCGGTTATCCAAAAGAGTGAACTCAAAACGGACGCCCGACACGGCTTGACTGAAGGTGTGCGTATGGGCTTCGTTTGCATTGGCACCATTGCCAATCCAGGGGCCGTTGATCCCATTAACGTCCGCGGTATTGTAGGTTTTGTTTGAAACGGTCGTAAACGTAACAGTCTGACCGCTATCGTTCGTGAAACTACCGGATTGTGCATCCACCTGGACATAAGACATGCCTGCCACCTATTGATTTGATGTGAGGTTTGTTGCTCTGGGCCGGCATTACTGGCCGTGTCCGCGGTCATCGCTGGGTATTGCGGCTTCCTTCACCCCGCAAATGAGGCGTTTTTATGAGATGGCTAGATCGCGTTGTGTTGAGATACGTCGTCAAATACGAAACTCGCGCGTGGGTTTAGCTTTACTTCAAACGATAAAAGGTGCCTTGGCTCCATGCGAACAAATCCTCGGATAGAACGGGTGGTCTAAAGTATAGAAATGGCAGTTTTGGACGCCTAAGTCGCATCTGCGGCCGTGACTGTTGCCACCCAAGAGACAATTGCCAGTCCAAGCAGTACTTGCATCGCCGCGGCAGGATTGGGGGCGGCTTGACGATAGACTTTGGAGCTTTTTGCTTCACTAGTGAAAAAGATATGCGGACCGTTAACGAAAAAATATGCGCATCCCTACAGTAAGAACCAATCTGTAGTTAAAAAAAATCTCCGCCGAATGACTGGCGGAGCAACCCTGTCTAGCCCACAGTTTCAGTACCAGTAATTTGGGGTTTCTCTGGCAAGATTTCGGCTATTGGCTGACGCATATTCAGTGCATGATGCGGGCAGATTTTGTTGTATTGTCTGAGGCATGCATTGATGGCGACCTGCGCTCTCTTGAAGAAAGAGCGCATCGGCTGGGGCGACTTGGCCAAGCCCCGGATCAATGTAAGCGGTGCGGTTGCGCAGGTTCGTCTTTGAGCGATGCGTGATTGCGACGAGATACGCAAAGCCCCAAACGAAGTTGTCGGCCTCGCATTCAGGAGCATTGCCTGGCGAACCGCCACTATAGAGATCCAGCAGCAACGCTGGAACCGTAACGTCCTCACCAGAAGCGCTGTAGAGAAGGCGAAGACGATCGCCAACGAGTATCCCGGCGCACTGTAAATGCAGGTAACGAGCACCACCCTTAGGGCAATACCTTCAGCTTTGCGTATGACAAAGCATTTCCGCCTCAACTTGAGCCCACGTTCAGGTTTCATCCGTGGGACACGGCAAGGCTAAATCGTTGACGTGGATAAGTAGTTTTGCGCCAAGCGTGGGACACCTCACCCTTTATTTCTTGGGTTTTTCAGGCTGGTGGCAATCCCCTACGGGCTGCCACTTCCTCCATCGCATTTTGTGTTTCTTTGCATGCTGCCGGTGCCCATAAGTGGCCAAGATCACCCACCGGGTCCAGGAACCACCGCCCCGCGAACCAATGGCAACCCTTCCTGTACAGACAAATATCCGGCGCTGAACATGGCGCCCTGTTCGCCAACAGTGCCTGCTAAGCCGTCGGCGGTCGCAGTTCCAGATCAGACTTTAAGACGGCCCTGCCAAATACTCACCAAGCAGTTGTCCTTCACTGTGCTTGAGGCTTGTGCGGGCTGATGCTCCGTACGCATTGAAGTTGCCATCAGAAAGCTCAGGGAAGAGCGAGAGTATTTCGTCCCGCGTGGCTTGATCCAAGGCTTTCCAGCCCTGCTCGCCGGGATGAAAGCTCTCAGAGGGTGCGCCCTCCGCCCAGATGATCTCATGGGTATCAAAGAGCATGTGGAAGTACTCCACCTCGCCGCACTCATCCCGCAGGATGGAGTGGTCATTCACGAGAGATTTGGCTGTGGCCAGAACTTCCTCTTCCCCGAAGAGCAGCTCTGCCTGCCAGCCTTGCAGTAGCATGCGGTGCTGGGGGCTGACGCGCAGGTCTCGGTCGTTCCCCAGGGCGCCCTTACGGATGAGGATCGGGGCGAGATCGCCCGTTGCCGGCACCTTGGTCGACCCTATCCAACGTACTGGCTGATACCCACGGTCCATCGTTAGAACCATGTCACCTTTGGTGAGATCCTCGACACATGCCTGGCCTGATCGGGTTTTGATCAACGTACCGCGTGTGAAGCAGGGGACTAGGGTTTCATACGGCATAGGCGTGGCCGGAAGCTGGGCACCCGGCGTGTATGTGACCCCCACAACAAAAGGAAAGTCGGCAGTAATTCCCTGAATGCCACTGCCGCTGGCATTAGACATATAATAAATGGTTCCAGTAGAACCGTCAGAGCCAGACACGGAATATGCTCGAAAATACTGAACTGTCTCCCCAGGTTCAAACCCGGTAGTTCCAGAAGGGTTTGGGTCATTCTGAGCGATCCCTGGTGTTCCCCCAGGGTCACTTCCCTGTACGTCCAAAAACCCATCATCATCGTCCAGCGTAAGCGATACAATATCGGCCGCAGATTCAATCGTGAAAGCATTGGAAACTCCAGTATAGCTGGATGAATCTGCATCAACGTAATTGATTATGAAAATAGTCATAGGTGCGTCTACAGGCCTCAGGATTGGTGGCCGTCGCTTCGCCAACTGCCATATTGATTATCTCACATTGTCGAGAGCGACAGCGTCAGAAATGCATAGTTAGCCCTGCCTTAGGTCACTCCAGCGCGCTATCGTTTTGTTACGGGAAGTCCTTAAATTCGAAGTTGGAACATAGGCTTAATGCTACAGGGTGCTCTATCCTTACGCGAACAAACCGTCGGATAGAGCGGATGGTCTAAAGTATAGAAATGGCAGTTTTGGAGGCCTAAGCCGCATCTGCGACGGTGACTGTTCTCATTCAAGAGACAATTTCCAATCCAAGCGATACTTGCATCGCCGCGGCAGGATTGGAGGCGGCTATACGACGGACTGTGGAACTATTTGCTCCACCAGCAAAAAATATGCGCATCCCTACAGTAATAACCAGTTTGTAGTTTTAAAAACGCTCCGTCGAATGACTGGCGGAGCAACCCCGCCTAGCCCACAGTTTCAGTACCAATGATTTGGGGTTTCTCTGGTAAGGTTTCGGCTATTTTCCTCCTCAACTTGAGTTCACGTTCAGGTTTCGTCCGTGGGACACGGTAAGGCTAAGTCGTTGACGTGGATAAGCAGTTTTACGCAAAGCTTGGGACACCTCACCCTTTATTTCTTGGGTTGTTCTGGCTGGTGGCAATCCCCTACGGGCTGCCACTTCCCCCATCACGATTACAACGCCGTCCCGTAGGGTTGGGCATCTGCCGGGGCCGCGCGACGCCCCTGCAAAGCTTTGTTGGGGGCAGCGCCCGCGGGGCTCAGCCGTCCAGCAGCAACCGCACAAGCACTGCACATTCAGCCACGACTGTCCGGTGCGCACCCGGGCCGCGCCCATGATCTGCCCCCTAGAGCGCCAGCACCGTGTGTTAGCCCCCCAAAAATTGTGCCACTATTTCTGTGACACGGGAGGGATTCAGGATGGCTCTATAGGTCATATGCCAAGTTCCGGCTGCCTCGGTCATTTGCTACTAGGCCTATCGTAAAACCAGGCCAATCCGGCCCTCGCATTAAACGCACTGGCACTACCAAAAATATTTCGCGTGGGGTGTTGTAAGCAGCGTGGTCTACTCTTGGTTCAGATAGGCCCTTAGCGCCGCCGCTACGCCGCCTTTCTCAAGACGACACCAAGCTGTCCCAAACGCACGGCAAAAAGCCCCGCTTTCTACGATATCTCCATAGAACTGCCGCTGTTCCAGCCAAGTTATCGGCTCGGTTCTTGCTGCTAAAGCAATCGTGTTCAAATCACTCCAAACCGGATCATTCGGCTCTATCTCCGTTCCATCCTCGCGCAGGCCCATGCACATCCGCGCCCAGAGAGCCTGACTCAGCGCGAGGCCGTCGAGCGGTGCCGCAGTCGCAATCGCCTCTCTGATCACGGGAAGGATAGCACCCGTATGCCGCGACGCACCGTCAAACGCCACACGGCGCACCGTGTCCTGAATCGCGGGGTTAGAAAATCGCAGTTCAATCAAATCAATATATTGGGCCGGTGTCATACCGGGAACAGACGAGATATGAGGCGCGATTTCATCAAGCGCAATTTTGCGAAACATTCCCTTGATCAAGGGATGTGCCATCGCATCGGCAATAGTGTTCAGCCCTAGGATTTCGGCCGAATTGGCAATCACCTGATGCCCACCATTGAGGATGCGAAGCTTCATCGCCTCGTAGTCGTGTACCCGCGTCGAGAGTGTCGCGCCTACGTCTTCCCAAGCGGGGCGACCGGCGCAAAAGTCATCGTCGATCACCCATTGCCGGAAATTTTCATGGGTGACAGGTGCAGCATCATCAACGCCTAAGCTGCGGACTAGAGCCAATTCGCTCGGCCCTGTGGCAGGGACTATGCAATCCACCATAGAGTTTGGAAAACTACATTGCTGGTCGATCCAAAGGCCAAGATCGGGATCTGCAAGCTGGGCAAGACCCACGATCACCTTGCGCAAGATCGCGCCATTGCCAGGCAGATTATCGCAGCTTTGACAGCTAAAGGGGCGCAGGCCCGCATTCTTGCGGGCCCTGAGCGCGGCGACAATCGCACCGAAGGCAGTGCGCGGCGCAGCAAGATTTTCAGCATCATGCAAAATGTCGGGGTGGGTTGGGTCAAATGTTTTAGTCGAGGGGTCAAGGAAATAACCGCCCTCGGTGACGGTGAGTGATACAATGCGGATTTGCGGATCGCTCATCTTAGCGATCAAGGCCCCATGCCCGAGTTCGATGGGCAAGTAATCAATCATGGAACCAATCAACTCAGCCGATATGCCGGCGGGATCAAGTTCGATCAATGTGGTCAGATGGTCTTGGCCTACAAGCTTTGCACGCTGCGCTGTATCTTCGGGGCGAACGCTGGCGCCGATGATCGCCCAATCATGAGCAAGACCCTCTTGCATGAGACGATGAAGATACCATGCCTGATGTGCACGATGGAAATTGCCCAAGCCAATATGGACAATACCCGGCGTGAGCGTGCTGCGGTCGTAGGTCGGACGTTCGACATGGGCCGGAAGGTCTGCGAGTGTCGCGTTCGACAGCGGCACAGGTTTGGTGTCGCGGTCTTTCATCAGCTCATCCATTGGCCCCCATCCACATTATAGGTTTGCGCGACAATGTAATCGGCCTCACCACTGGCCAGAAACACAGCTATGCCTGTCAGATCATCAGCCGTACCCATACGCCCATAAGGGACGCCAGCACCCACTTCGGCTTTTTTCTGACCCGGTGCTTTGCCTTCGAGTTTTGCAAAGAACTCGTCCACGCCATCCCAATGTTCGCCGTCCACAACGCCCGGGGAAATCGCGTTAACGTTGATGCCGTGCTCGATCAGGCTCAGGCCCGCGCTTTGCGTCAGGCTGATGACAGCGGCCTTTGATGCACAATAGACAGCCACAAGCGGCTCGCCCCGTCGCCCGGCTTGGCTGGCCAAGTTGATGATTTTGCCCTTGATTCGCCTGTCGATCATATGCCGCGCCACGGCTTGCAAGGTGAATAGCGTGCCGCCTAAATTGATGTCGATGGTTTTGCGGAAATCGTCTGGCGAAATCTCAACAATCGGGGCAGCGGTGAAAATAGCCGCATTGTTGATCAGAATATCGATTTGTCCGAGTTGCCGGACCACTTCGGCAACTCCAGCAGCGATGCTTTTGGGCGCGGAGACATCCATCTCGACAGCCACTGCGCCAATGTCCTCGGCGGCCGCGCTGGCGCGTTCCATTTCAATGTCGGCAATCGCAACCTGCGCGCCCTCAGCAATGTAGCGTTTGGCGAAGGCGAGGCCGATGCCGCGCGCAGCACCTGTGATCAGTGCGTTTTTGCCAGCCAGTCGGTTCATGGGATGCGCAGCCCTAATTCGTCGAAGCGGTGAAGTTGATCCATGCGCGGGCTGAGATGGATCTTATCGCCGTGTGTCAGGCCAACGTTTCCAACAGCGCGGATCGTCAACGTTTCCGCCAGCCCTGTTTCATGAACGTGAAAAAATGTGTCGGATCCCAAATGCTCAGCTACGCCAATCGTCCCAGACCAGGGGCCACTTTCGACCACATCAATATGTTCTGGGCGTATACCGATGGTCGCGGCGCCATGCCTACCGGCCTCCTCGCCTTCGATCAAATTCATCCGTGGCGAGCCAATGAAGCCGGCGACGAACAAGTTACGCGGCGTATCATAGAGTTCGAGGGGCGAGCCTACCTGTTCGATCACCCCAGCCTGTAACACCACGATCTTGTCGGCCATTGTCATCGCTTCGACCTGATCATGGGTGACGTAGATCATCGTTGTCCGCATACGGGCGTGCATCTCGGTGATCTCGATCCGCATGCCCACGCGCAGGGCCGCATCTAGGTTCGACAAGGGCTCATCAAACAGGAAGGCAGACGGGTCACGGACGATGGCGCGGCCAATGGCCACTCGTTGGCGCTGGCCACCCGATAACTGCGCAGGCTTGCGATCGAGGTAATCCGTCAGATTCAGGCTTTCCGCTGCGGCTGCGATCCGGCGCTCTTGTTCGTCCTGACTGAGCCCAGCCATGCGCATCGGAAAGGCGATATTCTTGCGCACAGTCATATGCGGATAAAGCGCGTAGGTCTGAAATACCATTGCGAGCCCGCGTTTGGAGGGCGGCACCTCGGTCATATCCGCGCCGTCAATCAGGACATTGCCAGATGTGGTTTCTTCCAACCCGGCGATCAGGCGCAAAAGAGTGGATTTCCCACAGCCAGAGGGGCCCACGAAAACGGCAAACTCACCATCCTCTATGGTCAGGTCCAAAGGAGGAATGACCTGCGTGTCGCCGAAGCTTTTGGTCACGTTTTTAAGTTCAATCTTGCCCATAACGTCCTATTTCACGGCCCCAAAGGTCAAACCTTGGACCAATTGCTTTTGACAAAACCACCCGAGAACCACGATGGGGCCGACGGCGGCGGCAGACACAGCAGACAGGCGGCCAAAGAAGAGGCCCTCGGGTGCACGGTTACCTTCGATTAGCTTTGACAGCGTTGCCGCGTCCGTGGTCGTCAGACGCACTGTCCAATAAGCCTCGTTCCAGCAGAAGATGAAGCATAGTAGCGCCGTGGAGGCGATGCCCCCCCACGCCAGCGGGATCAGGATTTCGCGGATCTCACCCCAGGTATTCACCCCGTCCATTTGACCCGCTTCAATGATCTCTTTCGGGATTTCCTTGAAATAGGTGAAAAGCATCCAGATCACGATCGGAAGGTTTATCAGCATTAGCACAACAATCACCAGGAAATGGGTGTCATAAATGCCAAGCCCCTTCGTCAGGAAGGTCATTGGATAAAGCACAGCCGCTGCGGGCAACATCTTGGTCGACAGCATCCACATCAGCACGTCTTTAGTGGAGCGGGACGGATTAAAAGCCATCGCATAGGCGCAGGGGATACCCGCAGCGAGCGCAAAGATCGTAGCGAAAACAGATGTTATGACCGAGTTGGTCGCAAACCGCCAATAATCGTAGTTCGCCGTCATGTTGATGTAGTTTTCCAGCGTCGGCGTAAACCGAAATAGATGCTCCGGTTTTACCGCATCGGCATCCGTCTTGAAGCTGGTCAGCACCATCCAGAAGATAGGAAAGAAGAACAAAAGCCCCACGATCCAAGCCAGCGTTGCGCGGCTGATGCGACCTTTGCGGGAAGATTGAGCAACAATTGCCATGAGTTATTCCATCAATGTCTTGCCGATCATTCGCAGCAGGAAGATCGCAACAATGTTTGCAAGGATGACCGCATAGATGCCGGTCGCAGAGGCGGCGCCGATGTTGTTATTGGCAAATTCGCCGATCAGATAGGGGAGATTCTTGTTGCCATTGCCACGGCTCACGATCTCGATCTCGGCATATAGCGACAAATGGAAAATCGCTTGGATCATTACAACAATTGCAATGGGTCGGGCGAGGTGCGGAAGGGTCAGGAAACGGAACTGGCTCCAGGCTCCAGCCCCGTCCAGAATGGCCGCCTCTTTTTGTTGCTGGTCTTCGGATTGCAGTGAGGTCATGAAGATTAGCACCGCGAAGGGCGTCCACTGCCACGTTACCATGATAATCACCGCATACGCGCTGGTTTGCGTTGCGCGAAAGGAAATCGGCTCTGGCTGAGGCCAAAGCGAGAAGAAACCGCCAACCCCAGGAGCTGCTTGTAGCATATCGATCAGGTTGTTTATTCCTGCGACTGCGAGCCCTTGAAGTCCCAAAACCGGGTCCAAAATCATGTTGATCCAAAGCACTGCATTGACCGCAGGCATCACAAAAAAGGGCGAGATCAGTAGCACTCGCACAATCCCGCGTCCAGGAAAGGACTTATTGATTAGCACAGCAATCAACACCCCAAGGATCACAGTCAGAAACAGGATGCTACAGACGATCAACAATGAGTTTTGAATGGCCAGCAAAAAGTCTTTGCTTTTCCAGACAAACTCGTAGTTCCCGAAACCGCGCCAATTGCTGACGCTGGGTGTCGTCCATTCAGGCCGACGCAGGTTGTTCAGCACGTAGCGGATAAACGAGAAGTAAAGGGTCATCCCTAGCGGAATGAGCATCCAGATCAAAAGCAGGATTACCGCAGGAGATTGAAGCAATCTTGGAAGGCGTCGGTTTGACATAGTGCGACCTTTTAGATCAACGGCTTATCCGTTGTGCCCCGCGTCAAGTGGTCTGGAAATAATCTGATGCAAAACCGCTTAGGCAGAAAAGTTGGGTTCGGTCAAAGCGACCGAACCCTTTCTTTGAAGCCAGGCGATTAGTAGCCTGCCTCTTCCATGATAGCCGCAGCTGCTGCCTGTGAGGCTGCAAGTGCTTCATCAACAGATTTGGCGCCGGACAGGGCAGCTGCCATTTCCTGAGCTACCGCAGAGCCCACCTCTGGGAATTCAGGGATCGCTGCGAACTGAACGCCAACGTATGGCTTCAAGTCTGTCGCTTCTGGTGCCGCAGACTCGATGGCTGCCATTTCAGCAGCGGCGAAGCCTGCAACTGCCTGGAACTCAGGCAGTGCATATGTGGATGCACGCTGACCTGTTGGAACAGAACCCCAACCGAACTCAGGGTGGTTACCAACAGCCTGGACGTAGTCCTTGGATGTAGCCCACTCGATGAAGGCTTTGGCTTCCTCAGCGTTTTCTGTGCCCGCTGGTACAGCCATTGCCCATGCCCACAACCAGTTCGCACCAACTGGGTTACCAGCGTTTGGCGACTGAGCGTATGCAACACCGTCTACTTCGAGGAACGAAGCAGCGATTGTCGCATCAATCCACATGCCACACTTGCCTTCATTGTAGAGTGCAAGAATCTCGTTGAAGGAGTTGCCTTCAGAGCCCGGAGGTCCGTAGTTGCCAAGTAGATCAACGTAAAAGTTGATGGCCGCACGCCACTCATCGCTGTCGATGGTGGGGTTGAAATCCGCGTCAAACCAAGCACCACCAAAGCTGTTCACCACTGTGGTGATAAAGGCCATATTGTCGCCCCAACCGGGCTTGCCGCGAAGGCAGGCACCATAGACGCCGTTGTCAGGATTATGCACGGCAGCGGCTGCTGCCTTGATGTTATCCCAGCTGTCGTTGTCCGAGATAGAGACGCCTGCGGCATCCATAAGGTCCTTGCGGTACATCACCATTGAGCTTTCGCCATAGAAAGGCGCTGCGTACATTGTACCATCATGGGACAGGCCCGCGCGAATGGCAGGCAGGATGTCATCCATGTCGTAATCTGCACCAAATTCTAGCGGTTCAATCCAACCTGCGGCTCCCCAAATCGGCGCTTCCTGCATGCCGATGTTGACGATGTCGTACTGGCCACCGCCTGTCGCAGTATCCGAGGTCACCTGCTCACGCAAAACGCCTTCTTCAAGGCTAACCCAGTTCAATTTCACACCGGTTTCTGCCGTGTAAGCTTCCGCAACGGTCTGCATGTTGATCATGTGACCGTTGTTCACGATTGCGATGGTCAGCTCTTCTGTAGCACCGACCGACGCAACCATAGTCAGCGCCGTTGCGCCGAACAATGCGTTTCTAAGAGACATCCTTTTCCTCCCTAACTGGATGGTGGACTCAGGTTAGAGATGAATATATCGCGGCGTCAACTAAAACTTTCCTCGCGTAAAAATTATGCTTTTGGAAGTAAAATCATTATTTTAAGCTGATCCTCTCATAACCAAACGACCCTCAAAAAGAGCCACCTCCCGCTCTTCCAATGACTTGCCCGTCTCAATGAGTTTGAGAATCGTCGCAACGCTCCGGGCGCCGATGGCGTCATAATCCTGCGAGATTGTAGTAAGCCCCGGACAGGTAAACCGCGCAAACGGATGATCATCGTGACCCGCAATACGCAAATCGCTTTCAGCCCGCATCGCAACCGTGATACCACTTTCATAGGCTGCTGATAGAAGGCCAATCGCCAAACGGTCGTTGGAACACAGCACTGTCTTAGTCGGCAGCCCTCTTGCAAGGACACGCATCCCTTCGCGGTAGCCAATTTCCTCAAAGTCCCAGCCTTTGCCATTAATCCGAATAAAGTGCGGCTCCAGCGAAAGACGCTCCATCGCTTGCTGGTAGGCTTGCCTACGGCGATAGGCATTCGGATTGATGGGATCATCCATTTCGAAAAAGACCGGCGGCTCACCGCTGCGGCAAAGGTAGTCCACGATCAACCCGACGCTCTGCATGTTATCAGACCCAAAAAACGCTTCACCCACGCCTTCGAGATTGGCGTCAAACAGGACCGTCGGAATTTGCTCGCAGAACTTTGCTACCTGCGAGACGTCAGACGCCCGACCTAGCGGTGCGAGTAGGACTCCAGCCGGTTTGATGGACCGAAGGCTATCCAGATTTGCAATCTCTTGCTCTGCCCCTCCATGCGAACTTAGAAGAAGAGGGTTGAACCCCGCCTCGACGATCCGCTCTTCTATCGTTCGCGCAATCCCTGCAAAAAAAGGGTCGGTGAGGTTTGGAACAACCAACCCGATGTTCTTTGTGCGGCTTCGGTTCTGGTTGATGGCGTAGATGTTGGGCCGGTAATCGTGACGCTCTAGTGCAGCCTCAATCTTTACTCGTGTGGATTTTCTAACGCTCGCAGGATCATTGAAGTACTTCGAGATGGTTGGCCTTGATATCCCGCTAACTGCCGCGAATTCCTCCATATTCTTGATTTTAATCGAGGTCATGTAGTCGTCCCAATATTCTGCCAACGCTGGGGCGACCAACCCCAAACTTTACCATCTTTCCTCCAATAATTTACGCGCGTTACTTTTTAAAGAGCAACATCAAATTTGTCTGACCGGTCTTCCCTCAGGGAAGTGTTCCTCCATTATGTTGCGGAAAACGGAGGAGACACATAGCCAACAAGAGACCATCACCCGAAGAGCTTGGCTCGAAGATGCGTGGCAGTCTGGCGAGGCTCCATCAAACAAAGACGTCACCAACACGCGCGAAGCATTAACGCTGGAACCGTAACGTCCTCACCAGAAGCGCTGTAGAGATCGCAAAGGCGATCGCCAACAAGTGACCCCGGCGCACTGTAAACGCAGGTAACGAGCATCACCCCTAGGACAATACCTCTAGCGTTGCATATGACGAGGCATTTCCGCCTTAACTTGAGCCCATGTTCAAGTTTCATCCGTGGGACACGGCAAGGCTAAGTCGTTGACGTAGTTAAGTAGTTTTCACCTTAGACGTGGACACCCCACCCTTTATTTCTTGGGTTTTTCAGGGTGGTGGCAATCCCCGACGGGCTGCCACTTCCCCCATCGCGATTACAACGCCGCCCCCTTGGGCACGGCATATGCCGGGGCCGCGCGATGCCCCTGCAAAGCTTTGTCGGAGGCTGCGCGCAGGACTCAGCCGTCCAGCAGCAACCGCACAAGCACCGCGCATTTAGCCACGTCTGTCCGATGCGCACCCGGGCCGCGCCCATGATCTGCCCTCTGCAGCGCCCACACGGCGGACCGTTGCAACAGGCACAACCGCCCATTTCAGAAGGCACGCGGCACCGGCTGATCGCGTGCCGCGCCCATAGAAACATTGCTTTTTGCGCAGGATTGGCGATAGTCGACGCAATTTTATGGTGCTTTATGGGGGGGCACATGCAACCAATCACATATCTCGCACCGGCGCTCTTGCTCAGCAGCGTCACGCTTGCCAACGCAACACCCGTAGAGCTGACAAACAAGCTCACCGCATCTGACGGGTCGGCGAATGACTTTTTCGGGGAGTCCGTCGCCATCTCTGGCAGCACGGCCATTGTGGGGGCACCCAACAAAGACACCCCCTTCAGAAGCAAAACCGGCGCGGCCTATCTCTACACGCCGGCCCCTGTGCCCCTGCCCGCCAGCCTGTGGCTGCTGGGCGCGGCAGTCGGCGGGGCTGCGGGCCTGCGCCGTGTGGCCCAGCGGCGCCGCACATGAGGCAACGCTTTGCGCTGACACTCGCTGCCTGCCTCACCTGCGCCGCTCTGCCCGCGGCCGCGCAGGACATCCCCCCGCGCTGCGCCATCCTTGGCCAGATGGCGGTGTCTTCCTGGCTGGAGATGCTGGGGGAATTGGCCGCCCCTGAGGACAGCGTGATTGATCCGATCCTGTCGCGGCTGGATCACCAGACGGGCATCTATGCCGCCTCTGGCTGCGATGTTGCCCCCCTTGCGGCGGCCATGGATTGCATCTTGTCAGACGCAACCGCAGAGACCTCGCGCGCCCTGGCCTTGAGCTGCATAGATCAGGTGGGGCTGCGGTAATCTGGGGCAGAGCGCAGGGCAGGTTTCCGGTGCAAGGCGCAAGAGTTGAGCGCCCGTCAGCGGGGCGAATGCACGTGAAGCCCCCATAACTGATCCCCAAAGCGGTGGGGCTGACAGGCCGCGGAAAGCTGCGCGTCAAAGTCTAATTATCTGTTATTAAGTCACTTTTCTAGAGGCCATTCATTAGAACAGCCCCGAAAGCTCACCAGGACAGGATCCCGTTTCCAGTGCGTGTGACGGTGGGGAAATCATATTTGAGTTTCTGATCCGCGCCGGATGAACCCGACCAGATCATATAGGTATCTGACGCAAGGCCCCGGTTCGCAGCGTGGGCGTAGACGGCCCAAGGTGTGTCGATCCCCCTTGGATTGAAGCCCGCCCGGATCCCGGCAGACAAAGCCATGGAAGCCTGCTGGCTACAGACCCCATGCTGCAGGTAATCCAGCCCCATTGCAGCAGTGATCCGGATGTAGCGAAGCACCGCATTGGCATCCACCCGGCCGCGCGCCAATTCCTGAATGACAAGGGGCCGGTGGGTGTTGTCTGCGACATAGGCGCGTGTTGTGAATGTTTTCCAGGCGGTCATAGCGACAATCGCCTCAAAGGAATACGTGTTGCTATCGATAACGAGCGATGTGTGGCCCGGCCCTGTGCCATCGTCGTCATTGCCGACGCAGGTTAAAATCGCAACTCTTTGTGCCATGACGGTTCCTCCAAACCCAGTTTCAGGGCGCCCTTTCCAGAGGATGCCCTGCGTTCGTAACAAGCCGCGCCGATCAGCCGAGGGGCAGACGGGTCACAGCGAACAAACTGGATAGAGTGCCGGGATCAGACACTACGAATGGAGCGTTAAGAGAGTGTGCAATCGGGCTGTGTCATCCTTTACAGAGATTGTTTTTGGTTTTTTCTAGGTTTGGCGATGGCCTACTCTCCCACGCCTTAAGACGCAGTACCATTGGCGCAACGGTGCTTAACTTCCGAGTTCGGGATGGGGTCGGGT
>Ga0189288_10376_pt1 | contig 15052 bp, 18 predicted proteins | sample UW105minimetaG_FD_130316 | JGI IMG/M metagenome (GOLD analysis project Ga0189288, IMG submission 130316) | Marine microbial communities from the Costa Rica Dome - UW105 mini metaG | ecosystem: Environmental > Aquatic > Marine > Oceanic > Photic zone | place: Costa Rica: the Eastern Pacific... | reverse complement strand
TTCGGCAGGTTGAAGGATTGGCGGCGTGTCGCAACTCGATACGACAGATGCCCGAAGGTCTTCCTGTCCGCCATCGCCCTCGCAGCTCTCGTTATTTACTGGCTATGAGTCCTGACCCTAAGGTCACGGTCACATTCACCATGCGCCCACCACGACTCTTGCGCACAATCTCCCAGCTTTCGATCAGGCCAAAACCAGTGGTAGTCTCGGTACCACCCGTTGCCATATTGGTGGTGATCCGCGTGCCCGCCAGCCGTTCAAATGCCTCACGCAACCGACTGTAGCTGTCCCCAGAAGTATCCCGCTGACAGGCCATCAACAAGTCATGCGCCTTCAACTGCAACGTCCGGGAAATCTCCCGCCCGGCATTGAGCGCCGCCATCAACTGGCTGATGCAATAGATCAGGATATCTTTGTCATGAATGGTGGCGCGCCCCTTCACAGAGGGCGTGACCTGCACAGTTGTGCCGTTGTGTTCGTAACTCAGAATGCGCCGATCCGGACGGGTGGAGAGCGAAAAAATCGGGTGCTCCATACTGCCCAAATCATCCTTGGGGCTGGCATCAAACACGTCACAGACAAACATCTCACATGCGGAGTGCCGATGCGGCAACAACCCGTCTCCGGGCCCTGACATTGCGCCTGTGGGCATGGATTCCCTGTACTCCCCGCGCCTGCTCTTTGATTGGGGTGCGCGAATCCCATCCCCGTATCTTCGGGGTTTCAATGACACCCACCATAAAGTTATCCACAAGCCACGTCCACCCGCCCTACCTGTTCCATCGGCGTATCAGAGTCACCACAACGGGGGATCAGAGTCAGCCTTTCGGAGTTTCAGAGTCGGGAAGCCAAAAAGTAAAGCAAAAATGACCTTAAAAAAAAGACCTTTGGAGTGCAACCTAGGACCCCGTAACCGATTAATAACATAAAAATAACTTAGCCAATGTAGGTTTCGCCAAGCCATCTCCACAACAACACTCTGAAACCTCACAATATTTGCTTAGAAAGAGATAAAGTTGTTCGCTATTTGCTTCCATGTGCGTGCTTTTTCGGTATTCTGGAAAAAATGGCACACATTGTGGATAAGTGCCTTTCAGAGGACAGCAGATGAAACAGGACCCACGCGGAGAGCTCCCCCCGTATTTCAACATAGATCCCGACAAGGCGCTGGCCTCTTTGGGAGAGCCTGCCACAACCACAGGCTTTGGCGCAATCGCTCAGGCCTGTGAGGCGTGACGGAACGATCTGGCCAATCGTGGTCTGGAAGAAAACGGCCAGCGCTCCCTGCGCCTGTTTTCGACCTGGGAAATCACCAAATATCTGATCCCCGTCGCCACAGGGCATTTCCGTCGCGTGCTCAAACAGAACCCGGATCTGCCGCAAGGCCAAAGCGAGACCGCAGGCGGTGCCAAGTGGTTCACCCTGGATGAAGTGCTGCGTCTGCGCGCGCATTTCGCCGCCGAAGGTTCTCGTGCCAAAGAGTATCAGCCCTACCGTCCTGCCGGACAGCCTGCCAAGATGGTGGCCGTAGCCAACTTCAAAGGCGGTGTGGGAAAAACAAGCACAGCGGCCCATCTAGCCATGTCGGCCGCCTTGGATGGCTACAAGGTGTTGGTGGTAGATCTGGACAGCCAGGGCTCCATGACCTCGATCTTTGGCGGCACGGTTCAGGATGAGTGGCAAACGGTTTTTCCACTCATGGCCCGGCACTACGGCAATCACCTGCGGGCGGACAACCAGCGGCGTCTGGATCGCGGCGAGGCCCCGGTGCCACTTGAAGACACGCTCGTGGATGCGATGGAGGTCAAAGCACAGGATTTGGTACAATCCACCCATTGGCCCAACATTGACCTCATTGGTGCGCAACTCAATCTCTACTGGGCCGAGTTCCAAATCCCGGTTTGGCGCATGCAAGGTCGGGGTTGGAAGCTCTGGGATGCGTTGACAGATGTCTTTGAGCAGGACGGCCTGCTGGAAGACTATGACATCATCTTCCTCGATACCCCCCCTGCCCTCGGCTATCTGACCATCAACGGATTGGCTGCCGCAGACCTGCTGCTGGTGCCGATGGGGGCGTCCTTCCTGGAGTTTGACAGCACCGGGCGTTTCTTTGACATGCTGCATTCCACGTTTTCTTCGATTGAAGAGGCCGAGAATATGGCCGCGCGCGCCTTGGGCCGGGACGGGCTTGCATTCCAATGGGATGCGGTGCGCACGGTGGTGACCCGCTATGACGGCACGCAACAGGCTGAACTTGCGGCTCTTATGCAAGCCTATCTGGGGCAAACCCTATCGCCGCACCGTCAGGATTTTACGGCCTTGATCGGACAGGCCGGAGAGCAGGTGCAAGGCATTTATGAGGCTGACTATCGAGATTTCAACCGCGAGACCTACGTGCGCGGGAGAGAAACCTTTGACGCCACATATGCCGCGTTCAAAACCATGTTGATTGGTGCATGGCGCCGGGATGAACTGGCCGCTGCCGAGGTGGCTGCACAATGAACCGGGACCGCATTGTTTCGCGCGCGAAACATATCTGCCCCCGGAAAGGAGACTGACCCATGGCCAAGCGCAAACGTCTGACCCCACCTGATCCAAGCTTTCTGAGCTCTTCCGCCCCGGCCGGTGGTTTGGCGCCTATGGGGGGTATGGCGCTTCCCAAATCGAGCCCTCCTATCGCCGATGTCGCAGCGGATACCGCCACAACGGCGGCACTGGAAGAAATTACGGAAACCCTGCGTGGGGCGCGCGATAAAGGGCTGATCGTGCTGGAACTGTCTCTGGATTCTGTGAAAGCGGACCATTTGGTACGGGACCGCCATGGTGTCGCAGACGATGACACAGCAGCGCTTGTCGCCAGTTTGCGCGCGCGAGGGCAACAGACCCCGATTGAGGTGATGGATCTCGGCGATGGAAAGTACGGGCTGATTTCTGGCTGGCGACGGCTAACCGCCTTGCGCCATCTGCGCGACACAGAAGGTGGCGCTGATCAGGTTCTGGCGCTGCTGCGCAAGCCGGAACAGGCCAGCGATGCCTATAAGGCCATGGTCGAAGAAAACGAAATCCGGGTCGGATTGAGTTATTATGAGCGGGCTCGCATCGCTGCCAAAGCGGTTGAACAAGAGGTGTATGCAAGCCAAAAAGAGGCGTTACAGAGCCTGTTTTCGACGGCATCACGAGCCAAACGCTCCAAGATTAAATCCTTTCAGGTCATTGTCGCAGCCTTGGACGGTGCTCTGAAATTTCCGGAGGCATTGGGCGAGCGTGCTGGATTGCAACTTGCCAAAGATCTGGAGAGGGATGCCGGTCTGGCCGCCCGCCTGCGGCAAGCTCTACAAGCTGCGGACATTAGCGACAGCGCAACGGAGTTGGCGTGTCTGCAGGACGTGCAAAATCAGTCTCTATATGGGCCCAAAACAGCTTCTTCAAAGGCTCAGTCCAACCTCCAGGTTACGCCTGTGTCGCGCACAACCTGTGCACTGGGGATCGAGGCAGAAGTGTTTTCTGATGGCAGCTTGCGTTTGAGTGGTGCAAACGTGGATGACACGTTGCGTGACCGGTTGGTGGCGTGGTTGTCACAAACAAACTGAGGTGTTTACGTCCTCTGTTGTGCGGGCCGGATCAGTTTCTGATCCGGCCCTTTTTCTATGAAAAAGGAAATTTTTGCGGCGTTGGCGACTCTCTTTCTGCAACCTGTATAACACGCTAAGCGAGTCATAACGTTTCGCGCGCGAAACGCGTTTTTCACCCTCTCGCCTCTGTTTCGTGCGCTTTGGGTCATGGCGCAGCTGGAGACATATTTCGGGGAGCTTTCTGGCGGTGAGATACTTGCGCCTTCGCAGGCTTCATGACATCTCTTTGCGTAGCAGACGTGGTTATTTTAAGGCAGGTATTTCATGAAAATTGCAGTGGCAGGTATTGGTTATGTGGGGTTGTCCAACGCGGTTCTGCTAGCGCAAAACAACACCGTTGTGGCAGTGGATGTGTCAACAGAGCGTGTGGCACAACTTAATGCGGGGCAAAGTCCGATAGAAGACGCCGAGCTTGAGGAATATCTCAGTACGGGTAGCTTGGATCTGACCGCAACCACGGAGGCGCACACAGCGTATGAGGGCGCGGATTACGTCGTGGTAGCCACACCAACCAACTATGACACGGAAACCAACTTTTTTGACACCTCCAGTGTCGAGACGGTGATCCGAGACGTGCTGTCGGTCAACGAGACGGCGCTGATCGTGATCAAATCGACCATTCCGGTGGGATTCACCAAACGCATCAGTGCTGAGTTGGGCACCGGCCGCGTTGTGTTCAGCCCTGAATTCTTGCGGGAAGGGCGTGCGCTGTATGACAATCTCTACCCCTCCCGCGTGATTATGGGCAGCGACAGCGAGGCTGGACGGCGCTTTGCCCAGCTGTTGGTGGATGGGGCCATCAAGACAGACGTACCTATGCTTTTCACCGGCTCAGATGAGGCGGAGGCGATCAAGCTGTTTGCCAATACGTACCTCGCAATGCGGGTGGCCTTTTTTAATGAACTGGACAGCTATGCGTTAGCTCATAACATGGACAGCCGTCAAATCATCGAAGGTGTGGGGTATGACCCACGGATCGGCAGCCATTACAATAACCCATCCTTTGGGTATGGTGGCTATTGTTTGCCCAAGGACAGCAAACAGCTGCTGGCGAACTATTTTGACGTGCCGCAAAACTTGATCCGCGCGGTGGTGGATGCCAACCGCACGCGCAAGAATTTTATTGCGGATCAAATTCTGGTCCGCAAACCCAAAGTTGTGGGAGTCTATCGCCTGGTGATGAAGGCTGGATCTGACAATTTCCGTCAAAGCTCCATCCAAGGCATCATGAAACGTATCAAGGCCAAAGGGATCGAAGTGATCGTTTATGAGCCTGTACTTGATGTAGAAAAATTCTTTAACTCGCGCGTGGTGCGTGACCTGAATGAGTTCAAGTCGGAAGCTGACGTCATTGTGGCTAATCGTATCTCAGCTGATTTGGTGGATGTGATTGAGAAGGTTTTTAGTCGGGATGTTTTTGGGGGGGATTGATAACAGTTCAAAAGAATCCTCGTGCTTGTGTCTACACAGGGGGGGAGCGAATACCCGTCGAACTTGGGCCGATGGTGCTTCGGCTTTATTGTTGAGGCTTGGGGAAAAGAACTTCAGTTGTGTCATTGTCGTTGGGGGAGGATTCCCCAGTGGCATTTATTTCTCTCTCTTGGACAGCGTTCAGCGCTACGTTGTACCCATTACAGTTAGAAAGGGCGTTTGATGTCTGAGCCCCATATTGGCATTCTGTTGGCAGTATTTAATGGTGCCATACATCTTGATGAGCAGCTTTCTAGTTTGGTCAACCAAACTTATGTTAACTGGCAACTTTTGGCAGGAGATGATGCTTCTACAGATGGTGGGCGAAGCATTCTCGAAGGTTTTGCTGCACAACAGAAAGGGCAAAACAAGGTTACCTTATTGGAAGGGCCAGGAGAGGGTGCAGCGGCTCATTTTCTATCATTGATCAAACGCGCTCCAGATCATCTTCCTGAAGGGAGCTGGTTGGCTTTTTGCGATCAGGATGATGTTTGGACCGAGGATAAATTGGCAAGGGGGGTTGCGGCATTGAGTGAGGTAGCCAGTAATACCCCTGCACTATACTGTAGTCGCACTTGGGTAGTAGATTACGATCTTTCTCGCCCTCGGCTTTCTCCGCATCGTCCCCGTCCGATGGGGTTTAGGAATGCGCTCGTTCAGAATGTAGTTTCTGGTAATAGCCTCTTACTCAATGCGGCAGCCACTCGACTGCTACTGTCTGCCACGCAACATGTGGAAGCCGTGGTAATGCATGACTGGTGGGTCTATCTTCTAATTTCTGGTGCTGGCGGATACTTGATACATGATGATGAGCCTACACTATTCTATCGCCAACATGCCGCTAATGAGATTGGTGCGAATTTCGGTTTGCGGGCTAAAGGCAATAGATTGATGCGCATGCTGCGCGGCGAATTTCGAAGCTGGAATGATGCCAATATTGCTGCACTTATAGAGGTGAGAGGTTACTTATCACCTCAGGCACAAGCTGACTTAGATGGGTTTGTGGCGTTTCGTACCGCCAGTGCAAGGCAGCGTATTTTGGGCCTGCGAAACAGTGGATTATATCGACAGACTCGAGCTAGCACCTTTGCACTTTGGGTCGCGGCAGGGCTGAAGTTGTTGTAGAATATGGTCTATTCGCCGAGTTAACTGTTGTTTTTGCCGGAGTTCTAAAAATGTTCTTAGCATTGGGCAAAAGCAAAATTCCACTTTGTGTTGCGGAACTGATTGTTCCTGATTAGTTGGGGTTCGTGATTGAGGGGGTCTTGATGGCACGATTGATTACAATGGTATGTGCCGGATATATTCTGAAACCGCATTGGTGTTTTGTTGCGCCCTTTTTGTTTTTTGTGCTGAGCGTAGATGAAGGAGTGGCTATGGATAAATCGCAAGGCGATCTTGCCATTGTTCTGAACTGTCCAACAGACGTGCCGGAGCCAGAAGCTCTTTGTTTGGCGATGATCGAAGCACTTATGGAGGCAGAGCCGCAGGCTAGAATTCGTAGTGATGCCGATATGACTGCCCTGAGAGGCAATGAACTGTTGTTGGCATTGCGAGTGCCATATGTGAACAGCTATGGTATTGGAGGGTATCTGGAATGGTGGACAGAACAGAATGATAATCCCACTCGCGGCCCGGATGTCGGATTTGATGTAGTAGATAGTGATATGTCTAGAGCATTTTATGGTCAATTTGCGCGCCAGTTGCTTCAGTCGACGCCGTCATTATTTACGAAATGAAGCTTGGTGATTTGGTTCACACAATAATGGATTTGAGAATGGAGCGGCAAAATACTTCTTGAGTGAGCCAAAATTTCTTGGTGTGTTTAGGGGGGCTGTGACAACAGAGAGGAATTGGTGCGATGTGTTTTATGTGTGCCGCAACCCAGACTTATGATCCAACACGGCACCGAAATGAGGGACCGGAAGGAGGGAACCCGGATTACGCGGTCATTTTCGAGACAGGTGACGTCGCGGCCAACACTGGAACTTTAGGATCAATGTTGGTGGGGGATTCGTTTTCTGGATCTCTTGGATTTATTGGAGACAGGGATTGGGTTGCAGTTAGTCTCACATCAGGGTCTACCTACGAGGTTTCATTGACGGGCGGGTCACTCCTAGATCCCTATTTGCGTGTCTACGATTCTACAGGTTCTCTTCTGTATTCGAATGATGACATTAACTATCCATCCAATGTCGATTCTTTTTTATCGTTTACCGCTAGCTATTCAGGGACTTATTATGTGGCTGCTGGTGCATATGATGACAGTTACTCGGGTAGCTATTCCTTGAGTGTGTCACTAAATGCACCTCCGGCGCCAGCAACCCATTCTCAATTGGCTGCTTATTTGACGGATGGCTACTGGAATAACACTAGTCGTACGGCGCGGTCCTTTGATACCTCTGGAGATAATACGATTACCGTTAACATCTCGGGACTGACAACGCAGGGGCAAGCTTTGGCTCGCTGGGCGTTGGAGGCTTGGGAAACCGTTGTCAATCTAGATTTTGTTGAAATTTCTGGGGTCGCAGACATTACTTTTGATGACAATGACAGCGGCGCTTACGCGACATCTTCTACCACCGGTTTCGGAGGGGGGGCTATTATTAGTTCAGATGTTAATGTGTCTACTGGGTGGTTGTCGTCTTCCGGTACACAGATAGGTACCTATTCCCTACAAACTTATATTCATGAAATTGGACACGCACTCGGTCTTGGGCACCAAGGTGGATATAATGGTGGTGCGACTTATGGGGTGGACGAGACATTTTCCAACGATAGCTGGCAGTTATCCGTTATGTCTTATTTTGATCAGGCAGATAACACTACTACCAATGCATCGTTTGCTTATGTTGTTAGCTTGATGATGGCAGACATTATTGCAGGTCAGGCCCTTTACGGCGCGTCCACTGTGACGAATGGGAACACGACTTGGGGGGCAAATACCAACCTTGGAGGTTATTGGGGTATTCTCTTAGGGGCACTGTTTGATGGGGATAGCCAACCTTCTGTTGCTGGGAACCCGATGGCGTTTACCATTTTTGATAATGGCGGGATTGATACTCTCGACCTTTCAACTTCTAGCAACCATAACAATGTTGATATGCGTGGAGGGCAATTCTCCAATGTCAATGGTTTGGTCGGTAATATTGGAATAGCGGACGGCACTGTTCTAGAAAATTTGATTGGCGGAAGTGGCAACGACACGATCATTGGCAACGATGCGGACAACGAACTCACTGGCGGTGCGGGCAATGACTCTGTGGACGGTGGGGACGGTAATGATACGGCCGCGATCAATGACACTCGAGCCAGCGTAACAGTGACGGATTTGGGTGGGGGGATTGTACGCATCGTGTCTTCTGATGGCACTGATACATTTGAAAACGTCGAGAATTTTCGGTTCACCGATGGCTCGGTGTCTCTTGCAGTACTCTTGGGGAACAATGTGATCACCGGCACATCCGCACGGGATGTTTTGATCGGGACAAGTGGGGTAGACAATATCCTTGGCCTTGCTGGGCATGATCGGCTTGACGGTGGCGACGGTGCAGATGTGATTGAGGGGGGAGACGGCAATGATGAAATTCTTGGTAGAGCTGGAGATGACTCCCTTCTTGGAGAAGAAGGTAACGACACGATTGCAGCCTCAGATGGCAATGACACGGTCTATGGCGGAGCCGGTGATGATTCCCTAGGGGGCGGGTTTGGCAATGACAGTATGTATGGCGGGGAAGGGCGCGATGTGATCGGCTCCGGATCTGGTCGAGATCTGATCGAAGCGGAGAATGGTGATGACGTTGCCAGCGGTGGCTGGGGTTATGACACGGTCTATGGTGGCGATGGCAATGACACGCTGGCAGGTAGCTATGACGCGGATTCCGTGTTTGGTGGCGCCGGAAATGACTCAATGGGCGGTGGCACCGGCGATGACACCATGTATGCCGGTGCTGGAAATGATCAGGTTGGCGCAGGAGAAGATAACGATCTGATCTATGGCGAGGACGGGCATGATTTCCTTGGGGGAGGCTCTGGTAGTGATACTCTCTATGGTGATGCTGGAAACGATACGATCAATGGGGGTACCGGCAACGACAGCCTGATTGGTGGCGACGGCGTGGACCAATTTGTGTTCAACAGTCTGACCAATGGGGAGTATGACAGGATCAGCGACTTTGCAAATGGTGTGGACAACATTCGTATGCATGGTGTCGGGAGCGGGGGACAAGCGGCTCGTTTTGCGGAATTGTCTCTGAGCTTAGTGTCAGACGGGGCAGAGATTTCCTATGCGGGGCACACTATCCTGTTGGAAGGGGTTGCGCTTGGTGACATCGATCAGAGTGATTTCATCTTCGTGTAGGTGATTTCTGGACGTCTACATATTTTGCGCAGTCAATCTTGCAGGCGTACCATGTCCTGGTGATGTTTAATGGCGTCGTCGATGTTTGTAAAATAGGTAAGTTTCCCTTGCTCCAAGACGGCACCATGTTTGCAAATGCGTTGTACGAACCCAAGCGCGTGGCTGACTACAATGGCTCCGCTTTGGGTCAGGCGGTCTTGAAAGACACGTTCGCTTTTTTGTTTGAAAGCAGCGTCACCAACAGATGTGACCTCATCGACCAGATAGGTGTCAAAAGAAATGCCCATAGAGATCCCGAAGGCGAGACGGGAGCGCATGCCGGAAGAGTAGGTGCGCACGGGGAGAAAAAAATGGTCTCCAAGGTCCGCAAAATCTTGTACATAGTTCACCAGTTGGTCGCTGTCGACGCCATACACGCGGGCGGTAAAACGTGTGTTCTGTAGCCCCGTCAACTCTCCATGCGCGATGCCCCCAAACCCTACTGGCCATGAAATTGAGCCTGTGGAGCGGACTTGCCCGGATGTGGGTTTGATGGCGCCTGAGATGATGCGGAGTAAGGTCGACTTCCCAGTTCCGTTTCGTCCCAAGAGGGCAATGGGGGTCCGTTCGGGAAAGGTGATGTTGATGTTGGACGCCACTACTTTACGGCGCCCATTGAGCGTGTAGATCTTGGACAAATCTTCCAGCTGTATCATCTGCGGTCTCGAACTGAATAATAGATCAACGTGCCGATCGCCCAGCTGAGAATCAGGCCACAGGCCAAAAGAGCCAAAATCAGTTCCCGCTGCGGATATTGTGCAGATTCTGCCAGAGTCGGAGGAAGGTATGTGGCCAGATATCGAGATTTACGCTGCGCTTCGGCTTGGGCTGCTGTGTAACTTGCGAGGGCGGAAAGGTAATTTTTTTCAGCAAACTCCAGATCCACAGCCAGCTCTTCGTATCGGCCAACAAGATTGGAGTAGGTGTCATCCACGCTGTCTTCACTTCCCAGTCGGTTGCGTTCCTCTTCAATCCGGGACCGGATGATGCGTACACGCCGTTCCCCCTGAGCAATGCGAGGGTCGTTGGCGCTCGCCGTCTCTGACACAAGATCAAGATCGATGAGTGCTAACGTGAGTTGTGACTGCAGTGAATTAATCAGTCCAAGCTGGCCCTCGGTGTCGGCAAATGGATCAACAATCTTTGTTCGGGTTCGGAAGACCGTTATATTTTGCCGTGCAAGTTTGAGACGATCAATTGCCTTTTCCAGCTCGTCTTTTGCGTACCGAATGGTGTCTTCTCGGGCGACGGCATTCAGCCTGTTAATCACCAAGGTACTTTCATGCAAAATGGCTTGGTTGAGCTTTTGGGCATCATTTGGGCTAAAAGCCAGCACGCGAATTTCAATCAATTCGCTGCGGGTGTCGTAGAACACTTTCACGGCTCTTTGCCAAAAAGTTTCCAATTCTTCGATTGTGGCATTTTCCTTCAGGCTGAAGACCGGATCCTCAGCGCGAATATACATCTCAGATAGGTCGAGCATTTCGCTGATCGCGAGCAGCATTTGGCGGCCTTCAATATACTTCGCTAGAATATCGGTATCTGGAGAATTAGAGGTCGATGAAAACTCAGCCAGTCCTCCGAGCAGCTCGGCGGGGGAGGCTGCCTCCTCTTTTCTGACCGCAAAGCCAGCGTGGGAAGCGTATTGGTCCAGTGCGACGGTATACAGATAAGTGGCGGCAATGGTCAGTGGGGCAAGGACCCACAGCGCAAATACCAACAACAGCGAAAAATGGCGCAACCGTAATTTTGCCTTTTTTGCCGTTGGCGGGGGGGGAACCAAGGTTGGTTTTGGAGACTGATCAGGGGGGGGAGGAGTGGGAACGGTGCTCAAATCGGTTTCCGTTTAATTTTGCCTTCTGGCAGGCATCACGATGCTTTCCACATACCAAAGCGAAAACAAAAATGCCAGTATTCCAGCGCAATGACTCAGTTGATTCCCGCTCCGCTCCCCACCCGATCCTTTAGCATGGTACGTACCGTGTTTGCCTTGATGCTTCGGGAGATGGCAACAACTTACGGGCGGTCCATATTTGGATACTTGTGGGCTATTTTGGAACCGGCCGCTGGCATTTTGCTTTTGACATTTGCGTTTTCTTTGGCATTGCAGTCGCCCCCTCTGGGCACCGATTTTTCGTTTTTCTACGCCAGCGGCATGGTGCCATTTCTGGCCTATATGGATATTAGTACAAAAACCGCACAGTCTTTGCGGTTCTCCAAACCGTTGATGGCTTTTCCGGCGGTGACGTTTGTCGATGCCATTATTGCGCGCTTTCTTTTGAACTCCCTGACCCAACTGATGGTGGGGAGCTGTGTGTTTTTGGGGATCATTGTGAGTTTTAGCGTGGATGTGTTGCTGGAGCCGGTAGCGCTTCTGGCGGCATTGGTCATGCTGATGTCTTTGGCTTTGGGCGTTGGAGTGCTCAATTGTTTTTTGTTGTCCATGTATCCGCTATGGGAACGCATTTGGGGCATTTTGAACCGACCAATGTTTTTGGCGTCTGGCGTTTTCTTTTTGTTTGAGAGCGTGCCGGAGCCTTATAGCAGCTTTTTATGGTATAATCCCTTGATCCATGTGATCGGTATGCTGCGGTTGGGTTTGTTTGCCACCTATTCGGCGGATTATGTGTCTTTTGCCTATGTGATGGGGGTGTCGCTGACGTGTCTTGTCCTGGGGCTGATCATGCTACGCAGGTATCACGGAGATATTCTGGACCTATAAGCTGATCGGGCTGGAGTGACGATATTAGCGCCGGGTCACCTGATAGCGGAGTCCAACGGCCATAGGGACAGGCAGCGAGCTGACATAGCCATCGGCCCAGTGGATGTTTCCGCCCACAACGGCGGTTGCGGTGCCGAGGCTAAAATGCACCTCCGGCGCGTCAAAACTCATAAAGCCGCCACCCCTTTGTACCTCGCGTGTGAGGGTCACCCCCTCTGTGTCCACCACCGTGATCAGAGCGCCGATGCCATTTCTGTTGCCGCGCCAATCATGCGAGGCAAAGCTGATGGCGTTGCCTGCTTGCGTGCCGGGATTGCGCAGTGCCTGTTGCGCCGCCTTTGCCCAAGCTGCGCCACATCGGCGGCCCCCACCCCGGCTGAGGCGGCCCATTTTGAACGCCACCACATGACCGTGCCCGCCACGATCAAAAGTCCTGTCGGGTGTGCGGACTGCGGGCACTCTGGCTATGCGGGGCGGTTGGGCGTGTTTGAAATGACCGAGATCGGAGAGACATTGCGCGCGGCCATAGATCGCGGAGCATCTGAAATAGAGTTCACACAAATCGGCTTGCGCGAAGACCAGACCCTGATTAGTCAGGCACGTTTGGAAGTGGCTGGCGGCGCGACCTCGCTGGCCGAGGCCCTGCGGGTGGTGGGGGACGGGGCATGAGACCCTTCTCCTATGTGGCTCATGACGCAGCAGGTATTCGCTCCCGCGGGATGATTTTGGCTGAAACAGAGTCTGATGCAGTCACGTAACTTAAGAAGAAAGGTCTGTTTGTCTCTGAACTGACCGCGGCCCATAGCACTAGAAAATCACAGTTTTCCAAATTCACCCTGCGCCGGAACACCCGGCTCAACGGAGATCTTCAGGCCGTTTTCACCCGCCAAATGGCCGTGCTTCTGGGGGCAGACCTGTCCGTGGAGTCCGCGCTTGAAGCGGTCTGCAGCTCGGGAGAAAACGGTCCACTTGCCGCGTTGGCCACCCGTGTGAAGGCTGAAGTGCTGGATCGCGCCGGAGCAGGGTTTCCCGCTTATGTGATGGACGCCATCCACGCCGGCGAAACCTCTGGGGCTTTAGGGGCTATTTTTGAGTAATTGGCTGAGTATTTGGACACGCTTGGCGCAGAGAAAGTGGAGATTGTCAGCGCGCTGGTCTATCCCGGCTTTGTGCCCGCTGTGTCTTTTCTGATCTGCGCCATCCTGATGACAAATGTGGCGACGGAAATTGTGGCCATGTTGGAAATCTCGGGCCAGCCTTTGCCGCTTCTCACGCAAACGGTTTTGGCCATCAGTGACTGGAGCCGCAGCCATGTCGCGCTTCTGACCGCCACATTGGGTGGTCTGCTCGTGTTGCTTTCTTAGCGGCGCGCGTGCAGCGTCTGCGCGCCGCGCGGGACCGATTTCTGCTGCGTCTGCCGTTGGTTGGACGCCTCATACGCCGTGCAGCCGCAGTGCAATATCTGCGCACGTTGGCCCTTGTGCTGGCCTCACGTCAAACTGTGCCGGTGGCCGCGGGAAATGCCGCACGCGTCCTCACACAGGCACAGTTTCGGCAGGAAGGGGAAGCAGTGCTAAACGCCCTTCAGGCAGGCAGCACCCTTTCAGATATGCTCACCAAATTGAGCATCATTCCTGCCGTCACGCGCCAACTGATTGTAGTGGGGGAAATGTCAGCCCACCTTGCCCGCATGACTGAGCGCAGCGCTGTATTGGTGGAAACAGATCTCACCAGTGAACGCAAACGCATCGCCGCGCTTCTGGAACCGATAGTGATGATGCTGGTGGGAAGCTTTGTGCTTCTGCCGATCTTTGACCTTCAGGCTGTTGTGACGCGGTAAGTGCTAGGGTTGAAGGAATAACCGTCTATGTTTTGTGAGCGTTGCTCGGCGCTGCTGATCGCCAGGCTTGAGGGATTTTTAACGGAGTTTTGCCAAACTCGGCCTCTATACCGCTCAGATCAGCTTATCTGACGCGAGAGGGCTGGATTCACGGCTAATGAGTCCAGGTGTGCAATGCAAAGGTTCTGTTATGTCCAATTTAGTATCGCCTCTTCTCGGGGCAGACGTCCTAGTCTTCAAGCCGTTAACGGATCAAGAGCAAGTACGCCCTGCAACTCAAGCGAATGTCATGAAGAGCACTTCACATCCTGAAGATCTTATGGACTACACCATCGTAGAGAGAGACTTTACAGTCTTTCCTGCGAATACGGAGAATGTTCTTTTTGAGAGAGTAAATTCGGAAACCCTCTATGAAGTAGGGGGCGGTAAAGACAGATCTGAAATCAGTGAGGGGGTGGAAGAATATTTCAAAATGATAGTCGATGTAGTCTTGTTCAAATTGGAAAGCCTGTTAGACTTGGAAAGTTATGGTGTCGACTCGACAAGCCCGAAATGGCATGTAAAGCCCGTTGGCCCAAAAGACGCACCTCAAGTTCCGAATAGTGATGAAATTGTTTGCGTAATGCCAATATATCGTAATTCTCAATATAAATCGGCGCAAATTGATCGTAAGCAAGAGCTTTTTATCTCGACAGATCAGTACCAAAGTGAATTGTTTCTTGATGATTGGGTTAGTCTTATTTTTTAAAAAATATAGTAAAATTTCATGAAAATAACTAGTTAATTGGACGGTGTTATTGATGCTTACCTGCCTTGAGGTGTGATTTTGAGGCAGATTTTAATAGTTTTGATAGAGAATGTTAGAGTCTAGGGTCAGGACTCATAGCCAGTAAATAACGAGAGCTGCGAGGGCGATGGCGGACAGGAAGACCTTCGGGCATCTGTCGTATCGAGTTGCGACACGCCGCCAATCCTTCAACCTGCCGAAC
>Ga0189288_10375_pt1 | contig 15068 bp, 19 predicted proteins | sample UW105minimetaG_FD_130316 | JGI IMG/M metagenome (GOLD analysis project Ga0189288, IMG submission 130316) | Marine microbial communities from the Costa Rica Dome - UW105 mini metaG | ecosystem: Environmental > Aquatic > Marine > Oceanic > Photic zone | place: Costa Rica: the Eastern Pacific... | reverse complement strand
GCTCGGTTATAATTTGACCAGTTCTTGGTCTTGTAAGTCTTCGGTATCCAGCTGCTCATGTCCGTAAGCTACCATGCTGGATTCACACAGTGAATCCCATCAACCGATTTGTGCAACAAAGCCTGAAAGAGACAGTACATGACAAAAGCTATTCGGTCTCGGCGACTGTTCCCCTATTGACCCGTTGAGGCGGTCTCGAAGGACGGCGTTCTGGAATGCCCCCACATCAACAGGTGGCGGCTCACATTGGTGATCTCGTATCTACTGCGGCAAATCCTTGGGTCGAACCGGATGGGGTGTATGAACCTGATTTGATCGGTTCTGGCCATGACAAGGTCACTACCGAGGGGGGCTGTCAGATGTCGATAGGCTGGTAACCCGCGGCTTGGGCCTGCTTGGGACTAACCTTGAAGTGTCGTTTGAATTCGCGGCTGAAATGCGCAGTACTTTTGTAGCCAACCTGATGCGCGGCGTCGGCTACGCCTATGCCGCCTTCGATCAACAACCCTTTCGCACGGTTCAGACGGGTGGCTTTCAGATATTGGAGCGGAGACGAGCCGGTAATGCTCTTGAAGGCACGAAAGAAAACCGGGGCGCTCATACCTGCGGTCGCTGCGAGCGCATCCACATTTATGTTCTCTGGATAACGCTCGCGGATTTCCACGATGCTACGCGCCACCCGGTCGAAATGAGAGTCTGGGTTTGCCAATGCCTGAAGGGCGGATCCGTGCGGTCCGCTCAATGCGTGAAAAATGATTTCACGAACAATCCCTGCGCCGAGTGCTTTGCTGGCAGCATCTGAGGAAAGCGCTTTCAAAAGCCGGCGGACAGCATCCTTGATGTCGCCATCAGCCTGAGCGGGAGACAGGCCAAGCGGCGTGGCCTTCTTCGAACAAGTTGCGCCGTGTTCAACCAAAGGCGCCAACTCGTGCAGATCTGTCGGGTTTATGTTCACGAACAGGCCAAGCAACGGATTTTCGGGCGAGGCAGACGTGGCGCAATCGAACGGCAGCGGCAAGCTGACCACCAGATAATGGTCGGGATCGTATTCAAAGACCTGGTCTCCGAGATAGCCGGTCTTGTGCCCCTGCAAGATCCACACAATCCCGGCATTGTAAATCAAGGGCGCGCGAGGCACCGGCTCCGTCGACCAAAAGAAACGGACTGATGGCAGGTTGGTTTCAACGTAACCAGCGCCGGGTGCAAACCCGTATCGATCCTTTATCAGATGCAAGTAGGTCAAGGCCAATGCTCCTTCATCACTTATGATGCAAAAGATCACGAAACGAGGCGTTCTGCCAATCAGCAGAATGGAGTTTGATAGGAATGAGCATATCTTAGAGAGTTCTGATCATTCTGGAAATCCCCTGCACGTTCTATCTCATTCGGCAAGGAAACTCGGCTCATTGTCGAACAAATACGGAGAAAGACATGTCAACTGAGAACAAAGGGTTGGTTGTTGTTACGGGCGCTAGTTCGGGGATTGGTGCAGCCATCGCGCAACGTTTTTCCGAGGCGGGCCATCCCCTGCTTCTGGTCGCGCGGCGCATCGAAAAGATCGAAGCGCTTGGCCTGCCGCAAACCCTGTGCCGCAAGGTCGATGTAACGGATGCGGCGGCGTTCCGTGCTGCCATCAAAGAGGCAGAGGCACAATATGGTACCGTCGATTGCCTGGTGAACAATGCCGGTCTGATGCTCCTCGGTCAGATCGACACCCAAGACGCGGCCGAATGGCAAAAAATGTATGACGTCAATGTCATGGCTCTGCTCCAAGGAATGCAGGCCGTTTTGGGTGACATGAAAGCCCGCAACCAGGGAACGATCATTAACATTTCTTCCATTGCTGGGAAAAAGTCCTTCGCCAACCATGCGGCCTATGTCGGGACCAAGTTTGCGGTTTCCGCAATCAGTGAAAACGTGCGCGAAGAGGTCGCCGATACCGGCGTGCGTATCATGGCGATTTGCCCCGGCGCGGTTGAAACTGAGCTGTTGGGCCACACCACCAGCCAGGACATAATCGACGGCTATCAGGACTGGAAAGAGGCCATGGGCGGCGCGCTGCAAGCCGATGACATCGCTCGCACAGCTGCCTTCATGTACGCGCAGCCACGAGGCGTTAACATCCGAGATGTGACCATCACCGCAACACGGCAACAGCCTTGAACGGCCTTCACAGCTATTGAGCTGACATCAATCGTTGCGGAAAAACTTGCCCGTTTCCGTCGGCCCATTTCTGGTTTCGGTTCCGTTGCCGCGGAACCGAAACCAGATCTCCACGCACGTGGGATTGCCGGAGGTTGGACCCCTTCTGCACGACAACCCGCGCGATCAGACGCCAAGAACCCCTGTTCACCCACATTGCCCTTGGCAACGGGTTTGCGTTTGACCACTTTGTCCCGCTCTGTTGCCCTTCAACTTGGTGACTTTGCAGCTGGACTCGACAACTGTCATCCGCGACGGCGCCCACCCGCCGGCGATCAATCCACCAATGATAGCCGCAGTCGATGAATCCAATCTTGTCCAGGGCTCAGAAGCTCGTAATCACAGTTGCCCCGATGGACTGGAACTTGTCCATGTTCATCAGGGCCTTTGGGGCCGCGTCGATGCTGATCTTGTCACCAACCAACCGGGCCGGGTCCAGCTTGCCGCTTTCGACCATATCAAGCATTGCGCCATATCGATGGGCTTGCATCCCGTGAGAGCCAAGCAACTCGATCTCTTGGCCCACAATTTTGGGCATGGGCACCGCAGGGGCAGCGTGATCGCCCAGCATCAGACCGACCTGGACGTGTTTGCCCCGTGGGCGCAGACAGAGGATCGAGTTGGTCATTGTGACGGGGTGACCAAGCGCATCGAGCGAGACATGCGCACCGCCTTTTGTGATATCTTGGATCGCTTCCACCACATCGCCCTTGCCATCAATGGCCGCGACCGCGCCGAGCTCCTTGGCCAATGCCAATTTGGCCGGATCTAGGTCTACACCGATCACGTTCGCCCCTGCCGCGCTCGCAATCATGACCGCCGACAGTCCAACACCGCCGCAACCATGCACGGCAACCCATTGTCCCGCGCTGACCTTGCCTTGGTCTACAATTGCTCGGAACGACGTGGCAAACCGGCAGCCAAGGCTGGCAGCGGTGGCAGAATCCATTGTTTCGGGCAAGGCAACCACGTTCAAATCTGCCTGATGGATGGGCACATATTCCGCAAAGCTGCCCCAATGGGTGAAACCCGGCTGTTCTTGATGCAAACACACCTGTTGATGGCCCGCATGGCACACGCTGCACGACCCGCAGCCACAGATAAACGGCACGGTGACCCGCTCACCGACTTTCCATTTTTTCACATCCTTGCCGACCGCCTCGATCACGCCGGCCAGTTCGTGGCCGGGGATGTGCGGGAGGTCAATGTCACTGTCGTGGCCCATCCAACCGTGCCAGTCGCTGCGACAGACACCGGTTGCTTCCACCTTGAGGACGACCCCATGCTCTTCGGGCACAGGATCCGCTACCTTCACAACTTTAGGGGCTTCTTGGAACTTCTCGAATAGGACAGCTTTCATGGCTGGGTCTTTCGCTTGGATCGAATGCTTGAGGCAAATCTACCAAGCTATAGAGAAATTAGCTTGCCATTCTGCCCCATATTTTGACTATTCAGGGCAGAAAGCCCTCGAAATTTGAACCCATTGAGGAAATCCCTCCCTTGGATAGCATCGACACAGTCAGCGTACAGATTCTCGAACTGCTTCAAAGCGAAGGTCGTATGACCAACGCCAAGCTGGCTGAGCACCTCAACATGAGCGAAACGCCGTGTTGGCGGCGGCTAAAAAAGCTGGAAGAGGCGGGCATCATAGAGGGCTATCAGGCCCACCTAAATCGCCGAAAGCTCGGGCTTGGTGTCATGGCCTTTGTACAGCTCAGTTGCTCAGAGCACGATCAGTCTGTCACAGACGAGTTCCAACGTATTATCGAGGTCACGCCCAACATACTTGCCTGCCACAATACGACGGGTGAGGATGATTTCCTACTCATTGTAGTCGCTCGTGACTTGGACGCCTACAGCGCATTTGTCGACAGCACGCTAAGACGTCTACCGGGTGTGACCAGCATTCGCTCGAACATTTCACTGAAGGAGATGAAGGCGTCGAGCAAGCTGCCTGTGCGCAGTTCAGAGCGATGATAAATGCCCCACTCCGACTGCAGACATTCGGTTGAACGAGTTGAAAGGATGCTTTGCCGCTTTCTGCGAATTCGAACTCGCCAGGTTTTGCTCGCGCCGTGAATGACCGGAAAGCGGGCTTTCCGCCCTGGAAGACCGGAGCGGAACAGGCAGGCATTCCGAGCTCAACCCAACCCCATTAGCTCCAGAGAGGTTGCGCCTTTGGCGAGTTTTTCCATGAAATCCGCTTCTTTGGCCTCTCGGGCGATGCCAGCTTCGACCGTGGCCGATACGCAGGCAACTGGCAGAACCAGAACTCCATCAGTGTCAGCCACAACCATATCGCCAGGAGCGACGTCAACTCCCAACATGTTCATTGGTTCACCCCAAGACGGCGCACAGGCTTTGGCAGTACCGACCATCGAAATGCCACGGGCAAAGACTGGAAATGCGCGCGCTTCAAGCGCGTCGATATCGCGGACGCATCTGTTAATGACCATACCGGCCAGCTTGGCTGCCTGCGCTTGCACGGTAAGGACCTCGCGCCAATACCCAGTCGACACTCAGGCACCATCAATAACCAGAACCGAACCCTCGGGCGCGGTTGTCAGACCGTGATGGATAGCCAGATTATCCCCCGGTGCACAGCGGACAGGCCACGCGGGCCCTGCCATACGTGCGCCGGTCCAAACCGGGCGCAACGCCTCGACAAATGAGATATTTTGCAGCCCAGATGCCTCGCAAAGGGTCGATGTGCCGAGCTTAACCAGATCGTCCATTCTCAGGCTCCCTTGGTTTGTAGCGTGTGATAGCCATGTTTTGCGCGGGCTTCGCGGAGGGTCGTACCAGATTGGATATCGGCAATGATCGCCTCTTCGCGCGCGTCGATTTCGCGAGCAATTTTGGCAACCTCTTCGGCATGTTCACGTGGGATAGCGATAACACCGTTGGCGTCACCAAGAATGATGTCGTTCTTGCGCACGTTGATCCCACCAACTGAAACGGTGCCGCCAACCTCGACACTGGCTACGCGGTCCTTACCCGTCAGCATAAAACGTCCACAGGTGAACATCGGATAGCCATCCGCCAAGGGGCGGGCCACATCCCGGCAGACACCGTCGATCACGGTGCCACCGATACCCTTGGCCACCGCCAGTTTGGTCATGATGTCACCCCAGACGGTGAAATCAGTTCGCCCCGCATTGTCGATCACGACAACGGCTCCTTCGGGGACATCGTCGATGAAGTCACCCACCGTGCCGCCATCGACATCCACAGGCTGATACCGCACGGTAAAAGCCGGGCCACAGGTGGCGGCCTCGTTGAAAAGCGGTGACCCATGTGAGCACATTGCCCCGACGGTTTTGGTTGGGGAGGTTTGGAGTGATCGACATGGGATTTTTAGTGTCATTCGACGCTGGGCATTGCGTGACAAAATGCCAAACCGAGAGATTGCCCGACGGGCGGGTCTGTCTCGGAACACCATAAAGAAGTACCTACGCGTGGGCACGGTGGAGCCACGGTTCAAGACGCCCAAACGCCCAAGCAAACTGGATCCCTATGCGGATAGGTTGAGCGAGAGGAAAATCTCCGTCGATCTCACCTGAGGAAAAAAAGCTGTTCATATTCTTCGGGAACTGACGGCTCAATCCTGATCACTTGTTCATCTTCGAGCAGTGCCTGTGTGAACGGCTCTAGCTCTCTTCCATCATCCAGTCGAATTCGTGTTGCGTAGAACAGTCCATCACCCTGGCGCTCAAGCTCCAGAAGTTCCAGCACAGTGCCCGAAGACAAATGACGACGGACCACCTTCGCCCAACCATCGCGATTCAGCATGCCGTCAGGCAAAACAACGCGCAACTTCGGGTGGAATACCTTATTAAAGATCTGTTCGACAGCGCCCCAGGTCGAGCAGCCATTGAATGCGGCTAAGTAGTTCCTGAACTCATCTTCGATCATGTTGCATTCTGCCTACAATATCGATCTGTGTCGGTAATATCGTAGCAATGCAGCCTGTTTTCTGATCAAGTCGCCCAATTGTGTCAGAACGTGTTCATTGGTAGAGGCAGCTACCCGTTAGTACACCGGCCTGTTGAAATTGAAGCCAAAAACACACCTCTTCTACACATCATCGACGTGACCTTCCCCTCGCAGCCTTGTCGATGAGCCCAACCGCCAACAGGTTGCTATGTTATTACATTTCCTTTAACGCACATACCTGACAATCTTTGTCGGAATCTGAATCCAATGCCAAGAGGACATGAACCCTTCCTGCAGACACTCCTTAGGGGAACGATCTATCTGAGATTGACTGTCTTGCTTTTTTGCTTTGAGGGCCAGTCTTGCAGGAGACGGGCAAAGAGATCTGTTGGACCCAACCAGATAAAAACAAAAGAGAAAATTATGGAAGCAACTGGCATTGCGTTACGTATCGGCGCAACCTTCTTTTTCACGGTCATGGTGATGTTCGTGAAATTACTCGCTGATGAAGTGCCGCTTGGGCAGGTGGTGTTCTTTCGCAGTGCTATCGCTCTGCTTCCATTGGTTCTGTTCTTGATGTGGACACGGGACTTCCCGAAGGGATTAAAAACAAAACGACCCTTTGCGCATATCATGCGCTGCCTTTTGGGCTGCACGGCGCTTTTTGCTTCCTTCGCCTCACTCAAATTCCTTCCACTCGCACATGCTTCGATCATTGGTTACCTGGCACCAGTGTTGGCGGTTGTTCTCGCGCGCATTCTCCTGGGTGAAGAGGTAAATGCGATGCGGTGGTTCGCTGTGGTCCTAGGATTTGCTGGCATGTTGGTGTTGGTGCTGCCCGAACTTCAATCCACTCATGTGGACCAACTCTATCTCCTTGGTGTCGGGCTTGCCTTGATCATGGCGGTTTTCACAGCCGGTGCCAAAATTCAGATCCGCAGCCTAGCCCAGACCGAGAACGCTGGCGCCATTGCATTCTATTTCGCTCTGACCTGCGCCTGTGCTGGAGGTATTTCAGTATTTTGGGGTTGGATCACCCCCGACCCTCTGCAGCTTCTCTATCTTTGTGGTGCTGGATTTGCTGGAGGAATTGCCCATATCATGATGACGCTGGCCCTGCAGCAGAGCGAGATTTCCAAGCTAGCTCCGTTTGAATATCTTTCCCTGATATTTGCAGTTTTGGGAGATTTCTTGCTCTTTGATATTCTCCCTAAAGGATCATTCTATTTGTCCACAATGGTCATTCTTGTGGCTATGTGGGCTGCAACCGTCACGCCTCATCGGGTTCTAAAGGCAAAACCCGACTGAACCGCGTTTCGTCCGCATTGTTCATCGAGTTTGTTACGTCTCAAGTTTGAAAATCGACATTAATGTCCAAACCCAACGGACAGGTGCCAGAGGCTTCTTAATAACATCTTCGGGCCATATCTGAGGCATAGCCTGAAACAGCAACGCGTATGCAACATGCTTCGAAGAATAGACCAACAGACACCACATCGCCTAGAACCACTGCCAGCAAAAGTGACTTAACCTAAGCTCCATTCATTCCAAGTTTAAAGCACAACCGTTCTGTCGACCAAACGGCTTAGAAACTTGACGTCGTGGCTGACCACCAACAGAGCAGTCCCCTGGGTTGCAGCTTTGCGCAACAAGATGCTAACCCTTTGAAGAGATAAGCTATCTAATGCGCTCGTGGGCTCATCAGCGACAATCAATGCAGGACGTGTAACGGTGGCCCTTGTGATGGCCACACGTTGGCGTTGGCCGATAGAAAGCGCCGTTGGTCGCGTCAGAGGATCAACCTCTTCCAAACCCACAGAGCGCATCACCGCCAATGCTTTCGCCTTCTGCTCAATTTTTGACAACGCAGGAAGCCCACGCGCTGTCTGGGGTTCAGCTCCATTCCCGACATGGCAACATTTCATCCTTGATTGTAACGTTATATCATTACATAAAGCGTCGAGAATTAGTCGCAGCATGTAGCCAACGACTCCCTGCATCACACCTCGATCGGAACATATACCATGAACAAAATCTCCCTCGGTGTAGCAGTCGCTACCCTCTCCGCAAGCATGGCCATGGCACAGGACTATCCTCTGACCATCGAGAACTGCGGTCACACAGTGACGTTCGATGTTGCGCCCGAAAGTGTGGTCAGCATCGGTCAGGCAACGTCCGAAGCGCTGTATCTCCTGGGTCTAGGTGACAAAGTCGCAGGCACCGCCGTTTGGTTCACTGATGTGCTGCCAGAATTTGCCGAAGTGAATGCCAAAGTCGAGCGTCTGGCGGACAACACGCCGAGCTTTGAAGCCGTCGTGAACAAACGCCCCGGGCTCGTAGCCAGCCAATACGAATGGTATGTCGGGCCAAAAGGTTCGGTCGGAACACGTGAACAGTTCCACGACCTCTCGGTACCCACCTATATCTGGCCCGCAGACTGTGTCGGCAAGGACAACAGCGTTGGCGTAGACGGTACGCGCGAGGAACTCGTTTCAACCGAAGTAATCTATCAGGGCCTCATCGAGCTGTCGCAAATCTTCGGAGTGCCCGAAGCCGGCGAAAAAGCCGTAGCCGATCTCAAAGCTCGCGAATTTGCCGCAATCGAACGTGCGAAGGCGCTTGATCTGACCGACACGTCTGCGCTGTTCTGGTTCTCTAGCGCTAAGATGGACGCCGACCCCTATGTAGCGGGCGCCAAAGGGGCGCCTGGCTTCATCATGAAACAACTCGGCATCGAAAACGTTGTGGATTCGAGCGAGGAATGGCCGACCGTGGGGTGGGAAACGCTGGCGAAGGCAAACCCCACGTATGTCGTTTTGGCCGATTTGCAGCGTCGCAAATTCCCTGCCGATGCCATCGACGTAAAAAAGGGTTTCCTCGCAACCGATCCGGTCGCCCGCCATATGGACGCCGTGAAAGAGGGGCGTGTTCTGGTGCTTGACGCACACGCCATGGATGCCACGATCCGCACCATTTCGGGCCTTGAGCTCTTGGCTGACGCAATGGAACAGGCTGTGTCCAAGTGATGCAGTTTGCATTCGGCGGGGTACGCCCCGCCCTAACACTTCTGATCGGGGTGGCCATCATGGTGGCCGCCCTTGGCTTTGCGCTTGTCATCGGCGAGACGCGGATTCCCCTCGCTGACATCTGGGCGGTTCTCAGGATCGAAGCCGGCTATCCCGCTCGCGAGGTCAATCCCATAGATCATGGCATCTTGTGGAGCTACCGCCTCCCCCGCGCGATTATTGCGCTGTCCTGCGGCGCGTCGCTCGCACTCAGTGGAGTGGTTTTACAAGCGCTGCTGCGCAACCCACTCTCTGATCCCTATATCCTTGGGCTGTCTGCAGGGGCATCTACAGGGGCTGTCGCGGTTGCGATCCTTGGCTTCGGCGCGGGAGCCTTGTCCCTCTCTGGGGGTGCCTTTATCGGTGCCATGCTTGCCTTTGGCTTTGTCGCATGGCTCGCCCGCATGGCGCGCGGCAACTCCGCCCAAGCCACGTCCAGCCTAGCGCTCCTTCTTGCAGGTGTTGCAGGAGCTCAGCTTTTCCATGCGCTCACAGCCCTCATCATCGCCAAATCAGCTGACGCCAACCAGGCGCGCGGCATTATGTTCTGGATGATGGGAAACCTCTCGGGCAGCCGCTGGCCCGATGTTTATCTTGCTGTACCAATTACACTGATTGGGTCCGCTATCATTTGCCTCCACTTCCGTGCTCTCGACGCTATGACCTTCGGCCGCGAAGCGGCGCAGTCCATGGGCATTCGCACAGGTTTGGTGATGGGGGTCCTGATCTCCACCACTGCCCTTCTCACGGCCGTCATGGTCTCGATGACAGGGGCCATTGGCTTTGTCGGTCTCGTTGTACCCCATGCTATGCGCTTTCTCGTAGGCGTAGGGCATCTGCGTCTGATCCCAGCAACCGCGCTGGCGGGAGGCATTTTCCTCATCCTCGCAGACATCGTGGCGCGCATGTTGATCCCCGGGCAAACCCTGCCCATTGGTGTCGTGACCGCACTGGTCGGCGCACCCGCTTTTGCCATCATTCTGGTTCGGAGTTCCCGTGCGCATTCAGGCTGACAACATTTCCAAATCGATCTCGGGAAAACCCATCCTGCGTGACGTATCACTCAGCATTGAGGCCGGGCAGTCACTGGCACTGATCGGACCCAACGGCTCGGGTAAATCAACACTCCTGCGCGTCATTGCCGGGCTTCTGGCTGCAGATAGTGGCCATATCACCATCGGGGGCGACCGCGTCGACCGCCTGCCGAGGCGCAAACTCGCTCAGCGTCTTGGATTTGTCACGCAAGAGGCGGGCACAACTGATGCAATCCCCGTCCGCGAAGCCGTCAAACTGGGCCGCACACCATGGCTGTCCTTCGCGACGCCATTCGGAGCAAAAGACAGAGACATCGTCGAGGCAGCGATGCAGCAAATGGCAATTGAAAGCTACAAAGACAAACTGTTCAATGCGCTTTCTGGTGGAGAAAAACAGCGCGTCCATATCGCCCGCGTTCTGGCCCAGACACCCCAGGCCTTTCTCCTCGACGAGCCGACCAACCATCTCGATATCCGTCATCAGATCGCGATAATGGACTGGGTCAAGGCACAGCAAGGGACCGTTGCTCTGGCCCTTCATGACCTCAACCATGCATTTGCCTGCGACCGCGTGGCTGTGTTAAATGCGGGCCAGCTCGCCGCGTTCGGTACGCCCAGCGACGTTCTCGTCCCCGAAATCATTGCCCCCGTGTTCCAGGTCGGAGTGCATCAAAGCAAGTCGCCCCATGTGGATCATCCGATTTTGACCTTTGCCAAAGAGAGCTTCGCGACATGACTCTAACAATCCGGTTGAAGGTTGGGCTTCAATTGGCCCTGCAGCATTACCCTACGCTAGGAAAGATCTCACTCCATGGACGGACGCCTTTTCAGATCGTTAGACAGATCTGCCACTCCGTTTTTTTCGCAGGTATTGAGATCGTCGAGGACCTCGCGAGAGAATGCCCACAAACGGTTCGATCCAGTCTCGATCCATGCCACGAACCAGGCCCTACAACCAACGCTACCGAAGACAGAGTGCTATATGCGGAGTTGGCCGTCTCTCGTCTGCATTTCGAGAGGGTGTGAGCAATGCATGTTATTGACCTTCCTTCCCCCAGCGACGCCCGCGCGGTTCTTCAATCGCGAGATCCGTCAGTCTTGTCCGGGGTAAAACAGCGGGGTGTTGCGGCGGCGCTGTGGCAACGTGATCCGTCACCTGATTTCTCCCATTGGATTTCCGAATTGCCAGCAGAACATCTGCCGCAGCTAAACACGCTTGTGGGGGTCGACGCACTGGAAAGCTGCGTTCAGGCGTCTTGTGATCTTGTTGGCACACCCGTCGGGCCAGAGCGCGACATGCTGGCCGGGGATGTCGCCGCGCTTGGATTTATCATGAGCGGCGTAATGGAAACGCCTTTGTTGCGCGTGCGCCTATCCGTGATGCACAGTAATCCAAGCCACCCCTTTCAAATTGGAGAAATGTCGGCTCAGTTGTTGTGCACTTACCGAGGTATTGGCATGCAATTGGCGCAACTCGGTGCCGAAACCAGCCCAATGCAAGTCTCGCTTGCCAGCGCGGTCCTACTGCGCGGTCGCCGCTGGCCGGGACAAGAACGCACTGCAGTGTTACACCGCTGTCCATCCGGCCTTGGGACGGATGATATCGGCCTGCATGTTGCGATAGAACCCGCTGAGGCTGATGAGATCCCACAGACCATCCATTGACGCCAGATAACAGTTTATTTGTCTAGCGCCCTACCCGCTGATTTAAAGCGAGCGCGATAATCGCGCGGGGATAGGGCAAATCGCCGTCGGAATACCTTGCGCATCTGTTCATCAGAACTGAAACCTGACCTGAAGGCTACGGTTTTTAAAGGCAGATCACTGTCCAACAACAGTGTTTTCGCCTGATCACAACGTAATCCTTCCAGATAGGCCATTGGTGTTTCGCCGCACTCGGAAGCGAAAGCACGTGAGAAGCTGCGCACGCTCATTTTCGCTTGCGACGCCATGTCATCGAGGGTCATCTGCTGGTCGAACCGCATACTCAGCCAGGTTCGCACGTCTTTCATGCCGGTTGCGCCACTCATCTGCCCTGTGAGCAACGTGCTGAACTGCGACTGTCCTCCGGGGCGCTTGAGATACATCACCATATCGCGTGCCACCCTCAGAGCAATATCCCGCCCGAAGTCTTGTTCGACAAAAGCGAGCGCCAGATCTGTCGCTGCAGTGACACCTGCGGAGGTCCAGAAGGATTCATCTTGGACGAAAATCGCATCAGCATCGACATCAACTTCGGGAAATAGGGCCTGCAAGCGCGCCGCGTAATTCCAATGGGTTGCCGCTTTTCGGCCATCGAGCAACCCAGCCGCGGCAAAAATGAAACTGCCTGTACACAAAGCCGTGAACCGTTCTGCGTCAAAGGCCCGTCGCCGGCACCATTCTACCAGCCTGACTTCGCGAGTCAGCACTGTTTCAATGCTCTGAGCACCGACAATAAACACTGTGTCTAGAGGTCCCGCTTCGGGCAAAGCGGCATTGGCTTCTAACGACATCAGTGTGTCGGAGGGCACTATGCCGGGTTTAGGTGCAACGATGGTCACGTCGTAACCGCAATTCAACCCGGCGCTGTCGAGGTGTCGGCTGGCATAGCTCAGCACGGTGAGAACACCTATGGCCTCAAGGGCTTTAAAACCCGGATAGATCACCAAGGTGACATTTCGGGTTTTTCGGAACTCGAGTGAATTGGCTCATTCATGTGGTTATTCTCTTGGGTTTTTTTCACGTGTAGATTGGCCAGATTTGCCCGATCGGTTGCCTTCGCCACACGCATGTAACGATATAACATATCGTTAAAAGGTAGAAAAGAAGGAGCGCCATCATGAAGACCCGTGCCGCCATTGCTTGGGAACCCAACCGTCCGCTGGAGATTGAAGAAATTGATCTCGAGGGCCCCAAAGAAGGCGAGGTTCTGGTTCGCATTGTCACCACCAGCCTGTGTCATACGGATATGTTCACCCTGTCTGGCCGTGATCCAGAGGGCCTGTTCCCAGCGGTTTTGGGACACGAAGGAGTTGGTGTTGTTGAAGAAATCGGACGAGGCGTCACATCCGTCGCGCCGGGCGATCATGTGATCCCACTATACACTCCAGAAGATCCCAACTGTCCCTTCATCAAATCCGGTAAAACCAATCTGTGCCAGACAATCCGCAAGACACAGGGTCAGGGTTTGATGCCCGATGGCACCTCGAGGTTCTCCTACAAGGGCAAGATTATCCATCACTACATGGGGACTTCGACGTTCTCTGAATACACCGTCCTGCCCGAGATTGCCGTTGCTAAGATTTCGAAGGACGCGCCTTTGGCCAAGGCAAGCGTTATGGGCTGTGCTGTGCCAACCGGAATTGGCGCTGTGCGCAACACAGCCAAGGTCGAACCTGGGTCCACTGTTGCAATCTTTGGCTTAGGTGCGGTCGGCATGGCAGCAATTCAAGGTGCAAAGATGGTCGGGGCTAGCCGGATCATTGGGATTGACACAAACCCGAACAAGTTCCCTCTGGCACAGAAATTGGGGGCGACCGAGTGCATCAATCCCGACGATTTCTCACAACCAATTCAGGATGTGATCGTCGAGATGACCAATGGCGGGGTTGATTACTCGTTTGAATGCATCGGTAACGTGAATGTGATGCGCGCCGCGTTGGAATGTTGTCACAAGGGATGGGGTGAGTGCACCGTGATCGGTGTTGCTGGCGCTGGCGAGGAAATCGCTACACGTCCGTTCCAGTTGGTAACAGGTCGCGTTTGGCGCGGCTCGGCTTTTGGTGGCGTTTTAGGGCGGAGCGAACTGCCGGGTATGGTTGACGAATGGCTGCGCGGCGATTTCGACGTAGACCCATACATTACCCACAACATGACGCATGAGCAGATCAACACAGCCTTTGATCTTCTGCATACTGGAAAGTCGATCCGATCCGTCATTCACTTTCAACCAAGCGATACCATGCTTGTGAACGATCTGCCGGGTGTTATCGTGCCGTCTTGATGAAAATGCGGTCCGCATCTTTTTGAGGATGCAGATCGCTCAAATCTTAGGTTGTAATAGTGTTTGGGGGATGCAACCTGCTCCCTATGCATTCTTACAGGCGAGGTGCAATCATGACCCTGAACTATGTAATGTTTGGATCCAATGATGTGATAGCATCAAGGGCCTATAATGATGCCGTTCTGCCTATCATAGGCGGAACCGTGGTTATGGAAATTATGCCGCATGGATTTTGTTATGCCCTGCGAGGAGGTGGTCGGATCTGGGTATCAACGCCCTACAACAAAGAGGCTGCGACGCCGGGAAATGGCTCCATGGTTGGGTTGCTCTGCGATACGGAAGAAGATGTGCGAACCGCCCACGCTGCGGCACTTTCTGCCGGAGGAACCAATGAAGGTACACCCGGCCCACGCCCACAATATGGGCCCGATTTTTACGGTGCCTATGTCCGTGATCCCGATGGCAATAAGATGAGCTTTGTGTGGCTTGGCGATAGACGAGAGGTCTGACCCAAGGCGTGGTGCCCCCCACAAACGATCCACAGTGCGCATGTGAAGACCCAAATTTGCGGGATCAAAATTAAAGCAGATCCGTTGATCTCTGTATCAGTATCGTTTGCTTGGCCTTTAGGTCATTACTTCACATAGATGTAGACAGTACTGAAATCTGATTTACTTGGGCGTTCCGACACATTTTGCCAATGCCATACAAACTTCCAGACACTGAACCGCGCCGGGTTTGCCGGAGGCTTCAACTCCTGAGTAGGATGAAGCCACAATGAGCAAGACAACAAACAAGTATTCTCCTGAGGTCCGCGAGCGTGCGGTGCGGCTGGTGCTGGACAAG
>Ga0189288_10374_pt1 | contig 15234 bp, 10 predicted proteins | sample UW105minimetaG_FD_130316 | JGI IMG/M metagenome (GOLD analysis project Ga0189288, IMG submission 130316) | Marine microbial communities from the Costa Rica Dome - UW105 mini metaG | ecosystem: Environmental > Aquatic > Marine > Oceanic > Photic zone | place: Costa Rica: the Eastern Pacific... | reverse complement strand
TGTGGCGCACCACGAGGTGGGCACCGAGGTCGAGATCGGCAAATTGGACGGCCACATGAAGCGCCTCCCCGCCAAAATCGTCCCCTTCGCCCACTACGACCCACAAAAAACAAAACCTCGGTCATAATCTCAAAATCTCAGGGAAATCGGATCCTGCGAAGGATTTCTGGTTCGGACAGTGGTTGCTAGACGACCTCTCCGCCATGTAGCAACCACTCAGATATCGTGCTGATTGTGTTCTGCATCACATGGGATTTGCGACGAACCAGGTAATAGGCGCGAATGTCGCTGCGAACTGCTCCAAACATCTGAACAAGAGCACCACTGTCTAATTCGTTGTCAATGAGGGGACGCCAGCCCATCACCACGCCTTGGCCAGAGAGGGCGGCCTGTAGAACGACATTGGTGTCTTCGATCAAAGGGCCTGAAAGCTGTCCAATTGCATTGACATTGTGGTGTGAAAACCATGAGTTCCATCCAACGGTGTCGCGCTGATGGATCAGCGGAAAGTCCAGCAATTGATCTGGGGTCTTTGGATATCCAAGCCGCTTTAGCAGCACGGGACTGGCGACGGGTGCTGCAAAAACGCCGACGAGCTTGTCCGAAATCATGTCAGGCCAATACCCATCACCCCAAGTGATAAAAATGTCGGCATCCACGTTTTGCGGTGATACCAAAAGAGGTGTCTGAACAAGTTCAAGATCAACATCTGGAAAGGCCTCATGGAACGCTGACAAGCGGGGCAACATCCAGCGGGTGGCAAAACTTGGCCCCATCGCGATGCGGATCGTGGTTTGACTGGACTTCGCCGAAACATCTGCAACGGCGCGTTCGAGAATGCGAAATGCCTTTGTGACTTCTTCGGCCAGCCGCAAACCTTCGCCTGTCAGGGTAACTTGCCGGCCCGTTCGGACAAACAACGAAATCTCTAACTGTGCTTCGAGGCCACGGATATGATGGCTGATCGCTGTGGGGGAAACATGAAGATCCTCTGATGCGGCGCGAAAGCTGCCGAGGCGAGATACAGCATCGAATGCTCGTAAGGCGGGAAGAGACGGAAGAGTAGCCATAGATTCAACTGATGAGTTTTTCTCATCAGATGCAAGAGAATGTTGTTTTTGTGTGACCGGCACGCTGGGTCTAGCGTTACCCCTGAACCAAAGCGTCAGGATAGAAAATGTCTGCCAGAACCCGTCGTCGGGGTCGAGCCTCGCGCATAGCGCCACCTGAAACCCAAGAAGAGATCACGCCGCCAGTTTGGCCGGGGCTGACGGGGGGCGCTTTTCGTCCATTGAATGAACAAGCCGTTGCAGAGGTAAATGAGGCCGTTTTGCATTTGCTTGAAACGCTTGGACTTAGTCAGGCGTCGCCATCGATGATCGAAAAGGTCTGCGCTGAAGGCGGGACGTACACCGAGGAACAGCGTCTGACTTTCCCGCGCGATTTGGTTCTAAAGACACTTCGGCAAGCCCGCCGTGACGTTGTGTTGTATGGTCAGGATTCTAAACACGATTTGGATATCTCAGGCGCGCGTGTCCACATGAGCTCGGGCGGCGGCGCACCTGGTGTCTTTGACATCATCGACGGTCATTATCGCAACGGCACCGTCAAAGACCTTTATGATGCGGCGCGACTTGTGGATGCGATGGAGAACATCCATCACTTCAGCCGGTCTATTGTGGCCACGGATGTCGAAAATGTAGCGGATATGGATCTGAACACGGCCTACGCCTGTTTGATGGGAACGTCGAAACATGTTTCGGTTTCCGTCTCTGAACCTGAAAATGTCGCGCAATTGGCCGAACTTTGTTACCTGATTGCCGGGGGGGAAGATGCATTTCGCGCCCGCCCGTTTTTGACGGTTATGGTGTGCCATGTCGTGCCCCCGATGCGTTTTGCGCCGGAAGCGCTCGACACAGTAGAGGCCGCGATCTTGGCAGGCTTTCCCGTGCAGCTGATTAGCGCAGGCCAAGCGGGAGCCACCAGCCCAGCAACAATTGCCGGATCACTGGTTCAAGCGGTAGCTGAAACCCTGGCAGGGTTGGTGTTCGCCCAGTTGGTTGATCCGAATGTCGCGGCAATTTTTGCGCCCAAACCCCTGGTCGCGGATCTGCGCACAGGGTCCATGTGTGCGGGTGGCGGTGAACAGGCGATTCTTATGGCGGGGGCGGCGCAGATGGGGCGCTACTACGATCTCCCCACATCCTCTATCGCCGGGATCACGGATTCAAAGACCTTAGATGCGCAATATGGGAGTGAAAAGAACCTTGCCGTCGCCTCGGCCGCCCATGCAGGGTCGAACCTGATTACGCAGGCCTGCGGGATGCAAGCCAGCCTGCTGGGCGTCGCGCTTGAGGCCTATGTCACGGATAATGACATGTTAGGGAACATCCTGCGCACTGTGCGTGGGGTCGAAGTGACCCCCGAAAATATAGGTGTTGATGTGATCGCCGAAGTCTGTCGGGGCGAAGGGCACTACCTTGGGCATATGCACACCTTTGGCCGGATGAAGACCGACTACTTCTATCCTCATATAGGTGACAGGCGCACACCGCGTGAATGGGAAGAGGATGGCTCACGCCCAATTGGAGAGGTCGCGCGAGAGACAACCCGGGCATTGCTGGCCGATCATTTCCCGGCGCATATCTCTGATGAAACTGATCAGGCCATACGAAACCGGTTCAACGTGCACATCAACCGCGCCCAGATTGGGCGAGGGACATGACCCATTTTGAACACGCCGTGGAGGCTTCCGCACAGGTGCCGCACGTTTTCATCAATGGAGAAGGTCGACAGGGCTTGGGTGAAGTCCGGTCTTTGATTGATCCCGCGACCGAACAGGTTTGGCTCCGTACCCGCGATGCCTCAACGATACAGGTTGACGAGGCTGTTGATGGGGCGCGTGCAGCGCTGCCCAATTGGTCTCGATTTGCCCCTGATGAACGAAGCAAACCACTGTTTCGGTTGGCCGATCTGATTGAGGCCCACGCGGATGATTTGGCACTCCTTGAGTCACAAAACGTAGGAAAACCCTTGTCCCAGGCACGTCGCGATGTTTGTCGCGCCGCAGATTATTTCCGTTTCTATGCCGGTGCCTGCGATAAACTAAACGGTGAGACTATCCCGCTGGGCCCAGAACAAACGGCCATGACACTGTTGGACCCTGTAGGTGTCACGGCTCATGTTCTGCCCTGGAACTTTCCGATATCAACCTTGGCACGCGGGGCCGCACCAGCGCTGGCTGTGGGGGCGACGGTAGTTGCAAAGCCATCCGAACTGACGCCGCTCACGGCCGTCATGGTTGCCAAGTTTGCGCATCAGGCGGGGGTGCCTGCGGGTGTCTTCAATGTCGTTTGTGGAGACGGACACATTGGTGCGGTACTCACCTCGCATCAGGGCATTGACCATGTCACATTTACCGGATCCGTCGAAACAGGCCGCAAGGTCATGCAAGCCGCCTCTGTTCCTTTGGCTGGGATCACGCTTGAGCTGGGTGGTAAATCCCCTGTGGTGGTGCTGGATGATGCGGATCTTGATGCCGCAGCACAGGACATCGCCCGAGGGATCTTTTTTAATGCCGGGCAAGTGTGCGCCGCTGGATCTCGGCTGATTTGCCAGCGTTCAATCCATGACGATTTGGTGGCGCGGATCATTGCGATTGCACAGGACATGGAGATGGATGCCCCTCTGAACGATCCGGCTCTTGGTCCTCTGGTCTCGGCCAAACAGTTGGCGCAGGTTGAAGGATTTGTATCGCGCGCGAAAGAGGCGGGTTTGACCTGTGTTGTGGGGGGAAAACGCACAGAGCGCTTAGGGTTCTACTATCCGCCCACGATTTTCACAAATGTCCCGCTTGACGCCGAGATTGCCCAAAGCGAAGTTTTTGGCCCGGTTCTCATTACTCAGGTCTGCGAGGATGCGGAGGACGCCCTGACACTGGCGAATGGGACGAACTTTGGCCTCGTGGCGGGGATCTATACCTCAAACACCTCTAAAGCGATGCAGTTTGCCCGTCGGGTTCACGCGGGACAGGTCTTTGTGAACGGCTTTCTCAAGGGCAGCGATACCGTGCCTTTTGGCGGCGTCAAACACAGCGGTATTGGGCGCGAAAAAGGGTTGGCGGGACTGGCTGCTTATGCCGCCCCAAAGTCAATCGTTTTGAACCATTAGGGGATGGATATGATCACCAACGCTTCCCTGTCCGAACGGGCTCGCCAAATTATGCCAGGTGGGGTCAGTCACGAGCTGCGCTTCAAAGATCCCCATCCGATCTATATCGATCATGCCAAAGGTGCCGAGAAGTGGGATGTTGAAGGCAAGAGGTATATCGACTTCAAACTTGGTGCGGCCAGTCAATTGCTGGGAAATTCCTGCCCTGAGGTGGTTGAAGCGGTAGCGCGACAGCTCACGAAAACCCCTTACACCGGCGATTGCCATGCGCTTGAAATTGAGTGGGCGGACTGGATTCACCGGCTGGTCCCTTCGGCCGAGCTTGTGCGGTTTACCTGTTCGGGGACCGAAGCCACGATGTTGGCCCTTCGCGTGGCGCGCGCTTTTTCGGGCAAAGATAAGGTTTTGCGCATCGATGGGCATTTCCACGGCTGGCATGATCTGCTGTTGAAAGGGTCAAAACCCGGAACCAATACACCACCGTCTCTTGGGATTCCCCAGGCCATCAGCGACCTGACAGTGGTGGCTGCCCCTGATCTGAGTGAAATCCGGCAGAAACTGGAGGCCACCCCAGAGATCGGGACAATCTTTGTTGAGGCATCGGGGGCGAATTATGGTTCGGTTCCTCTGCCCGACGGGTTCTTGCACGGGGTCCGCGCCTTGGCGGATGCGTTCGGCGTTGTTCTTGTCTTTGATGAAGTTATTACAGGTTTCCGTTGGTCGCCCGGCGGACGTCAGGCGCGTGATTCAGTGACACCAGATCTGACGACGATGGCCAAGGTTGCCACCGGCGGGCTTCCCGGTGGTGTTCTGGCCGGCAAGGCGCGTATCATGTCCTTGCTTGATCCGGGCCGAGCGCAAGACGGTCTTGCTCCTGCAGTAAGTCACAAAGGTACGTTCAACGCGGCACCTCTGGTTGCGGCTGGAGCCATCGCCGCGATGAAGCTTTTGGCAACGGGCGAAGTGCAGGCCCAGGCCGATGCTATGGCTGCGCGTCTGCGGGATGGATGCAACGCCTGTTTCTCAAATCGCGGTATTGCTGCGCTGGCCTATGGCGAGAGTTCCACCTGCCACCTGTTTTTTGGCGGTACGACGATCGACGGGTTGAGCGCCCAGCGCATCCGTTCCGTGCCAAAGGAATTGGTCACAGGTCTTCGCGGAGGGCTGTTAGCGCACGGGGTCGATTTTATGTCGTTTACCTCATGCGTGACCTCAAACACTCATACCCCAGATCTGATCGACGAAGCGGTTGATATCTTTGACGCGGTTCTGGGTGATCTAATCAATACCGGAGTGATTTCTGCATGACATCTCTACCTTCTCATGCCCGAACTGTTGTGATCGGCGGCGGTGTCATCGGCTGTTCTATTGCCTATCATTTGGCGCGCGAAGGGCGCAAAGACATCGTTGTGCTTGAGAGGTCGAAGCTCACCTCTGGTACGACCTGGCACGCTGCCGGTTTGGTGCGCCGTTTGCGCCCCTCAGCGACGCTGACCAAGCTGATCAACTATTCAATCGATCTCTATGGGGAGCTTGAGCGCGAAACTGGACAGGCGACGGGCTGGACCCAGACCGGATCGTTGACCCTTGCCACCAATGAGGACCGCCTGACCAATATCAAACGGCAGGTTTCATTGGGACGCGCCTTTGGCCTTGAGGCTGAGGTGGTGAATGCAGCGCGGGCCAAGGAGCTTTGGCCCTTAATCGAAGTGGACGATGTGATTGGCGCGGTCTGGTCACCTGCGGATGGTCGCGTGAACCCGTCTGATGTGGCGCTCGCATTGTCCAAGAGCGCACGCGCACGTGGTGTTCGGTTTTTTGAAGACACAGCTGTTACCGGATTGCAGAAGAAGGGGCAGCGGATTTCCGGTGTAGAGATCGCAGATCACGTGATCGAGGCGGAAGAAGTGGTGATTGCCTGTGGTTTGTGGTCACGCGAAGTTGCTGCATTGGCTGGCGCCAACATGCCACTTTATGCCTGCGAGCATTTCTATCTGCTGACCAAACCCCTGGAAGAGGTGCAGGCACTTGGCAAAGGCGCGCATTTACCCACTCTGAATGATCAGGATGCCTACCTCTATGCGCGCGACGATGTTGAGGGGCTTTTGGTTGGCTCGTTCGAACCCCATGCCAAGGGGATTTCGACCAAAGATCTGCCCGCGGAATTTTCATTCGATTTGCTGGATGAGGATTGGGACCACTTTATGCCCATGATGGAAAATGCTTTGCGTCGCATCCCAGCGTTGGAAACGGCAGAAGTCAGAATGCTTTTGAATGGCCCCGAAAGCTTTACATTAGATAGCCAGTTCATAATGGGCGAAAGCCCCGAAGTGCCGGGACTGTTCCTCATGGGAGGGATGAACTCTACCGGGATTGCTCTTGCAGGGGGGGCTGGCAGGGCGATGGCAGAATGGATCATCGCAGGCGAACCTACGATGGAGCTGAATGAGGCTGACATCCGTCGCTTTGGCCCGGAGATGAATGTTTTAGGCGCTCTGGAAGCGCGCATCCCAGAAGTTCTGGGGCGTCACTATGACAATCCATATCCTGGACGGATGATGGCAACTGCGCGTGGACAGCGGCGCTCGCCCATTCATGCGGGTTTGGTCGCCGCTGGTGCGCAATTTGAAAGCCGAGGGGGCTGGGAACGCGCGCTGCATTTCGGTGGCGAAGAGGCGCATCATCCCTTGACGTTTGGTATACCTGCGTGGCGTGTCCAGGTTAGCGCCGAGGTTGAGGCCTGCCGCAAAGGTGCGGCCATTTTAGATCAGTCGGCCTTTGGTAAGATCATGGTGCAAGGACCAGATGCCTGTGCCTTTCTGAACCACATATGCACGGCTCAAATGGATATTCCCGTGGGTCGGATTGCCTACACGCAGATGCTCAATGCTCGTGGGGGTATTGAAAGTGATCTAACGGTACAGCGTCACGGCCCCGATAGCTATCTGATGATTGTTGGCGCCGGTGAAGTGGTGCGTGATCTTAAACGCATGCGCGAAACACGCAGTGACCATCGGGTGGAATTTACAGATGTCACGAGCGGATACGCCATTCTGGGGTTGTCTGGCGCGCAGGCGCGCGAGGTGCTTCAAACGTGTTCGACCACGCCTGTCCCCGACCTCAAACGGTTTCATTTCGCCCCGATCGAGGTCGGATTGGCACGCGGATGGCTAGGCCGCCTGAGTTTCACCGGCGAAGCAGGGTATGAGCTGTATTTCCCCGCAGACATGGCGATGGCTGCGTATGAAGCGCTCTTGCGCGCAGGTGCCACCCATGCAGGTCTATATGCCAGTGGGAGCCTGAGGATTGAAAGCGGATTTCGCGCATTTGGTCACGAGCTGACCCCCGGAACCACGCCATTTGAGGCAGGGTTGGAGGCGTTTTGCGCGTTTGGCACGGGGTTTGTTGGCGAAGAGGTGCTGCAAGGGCTGTCGAATGCCTGTCCTTCCGAAAGACGCATCGTCTCGCTTTTGTTTGACACCCCGGATGCCATCCCGATCCATGATGAACCAATTTATCTCGGCGATACTGTCATCGGCCAGATTACTTCGGCCGCATGGAGTTACCGTTTCAACCGATCAATCGCGCTGGCCAAGATCTCGGATACCCACCGCGTTCTTGGCAAGGAGCCACAGGCGTCCGCAACTGTCGAAGTTGAGATCGCTTGTCAAAGATACACAGCCAAAATCTGTCTCGACCCTGCGAAGGAAGCGTTTTGATGTCAGACACTGTCCGCACCACCCGCGTCGCCATCATTGGCGGAGGAATCATGGGTGTCGCCGCCCAGTTCCAACTTGCTGAAAATGGATGGACTGACTCCATCCTGTTTGAAAAAGCTGAGCTGACGTCTGGATCGACATGGCATGCTGCAGGGCAGATTGCCCATGCAGTCGGATCACGTCTCGCCGGTTGGATCAATAAAACCTCGATCGAGACCTACAAACGCGTCGAAAAAGAAACCGGCCAAAGCATTGGTTGGCACGAGGTTGGCGGGTTTCGCATCGCCACCACTGATGACGAAGTCGACTGGATGAAATCTATCATGGGTGTCGGTCAACTTCTTGATCTGCCCATGGAACTTGTCGGCCCCGAAACTGTTGCAAAGATCAATCCATTCTACAACGTCGACAATGTCAAAGCCGCCGTTCAGACCTTTGAGGACGGGCATATCGATCCGTCCAGCGTCACGATGGCTCTTGCCGCCGCCAGCCGTGCGCGCGGGGCGAAGATTGAACGCCACAATCAGGTTCTGGGGGCTCGCCGTAAGGGCGATATGTGGATCCTGAAAACGGAAAAAGGCGATGTCCTCGCGGAACATGTGGTTATCGCTGCAGGGTCTTACGCCAATCAGGTGGGCGAATGGTTTGGGCTAAAGATTCCCAGTGTCTCGTGTCTACATCATTACCTCGTCACAGATACGGTTCCTGAATTTGAAGGACGACCTGAGCTACCCGTTATGCGCGATAACGCCTTTGGCGGATATATCCGACAGGAGCAACGATCTGGTCTCATCGGCATTTACGAAGGGCATGTCTGCCCAACGGTCTGGGAAATGCCGGACGGAGCACCTTGGGCCGGGGAAAATGAATTGTTTGAAGCCGATTATGACAGTATCGGTGATTTCCTCATGGTGGCATTTGACAAGATGCCGATCCTTGCCGATCTGGGTATCAAACGTGTCGTACGTGGGGCGATCACCCATACGCCGGATGGAGGCATGCTGGTTGGACCCAGTGGCGCCCCCAACGTGTGGCTTTCCTGCGGATCTTCGATAGGCCTGGCTTGGGGCGGCGGTGCTGGCAAGGTTTTGGCCGATTGGATGGTCCACGGGGAAACGCCGATCAACACCCGCGGTATGGATCCGCGCCGCTATGGCAACTTTGCAAGCGATCATTTCATCGTTGAACGTACCAAAGATGAGTTCATGCGCCGCCATGATACACCATGTCCGGGCAAACAGTTCGAAAGCCTGCGTCCTCTGAACCGCCATCCACTCTATGACAGGCTTGCAGCGAAAGGGGCCGTTTTTGGAGAAGTCGCAGGCTGGGAGCGTCCGCGCTATTTCGGTGAAACCGGTGAAATCGAACAGATTGGTTGGGGCCACCAAACATGGCACAATAACGCTTTGAGAGAAGCCCAAGCCACGAGAAAGGCAGCGGGCGTCATTGATCTTTGCGCCTTTGCCCAGTTTGAAATCACTGGCAAAGACGCCGGTCGGCTGCTTGATCGTCTTTCGGCCAATCGCATACCGCGTAAAGATGGGCGGATCAGCCTGAACCATCTTCTGACGCCGAAAGGGCGTTTTGAAACGGAGATCACCATCTGGCGCATCTCTGAGGGCCGATATTTTACCGGCTCCCCAATTGCGCGGTCTAATCCTGATTTTGACTGGATCAGAAGCCACATCGCCGAGGGCGAAGACGTGCAGATGGTCAACCGGTCGTCAGAATGGGGAATGCTGGCCATGTCGGGGCCTGTCTCACGCAAGATCATGTCTGAGCTGACTGAGGCTGATCTGTCTAATGCCACTTTCCCGTGGCTCTCTGGGCAGGAAATCACAATCAGGGGCGTTCCCTGCTATGCTTTGCGTGTTTCCTTTGTCGGTGAGCTTGGATGGGAATTGCACGCTCCCCTTGATCGCATCGCAGAAATCTATGACGCGTTGTTCGGTGTAGGCGAAAAACATGGCCTGACAGATCTTGGATCTTATGCCTTTAACGGGATGAGGATGGAGAAGGCTTATCGCGCCTCCGGTGAGATGACGACGGATGTTGGTCCGTTTGATGTGGGTCTGGAGCGCTTTGTCGTGAGCGAAGGGCGCGAATTTATTGGGAAAAATGCCCTGATGAACCGTCCCTCAGAGTGGGATCTACTCTATGCGGAACTGCACAGCGACGACATTGATATCCACGGGGGTGAGCCTGTTTTTCACAATGGAAAACCGGTCGGGCTGACGACCTCGGGTGGCTTTGGATACACGACAGGGAAATCGCTGGGCTGGCTGTTTGTGCGCAAGGGCACACCAACCGATGGACTGTCAGTGCACATCCTGAACACTCCTGTTCCCGTGACGATCCACAGACAGCCTGTTTTTGACTCGCAGAACCTGCGACCCCGATCAGAGGATTGATTTAATGAGCAAAATCCATGGCGGCGAAGCCGTTTACCGTGTTCTGAAAGCCAATGGCATCGATACTGTCTTTGGACTGCTGGGGGGCTCGATGCTTGAGCTCTATGACGCAATGTATCAAGGTGGTGAAATCGCCTATGTTGGTGCCCGTGATGAGCGTGCGGCGGGGCATATGGCCGATGCTTGGGCGCGTATGACCGGAAAACCTGGTGTTGTCCTAGGCGCGCAGGCGGGACCGGGGGTGGTCAACATTGTGACTGCGGTGGCTGAGGCACATCTGGCCTATTCCCCTATGGTCGTCATTGCCGGTGCAATAACCCGCGCGGATCAATGCAAGGACACCTTCCAGGAGGTGGATCAAGTCGCCTTGTTCCAACCGATTTGCAAACGTTCGGTGATGGTCACGGATGTTTCGCGCTTGGCACCAATGCTTGAAGATGCGATCCGGCTCGCCAATTCAGGACGCCGCGGCCCTGTTGTGTTGCATGTACCACGTGATCTTTTCGCAGAAGAGATCCCCGAGATTAACCCGAAACCCATCACAATTGCGCGCCCAGGTCCTGCAGCGCCCGAAGATATCGATGCGATTGCGACGCTTTTGGCAGGTGCCAAACGTCCGGTGATTTTTTCGGGAGGCGGATTGAAATGGGGCAAGGGGCGCGAGGCGCTGACTGCTCTGGCGGAGGCCCTGGAAATCCCAGTGGTTGCCTCAACCGGACATGCTGATGTGATGCGTCATGGTCACCCGTGGTTTGCCGGTCAGGCCGGTCCTCGTGGTAACCGTGTTGCCAGCCGTTTGACCAAAGAGGCCGATGTCATGGTCGTTCTGGGCGCGCGTCTGGGTTTCAACTCCACCTTTCATAGCAATGATTATGTCGGGGCGGATACGCGCATCGCTCATGTGGATGTAGAAGGATCTGCAGTGGGGCGGTATTTTCCGGCTGAAATTGCCGCACAAGGGGACGCACGTCTTACCGCTGAGGCGTTGACCCAGCGAGCAAGTAAACCAGACTGTGACGTCTGGCGTGAACGTTTTCGTGAGGATATGCAAAGCCTTAGGGATGAACGTGCCGAAGAAGCCGCGATTGAGACTTTGCCCATGCACCCGCGCCGTGCTCTTGGTGAAATCCGCGCCTCCCTTCCTGAGACCGCAATTGTCACATTGGATACTGGCAATACATGCCTTCAGGCGGCGGATCGACTGGCACACTATGAGCCGCTTAGCCTGATCACGCCACTTGATTTTGGCCTTGTGGGTTTTGGTCTCTCCGCAGCGATTGGCGCCAAGGCTGCCGCACCAGAGCGCCCCGTTGTGGCGGTGATGGGGGATGGTGCCGTGGGGTACACCATGATCGAGATCCAGACCGCGATCAGCCACGCCCTTCCGATTGTCATTGTTGTCTTGGACAATGAGGCTTGGGGGGCCGAAAAAGCCTATCAGCAGGAGTTTTATGGGGGGCGTTTATTGGGGGCTGAAATTCAATCCCCACGCTATGACAAATTTGCTGAGCTCTGTGGAGGAAAGGGGATCTGGGTTGATGGGCCCGGCGCGATGGGGCCAGCCTTGCAAGAGGCCATCGCCTCGAACCAAACCACTGTCATTCAGGCGAAAATTGATCCCGGTGCCCTAATGACCCTGCGCAAAGACCTGTTCAAAGCCCCGCAAGAGGATTAAATGCCCCAATCCCCTGATATCGTTGTGATCGGCGGTGGCAATGCGGCCCTGTGCGCAGCAATGACTGCCGCTGAAGCCGGAGCGCGTGTTCTGATTTTGGAAGCTGCCCCCAAACCCTATCGAGGGGGCAATTCCCGCCATACCCGCAACTTTCGGTGTATGCACAAAGGGCCGTTGGGACCACTGGTCGATGAGTACAGCGAAGACGAATATCTGGCGGATTTATTAAAGGTCACAGGTGGTAAGACGGACCAACATCTTGCCCGGTTGGCTATTCGAACCAGCGAAGAATGCCTGCCATGGATGCAACAACGTGGGGTGCGCTTTCAGCCATCTTTGTCGGGAACCCTGTCATTGGGGCGCACAAATGCGTTTTTCATGGGGGGAGGTAAGGGGCTGGTGAATGCCTATTACCGAAAGGCGGAAAAGCTAGGTGTTCAAGTGCTTTACGATGCTCCGGTGACGCATGTTGAACTGGAAGGCGATCTGGTCACGCGTGTAGATTTCACCCATCAGGGCCAGACGCAAAGTCTTTCACCCAAAGCGGTTGTGGTCGCCTCTGGTGGGTTTCAGGCGGATATTGATTGGCTGACCCGAGCGTGGGGCCCAGCCGCGCAGAACTTTCTGATCCGGGGAACGCCCTACAATCGAGGTGTGGTGCTGGCGGATCTGCTGGATCAAGGGGTGGACAGCATCGGCGATGCAGATCAATGCCATGCGGTTGCGATTGATGGTCGTGCCCCCAAGTACGACGGCGGTATCGTCACGCGGTTGGATTGTGTGCCATTCTCTATCGTCGTGAACAAAAACGCAGAACGGTTTTATGATGAAGGTGAAGACGTTTGGCCCAAGCGCTACGCAATCTGGGGACGGCTTATTGCGGCCCAACCGGAGCAAGTGGGCCATGTCATCATCGATACAAAATCGATTGATCTTTTTATGCCCTCGGTCTTCCCTCCCTTGAAGTCAGACAGTCTTGAGGGGCTGGCTCAGATGATGGGACTTCCCGCGGATAAGTTGAAAGAGACAGTCCAACAGTACAATTCTTCCTGCAGTGACACATCGGCCTTTCACCCTACTGAACTGGACGGGGTTTCCACAACTGGACTGACACCGGCCAAAACCAACTGGGCTCGTCCAATTACGGATCCCCCATTTTATGGCTATTCGCTGCGCACGGGTGTGACCTTTACCTATTTGGGGTTCAAGGTAAATGAGCGCGCGCAATGCAGTGCCGAGGGCAAACAGGTTCAAAACCTTTGGGCGGCTGGCGAAACAATGGCGGGGTCCATACTCGGGCAAGGTTATCTTGCTGGCTTTGGCATGACCATCGGCACGGTGTTCGGACGTATTGCAGGGGCGGAGGCCGCAAATTATGCAAACCGTTGACATTATAGAAGAAGCCCGCCGCCAGGCCGAAATCTGCAACGCTTGCCGTTACTGCGAAGGCTATTGTTCCGTCTTTCCGGCAATGCATGCGGGGCGCGCGTTTTCGGATGGAGATATCACCCAGCTTGCCAATCTATGCCATAACTGTCGGGGCTGTTTTTACGCATGCCAATATACCGCACCGCATGAGTTCAATCTGAACCTGCCTGCCGCCCTCGCCGAAGTGCGTCGCGACAGTTGGGAGACATTTGTATGGCCACGGCCACTGGCCCGTCGTTTCCACACACACGGTGGTGCAATTGCCTTGGCTCTGGTGATCGGATTTGCGGTCTTGTTTTGGTTGATTTCAACGGTTGGCGGGGAAGGGGAGGGCTTCTATGCCGCCCTATCACATGGCGCGATGGTGGCTTTGTTTTTGCCCGCGTTTTTTTTGCCGCTTTTAAGCGTCGGGATTGGCCTGCGCCGCTATTGGCGTGCGGTTGAAGGCAAGTCAATTGAAATCACTCACGTGGTGTCGGCCCTGCGCAAGGCCGCTCAAATGAAAGATCTGGCAGCGGGGCACGGTGAAGGGTGCAACTTTGAAGATCAAGACAGGTTCAGCCATGCCCGCCGCTATGCGCATCAGGCTATCATGTATGGTTTCCTGCTGTGTTTCGGAGCCACGTCCATTGGCACTGTGATGCACTATGTCTTCGTAATTCCAGCGCCTTATGGGGCGCTATCTCTGCCAAAACTACTGGGTGTGCCGGGGGGGGCTTTGCTGACGGCCGGGTGTGGATATATGGTTTGGCTGAAACTAAAATCTGACCGCGCACTCGGAGACGTTCAGGCTTGGGGGGGCGACCTGGGATTTGTTTTGTTGCTTGGCTTTGTCGCTTTGTCTGGTTTGCTTCTCTACGCGCTGGGACAGACCGCATTGATGCCGTCGCTTCTGGCGCTCCATCTTGGGTCCGTACTGGCCTTCTTTTTACTGACGCCTTTTTCGAAAATGGTGCACGGCTTTTTCAGGTTAGCAGCCCTCATTCGGAATGCAGATATTGAAAAATAGCTTGGCTGCTGATCTGGAGTTGGAACATGATCTGCCAACTGAAAACACGGTTTCGACCTTCAGAACGGTGTCCGTTCCCGTCAACGCTCACCAAGATGAGTTCTCATCTTAACGCCATCACTATTGAGGGGCATCGTATCTCGACCCAGTAGTCTTGAGCAGATTTGCCCAAGCCTCAGTTATGTGTCGCTGGATGCGAGCATCCCGATCTTGTTCCAAAGATCATCAGCGACGACGCCAATTGCCTGATCCCTGCGTCTCATCTTAAAGATCATGGTCCGGCGCACCGGGAACCCTTCTAGGTTCAGGGGACGCAAAGCCCCGGACCGGCGTTCCTCTTCCGTCATGTGATCAGGCAAACCGCCCCATCCAAGGCCAGCAAGGATCACCTGTTTCTTGGCAGCGAGGTCTGAAACCGTCCATTTCAGCCCACCGGGCAACAAATCACGGCTTTGGTCATGCGTCACGCCACCTGTGCCGGCTGCGACAACCTGCACATGTGTTTGCATTTCTGATGCGGATAACGCCCGGATCTCGGCGGGCAGACCCAAGTGGGGGCTGGCAACTGGACGGATCGTGACTTCGGCAATGGGTTCAGATTCAACCTCGTCCAATGGCACCCCATCAAGGGAGGCAAGCGCGATATCCGCCTTGCCCTCCATCAGCCGAGCAATCGGTCCACCCATCATTTCCATCCGGAGGGCTTTGTTGCACAAATCGGCTTGAGGCCGGACTTGCCCTTACCCCGGACGGCTTTAGCCTGCCGCCTGTGTTCGGGGTATGCCAAGTGCTGTGAAGCCGTTTAGGATCGCGGCGCGGATT
>Ga0189288_10372_pt1 | contig 15668 bp, 14 predicted proteins | sample UW105minimetaG_FD_130316 | JGI IMG/M metagenome (GOLD analysis project Ga0189288, IMG submission 130316) | Marine microbial communities from the Costa Rica Dome - UW105 mini metaG | ecosystem: Environmental > Aquatic > Marine > Oceanic > Photic zone | place: Costa Rica: the Eastern Pacific... | reverse complement strand
AGTTTGTCCATCGCCACGGCAGAGCCGAGGACCCCTGCTCCCACAAATGGTTTCCCCATCAGCGTGAACAATCCCTGCACGGTGCCGTCTTCACCATTGGGTCCATGCAGCACCGGGTACCAGACATCCACAGCATCGGCTCCCCCCGGAAGCTTGTGCAGTCCAGGGGCGGGCAGGGGCGTGGGCAGTTGGTCTGTTTCAGCTGGCAGACCTGTGGCCAGCACGGGACGGGCAATGTCTTCAGGCCACCAGCGGCCATCCCTGTCGATGTAGAAGGCTGTGACGCTGAATCGCTCTTTGTTCTGCCCCTGTTCGAGTGCGGCGATCACCGTGGCGGCAGAACGGATCGACACGGCATGCTCTCCGGACGCACCGCCGAACACAAGGCCGATGCGAACGGGGGGAGTTGTCATCAAGGGCAGGCCGGCGGCCAGGCATGAGCGCCAAAGGTATCAGTGGTTCACCGGGATGCCACTCAGGGAGAACGAGCGCACTGCATCGATCCGCACCGTTACGAGATCACCTGGCTTGAAGCGGTGACCATTGCTCGCCTCGGAACTGAAGAAGGTGAGTCGGTTGGTCCGCGTCCGTCCCATCAGTTGGGACGGATCCTTTGGGTTGATCCCTTCGGCAAGCACTTCTTCGCGGCGGCCTGCATAACGAGCGTTGCGGTCACGGGCGCAACGCTCGACTAGGGCATTAATTTCCCTGAGGCGTTCCACTTTCACCTCTTCCGGAAGCTGGTTGTCCCAGTCGGCTGCTGGCGTATTCGGCCGCGGGGAATAAGCAGCAGTGTTCACCTGGTCGAATCCGATCTCTTCAATTAAGTGGAGGGTGCGGCGAAACTGAACCTCGGTTTCACCAGGGAACGCCACGATGACGTCGGCGCTAAGTGCCGCATCGGGCATGCGCACCTTGATCCGATCGATGATCCGCCGGTAGCGCTCAATCGTGTAGCCCCGGGCCATGGCTCGCAAGACATCGTTATCGCCGCTCTGGAAGGGGATATGGAAGTGCTCGCACAGCTTGGGAAGATCGGCGCAAGCATCAATCAGCCGTTCGGTGAAGTAACGCGGGTGGCTGGTGGCGAAGCGGATGCGTTCGATTCCCCTGACGTCATGAACGTGATGGAGCAGGTCGGTGAGCGTGTGCTGGCGCCGGCCCTCCGCGGTGATGCCAGGTAGATCCCGCCCATAGGCATCAATGTTCTGGCCTAGCAGGGTGATTTCCTTAAAACCCTGCGCTGCAAGGCCTTCCATCTCCAGCTTGATGGCCTCTGGATGCCGGGATTGCTCTTTGCCCCGTACCGAGGGCACCACGCAATACGTACAGCGTTCGTTGCAGCCGTAGATCACATTGACCCAGGCACAGATGTCACTGTCGCGACGGGCGGTGGTGAGATCTTCAAGGATGTGATGCTCTTCGTTGGCGACCACTTGTTGGCCCATTTCCACCTGGGTGAGCAACGTTTCCAAACGGTTGGCATGCTGCGGACCCATCACCAGGTCGAGTTCGGGTACTCGGCGCAGCAGGGATTCACCTTCCTGCTGGGCGACGCAACCGGCCACGATCAGAGTGAGGTTGGGATTCTCTCGTTTGCGCTGGGCCTGGCGGCCCAAATAGCTGTACACCTTTTGTTCCGCGTTGTCGCGGATTGTGCAGGTGTTGTAGAGCACGAGGTCGGCATCGAGCTCGGCTTGGGCCTCGCTGTAGCCCATGGTTTGCAAGATCCCCGCCATCCGCTCGGAATCCGCCTTGTTCATCTGGCAGCCAAAGGTGGTGATCCAGTAGCTGCCGCGTTCGTGGCGAGATGCAGGCGTTGCTGTGGTGGGTGAAGCGGAAACGACCAAGGCTGTCAGCGGTGTGGGAGACCGGTGATGGAGAGCTCAGATCAGTGTCGGTCACGACGGGTCTGTGTCAGTTTGAGAATCGTTGCGGTAGCGGTATGGGCTGGAGCCTGCGGCGGTTTTCTTTAACCAAGGCGGTGCCCCTGGCCATCAGTCGAGGCACCACCTCTGTTGTGGATCATCTCGAGGTGTCCCTCAGCGCTGAAGGTGTCACCGGCCGGGGCGAGGCCGGTGGACTGGACACGGGCCATCGCAGTTACGGAACGGATGCGATTGAGGCGGAGTTGCAGCAGCTCCTGCCACGTCTTGATGGGCTTGATCCTTTGAATCGGCTCAGGTTCGATGCTCTGCTCGCGGCTCTGTCCCCCCCGGCGCGTTGCGCCATTGATCTGGCGCTGTGGGATTGGAGGGGGCAGCGTTTGGGCGAACCGCTTTGGCGGTTATGGGGTCTGGATGGCTCTCGGCGCGTGGCCACCAGCGTCACCCTCGGGCTTGGCAGTGTGGAGCAGGTGCTTGCCCGGCTTGATCGCTGGCGGGGGCAGCTGCCGGCGAGACGTATCAAGCTCAAGTTGGGCAGTCCGGATGGGCTCGACCATGACCGTCAGCTGCTTGAGGCCGTGGCCCAGGCTCTCAACGGCCATCAGCAACAACAACAGCTGCCGCTTGAGCTGCAGGTGGATGCCAATGGAGGTTGGACGCTGGATCAGGCCAGACGGATGATCCCAGACCTAATGCGGCTGGGGGTGGTCTTGCTGGAGCAGCCGTTGGCCGCGGCGAGTGATGCAGACCGGGATACAGCATCTTTCGCGGCCCTGAAGCCCGATTGCCCTTTGCCCTTGGTGGCGGATGAGAGCTGCTGGACTTTGATCGACCTGCTGCGGTTGGCCCCCCATGTCGATGGGGTCAATCTGAAACTGCTGAAGACAGGTGGTCTGAGTGAGGCGCTTTTGATGGCGCAGCTGGCGCGTCGGCTCGATCTTGATCTGATGGTGGGTTGCTATTCAGATAGCTGTCTGCTGAATGGTGCTGCCGCCCAGTTGTTGCCGCTGATTCGCTGGCCTGATCTGGATAGTCACCTCAATCTTGTTGATGATCCCTTCTGGGGGTTGCCGATGGACGGTGATGAGCAATGGGCTCCTGAGGGGGCTGGGCTAGGGATCGGTTTCCGGGAGGACGGCTGATGCTTCGCCCTGACGATCGGGTCGTGCTGCTTCAGCACGGAGGTCTCGGCTCTCTCACTGGAAAAACCGGTTTAGCGATGCTGCGTCATCGGCATGGCCCGATCGTTGCAGTGATCGATCCTGACTACGCCGGCTCAAATCTTGAAGCGATCACGGGTATTGCTCGGTCTGTGCCTGTCGTGGCCGACCTTGGCGAGGCCATGGCCTTTGGCCCGGAGGTTGCCGTGGTGGGGCTTGCTCCCTCGGGCGGTCAACTGCCGGAGCCATTACGTCGGGATGCTCTGGCGGCGCTGCAGTCTGGTCTTTCTCTGGCAAGTGGTTTGCACACGCGCCTTGGAGATGATCCGGTTTTTAATGCTGCTTGTCAGGACGGACGTTGGATCTGGGATCTTCGTCAGGAGCCTGTCGATCTGACGGTGGCCCAGGCTCGGGCTGCGTCTCTGCCCTGTCAGAGGATCTTGGCTGTGGGCACCGACATGGCAGTGGGCAAGATGAGCGCTTGCCTCGCCGTTCGTGATGCGGCCAAGCGTGAGGGCGTCAGTTGTCGTTTTGTCGGCACCGGTCAGGCCGGCATCCTGATCAGTGGACGGGGTGTGGCCCTTGATGCTGTGCGGGTGGATTACGCCGCCGGTGCGGTTGAGTCAGCTGTGATTGCAGAAGCTGAGGGGCTGACCTCCGACGACATGCTGCTGGTGGAAGGGCAGGGATCTCTCTGCCATCCCGGATCCACCGCCACCCTGCCGCTGCTGCGGGGCAGTCAGCCCACTGGGTTGCTGTTGGTGCATCGGGCTGCACAGGCCACGATTTCTCGCCTACCGCAGGTGCCTTTGCCGCCGCTCTCAGAGCTGGTTCAGCTCTACGAAGCTTTGGCTGCGATCGCACGGCCTGCTGGAGCGAGCCCTGCCGTCAAGGTGCGGGCCGTGGCGCTGAACACTGCGCATCTCGACGATGACGATGCCAACAGGTGGTTAACCGCAACGGAAAATGAATTGAATCTTCCCTGCGTGGATCCGATTCGCCATGGCGCAGAAACACTGCTGAAAGCATTGAGAATCCAGTTTTGACGCAGGATCTCGAATGAAAAGGGCGAGCGAGGGGATTCGAACCCCCGAATAGCGGCGCCACAAGCCGCTGCCTTAACCACTTGGCGACGCCCGCCGCGTCGACCAGAATCTACCAACTCGCCTCCAGTCCCCTGCGTACGGCTTTCTCAAGCTCAGGCCAATGGTTGACCGGTCGGTTGACGCTGGGATTGGCCTTGCTTGGATCGGGCGTTGCTTTGCTGGTGACGAATCCGACCATGGAGGACTATCAGACCCATGCCGGCGAGGAGCTGGTGGAGTTGGCGACAGAAGAGATCTGCGGCCAAAACGGCATGCCCATCTTGATGCAGTTGTGGGTCAAGGATTGTCCGGGGTTGATTGCTAGCCAGCAGTCCAGTCTGGCGGCGCTTTCAGGGCAATTCACCACGCGCCTCAACCTCGGTTTGTTGAGCGTTTTCACCACTGAAGTGGGCGGGCAGAAGTTGCTGCCTGCCTTGCGGCTTCCGCGTTACCAGGTCACCACGGTGGGGGTGGCGGGGCATTTCCTCACGGTGAACTCACGATCGGAGCAGGCTGATCTGAAGTGAGCACTGTTGCTTCGGGCCAGGTGCTGGGCTGGGCCCCCCGTGGGTTGATTGAACTCCAAGACGGACAGGCTCCGCTTCCGCCTGCCGGTGTGGATGGTCTCGTGGCAGTAGCGCTCAGCTGGCGCAATGGTGCCCTCCACGGCATCAGTCCGGTGGAGGGGAACCATCCTGTGCCGCAACGCCTCCTTCTGCCCAGGTTGGTCGAGCCCCACGCCCATCTCGACAAGGCTTTTAGCTGGAGCCAGGCGCCGAACCTAGGCGGTACTTACTCCGGTGCCTTAGAAGCCAATTTGCACGAGCATCACGCACGTACTCAGGTGCAGGTGCGAGAGCGTGCGGAGCGTGCCCTCGCCCTGGCCTTTCGACAGGGCTTGCGCGCGATCCGTAGCCATGTGGACAGTGTTGGCCCAGGTGCTGCTTGCAGCTGGGAGGCCTTGCTGGATGCTCAGCGTTGCTGGCGAGAGCGGATCAGCTTGCAGCTGGTGGCTTTGGGGCCGATTGAGCATTGGTCCACAGCGGATGGACAGGCCCTGGCGCGGCGCGTGTCTGCTGCCGGTGGACTGCTGGGGGGTGTCCTCGTTCCTCCCTGTTCCGGTGGTGCCATTCGTAAGGCATTGGTTCAGTTGCTGCGGCTGGCCGATCAATTGGGCTGTGGAATTGATCTGCACATCGACGAATCCCAGACGGGGCCTGCTGAAGGTCTGATTCAGTTGTTGCGGGCGCTCGATCAGGCTCCCGTCCAGGTGCCGATCACCTGCAGCCATGCCAGCAGCCTGTCTTTACTGCCTGATCGTCGGCTGCAGCGCCTGATCGCACGGATGGCCCATCACCGCCTACAGGTGATCGCGCTGCCAATCACCAATGCCTGGCTGTTGGGGCGTCGTGAGGGGAAGTCTCCGCTTGTGCGTCCACAAGCACCGATTCGGCAGCTGCAGCGCGGCGGTGTGAGGGTGGCTGTGGGGGCAGACAACGTTCAAGATCCTTGGTTCCCAGGCGGCAATTTCGATCCTTTGGCTTTGATGGCGCAGGTGTTGCCGCTAGCCCAGCTGGCGCCGTGGGAAAGGTTGGGCTTGATGCCCTTCACCACGGAAGCGGCTCGGGTGCTTGCATTGTCCTGGGATGGCACGTTGCGAGTGGGAGCCCCTGCGGATCTGCTGATCCTCAAGGCGGCTTCATGGGTTGAGGCTCTGGCGCAGCCGCCCGCGCGTGAATTGGTCGTGGCTGGTGTGCCGCTGCCCTCCTCCGGCAGTGCTCAAATCCTCCACACTGAACGTCCCTAAACGTTTGGATCATGGATTGCTCCTCTCAGGCGCTTCTGGCGGTCCGGGAGGCGTTGACGGTGGTGGAAGAGCTGGAGCTGCTTACCTTGCCGTCGGATCTAGAGCGTTACTCCCGTGATGCTCACGATTATTCGCCGGTTCTGGTGAAGCGTTTCCACGGTTGTCGGGCCCAGCTGGTCGTTCGTCCCCATTCGGTCGCCGCTGTCGCCGCTGTGGCCGGAGCCTGTTTCCAGGCCGGAGTTCCGCTCACTCTGCGCGGATCGGGAACAGGTAATTACGGACAGTGCGTTCCACTCGATGGAGGCGTTGTGATGCTGATGACCGAGCTGCGGGCGCTACGCAGGATCGATCACCACTCCGGTGTGGTGGAAGTGGAGAGCGGTTGTTTACTCAAAGATCTCGACCGTGAACTGGCACCCCATGGTCGTCAACTGAGGCTGATGCCCAGTACGTGGCGCAGTGCCAGCGTCGGCGGGTTCATCGCCGGCGGGTCTGGGGGGATCGGCTCGGTGCGCTGGGGATTCCTGCGCGATCCAGGCCACCTGCTGGGCCTTGAAGTGGTGACGATGGAGGCAGAACCTCGCATCCTCCATCTCAATGCCGCTGATGCTGAGGCGCTGAACCACGCCTATGGCACCAATGGAATTATCACGGCACTGACCCTGACGACAGCTCCGCGGGTGGCTTGGCAGGAGGTGTGCATTGATGTCGACGACTGGGGTGACGCGGTGGCGTTGGCTCTGCGCTGTCAGCAGGCGGCTGTTGATTTGCACCTGTGCACAGTGCTGGATCAGGCGATTGTGGATGCTCTTCCCCCCTGGACTGGTGTGCCGCAGGGGGGGCATCGTCTGCTGATGCTGGTGAGTCCTGATGGGGTGAGCACGTTGCAGTGTCTGGCGCAGGCCTACGGGGCTCGCTTTTGTTGCCTCGGTGAGGAGGAGGCACATCGCGGCAACGGCCTACGGGAGCTGAGTTGGAACCACACCACCCTGCACATGCGTCAGCAGGACCCGAGTTGGACCTATCTGCAGATGTTGCTGCCCCAGCCAGAATCGGTGGCGATGGATGCCTTGTCGGCCCGTTGGGGTGATCACCTGCTCTGGCACCTAGAGGGGGTCCGTCAAGCCGGTACGTCTCGATTGGCGGGTCTGCCTCTGGTGCGTTGGCGTGGAGAGGAGGATCTAGACCGTTTGATCAACGCCTGCCGGGAGCTTGGTGCTGTGGTCTTCAATCCCCATGTCATCACCGTTGAAGACGGCGGCTTGGGGATTGTCGATGGTGATCAGGTGGCGGCCAAAGGTCGCCATGATCCCAGCGGCCTCCTTAACCCAGGCAAGCTCAAGGGATGGGTGGGCTGAGCCGGGGCATCAGCATTCCAAGCTGTCGCGTGTGGCCATTCCAGTGGTGGGGTTCACCCCTTCGGCATCTCGGCAAAGGCGCACCACATCATCGCGATCGAGCAGAGCATCGCTGAAATCAGCTCCTTCAATGCTTGCTCCAGCAAAACTGCTGCCGGAGGCGATCACACCATTGAGCAGGGCATTGGTGAGGTTGGTGCCGGTGAAGTCGGCACGATCCATCAGCACATCGGATAGGTCAGCATCGCTGAAATCGGCATCCGAGAATGAGCCTTGCGTGAAGATCGCCCCGTGTAGATCTGCTCCGGAGAAGTTGGCTCCCCGAGCAGTCGCACCAGCGAACGAGGTGTTGGTCAATGTCTGTCCGTGGAAATCCACCTCGCTCTGATTGGTGAGTGTGTAGTCAACTCGTTCTTGGAAGAGAGCTTTGTCCTGCATGCCAACGCCTGCTGCGGTGTCCAAGGCGGCTGCAGGGTTGGCACCAAGCCAGCTTCCGATCAGAACTAAGAGGCTGCAGAACAAACTGGTGAATCTGCGCTTCGCGGAAGGGCCTTCCAGGCGATTAGCTGCCATGACATCGGATGTGCTGGTGAGATCACTTTGCATCGCTTCTGTGGTCTGTTGCCTAGCCAAGACGCTTCTGGGATGGATCGCCTCGACAACTGGCCTATGGGGTGGCTTGCAGATTCAACATCGCTGATTACTTTTAACAGGTGAGGAGTTGAGCTCTTCCGTGGAGTGGAAACAAGGAAACACGCCCACTTGAGTTCACAAAAAGCCCTGCCTTCGGCGGGGCTTTTTTGTTGCCTTTTGATCCTTTGTTGGATCAAGCCACAAAAAAGGGGCCTGACGGCCCCCTGGGTGGTGTGAGGAGATCAACTTCGTGTGAGGAGAGTTGATCCACCACAGTGGTAGCCCGTTTTGCCAGAGTTTGGTGTTGCTTTTACTTCGAGTTATCAATTCATTGATGTTCGGCTTGGAGCGAGGCGGCCTTCGTTGATCAGCGCACCCAGCAGATAAAGCGACCCTGCGATGACGGGATCAGCCTTCGGCCATCCTTGCTGTTCCAGTCTTTCAAGCACTTTGACAACCGCCTGACTCGAGTCGGGGTTGTTGGGTTGCTCCGGAAGCTCCAGCAGTTGACCGGACCAGGTTGGAGTGTCCCTGATCAGCATTGCCCGGGTCCAGCTGCGGTGCCCTGGGACCGGCAGGATCCATGCCTGGTCCTGGGGATGCAGCAATGCTCTGAGCATGGCCGGCGCCTGCTTATGCGATTGGATGGCCAGGATCCAAGTGATGCCCTCCTGAGCATGGGGCCAGTGGTGGCGTTCTTGGCTGAGCGCTTCCGCTGCAGGGGGGTTATGGGCGCCATCGATCAGCACTGCATGGTTGCGCCAGGTCATGGCTTGCAGTCGTCCTGGCCAGTGAGCCGTGGCCAACCCGTTGCGAATACTGGCGTGATCGAGTTCCCATCCCATGGCCTGGATCTGCTCCAGCACAGCTTTGGCGACGGCCGCATTGCTGCGCTGGACGTGGCCATCCAGACCAAGGATCCAGTCGCTGCTCAGGGGGGCCACCCAGGACAGCGTTGCTCCGATCTGGGTGCATCGTTGTTGGAGTACGGCGGCGACCTCTGGAGGTTGGTCTGCGCTGATTACGATGGCGCCCGTTTGGATTGCAGCGGCTTTCTCCTCCGCGATTGCCGTAAGGGTGCCTCCGAGATGTTCACAGTGGTCGAGGCCGATGGAGGCCACCGCCAGCAAAGGGCGATGCGGATGGGCGGTGGTGGCATCGAGACGCCCACCTAATCCCGCCTCCAGCACCAGCCAGTTGACTTTCTCCGCCGCGAAGTGCATGAGAGCTGCCGTGATCAGCAGTTCAAAAGGGGTGAGCGCCTCAGCCTTCGTCAGCGGCTGCAGAGCCACCAACTCCTCCCTTAGGCGGCTGTGGCTGATCTGCTGGTGATCGACCCGGATCCGCTCCGTCCAATCCACCAGATGGGGCGATGTCGTCAGACCGGTGCGGATTCCTGCTGCTACTAGGCCGCTATGCACAAAGGTGGCAATGGAACCCTTGCCGTTGGTGCCGATGACCTGAACCGCTGGGATTGAGCCACAGGGCTGGTTCAGAGTCTTCAGAGCCCGGACCATGCGATCGAGGCAAAGGTCCATGCCTCGCTGCTCAAATGGGGGCAGCAGATCGCTGAAGGTCACGCGCTCAGTGTCGCCAGTGTTGCGTCAAGTCGCGCCAGCAAGGTGTTGACCTCGCGTTTGGAGATCACAAGGGCGGGAACCATCCGGACCACCTTGGGCCCCGCCGGCACCAGTAAAAGGCGCTGCTCAATCGCGTGTTTCACGACGTCAATCGCAGCGAGATCAGCATCATCACGAAGCACTAAGCCCTGCAGCAGTCCCCAGCCACGGACGCCTTGCAGCAGCTTGGGGTAGCGCTGTACCAAGCTGTTGAGGCCGCGATCAAGTTGATCACTGCGTTGTTGCACGTTGTGGATCAGATTGCGTCGTTGGAGTTCGCGGGCCACGGTCAGTCCGGCGCGGCAGGCGAAAGGGTTGCCCCCAAAGGTGCTGGCGTGATCCCCCGGCACGAAATGGTCGGCATGCTTTTTGACGAGCAAGGCTCCGATGGCATGGCCGCCTCCCAATCCCTTCGCAAGGGTGAAGGCGTCGGGCTCCACGCCCAGACGTTCGTAGCCCCAGAGAGTGCCGCATCGCCCCATCCCCACCTGGACTTCATCGAAGATCAGCAGGATGTTGCGGGCGCTGCAGTGTTCACGGATCGCCTCAAAGACCGCTGGATCGCCAGGATGCACTCCTCCTTCTCCCTGCAGCGGTTCGATCAATACAGCCGCGACCCTTGGTCCGTACGCCTCCATGCGGTTGAGCAGGCTCTCAAAAGAGGCGAGATCGTTGTAGGTGAAGGTCTCAAACCCTTCCACCATTGGCTCAAATCCCTTGTGGTAATTGGGTTGGCCAGTCGCGCTGACGGCGGCGAGGGTCCGTCCATGAAAGCTTGCCCTAGCGGTGAGGATCACCGGACGCTCAATCTTGCGCACCGTGTGGCCGTGCTTGCGGGCCAGTTTGATGGCGGCCTCATTCGCTTCTGCGCCGGAATTGCAGAAGAACACGCTGTCGGCGCAGCTGTGGTGGACAAGCCAGCTGGCGAGTTCGATCTGCTCAGGGATCGCATAGAGATTCGACACGTGCTGAAGGCGCCGAAGCTGCCTTGTGAGGGCATGGCGCATCGCCCGGTCGCTATGGCCGAGGGTGCAGGTTGCAATGCCTGCGACGGCATCCAGATAGCGGTTGCCGCAGTCGTCATTCACCCAACAGCCCTTGCCTCGGGTGAGGGTGAGTGGGAACCGTCCGTAGGTCCCCATAACAGCTGAGGGATGGGAGCCGGGGGACTTGAACCCCCAAGACCAGTGGCCGGCTGATTTTGAGTCAGCTGCGTCTACCAATTCCGCCAGGCTCCCGCGGATTCAAATGTTATGCGACATCCTGCAGGCTTGAAAGGCTTATGACTGACGGCGATGCAGCTGGGCACCACTGGCTGTGAGTTTGGCTTCGATGGCGTCGTAGCCGCGGTCGAGGTGGTTGAGCCCCGACACCTTGCTGGTGCCCTTGGCAGTCAGAGACGCCAGCACCATGGCGGCAGCTGCCCGCAGGTCGCTTCCGGTGACGGGTGCGGCACTGAGTTGGGGCACGCCTTCGACCACGGCAGTATTGCCTTGAAGCCGGATGGATGCACCCATGCGTTGCAGCTCTGCCACGTGCTGCATGCGGTTTTCGTAAATCTTCTCGGTGATCACACTCGTTCCACTCGCAGTCGCGAGTAAGGCCATGAATGGGGCTTGAAGGTCGGTGGGAAAACCTGGAAACGGCTGGGTGGTGATATCGACTCCTTTGATCTCGCCAGGGGTGATCGTGATTCCTCCATCTTCGATCTCGAGAGTGCAACCACAGTCGCGAAGTTTCTGCAGAACAGCGCTGAGGTGCTCCGGTATGACTGGGGCCACGCGCATGCGTGAACGGGTGATGGCGGCTGCGAGCAAAAACGTTCCGGCTTCGATCCGATCTGGAATGACCGAGTAATCACAACTCCGCAATTTTTCGACGCCTTCGATCGTGATCGTTGGTCCCCCAGCACCTCTGATCTGGGCACCCATGGTGTTAAGCAGATTGGCCAGATCCTGCACTTCTGGCTCCTGGGCAGCGTTCTCAATCACGCTTGTCCCTTCGGCTAGTACTGCTGCCATCAGGATTGTTTCGGTGGCGCCAACGCTCGGGCAGTCGAGCACGATCGACGCACCGGTGAGGCGACGACGACGACCCGGCAGGGAGGCGCTCACCACACCGTGCTCAACGCTGACGATCGCACCGAGGGCTTTCAGGCCGCGGATGTGTTCCACCACGGGGCGGGCACCAATCCTGCAACCGCCTGGCAGAGGCACCTTGGCCTGACCAAGACGACCAAGAAGAGGGCCGATGGCGAAAAAGCTGGCCCTGAGACCATTCACCAGTTCATAGGGGGGTTCGCCATGGCTGAGCTCCTTGGCGTTGATATGAACGGTCTCATGACTGCGCGTCACCGCAACGCCGAGGGCTGTGAGGATCTCAGCCATGCCTTGGATGTCGGTGAGCTCTGGCACGTTGGTCAGGGTCACTGGCTCGTCGCTGAGCAGAGCCGCTGTCATCAAGACGAGAGCAGAATTCTTGGCACCACTGACGCGGAGCTCTCCACTCAGACCATGCCCGCCTGTGATGTCCAGATGCGGCTTGAGAATCTCTTGAGACGCTGGCGCCGCAGCCGGCATGGCAATTGAAGTTTGGATTTCCGCACCATCCTGGCAAGGGTTTTTGAGACCGTCTAGACGGCCGGCGCTCAAACTGGATCGAGCCTTGTTTCAGTCCTGTGGGCCCAGGGTTGGCGATGGCGTATGGTCTATCTCGTCGCTTTTGCGGCGCGCCAGCGGATGTGGCGGAATTGGTAGACGCGCTAGTTTCAGGTACTAGTGGCAGCAATGTCGTGGGAGTTCAAGTCTCCCCATCCGCATCGATATTCATCAAGAGCCTGATCAATCCAGAGGGTTTGTATCTGCAGCGTTTGTATCCGCTAGTTGCTGTGAATCTTTGGTGTCTCATTGAGGAATAAGGCGTGGTTCGCTGTCGAGTGAAATGATCCACTAGCGAGGGATCCGTTACTCCTGAATCAAGCCGCCTGATCAGCATGGTCAAGCTCACCAGAAGACGGCGAATCGTTCTGACTGTTCTGCTTTCGGCGATGTTCGTTCCAGTCATGACCCCGCTGTCGCTCTGGTGCCTCAGCAGCGGCCTTGTCCGAGATCGGCTTCGGGATTGAGCGATTGGATGCCGCCTGAGGCTGTTGGTCCTGTTGCTGCTGGTGCCATGCGCTCATCGGCTTTGTGGTCACCTCAGGTCTTTTCGCTTCGATCCTCGCCAGGATCTGGACGACCTCATCATGAGGATGTGAGGGTTGCTTGAGAAGGATTCGTGCAGGGGAGGGGTCCCGCCTAGACGAAGCGATCGGCAAAATTCTCAATTTGAGGGGCAGAAGCTTTGCTTTCTGAGTGAGTGAATTTTTCGTCAGTGCATTCAAGCTCCCGTCCACCCTTGATGTTCCCCCTCTTCGAGGCCGTGGAATGTGCCGCCCATGGCGTTGTTGCCAATCCCAGGACACCTTCGATTCCTGCTGGGGGTGTTGACGCAAACCGAGTCCACAACCTTCTGCTGCACTGGGATCGGTGGAACTAGCGCCCTCGACCGAGGCCACGGCAGCAGGCCACCGACTCAGGCAAGGGGCCCACTGTTGCCTTCCGATCTGATCTGGTTCAGAGAATCGATGATCGCTGAGCGTTCAAGTCTCCCTATTCGCACTATTTTGAAGGGGTCAATCAAGCCCTGAGCCCCACCATGATCGTGTTGAAGATCTCCAATTCCTCGGAGGTTGTCGCTGCGAAGGTTGGCAAGTTCCTTGAGTTTTTGACTCCAGACTCGATCGATCACACCACTGTTGAAGACCAGGTGATCAAGAAGCTTGTGGAGAATCTTGCGGCCGAAGGGATTAAGGGCGAGATCGCGGCAGTGAAGGGGATTGATCTGGATGGTCAGGAAATCAGTCTTCGCGATGGGATGAAGGTGCGAAAGCACGAGTCGTTCTGATCGTCTCCGACGTGTGTGCAGGGTGATGCAGCCGTTGATCACCAGTCGTCGTAATCCTCTCGTGCGCCGTCTCCGGGCCCTGGCAGGGCGCAAAGGGCGTGAGCAGGAAGGATTGGTCTTGTTGGAAGGCACCCATCTTCTCCAAGAGCTGGCACCCTTGCTCGAGCACAAGGATCTCGAGCTTGAGCTTGTGGCCACGCCCGCCTGGATCGACGGACATCAGCCGCTGCTGGCTCTGTTCAAGCCAATGCTCCGGCTGCAGTTGGTGAGCGAAGAGGTGCTTCAGGCGGCCTTGTCAACCGTGCATCCCGATGGCGTCGCTGCCCTGATGCCTTTAGCCCTGTTGCCCCAGTGCCCGGCGCTACCCACGTTCGTGCTCGCGTTGGACCGGGTTCAGGATCCAGGCAATCTCGGCACCCTGTTGCGCACTGCCCTAGCTGCGGATGTGGAGATGGTCTGGCAGGGGTCCGGCGCAGATCCGCTCAGTCCCAAGGTGGTGCGTAGTTCGGCTGGTGCGCTCCTGCGGCTGCCGCATCAGCGTTTTGGTCCCTCTGAAGCGATGGGTGTGGAGGGCTTGCGGCAGGCCCTATTGGATGGGCAGGACCGTGGCCTTCAGGTGGTGGGCACCGTGGTGCCAGGGACAGGTCCCGCGCTGCCCGTTTGCTCGTACTGGGAGCTTGACTGGACCCGACCGACGGTGCTTGTTCTCGGTAATGAGGGCAGTGGGCTCCATCCCGATCTGCAGGGATGCTGCACCCACGCAGTCACCCTCCCCCACAGCACGGCTGTGGAGTCGTTGAATGTGGCATCTGCGGCTGTTCCGCTCCTTCTGGAACGGCGAAGGGCGACAATGACCGCTTCCTCGCAGCAGTCCGGGTGAGCGACGCCAGTTTCGACTTCGATGTGATCGTGATCGGTGCCGGCTATGGCGGCTTCGATGCAGCCAAGCATGCGGCAGAGCACGGCCTCAAAGTGGCGATCATTGAATCCCGCGACATGGGTGGCACCTGTGTGAATCGCGGCTGCGTCCCTTCGAAGGCTTTGCTGGCGGCCAGTGGCAGGGTGCGGGAGCTCGCCGATGCTGAGCATCTGCAGGGTTTCGGTATTCATTCAGCCCCGGTGCGTTTCGAACGCCAAAAGATCGCTGACCATGCCAATCAACTGGTGGCCTCGATCCGCACCAATCTCACCAAGAGCTTGCAGCGGGCTGGGGTCACCATCATCCGTGGAACGGGGCGACTGGAAGGGACCCAGGCAGTGGGTGTGCGGGAAATCAATGGCGTCGATCGCGTGCTCAGTGCCCGCGACGTGATCATTGCCACCGGTTCTGATCCCTTCGTTCCTCCTGGTATCGAGATCGATGGCCGGAGCGTGTTCACCAGCGATGAGGCGGTCAACTTGGAGTGGTTGCCCCGTTGGATTGCCATCATTGGCAGCGGTTACATCGGCCTGGAATTTGCTGACGTCTATACGGCGTTGGGCTGTGAAGTGACGATGATCGAGGCCTTGGATCGGGTGATGCCCACCTTTGACCCCGATATCGCCAAGCTGGCCGCCCGCAAACTGATCGACGGCCGTGACATCGATGCACGCTCCGGTGTGTTGGCCCAATCGATCAAGCCTGGTGCGCCAGTTCAAATCGAGTTGGTTGATATGCAAACCCGCGAGCCCGTTGAAACCCTGGAAGTGGATGCTGTGCTTGTGGCGACTGGGCGTGTACCCAGCAGCAAGACTCTCAATCTTGAGGCCCTGGGCATTGAAACCAACCGTGGTTTCGTGCCGATTGACGACAGCATGCATGTGCTGGTGGATGGTCAGCCCATCCCTCATTTGTGGGCCGTCGGTGATGTCACCGGCAAGTTGATGCTGGCCCATACCGCTGCCGCCCAGGGCACGGTGGCCGTGGACAACATCCTTGGGCATCAGCGGCAGATCGATTACCGCAGCATCCCTGCGGCCACCTTCACCCATCCCGAGATCAGTTCCGTGGGCTTGAGCGAGGCTGACGCCAAGCAGCTCGCCACCGATCAGGGCTTTGAGTTGGGTGCTGTGCGCAGCTACTTCAAAGCCAATTCCAAGGCTCTGGCGGAGCTTGAGAGTGATGGCCTGATGAAACTGCTGTTCAATAAAACCAGCGGTGAAGTTCTGGGGGCCCATATCTATGGTCTGCATGCT
>Ga0189288_10370_pt1 | contig 15688 bp, 14 predicted proteins | sample UW105minimetaG_FD_130316 | JGI IMG/M metagenome (GOLD analysis project Ga0189288, IMG submission 130316) | Marine microbial communities from the Costa Rica Dome - UW105 mini metaG | ecosystem: Environmental > Aquatic > Marine > Oceanic > Photic zone | place: Costa Rica: the Eastern Pacific... | reverse complement strand
TGGGCCTGCAGGACCTTGCCGTCGCCGCAGCCGTCGTCGATCTGGCCGTCGAAAAAGGCATCGCCATCAAAGTCGACTTCTAACGACCGCGATAACTGCTAAAGACCAAACGCCTCCGGGGCCTATTGGGCTGCGGAGGCGCTTTGCTCTTGGGGTTGGCCGCCCTCAGCCTTACGCAACGTTTTATTCAAAATTCCGTTGAAAGTATCTCCCGATTTGCGCCGTTTTGCCTCGTAGTCGCAGCCGGTAAACCAAGGCCACACGCGCGCGAGACCTGCGCGATAGGGGAGGCCAGATGGCACATTGTTTGGATAGGACGGCTCAGAAAGACAGCGCCCACGCGCGGTCTGATGCTGATATGTCCATGTTTCTCCCACGCACCCAATACCGCGACGGCCTGTCTGTCGCGCCCTTGATCTGCCCCTCGTGGGCAGGCGGTAGCCGCACACTGCGGCCTGCCGGGATTGCCGCCCTTGAGGTGGTCGAAGTGATCCCGGCGCTGACCTCTGAAACTGCCGCAACTCCCCAACTTCGGGGCACTGGACCGCATATCGCGATCTGGTGAAGTCACGCCGGTTGGTGCCGCCTTGAGGAGAGGGTGGTCCACATCGGTTAGCAAATGGAGGTCCCACATGAGGGATGGTAGCTATACCTACAAGCTGTTTCACCGCAGCGATTTTAGTGCCTTTTGGGCGCTGTTCACCGACAACCTGATTAACCTGATGGTGCTGGCTGGCGTCTGTCAGTTTGTGTTCCAGATGCCTGCCGAGATTGTCTATGGCCGCATTGTGCCGGGCGCGGCAGTGGCCATTTTGGCCGGGATCGCCGTTTATGTTGGCTTGGCCAAACGCGCCGCCGCGCAACATGGCCGCGATGTGACCGCGCTGCCGTATGGCATCTCGACGCCGGTGATGTTTGTCTATCTGTTTGGTGTGATTGGCCCGATTTACTGGTCCACCAATGACCCGATGCTGGCCTGGCAAGTGGGCATCGGCGCAGGTTTCATGGGCGGTATCGTTGCCGCACTGGGTGCAGTGATTGGCCCCTGGCTGAAGCGTGTGACCCCACGCGCGGGTATGCTTGGCACGCTCTGCGGCATCGCGCTGGTGTTCATCGGCACCGTGCCGCTGGCGACCGTGTTTGAAAACCCGTTCATCGGCTTTGCCTCGATGATCATCATCCTTTGGGGCCTCGTCGGCCGCTTCCGCCTGCCATACAACATCCCCGCTGGTCTGCTCGCACTGATCGTCGGCACCTTGGTGGCCTTCGGCATTGGCGAAGCCAAGCTCAGCCTGGATGGTGTTGGCTTCTACCCACCACTTCCCTACATCGGCGACCTGATAGCGGGCATTCAGTATCTGTTTGCCAACCCGGAGCTGTTCCTCGTGCTGGTGCCGGTGCAGATCTACAACTTCATCGAAACCATGAACAACGTAGAAAGCGCCGAAGCAGCTGGCGACCACTACCCAGTGGCTACCTGTCAGATCACCGATGGTGTAGGCACCATGGTGGGTGCGGTCTTTGGCTCGCCGTTCCCGACGACGGCCTACATCGGCCACCCAGCGTATAAGCGCATGGGTGCGCATGCGGGCTACATCATTGGCGTGGGCGCGGTGATTCCGCTGGCGGCGTTCTTTGGCCTGCTGGCCTTCCTCAACAACCTGATCCCCACGGCAGCTGCGGCTCCGGTGCTGGTTTTTGTGGCGCTCAGCCTGATCACCAACACGGCGCATTCGGTCAAAACTGATCACATGGCGGCTGTGACCATCGCGATGATGCCACATGTATCAGCCTTTCTGATGGTAAAATGGGGATCGCTGATGGGCGCGCTCGGCGCCGTTGGCGTGGCTGGTCTGCCAAACCTAGGTGATGAGGCTCTGACCGCCGCGCTTTTGCAGCAAGGCGCGCATTTCGAAGGCCATCTGGCCCTCTCGCAAGGCGCAATCCTGACCGGCCTCATCTGGGGCGCCATTGTCGCCAGCGTCATTGACGGCCGCTTCCGCAACGCTGGTGGTTTTGCTCTTGCTGCAGCCGTGATGTCTGCTCTGGGCATCATCCATGGTGCCAGTCTGCAGTGGCCCGCGCTTAACGGTGTGACCTCCGGCTACCTGATCGCGGCCACCTTCCTCTACATCTATCCGCTGTTTCACAAAGAGGATGACCTCGTGAACGCAAATGCGGTGGTGGATGAGGCCCCGGCACCCGCTGAATAACGTCCACTTCCCCGGACGCCCTTGTGCGGGCCAGCCTTGTCCTTCGGCGGCCCGCACCTTTTCATTCCTCCACATTGGACCCGACCATGTCACACACAGAGACCCAAACGCTCCTGCGAGGCCGCATTCTGGATTTTCACGCCGCCCCTGCGGATGAAATGGACACTGACGCCTATACCTACATCAAGGACGGCGCGATCCTGATCGAAGGGGGCAAGATCAAAGCCACCGGCGTTTACCAAGACCTCGCGACACAGGCGCCACAGGCGATTGTCAAAGACCACCGGCCTCACCTGCTGCTGCCCGGGTTCATCGACACGCACGTGCATTTCCCGCAGGTGCAGGTGATTGCCTCTTGGGGCGAGCAGTTGCTGGATTGGCTCAACAACTACACATTCCCTGAAGAAACCCGTTTTGAAGATCCAAAGCACAGTGCGGCCATGGCGGGCCATTTCTACGACCTGCTGACCAGTCACGGCACCACCACGGCGGTGTCCTATTGCTCTGTGCATACCGCGTCTGTGGAGGCTTATTTTGCCGAAGCCGAGAAGCGCAACATGTGCATGATTGGCGGCAAAGTCATGATGGACCGCAACGCGCCCGATGCGCTGCGCGACACGCCGCAGTCCAGTTATGAAGACAGCAAAAAGATGATTGCCAAGTGGCATGGCAAAGGCCGTTCGCACTACGCCATCACCCCGCGCTTTGCGATAACTTCAACGCCAGAGCAGATGCAGATGGCGCAGGCTTTGGTGGCGGAGCACCCAGCATGCTTTGTGCAGACCCATCTGAGCGAAAACCACGACGAGATCGCCTTCACCAAAGAACTCTACCCGGATGCGCCGGATTATCTGGGGGTCTATGAAGGTTACGGCCTGCTGACGCCCAAAACCCTGCTGGGCCACTCTATCCACCTGACACCGCGCGAGATTGATGTGCTGGCCGAAACGCAGGCCAAACCGGTGTTCTGCCCAACGTCTAACCTGTTCCTCGGCAGTGGCCTGTTTGACGACGGCGGGCTGCGGGCCCGCGGCATTCAGAACGCAATCGCCACCGACATTGGGGCGGGGACCAGCTACTCGATGCTGCAAACCCTCAACGAGGGCTACAAAATCCTGCAACTTCAAAAGCAGAAACTGCACCCGCTGCGCGCCTTTGACTGGATCACGCGCGGCAACGCCGAGGTGTTGGGCCTGTCAGATAAGATCGGCACGCTGGCCGCAGGCTCGGACGCGGATGTTGTGGTGCTGGATTCCAAGGCGACCCACGCCATGGACCTGCGTATGCAGCGCGCCGAAAGCCTCTCGGAAGAGCTGTTCATTCTGCAAACCCTGGGCGATGATCGCGCCGTGGCCGAAACCTATGTCGCGGGTGTGGCGCAAAAGAACGGCCGCAAACAGTCTTTGCGAAAGCCTGCCATTGCGCCGGTTCTCGAAACCGCTTGATTTCTTAGACCCCCGTCAGCTGGCCTCCATTAGGTCAGCTGACAAACAACCGCGCCAGAAACACCGCGCTCATGCCGTAGCCAATCACGACCACGATCCAGCGCACCACCGAGGCCGGAATAGCCTTGGCGACAAAGGCCCCGCTGTAGCCCCCCAACACCGCAAACACCATCATCAGTACCGCCATCGGCCAGACCACCAGACCCGCCACGGCAAAGGTCACCACCGAAATCGCGGACAGCGCAAAGGACAACCCGTTTTTCACCCCGTTCATCAGGTGAATGTCGCGCCAGCCCCACATGGCAAACAGAGCCAACAGCACAATGCCCAGGCCGCCGTTGAAATAGCCGCCGTAAACGCTGACCAGAAATAGCCCCACGGCGCCTTCCGGTTTGAACCACTTGGCTTTTTCCTGTGCCCAGACCTGCAATCTTGCCCCCAGCAAAAACGCGGTGGTGGCAAACATCAGCAGAAACGGGACCACATAGGAAAACACCTCGTTGGACGACACCAGCAACAACAGCGACCCCGTCAATCCGCCGGCTAGTGTGATGACTGTCAGCCGGATCATTTGTGCGCGTGATAGGGTTTTGAGTTCTGACAGAAAGCCAATCGCTCCGCCCAGATAACCGGGGAACACCGAAACGGCGCTGGTGGCATTGGCGGCCACCGGCGGCACCCCTGCCCAGACCAGCGCAGGGAAGGTCAGAAATGTGCCGCCCCCTGCAATGGTGTTCACAACGCCAGCACCAAATCCGGCCAAAGCCAGCACACAGAGTTCCAGGATCGTCATTGGTGGTCTTTCTCTATTCTGTTTGGTCTGGCGGTCCGCGCACCGTAGCGCGCATTGCTGGATATGCCAGATAATCGCAGTTGTTTTTCAAGAAAAAGCGGAAAGTGCATCGTCTCAGACAGGCTTTGCTTCCAACGCCCCAACCGGACTAAAACCAATACAAACAATCAGGAGACAGGCCCATGACCGGCTATCTGACCACCCATGTTCTGGACACCGCCCGTGGCTGCCCTGCTGAGGGGCTGAAAATTGATCTCTACCGGATCGACGGCGAGACCCGCACCAAACTCAAATCTTTGGTCACCAATGACGATGGTCGCACCGACGAGCAAATCCTGCCAGCTGCCGAATTTGCCACCGGTGAATATGAGCTGGTTTTCCACGCGGGTGCCTATCTGGATGCCTGCGGCACCCCACCGGAAGAGCCACGCTTTCTTGATGTGGTGCCGATCCGCTTTGGCATGTCGGAGGCCTCACACTACCACGTGCCGCTGCTGCTCTCGCCGTTTGGCTACTCCACCTATCGTGGCAGCTAAGGCTTTAGCGAAAAACAGTTTTGCAAAGGCGCGCTCCGGTTTCGGGCGCGCCTTTTTTCTATGCGACTGGAACCAACGTGGCAGGTTTTTTATTGTTCTGAAATTTTTGATACTGCTTGGCATTTAGAGGGAATTACGAACAAAGGCCCGGTCGCGTAGACTGAACCAAATACGAATCTAGGGGAGACCGCCATGTACGATATGGCAATTCTATGGGACTGGATCGCGTTCTCGGTGCGTTGGCTACATGTCATCACCGCCATGGCATGGATTGGCGCGTCGTTCTATTTCATCGCATTGGACCTGATGCTGAAACCGGCCAAACACCTGCCCGAAGGTGCTTATGGTGAAGAGTGGGAGGTGCACGGCGGAGGCTTTTATCACACCGTGAAATACCTCGTGGCTCCGTCCGAAATGCCGGAGCACCTCACCTGGCACAAATGGCAGAGCTACACCACATGGCTCTCCGGCGCGGCGCTTTTGATGATTGTCTACTGGGTGGGGGGAGAACTTTTCCTGCTGGACCCAACCAAGGCGGATCTGAGCCTGTTCCAAGGCATCCTGATCTCCGGCGGCTCCCTGACCATTGGCTGGCTGGCCTATGATTTCATGTGCAAATCCAAGCTCAGCGAGCAGCCAACCCTGCTGATGCTGCTCTTGTTTGCCATTCTTGTGGTGATGTCCTGGGGTTACAACCAGATCTTCACCGGCCGTGCCGCGCTGCTGCATCTGGGGGCTTTCACCGCCACCATCATGACCGCAAATGTGTTCTTTCAGATCATGCCAAACCAACGCATCGTGGTGGACGATCTGAAAAACGGCCGCACCCCGGATGCCAAATACGGCAAGATCGCCAAGGTGCGCTCCACCCACAACAACTACCTGACCTTGCCAGTGGTGTTCCTGATGCTGTCCAACCACTACCCGCTGGCCTTTGCCACCGAGTATGCTTGGATCATCGCCAGCCTGATCTTCCTGACCGGCGTCACCATCCGCCACTACTTCAACACCATGCACCGCACTGGCAAAGGCCCGCTCTGGACCTGGCTGATCACCGCGCTGTTGATGATTGCGATTGCCTGGCTCTCCACCGCGCAGACCGGCGAAACCTATGAGGAATCCGAGGCCCGCGACCTGACCGCCTACGAGCAGAAGTTCGCCTCCGCTGACGGGTTTGAGGACGCTTACTATGCGGTGCTCGGCAACTGCTCTATGTGCCATGCGCGCGAGCCCTCTTGGGAGGGCCTGCACTGGGCCCCCAAAGGCGTGGTTCTGGAAACCGAGGCAGATGTGGCGCGCCATGCAGAGCAGATATATCTGCAAGCGGGGCGCACCCACGCCATGCCGCCACCCAGCGCGATCGAGATGGATCAGGAAAGCCGCAATCTGATCGTGGCCTGGATCAAAGAGGTTCGTCGCGGCGGATAAACCACTTATCTTTTCGTTGCGAATAACGGAAAGGGCACCGTCGGGTGCCCTTTGGTATTTTGGGAGGTGGCTCCCTTGTCTATTTGGCGATCCCTAAGAAATTTCGGAATCCAAAATTTGGTATACCAAATTCCAAATACCGTGTAGAAGGGCGGTGTGAGATTGCGAATCGGCCAAGAGGAGGTCCGGTCGCAAACCCTAGGAGGATCAGACTAATGAAGAAGTTTCTTGCCACTGTTTCGTTCGCCACCATGGCCCTGGCCGGTGCCATTGCGAGCGCGGACGAATATCCGTCCAAAACCATTGAGGTGGTGACCCATGCTGGTAACGGCGGTGGCACAGACGTTACCACGCGCATGATGATGCTGCGTGCGCGTCGCGAACTGAAAGCCGACATGGTTGTTGTGAACAAAAAAGGTGGCGGCGGTGCGGTTGCAATGGACCACTACCTAACCGTGCCTGCGGATGGCTATTCCATCCTGACCTTCACCATCGGTCACGCGGCGACCGTTGCCAAAGGCAAAACCAAAATGACGCTGAATGACATCCGCCCGATTGCGCGTGGTACGGATGACCCGCAAATCCTGATGGTGAAATGCGGTGCATATGCCGATGCAGAGGCGTTTGTTGCGGCTCAAAAGGATGCGCCAATCAGCTACGGCACCACCCATTTGGGCAACATTGACGATGTGTCTGCTTTCATGTTCACCAAGAAAGGCGGCATGCAGACCCCCAAAATCGTTCCATTTGATGGCGGTGGCGAGCTGGCAACCCAGCTGGTTGCAGGCGCGGTGGACGCAGCAGTATTGAACCTTGCCGAAGCAGGGTCGCAGATCGACGCAGGCGATGTCTGCCCGATTGTGGTGCTGGCCAATGAGCGTATGGCCGGTCTGCCAGACGTGAAAACCGCCAAAGAGATGGGCATCGACGTGAGCTTCTCTACCGTGCGCGGCTTTGTGGTGCACAAAGACACCCCGGATGAGGTGGCCGAGAAGATCGAAGCGGCGCTGATGAAATCCATGCAGCACGGCGTCTACCAGGGGTTCCTGGAGTCCGTAGGTCTGGACAGCACCTCCGTGGTGGGCTCCGAGGAGTGGGGCAACCAGATCACCACCATGGTCACTGATATGGAATCCGCTCTGAAAGAACTGGGCTTCATCGAGTAACCTGACCACCCGGCGCGGCGGCACCCTCCCAATTGGCGCCGCGCCACTTTCTCTTTTCGCAAGGGCTCCCCAATGCACGCCGAAGAGCATTCTTCCTCCCCGCCGGCCCGCCGGCATATTTCCAACGTTGCGGTGCCGCTTGGCATTGTGGCGTTCTGTGTCTGGGCCTTCTGGCTCTCAACGCAGTTTGACCGCGTTCCGCCTATCCTGAAACGCGGCATGCAACCGTCCGATTTCCCACAGCTTGTCATCGGTCTGATCATCCTGCTCGCCGTCTGGCTGATGGTGCGCGACAAAAGCGAGGCCCCCGCGCGTCTGAGCAAGATGGCGCAGATGACCATGGGGCTGTTGGTCGGTTTTCTACTTATTGCAGAAGTCGACCTGTTTCTGGGTCTTGGCCTGTTCTCCGCGTCCCTGGCGGCGCTTTGGGGAGAACGCCGCGTCTGGGCCATTGTGCTTGTTGGCCTGATTTCCCCGATCGCTGTCTTCTTCCTGTTTGACGGCATTTTCGAGGTCCGCTTTCCGCGCGGTCTGCTCACCAACTTCTGGTACGGATGACGACAATGGACGCAGCTCTTAACGGCCTTATGGCGCTGGCAGATCCGCACTTGATGGTGCTGATTTTTGCCGCCACGCTGGGCGGTGTTCTGGTCGGCGCTCTGCCCGGCCTCAACGCCACCACCGGTGTTGCCTTGCTCCTGCCGTTCACCATCACGATGGATCCGGTGCCGGCCATCGCGATCCTGACAACCATTTACTGCGCCGCCACCTTTGCGGGCGCGATCACCGCTATTTTGATCAACACTCCCGGAACCTCGGCCAGCGCCACGACCTGCCTTGATGGCTACCCGTTGGCGCAGCGAGGAGAGGCGGGCCGCGCGCTGGGGATGGCTGCGGTCTCCTCAACCATTGGTGGGATCATATCGGTTGTGTGCCTGATGGCCGCCGCACCCTTGATGGCGCGGGCCGCCTACAACTTCGCGCCGCCGGAATATTTCGCGCTCACGGTGTTCGGCCTTTCTATGCTGGCCACCATTGGCGACGGCTCGCCGGTGAAAAACATCCTGTCCGGGGCGTTTGGCGTGTTGCTGGCCACAGTGGGCATTGACCTGCTGACTTCTATCGAGCGCTTCACCTTTGGCATGAACGAACTCAGCGAGGGCATTCCTTTTGTGCCGGTCATGATTGGCGTCTTCGGGATCAGCGAGCTCTTGGTGCAGGCGGACAACCTGCATGTGGAGCGCAAACAGGTGATCATGAAGAAGATCAAACTGCCCTCACGCGAAGACTACAAACGGGTTTGGAAAACCATCCTGCGCTCGTCCGGTATTGGCACCTTCATTGGCATTTTGCCCGCCGAAGGCGCGACCGTGGCCTCCATGATTGGCTACAACGAGGCCAAGCGCTGGTCCAAAAAGCCTGAAGAGTTTGGCAACGGCTCGCTGGAAGGCATCGCGGGCTCTGAGGCGGCCAACAACTCCGCCACCGGCGGGGCGATGGTGCCAACATTGGCGCTGGGTATCCCCGGCAGCCCAACCGCGGCGGTGATCCTGGCTGGTCTGATGGTGCACGGGCTGCGCCCGGGGCCCACCATGTTCACTGAACAGGCCGACTTCGCCTTTGCGATCTTCTGGTCGATGATGTTTGTGAACATCCTGTTCTTCTTCATCGGACTGTGGGGCGCCAAGATCTTTGCCCGCGTGACCCTGATCCCAATTCAGATCCTGTGGCCGATTGTCTTCATCTTTTCGATGGTGGGGGCCTATGCGCTGGAGCAATCCATGATGGACGTCTGGATCGCCATTGGCGCGGGGATTGTTGGCTTCTTCATGCGGCGGCACGGGTTCTCTGTTGTGCCCATGGCGATCGGCCTGATCCTGGGTGGCATGCTGGAAACCCGCCTTGGGCAATCCATGGTGATGCTGGATGAGAAATGGTGGCTCATGGCCACACGCCCACTGTCCCTTTTGTTCTTTGTTCTCACCATTCTGGCCCTGTTTGGCCCGATGGTCTGGGGACGTCTTTTCAAACAACGCTCGCCTCTTAAGTCGACCGGAGAATAACAATGACCAAAATTAAATCCGTCCGTACCCGTGTCTGGAACTGGACAGGCAAAACCGTTCCCCCTACCGGCAACTTCTGTACCAACGCCAGCGATGTCCTCTGGGACAAGGGTGATGCCATGGCCTCGTTCCGCTTCCATCAGTGGCTGACCTGCGAAATTGAGACCGAAGATGGCACCGTGGGCATCGGCAACGCCGCCTTGGCGCCCACGGTGGTCAAAAAAGCCATTGATGATTGGTTTGCGCCGATGGTCATTGGCGAAGACCCGTTTGATTACGCCTATCTTTGGGAAAAGATGTACCGTCGCTCCCACGCCTGGGGCCGCAAAGGCATTGGCATGACCGCGATCTCCGCAGTGGATCTCGCGATCTGGGATCTGATGGGCAAGTTGGCCAACAAACCCGTGTTCAAACTGTTGGGTGGGCGCACCAAAGAAAAGATCCCGGTCTATTATTCCAAGCTCTACTCCGGCCCCATCGAGGCGATGCAGGCCGAGGCGGAAGAGGCCAAAAAGAACAACTACCAGGGCTACAAAATGCGCTTTGGCTGGGGGCCGAAAGACGGCATGGCGGGGATGCGCGAAAACCTGAAACGGGTCGAAGCGGTGCGTGAAGTCGTCGGTTATGACGTGGATCTGATGCTGGAGTGTTATCAGGGCTGGAACCTTGATTACACCAAGCGCATGTTGCCCAAACTGGCCAAATATGAGCCGCGCTGGCTCGAAGAGCCGGTGATCGCAGATGACGTAGAAGGCTATCGCGAACTCAACGCCATGAACATCGTGCCCATTTCCGGCGGCGAGCATGAGTTTTCCGTGATCGGCTGCAAAGACCTGATCGAGAAGAAAGCTGTGAGCGTGCTGCAATATGACACCAACCGGGTGGGTGGCATTACGGCGGCTCAGAAGATCAACGCCATTGCCGAAGCTTTCCAGGTGCCGGTCATTCCGCATGCGGGACAGATGCACAATTACCACCTGACCATGGCCAACGCCAATTGCATGACCAGTGAGTACTTCCCCGTGTTTGACGTCGAAGTGGGCAACGAGCTGTTCTACTACATCTTCGATGGCGATCCGGACGCGGTTGACGGCTATCTTGATCTGGATGACAACAAACCTGGGTTGGGGATTGAAATCTCAAACAAGTATCTGGATCAGTTCGAGGTGGTGGAATGAGCAGCATGTACACAGGCATTTGGCCGGTTGCCCCCACGCCCTTCCATCCGGACGGCACGCTTGACCTCGAAGGTATGAAGCGGGTGCTGGATTGCCTGATTGATCAAGGCGCGGATGGCATCTGCGTGCTCGCCAACTTTTCAGAGCAGTTTCTGATTTCGGATGCGGAGCGTGAAACATTGGCACGCCTGTCGGTGGAGCATGTCGCGGGACGTGTGCCGGTGATTGTCACCATCAGCCACTATGCCACGCAGATTGCCGTGGAGCGCGCGCAATTTGCTAAGGATCTCGGGGCGGATGTGGTGATGATGATGCCGCCCTATCACGGGGCTTTGCTCAAAGGCACGCCTGAGCAGAGCTTTGAACAGTTCGCTGCCGTGGGCGAGGTGGGCATTCCGATCATGGTACAGGACGCGCCGCTGTCCGGTGTGGACTTACCGGTGCCTTTGCTGGTGCGCATGGCGAAAGAGATTGAAGCTGTGAAGCTTTTCAAAATCGAATGCCCCCGCGCCGCCAACAAAATCCGTGCCCTGATCGAGCAGGGCGGTGACGCCATTGAGGCGCCTTTTGACGGGGAGGAAGCCATCACGTTGCTGGCCGATCTGGATGCGGGTGCAACAGGCAGCATGACCTCTGGCATGATTGTGGATCAGATCAAACCTGTGCTGACACACCATCACGCGCGCCGGATTGACGAGGCCACCGCTGCTTATGGTCGCGTGGCCATGGCCATAAATCACGAAAACCGCCAATGTGGCTGGCAATCGTGTAAAGCGGCCATGGTGGAAGGGGGCGTGATCAAGTCTGAGTTCTGTCGCCATCCGATCCCGCCGTTGCATCCGGCCATCCGGTCGCGGCTGATCGATTTGTTGAAACCGCTGGACCCGCTGGTCCTGACATGGGGGAAATGACGTGAGCAGTGATTGGCTGGAAGCGTTAAAGCAGCAGGGCGGCGTGCGCCCTCGCAAAACCCTGGCCGAAGAGGCCGCGGACAATCTGCGCGAGCTCATTTTGCTTGGCAAGCTGGCCCCGGGCACGGCCATCCCGGAGCGGGATCTGGCGGAGGCTTTGGGCGTATCGCGCACGCCTTTGCGCGAGGCATTGCGGCTGTTGGAGGTCGAGGGGCTGATCGAATACTCTGCCACGCGACGCCCCCATGTGGCCGATCCGTCTTTGCATGAGTTGACGCAGTACATCTCCGTGCTGGGTGCACTGGAGGCGCTGGCTGGGGAAACCGCCTGTCGCGAGGCCACCATGGCTGAAATCGCGGACATCGTACGCCTCGGCGCGCGTATGGCGGAAGGGTCGGATACCTTGGCGCCGCTGGAGTTTTTTCGGCTCGACATGCAGTTTCACGCCGCCATTGTCGAGGCCAGCCGGAACGAGCCGTTGATTGAAACCCACCGGCAATACAACGCCCGTCTCTGGCGCGCGCGCTTTTTGTCATCGCAACAAGTGGACCGCCGCGACAACACCTTGGCGCAACACGCCGACATCGCCGAGGCGCTGCAAAAACGCGATGCCAGCGCCACCCGCCGCGCCCTGCGCGACCACCTGAAAAGCACAATCGAGAACATCGCCCGCATTCGTAATGATGATGCTGGCGCAGCCTCCGAGGATTAGACATGAAACCCAGAATTGGCATTATCCCCGGTGACCCAAGCGGCATCGGCCCTGAACTTATTGCCCGCCTTTTGACATCAGAGGGTGTCGCAGAGGCGGCAGATATCCTGCTGATTGGCGACCGCCACGTGTTTGAGGCAGGCCAGACCGTCGCGGATTGCCGCTTTGATATGGTGGCGGTCACAGACCTCACACAATGGGCAGACACCGACGGCGGCTATGCGCTGTATGAGATGGACACAATCCAACCTGAAGCCGTCAAAACCGCCGAAGTCACCGAAGCAGGCGGCGCCTCTGTTCTGTCCACTTTGGATCAGGCTTTGGCCTTGGCGCAGGACGGCACCATCGATGCCATTGTCTTTGCGCCGTTTAACAAAGCCTCGATGCATCTGGCCGGCTTGGGGCACGATGATGAGCTGCACTACATGGCCGAAAAGCTGGGTGTGACCGGATATATCTCCGAACTCAACACGCTGGACGGCATGTGGACAAGCCGTGTCACAAGCCATATCGCGCTGCGCGATGTGGCAGACACCATCAGCGAGGAACGGGTGAGCCAGGCGGTGCATCTGATCCACAATGTGCTGCGCCGCTCCGGCGTGGCGCGCCCGCGCATTTCGGTGGCTGCGATCAACCCGCATGCTGGAGATGGGGGTAATTTCGGCACTGAGGAAATCGATATTCTGGAACCTACTGTGCGCAAACTCGCGGAAGGCCAGATGTCTGTGGACGGCCCGTGGCCCTCGGACACGGTGTTCCTGAAAGCGGTCGCCAAAGAAATCGACGCCGTGGTCACCATGTATCACGATCAGGGGCAGATTGCCCTAAAACTGCTGGGCTTTGACCGCGGCGTCACCGTGCAGGGCGGCTTGCCGATTCCGGTCTCCACACCGGCCCACGGCACCGCCTTTGACATCGCCGGGCAGGGGCGCGCTGATGTTGGCGCCACCCGTGCCGCCTTTGATATTGCCTGTGACATGGTCACCCATTGGGACAACGAAACATGAGCCTTACCACTCACGGAAAACACCTGATCGCCGGTCAGTGGACCGCCGGAGACACTCACTTCACTTCTGAGCCCGCCCACGGCCCCGCCCACCAGTTTTCGGTGGGCACCCCCGCCGATGTGGATGCCGCCGTCCAAGCCGCCGAAGAGGCGTTTTGGTCCTTTGGTTATTCTTCTCGGGAGGACCGGGCGACCTTCCTCAATACCATTGCAGATGAAATTGAGGCCCGCGCTGAGGCCATCACCGAAATTGGCACGCAGGAAACCGGCCTCCCAGAGGCGCGGCTTCAGGGCGAGCGTGGCCGCACCACCGGTCAACTGCGATTGTTTGCGTCGCATATTTTGGCCGGAGATTATCTCGATCGCCGCCACGACGTGGCCCTGCCGGAGCGCGCGCCGCTGCCACGTCCTGATCTGAAAATGATCCAGCGTCCCATTGGGCCTGTGGCTGTGTTTGGCGCGTCAAACTTTCCGCTGGCGTTCTCCACCGCCGGTGGCGACACGGCTGCTGCGCTGGCCGCTGGCTGTCCGGTGGTTGTCAAAGGCCATTCGGCGCACCCGGGTACTGGCGAAATCATCGCCGATGCCATCCATGCCGCAATCCAAACCTGCAACATGCATCCGGGTGTGTTCAGTCTGATCCAAGGCGGCAATCGCGCCGTGGGCGCAGCTCTGGTGCAGCACCCGCTGATCAAAGCTGTCGGCTTCACCGGGTCCCTTGCGGGCGGCCGCGCGCTGTTTGACCTCTGCGCCCAGCGACCAGAGCCAATCCCCTTTTTTGGCGAGCTTGGCTCTGTCAATCCGATGTTTGTCCTGCCCGCCGTCGCAGAAGCACGAGGGGCCGAAATTGGTGCGGGGTGGGCCGGATCGCTGACCATGGGGGCAGGGCAGTTTTGCACCAACCCTGGTATTGCCGTGATCCTGAAGGATCAGGCCGAGGCCTTTGTTGCGGCAACCACCACCGCGCTAGGCGCGGTCGGAGCGCAAACCATGCTAACCGACGGCATTGCCGCCGCATATCGAGACGGCCAAACCCGCATCGCGTCCTGTGAGGGTGTGCAAGAGGTGGTGAGCAACAGCCATGCTCAACGCAGCGCCTCTCCATTCCTCTATCAAACCACAGCTGACACGTGGTTGGCGAATGAGGCTCTGGGCGAAGAGGTTTTTGGTCCGCTTGGCTTGGTGGTGGTTGCCGAGGATCTGGACCAGATGCGCGCGGTGGCACGATCCCTGCAAGGCCAGCTCACCTGCACCCTGTTCATGGATGAGGCAGACACTGCTAACGCTCAAAGCCTGCTGTCCATATTGGAACGCAAGGCGGGCCGCATTCTGACCAATGGATATCCAACAGGAGTGGAGGTCAGCGACACCATGGTGCACGGTGGTCCATACCCGGCCTCCACCAACTTTGGGGCGACCTCTGTGGGTACGCTCGCCATCCGGCGCTTCCTGCGCCCGGTGTGTTACCAGAACCTGCCAGACAACCTCCTGCCAGAAGCGTTTTGAACCTTCTGTCGGCCGCGCAAATGACATGCGGGGCCGACACACTTTCAGGCGCGCGCGTCCGGTTCGCATCTGCTGCGGTGTCTTCGCCTTCCGTCTGGAAAAAAGTGGCGACCCCTGAAGGACTCGAACCCTCAACCTGCTGATTAGAAGTCAGCTGCTCATTTTACCCCCCGATTTAGTTTCCCAGTTCCTACCTGTTTTGAAATCGGGGACCGACTTTCTGCACTAACCACACTCATCCTGAACCCGTTTCACCCCCGGCTATTTCCTACCAAATTGGAATCTTTCTCGTAACTTTCTGTCGTTGGAAGGATGAGGCCTGCGGAGCGGAGCCCCGCGTAGCTCAAGCGCAGCAGGCCGGTTGAAACATCAGCGTCTTCGCGCGCGGTTTCGATTTTTGTTTTTGGGGCGTGTTCCTGCGAATCATGACGTGTCGACCACTTTCGTACTCGTACCAAGATTAGAGATCCGTATTTATTTTTTGAGTTTTTTTTTCTTCCAACTTGGTGGGAAGTATTTTTCGAGAAGGATAAAAATGCATCAAAAACAATGTGTTGACTCCATTTGATCCTCCCCCACTGAAGTGGTCCGCCGCTATGTTTAGAAAGCGGAGGATTCACGATGGGAAATAAGCGACACAAGCCCGAGGAAATTGTCACGAAGTTACGGCAGGTTGAGGTGCTTGTCGGGCAAGGAATGGCGCGGGTTGATGCGATCCGTGAGGTTCGCAT